>Ga0256407_10000386_pt1 | contig 108189 bp, 86 predicted proteins | sample RumenRJG_04DNA_FD_193489 | JGI IMG/M metagenome (GOLD analysis project Ga0256407, IMG submission 193489) | Bovine rumen microbial communities from Lethbridge, Alberta, Canada - RJG_04 | ecosystem: Host-associated > Mammals > Digestive system > Stomach > Rumen | place: Canada: Alberta... | reverse complement strand
GACAGCATAAGCATAATCTTTTATGCTGTAAAGGTACAAAAAAATCTGCACATGGCCAAATCTTTTACTGACTATGTGCAGACTGTAATTGTTAAAAAGGGCCTAACGGGACTTTTTCAGTGCCCTGTCATGCGATCGTCTCCTTTTCATTCCAACGTGTTATTTCTTATACTATATTATTATACTTCCAATTCATTATTATTATACCTCCAGCTCAATCTCGCCTTCGAAGGAGATGGCGGCAGGACCGGTCATGAGGATATGGTTGTCGGCCTCGTTCCATTCGATGTGGAGCGTGCCGCCATCCATGCGGATGTTGCTCTGACGACTTGCTCTGCCTGTGAGATGAGCGGCGACAGCGGTGGCGCAAGCTCCTGTTCCACAAGCGAGGGTGATGCCTGAACCACGTTCCCATACTCTCATGCGGAAGGTGTCTTCATCAAGGATCTGGGCAAACTCGATGTTGCAGCGCTGTGGAAAGAGTGGGTGATGCTCCAACAGGGGACCATAGTGAGAGAGGTCAAACTGCTCCACGTCTTCGTTGAGGAAAATGACGAAATGGGGATTGCCCATCGATACGAAAGTGCCTTGGAAGGTGCGGCCGTCAACCGTGACGGTATAGTCAAGGGCGCTGCCACCATTCTCGGCAAATTGTTGCGGGTCTTGCAGGATGGGGGCTCCCATATCCACCGTGACACTCTCCACCTTGTTCTCTGCGTCGAGATGCAGTTGCAGGACTTTGATGCCCGAGAGCGTCTCGAGACGGATGGGATTCTTATGGGTCACACCCTTGTCGTGCAGGAACTTCGCCACGCATCGGGTACCATTGCCACACATCATCGCCTCAGAACCGTCGTTGTTGAAGATGCGCATGGAGAAATCGGCATCGGGACGGGTGGCAGCACCGATGAGGATGAGTCCGTCGCTGCCAATGCCGAAGTGAGGACGGCTCCACTCGATGGATGTCTTCGAAGGGTCGGGGATATGATATAATAAGGTATTGACATAGATGTAGTCATTACCTGCCCCGTGCATCTTGGTGAAAGGAATGGTCTTTTTCATTTATTTTACTGCTTTGATGAAGTCCATGAAGAGGGGATGCGGATGCAGGACGGTGGAAGCATATTCGGGATGGAACTGCGTGCCGATGAACCATTTCTTGTCGGACAGTTCCACCACCTCCACGAGGTTGTTGTCGGGATTGCGTCCGACGCATTGCATGCCATTGCTCTCAAACTCCTCCAAGTATTGGTTGTTGAACTCGTAACGGTGGCGATGACGCTCCTGAATAAGAGGTTTTCCGTAGATGCAACGCGCTTTGCTTCCTTCTTGCAAAGCGCAATCGTAAGCACCCAGACGCATCGTGCCTCCCATACCCGTGATGTTCTTCTGCTCTTCCATCAGGTCAATGACAGGATGCTGAGTGTCAGGATTCATCTCTGTACTATGCGCATCAGCAAAACCTAACACATTGCGGGCGAACTCAATCACCATCATCTGCATGCCCAGACAGATGCCGAAGGTGGGGATGTCGTTGGTGCGGGTATATTGAATAGCGGTGATCTTGCCCTCGATGCCTCTCAGTCCGAAACCTGGACAGATAACGGCACCCGCCATTCCTTGCAGTTTCTCTGCTACATTGTCGGATGTGATGTCCTCGCTGTTGATGAAGTGAAGTTTCACCTTCACGTCGTTGTAGATTCCCGCAAGGTTCAGACTTTCACGGATGGATTTATAGGCATCCTGCAAGTCGTACTTGCCCACCAAACCGATGTGTACTTCACGGGTGGCGTTGCTCTGTTTGTCGAGGAAATCGTGCCAAGACTTCATGGAAGGAGTTTCGCCCACAGGGATGCCAATCTTGCGCATGATGGCAGCATCGAGTCCCTGACGTTGCATGCTGACGGGCACCTGATAGATGCTGGGCATGTCTTCGCTCTGTACCACACATTCAAGATCCACATTACAGAAAGAAGCCACTTTCATGCGCACAGCATCGTCGAGATGGCGTTCGGTACGCAACACAAGGATGTCGGGTTGAATACCCATGCCCTGCAGTTCCTTCACAGAGTGCTGGGTGGGTTTGGTCTTCAGTTCTTCGGCCGCTTTCAGATAAGGAACGTAAGTGAGGTGGACGCAGACAGCGTCACGACCCAATTGCCAGCGCAACTGTCGGATGGCTTCCATGAAGGGGGCGCTCTCGATGTCACCAATGGTGCCACCCACTTCGGTGATGACGAAATCAAGGTTCTCGCCCTTCTCTTCCTCTCTCAACATGCGGCGCTTGATTTCATCGGTGATATGAGGCACCACCTGAATGGTCTTACCGAGATAGTCACCATGACGTTCTCGGTCAATGACGGTCTTGTAGATGCGTCCGGTGGTGATGGAATTGTTGCGCGTGGTGTGGATGCCGGTGAATCGTTCGTAGTGTCCGAGGTCGAGGTCGGTCTCCATGCCATCGACAGTGACGTAGCACTCGCCGTGTTCGTAGGGGTTGAGAGTGCCCGGGTCGATGTTGATGTAGGGGTCGAACTTCTGGATCGTGACCTTGTAGCCACGAGCCTGCAGCAGTTTGCCGATGCTGGCAGAGATGATGCCTTTGCCTAAGGAGGAGACCACGCCTCCGGTGACGAAGATGTATTTTGTGTTCATATGATAGTTGACAGTTGACAGTTGATAGTTGACAGTTGATAGTTGAGGCTTTAGGCTTTACCATTTTTCTCATACCAATCAATGTATGCCTGATTGACCAGTCGTACGCCGCCCGCTGTGGGGTAGTTGCCGCTGAAGTACCAGTCGCCAGGATGGTGGGGACAAGCATGATGAAGCCCTTCGAGCGACTGGAAGACGAGTTGCATCGGAGTTGTCATGTCGTCTGGTCGGAGGAGGTCGAGCATCTTCTCCGAGATCTCGTCAGTCGTGAAGGGCTTGTAGATGTCCTTGACGTAGTTCTGCATCTCTTCGGCAGGCAAGGACTTCTGCTCCACGCATTTCAGATAGATGTCGTGTAGGGTTTGCCAGTTGCCATGTTCGATGTGGAGAGCGACAGCGGCACGGAAGGCGATGAACTCGTCGAGGTGCGACATGTCGATGCCGTAGTAGTCGGGGTAGCGAACTTGCGGACAGGAACTGACGAGCACCATCTTCTTGGGGTGCAGGCGGTCGAGGATGCGGATGATGCTCTCGCGGAGGGTCGTGCCTCTCACGATGGAGTCGTCGATGATGACGAGGTTGTCCACCTGAGGTTCCAAGGAGCCGTAGGTGATGTCATAGACGTGGGCAGCGAGGTCGTTGCGCTGGTTGCCCTCCGTGATGAAGGTGCGGAGCTTGATGTCCTTGATGGCAACCTTCTCGCTGCGGATGTAGTTATGGAGGATGGCACGCAGCTCTTCCCTCGTGGGGCGATGCTGCTGTGTCAATCGGTAGAGTTGCTCGACCTTCTGCTCATTCATCTGCTTCTTGAATCCGTCGAGCATGCCGTAGAACGCCACTTCGGCCGTGTTGGGCACGTAGCTGAAGACCGTGTGCTCGAGGTCGCCGTCGATGGCCTTGTTGATTTGCGGGGTGAGCTGTTCACCGAGGGCTTTGCGTTCGCGGTAGATGTCGCGGTCACTGCCTCGGCTGAAGTATATGCGCTCGAAAGAGCAGGCGTGATTGCCTTTAGGAGCCAAGATTTGGGTGAGGGCGACGTTGCCGTTCTTGTGAACCGTCAATGCTTGTCCGGGGAGAAGCTCGCGGATGCTGTCAGTGGGCAGGTCGAAGGTGGTCTGGATGACCGGGCGCTCGCTTGCCACCACCAGGATCTCGTCGTCCCGATACCAGAACGCAGGACGGATGCCCCAAGGGTCGCGCATGGAGAACATCTCACCGCTGCCTGTGAAGCCGCACAGCACATAGCCGCCGTCGAAGAGCGGGGTGGAGGTGCGCAGGATGTTGGTGATGTCGATGTTGTCCTCGATGTATCGGGTCAGGTCGGTGCCGGTGAGTCCCTGCACATTGGCGATGTTGTAGATGCGTTCGCTCTCGCGGTCCAGACGGTGCCCCATCAGTTCGAGCATGATGTAGGTGTCGTTGTAGATGCGAGGGTGCTGACCCACGGAAGTGATCTCGTTGAACACCTCGTCCACGTTCGTCAGGTTGAAGTTGCCGCAGAGGCACAGGTTCTTGGCTCTCCAGTTGTTGCGGCGCATGAAGGGATGGACATGGGCGAGTCCGCTCTTGCCGGTGGTGGAGTAGCGGAGGTGTCCCATGAGGATTTGTGCATCTTCCCAACCGCAGGGGCTGATGTTGCCGAAGATTTCGGTGATGGCGCCGCTACCCAAAGCACGTTCGCGGAACATGTATTCCTCGCCGGGTTTGGCGTTGAGGTTGGTGCAGGCGATACCGGCGCCCTCCTGACCTCGGTTGTGCTGCTTCTCCATGAGGAGGTAGAGCTTGTTGAGACCGTAGGATGAGGTGCCGTACTTCTCTTGATAGTAGCTGAGAGGCTTGAGCAGGCGGATCATCGCCACACCGCATTCGTGCTTGAGAGGTTCCATTGAGTTAGTTGATAGTTGATAGTTGATAGTTGACAGTTGGGGTTAGAGGATCTTTTTGATGCGCTCCATGGCTTCGAGGCTGTTGTCCCATGTGCCGAAAGCGGTGATGCGGACGTAGCCCTCGCCGTGGGTGCCGAAGCCTTCGCCGGGAGTGACCACCACGTTGGCGTCGTGGAGCAGTCGGTGGAAGAAGTGCCAGGAGTCCTCGCCGTCGGGCGTCGATACCCAGATGTAGGGAGAGTGCTGGCCGCCATAGACCGTCAGTCCGAAGAAGGCGAGGCTCTCGCGGATGAGCTGGGCGTTCTTCATGTAGTGCTGGATGGTGGTGCGCACCTGCTGCTGACCTTCGGGTGTGAAGATGGCTTCAGCGCCGCGCTGGGAGATGTAGCTGGCACCGTTGAACTTGCTGCACTGGCGACGGTTCCAGAGCGCGTTGAGGCTCGTGCCGTCGTCGGCCTTCAGTTCCTTGGGGATGATGGTGTAGCCGCAGCGCACGCCGGTGAATCCAGCGGTCTTCGAGAAGCTGCGGAACTCGATGGCGCACTCCTTCGCGCCCTCAATCTCGTAGATGGAGTGGGGGATGGAGTCGTCGCTGATGAATGCCTCGTAGGCGGAATCATAGAGGATGAGCGCCTTCTCCTTCAGGGCGTAGTTGACCCACTCGGCGAGCTTCTCCGTCGTGATCACTGCACCCGTCGGATTGTTGGGGTAGCAGAGATAGATGATGTCGAGATGCTCGGTGGGGATGTCGCCCGTGAAGCCGTTGTCGGCATGGCAGGGGATGAACTTGATCTGTCGTCCGGCCATGATGTTCGTATCGACATAGACAGGATAGACGGGGTCGGTGATGCCCACGATGTTGTCGGTGGCGAGGATGTCGCCGATGTTGCCCGTGTCGCTCTTGGCACCGTCGCTGATGAAGACCTCGTCGCGGTCAAGTTGGATGCCGCGAGGAGCGAAGTCATGGGCGATGATGGCGTCGATGAGGAAGTCGTAGCCGTGCTCAGGGCCGTAGCCGCGGAAGGTCTTGCCGTCGGCACATTCATCGACGGCGCGGTGCATTGCCTGGATGGCGGCATCGGGCAGGGGACGGGTCACGTCGCCGATGCCCAGGCGGATGATGTTCGCCTCGGGATGCGCCGCCTTATATTCGTTCACTTGCTGTGCTATCTCGGCAAAGAGGTAGCGGTGAGACAGTTGCAGATAGTTGGTGTTGATGTGAATCATACAATCATTGACCGTTTACGATTTACTTTTTGTTCTTGAGGAAGGCATCCACAGCCTCGGCGGTCTTCTTGCCCGATGCGATGGCTCTCACCACGAGGCTGGCACCGTTGGCGGCGTCGCCGCAGATGAAGACGTTCTCGGGATATTCGGGATGCTCGGGCTTGAGGAATCCCATGGCGAGGAGCACGAGTTCTGCCTTGATGATCTCGGGCTCTCCTGCCTCCACCATGATGGGGCGACCGCCCTCTGGGTTCGGTTTCCAGTCGATGGGCTGGACGCGGACGCCGGTCACATGACCCTCTTCGCCGAGGAATTCCAGCGTGTTGATGTTCCAGCGACGTGTACATCCTTCCTCATGCGACGACGTGGTCTTGAGGATGACTGGCCAGTTCGGCCAAGGCGTGTTCGGGTTGTGTCCCACTGGAGGCTTCGGCATGATTTCGATCTGGGTGACGCTCTTGCATCCCTGACGGTGTGCCGTACCGATGCAATCGGAGCCCGTGTCGCCACCACCGATCACCAGCACGTTCTTTCCCTTGGCGGTCACACGTTCCTCCTTCGAGAATTCCCTGCCGGCGAGCACGCGGTTCTGCTGACCGAGCAGTTCGAGGGCGAGGTGGATGCCCTTCAGCTCACGACCAGGCGCTTTGAGGTCGCGCGCTGTCGGCGTGCCCGTTGCAATCACCACAGCATCATAGTCTGAATATTCAGATATCTCCGAAAATTCCGAATTATACTTAAAGACGACTCCCTCCTGTTCCATCACACTGATTCTTCTGTCGATGATCTTCTTGTTGAGCTTGAAGTTAGGGATGCCATAGCGCAGCAGGCCGCCGGCGGCTTCGTTCTTCTCGAAGACTGTCACCTCGTAGCCCATGTAGTTGAGGGAGTTGGCTGCTGCGAGACCGGCAGGACCACTGCCGATGACCGCCACCTTCTTGCCGTTGCGCTCGGGGTGCTCGATGGTCACGTAGCCCTCGAGGAAAGCGCGCTCGGCGATGGCGCATTCGTTCTCACGGTTGGTCACGGCGTCGCCCGTGGTGAGGTAGAGCACGCACGCCTTCTCGCAGAGGGCTGGGCAGATGCGGCCGGTGAATTCAGGGAACGGATTGCTCTTCTTCAGAATCTTGTAGGCTGTTTCCCACTCACCACGATAGAGCGCGTCGTTCCATTCGGGATCTTTGTTGCCCAGAGGACAAGCCCAGTGGCAGAAGGGCACACCGCAATCCATGCAACGGCTCGCCTGCTCCTGGCGGTCTTTTGTGTTCAGTGTCTGTTCCACCTCACCAAAGTCATGAATACGGTCGTTGATGGGGCGATAACCAGCCTCTTTACGAGGCACAGTCAGAAATGCTTTTGGATTTCCCATTTTCTTTTCTATATTATAGTTGATTGATGAGGTTTAATAGTCTCTCTGCATATCTGCAATTTTCTGTTGCAATTTCGCCATCTGCTCTTCTTGCAGCACGCGCTTGTACTCGATTGGCACCACCTGGATGAAGTCATCGACGTAGCGGTTCCAGTCGTCGAGCATCCGACCTGCGAGGGCACTTCCCGTGTGCAGGTAATGCTGGCGGATGAGCTCGAGCAGCTCCTTGCGGCTCACGGTGTCCTCGACCAGCGAGAGTTCCACCATGTCCATGTTGCAGAAATAGTCGAACGTGTGGTCCTTGTCATAGACGTAGGCGACACCACCACTCATACCTGCGGCGAAGTTGCGGCCGGTCTTGCCGAGCACGACCACGCGACCGCCGGTCATGTATTCGCAGCAGTGGTCGCCGGCACCCTCGATGACGGCGATGGCTCCTGAATTGCGCACACCGAAGCGCTCGCCCACACGACCGTTCACGTACAGCTCACCGCTCGTGGCGCCATACAGACCCGTGTTGCCGGCTATGATGTTGTCCTCGGCCACGAAGTCGGCACTGCGGCGCACAGGTGGCAGGATGCTGATGCGACCGCCGCTGAGTCCCTTGCCGAAGTAGTCGTTGGCCTCGCCCTCGAGACGGATGTCCAGACCCTTCACGGCGAAGGCGCCGAACGACTGGCCAGCCGAACCCTTGAACTTGATCTTGATCGTGCCCTCCGGCAGACCTTCCTCGCCATACTTCTTGGCGATGGCGCCCGAGAGCATCGTGCCCACGGCGCGGTCGGTATTCTTGATGGTGTAGTCGAGCGTCACCTCTTCCTTGTCGTCGATGGCCTTCTGCGCGGCGGCAATGATGTCCTCGTCCTTCACGCCGCTCACCTTCGTGAACTGGCCGCGGTCCCAATACAGAGGCTTGTCGGTCTCGGGCTTGTGGAGCAGACGGGCGAAGTCGATGGTCTTCTGCTTGTCGGTGGCATGGTCGGTGTTCACCTCGATGAGCTCGGTGTGACCGATGATGTCCTTCAATCCGTGCACGCCAATCTCAGCCAGGTATTCGCGCACCTGCTGAGCGAGGAAGGTGAAGAAGTTCACCACATAGTCAGACTTTCCACGGAAGCGGGCACGCAAGGTCTCGTCCTGCGTAGCCACACCCACAGGGCAGGTGTTGGTGTTGCACTTGCGCATCATCACACAGCCGAGCACGATGAGCGGCAGCGTGCCGAAGGAGAACTCGTCGGCGCCGAGCATAGCCATCAGCACCACGTCCTTCGCGGTCTTCAGCTGACCGTCGGTCTGGAGGCGCACCTGATTACGCAGACCGTTGAGCACGAGCGTCTGCTGTGTCTCCGCAAGACCGATCTCGGGCGAGATGCCGGCAAAGCGCATGGAGCTGGCAGGGCTGGCACCCGTACCGCCTTCAGAGCCGCTGATGACGATGAGGTCGGCCTTGGCCTTGGCAACACCGGCAGCGATGGTGCCCACGCCGCTTTCGGCCACGAGCTTCACGCTGACTGCAGCGGTCGGATTGATATTCTTGAGATCGAAGATGAGCTGAGCCAGGTCTTCGATACTGTAGATGTCATGATGAGGTGGGGGAGAGATGAGCGAGATGCCGGGGATGGCATTACGCGTCTTGGCGATGATCTTGTTGACCTTGAAGCCAGGCAACTGACCGCCCTCACCGGGCTTGGCGCCCTGAGCGACCTTGATCTGAATCTCCTCGGCATTCACGAGGTATTCAGCGGTCACGCCGAAACGGCCACTGGCAATCTGCTTGGTCTTCGAGCAGAGGCTCACGCCATCCACGTCGGTGTGGTAGCGCACATTGTCCTCACCGCCTTCACCCGTGTTGCTTCGAGCACCCAGCTTGTTCATGGCCAACGCCAAAGCCTCGTGCGCCTCAATACTCAGCGCACCGAACGACATGGCGCCCGTGACGAAGTGCTTCACGATGCTCTCCACAGGCTCGACCTCGTCGATAGGGGTAGGCTTCGCTGCCTTCTTCCATCCGAAGAAGTCGCGGATGAAGATCGGCTTCTCCTTCGCGTCCACCATCTTCTCCCACTCCTGGAACTTCTTGTACGAACCCAGGCGCGTGGCAATCTGGAGGTTCGCAATCGTGTCGGGATTCCAAGCGTGGAGGATGCCGTCCTTGCGGTATGAGAACTGACCGTTGTTGGGCAGGAATTCGTTGATCTCGGCAGGCTTGAAGGCTTCGTCGTGCAGACGGATGGCGTCGCGGGCAATGTCCTTCAGACCGATGCCGCCGATGGTGCTGACTTCTGTGCCGAAGTAGCGACGGAGCAGGTCTTCGCTCAGGCCGATGCTCTCGAAGATCTTCGCGCCACGGTACGAGCGGATGGTTGAGATACCCATCTTCGACATGATCTTCTTCAAGCCCTTATCGACAGCCTTGATGTAATGTGCCTCCGCCGTCGCGTAGTCCTCCTGGATCTTGTGCTTCTTCACGAGGTCGTCCAGCACGGCGAATGTCATGTACGGACAAATCGCGCTGGCACCATAGCCGAGCAACAGGGCTGCGTGCATCACCTCACGAATCTCACCGCTCTCCACAATCAAAGCGGTCTGCACACGCTTCTGCACGCTGATGAGGTAATGGTGCACCGCACTCACCGCCAACAGGCTCGGGATGGCAGCACGCTTCTCGTCGATGTCTCTATCTGAAAGGATGATGTAGTTCACGCCCTCATCGACCGATGCCTCAGCCTCCTTGCAGAGGTCTTCGATGGCCTGACGCAATCCGCTGGCGCCCTTCTCGATGTCGAACAGCATGGCGAGCTTCTTGGTCTTGAAGCCCTTGTAGCGGATGTTGCAGAGGATGTCCAACTGCGTGTTCGTCAGCACTGGCTGTGGCAGACGCACCATCTTGCAGTTGCTGGCGTCGGGGGTCAGGATGTTCGTGCCCACTGCACCGATGTACTCGGTCAGCGACATCACCAGTTCCTCACGTATCGGGTCGATGGCAGGGTTCGTCACCTGCGCAAACTGCTGTCGGAAGTAGTTGAAGAAAATCTGCGGACGGTCCGAGATCACTGCCAATGGCGTGTCGTTACCCATCGCTGCCACAGGCTCCTGACCTGCTGTCGCCATCGGCACAACCGTCTTGTCGATGTCCTCCTGACCGAAACCGAAGTTGATGAGCTTCCTTTCATAATTCTCCACCGAGTTCTCCACGTGGCGACCGCTCTTCAGCTTCTCCAACTGGATGCGGTTCGTCGAGAGCCATTCGCGGTATGGATGAGCCTTCGCGAGCTTCTCCTTGATCTCTCCATCATAATATATCTTGCCCTCCTGCGTGTCGATGAGCAGAATCTTACCGGGCTGAAGACGGCCCTTGCTCACCACGTCATTGGGTTCAAAGTCCATCACACCGACCTCGGATGCCACGACCATCATGCCACCCTTCGTAATCGTGTAGCGGCTGGGACGCAGACCGTTTCTGTCGAGCATACCACCTGCATAACGACCGTCGGAGAACAGCAGTGCGGCAGGACCGTCCCAAGGCTCCATCAGGATAGAATGGTACTCATAGAACGCCTTCAAATCCTCGCTGATCGGGTTCTTGTCGTTGAAGCTCTCTGGCACGAGAATCGCCATTGCCTGGGGCAGACTCAGTCCGCTCATGATCAGGAACTCAAACACGTTGTCGAGGCTGGCAGAGTCACTCATGCCCTCCTGCACAATCGGACGGATATCCTTGATGTCACCCAATGCCTCGCTGCTCAGCACGCTTTCACGCGCCTTCATCCAACCGCGGTTTCCACGGATGGTGTTGATCTCACCATTGTGCGCCAAGAGACGGAAAGGCTGTGCCAGACTCCATGTTGGGAATGTGTTGGTACTGAAGCGTGAGTGCACCAGTGCCAGTCCGCTCGTGAAGTACGGGCTTGACAAATCTGGGAAGTATCTCCTCAACTGTCCACTCGTCAGCATACCCTTGTAGATGATGTTCTTGCTATTGAGCGAGCAGACATAAAAGTCTTCATACGTCCCGTTCGTTGCGACTGTGTCGCAACTACCCCCCGCCATCTTCGCCACTCTATTCTCTATCCTCTTCCTTACCTTATATAATATACGGTCGAATGTTTCCACCTTCTCTTCTTCCACACCCGTCACGAAAATCTGCTTGATGTCAGGCTCCACTTCACGTGCACCCACACCCAGCACCTCCGGACAAGTCGGCACTGCACGCATGTGCATCAGTGTCAGTCCCTCACGCTCGATCTCCTCAATCATCACACTGAGAATCTCTTCCTGAGCCTTGGCGTCCTTCGGCAGGAACACCAGTCCTGTGCCGTACTTTCCCTTTTCCGGCACAGGAATACCCTGTAAAAGGATGAACTCGTGCGGAATCTGCACCATGATGCCCGCACCATCACCTGTCTTGTCGCGTGTTTCGGCTCCTCGGTGCTCCATGTTCTCCAGCACCTTCAATGCGTTGTCCACCAACTCATGGCTCTTGCCACCATGAATGTTGACCACCATGCCCACACCACAAGCGTCATGCTCGTAGGCCTTGCTGTACAATCCTAAATTACGTTTTACCATTGTAGTCTGTGTTTGATTTATTGATAATTTTACGATTTCGGCTGCAAAGGTACGACTTTTGTTTCATTTTATTGCAAATAATTTCAAAAAACTTTCAATTTGTATCAAAAATATTTGAAAAGCGTGTAAAAAAGAAAGTGTTTTTGTAATTTTGTTTTCTTTTATTCTTTTACAAACTGATGCTATGTGACAAAACGAGATTTCAAATGAAAAAGGACTTTGCTACGTGACAAAACGAATTTTCAAATACTTCATGCTCGTCTGAAAAAAAGTTCGTACCTTTGTCCCCACAAAAGAAATCATTTATGAAAACAAGGATATTTATTGTATTGATGGTGTGGGTCGTTTCGGCATTTGTGATGACGGCGATGGCCTGCACCAACATCATTGTGGGTAAGGGTGCCAGTGCAGATGGCAGCGTGTTTGTGAGCTATAATGCTGACTCGTATGGCATGTATGGCAACATCTATCACCATGTGGGTGGGGTGCATGCGAAGGGGGAGATGCGCAAGGTGTATGAATGGGACACGAACAAGTATCTGGGTGAGATTCCGCAGGCGGAGAGGACCTATACGGTGGTGGGGCAGATGAACGAGCTCCAGGTGAGCATCACGGAGACGACGTTCGGCGGACGTACGGAGCTCTATGAGACGGAGGGGAAGCAGTTGGGCTCTCCTGAATTGCCGACGGGCATCGATTATGGCTCGATGATCTACATCGCTTTGGAACGTGCCACATCGGCTCGGAATGCCATTGACATCATGACGTCGCTGGCGGAGACTTATGGGTATTGTTCGGAGGGTGAGAGTTTCTCGATTGCCGACAAGAACGAGGCGTGGATTCTGGACTTGATTGGCAAGGGTGCTGGCGAGAAGGGGGCGGTCTGGGCGGCTGTCCGCATCCCCGACGACTGTGTGTCGGCTCATGCCAACCAGAGCAGAATCACGAGGTTGAGTCAGTATGGGAAGAAGCAGTTGCTGTGTTCGAAGGATGTGATTGCTTTTGCCAGGAAGAAGGGATATTTCAGCGGAAAAGATCAAGAGTTTTCCTTCCGCGATGCCTATGCTCCGAATGATTTCGGTGCTGTGCGTTATTGTGAGGCAAGGGTGTGGAGCATCTTCAACAGGTTTTGTGATGGGATGGATCGGTATGTGGATTATGCTATGGGGAACGACTTGAAAGGGGAGATGCCGCTCTATATGAAACCCAAGTGTCCTGTGAAGCTGTCGGATGTGATGGCGGCGATGCGTGACCACTTCGAGGACACACCCTTCGACATCCGGAATGAATGGGGTGCAGGTCCTTACAATATGCCTTACCGCCCGACACCGTTGGAGTGGGAGAGTGAGGGCAAGACATACTTCAACGAACGCCCTGTCTCTACGCAGCAGACGGGATTCTGTTTCGTCGGTCAGATGCAGGCGAAACTTCCTGATGCCATCGGCGGTATCGTTTGGGTGACCAACGACGATCCGAATATGGCACCCTTCATCCCTTTGAACTGCTGCATCACCGAGGTGCCGAAATGCTTCAGGAAGATTCCCGGCGTGCAGGACGATGTGACGTTCTCGTGGGAGAGTGCTTTCTGGGTGCAGAACGCGGTGGCGAACATGGTCTATCCTTATTATGAGAAGATGTTTCCCGACGTGCTGAAACAGCGTGAGCAGATGGAGACGGGGATTGATCTCGGGGGAATGGAGGAGTATGAGTATCCGCTGCAACTGCTCAAAGAGAAGGGACGGGATGAACTGATCAAGTACCTCACCGATACCGCACTCATCAAGTCGAACATGATGATGGCAGCCTGGACCCATCTCTTCGAGTATCTGATGGTGAAGCATCTCGACATGGCCGTGAAGAAGACTGCCGAGGATGATCCCCTGCTCAACCGTTTCAACAAGACAGAGCACGGACTGGCTGAATCGCCCGACCGTCCTGGCTATCCAGAGGCGTTCCGCAAGAAGATTGTGGAGGAAAAAGGCGAAAAATATCTGATGAAGTGAAAAAAATCCTCACTTCTCACTCATAACTCCAAACTTTTTATTACCTTTGCAACTCCAGCCCTCGTGCTGTGTGATATTCTAACTTAAACAATCATAACTTAAAACTCAATATTATGGATCAAGAATTGATTAAGCAGTGTACGGCGGAGGCCCAGAAGTGGCTCTCGCCAGCGTTTGATGCCGAGACACAGGCAGAAGTGAAGGCGATGCTCGAGAATGAGGACAAGACTGCCCTCATCGATGCATTCTATCAGAATTTGGAATTTGGTACTGGCGGTCTGCGTGGTATCATGGGTGCAGGTACGAACCGCATGAACAAGTACATCGTGGGTATGGCCACTCAGGGTTTCGCCAACTACATCAACAAGGCATTTGCTGGTAAGAAGGACATCAGCGTGGTGGTGGGTCACGACTGCCGCAACAACTCTCGTCTGTTTGCTGAGACGGTGGCTGACATCTTCTCTGCCAATGGTATCAAGGCATATCTTTTTGAGAGCTTGCGTCCTACGCCAGAGATTTCTTTCGCCATCCGTCAACTGGGTGCTCAGGCAGGTGTGAACATCACTGCCAGCCACAACCCACGTGAGTATAACGGTTACAAGGCTTACTGGGATGATGGTGCACAGGTGTTGGCTCCTCATGACACGGGCATTATCGACGAGGTGAACAAGGTGACGATTGACCAGGTGAAGTTTACGCCTAACAACGACCTCATCCAGATTATCGGTGGTGAGATGGATATTGACTACCTGAACGCTGTGCATGAGGCATTGGTGGATCAGGAGGTGATCAACCGTCAGAAAGATCTCTGCATCGTTTATTCTCCACTGCACGGAACAGGTCGTGTGATTATTCCTGCAGCCCTGCGTACTTGGGGCTTCCAAAACATTAACGTGGTGAAGGAGCAGATGGTCATCGATGGCAACTTCCCAACGGTGGTTTCTCCTAACCCTGAAAACTCTGAGGCCATGACCTTGGGTATGCAGCTCGGTACGAAACTGAATGCCGACCTTGTGTTGGCTTCTGACCCTGATGCAGACCGTCTGGCAGTCGTTTGTCGCGATCCGAAGGGCGAGTGGTGCATCCTGAATGGTAACCAGACCGCATTGATGCTCTCTTACTACATCATTGAGAACAAGAAGAAGCTGGGTCAGTTGAAGGGTAACGAGTTCATGGTGAAGACCATCGTGACCACGGAGACCATCGCTGAGATTGCTAAGCGCAACAACGTGGAAATCCGTGATGTTTATACAGGCTTCAAGTGGATTGCACGTGAAATCAAGCTCTCTGAGGGCGTGAAGAAGTATATTGGTGGTGGTGAGGAATCCTTCGGTTACCTGCCATTCGACAAGGTGCGCGATAAGGATAGTCCAGCTTCTATCTGTCTGCTCTGTGAGATTGCTGCTTGGGCAAAAGACAACGGCATGACACTCTATGACCTCTTGATGAAGATTTACCTCGACTATGGCTTCGCATATCAGAATGCTATTTCTGTGACCAAGCCAGGCAAGTCGGGTGCTGACGAGATCAAGCAGATGATGGAAGACTTCCGCAAGACTCCTCCAACATCACTCGGTGGCAGCCCTGTAGTTTGTGTGAAGGACTACAAGACTTTGAAGCAAGTGGAAAACGGCAAAGAGTCTGCTATCGACATGCCGGCTACGAGCAATGTGCTCCAGTGGTTCACCGCCGATGGTACCAAGATTTCTGTGCGCCCATCAGGTACTGAGCCTAAGATCAAGTTCTATGTGGAGGTGAAGGGCGAGATGGAATGTCCGAAGTGCTATCCATCTGCTACTGCCGACGCAAAGGCTAAGGTAGATGCCATCAAGGCAGACTTGGGACTGTAAACGTTTAGAACTCTGGTTCTGTAAATGTCAGCCATTCGCCAGTGGACGGATGGCTGAATTTTATTTCTTCCGCATGGAGATAGAGACGGTCGGCACGAGTGCCATAGAGGATATCACCTTTGATGGGACGTCCCAAACCATCGGGATGAGCGCAATGGATGCGTAGTTGGTGGGTGCGACCTGTTTCTGGATAGAGTTCCACGCGATTCTCTCCTTTAAATATATAATGTGTGATGGCGGTCTTGCCCACACGGTGATTGACCACCTGACGGGGAGAGTCGAACGGATTGCGCGAGAGGGGTAGGGAGATGGTTCCTTGTCCCTCTCTGATGCATGTGTCGGAAGTGGCATCGTCGAGAATGGCGACGTACTTCTTCTTGATGTCGTGTCTGAGGAATTGGTCTTGCAGGGATTTGGAAGCCATATTGTTTTTGGCTACGAGCATAAGTCCCGAGGTGTCCATGTCAAGACGGTGCATCAGTCGGTAGTTGGGATTGAGAGTGAGCAGATAGGCACTGAGCGACTCTCCCTTGAGGTCACAATTGGGCACGGACAGCAGTCCCGAGGGTTTGTAAACCACCATGATGTCCTCGTCCTCGTAGATGAAGCGTACCTGTTTCAGCTTCTCCTTTCCTCGTGCCAAGAGTGGATTCTCTTCTACATCCAGTCCCTGCATCATGTAGTTGAGTAGCGGATAGCACTTGTGCTGGCATGAAGGGTAGAAATTGCCTTCGATGCGCATCTCGTTTTGCTTCGATGGCCCCACCCAAAATTCAGCCATACAGATGGGCTTCAAATGGTTCAAGTATGCATATTGCAGGAGTTTAGGGGCACAGCACTCGCCTGTACCTCCTGGGGGAATGCCCATCTTCGGTTGGGGTTTGGTGGGGCTGCGCCCTTCTTTGTAGTCGATGAATTCTTCTTCGGAGAAAGGCGATTTCACTGCTGCGAAGATTTCGATGAGGTCTTTCACTTCTTGTCGGGCATTTCTCATCCTGAACTGATGGAATGTCCACATCTGCAAAGCATTAGACTTCTCCTTCCGCAAGGCTTTCAGTTTCGTCTTCTCTTCCTCCTGAGTGATCCCGTTGATTTGGTGCGTCAAGGCGACGATGCGTTGTTCCTCTTCACTGAAATACCCATGTTGCAGGTCGCAGATAGGGGGCACAAAACCTTCGTGATGATAGCTGCCGTTGTAGATGCCGGAGAATGCGCAGAGATAGTACCGCTGATTTTCATGCTCCACAATGAGCACCCCAAACATCTTTCCTTCGTGAGGATACAGGGCGGGTGTCTGGTAGCAATGCGCAATTACCTCCTTGGCTGCCAGCTGACACAAAGGGTGGGGCTGATAGCAGAATGGGTAGGTGAATTGCTGAGGCGACGGAATGCCTGCAGCTTCAGGAGGGAGGGGGTGAAGCAATGTTGGTTTAGCGTTAAGAGTTATGGGTTTCGATGCGATGGGTCGGTGCCATTTCCAGATTCCTCTTGTCCACTTGTGTCACTACTTTGGCCGCCAGACTCATGAAGGCGATGCCTTCGGGAGAGGCTGGACTGAGTACGGCGGGTTCGCCCTTGTCACCGTCCTCGCAGACGGATTGGATGAGTGGAATCTGTGCCAGGAGTGGAACTTGGAGTTCTTCAGCCAGATGCTTGCAACCGTCTTTGCCGAAGATGAAATATTTGTTCTCGGGCAGTTCGGCAGGCGTGAACCACGCCATGTTCTCCACCAATCCGAGGATGGGCACATTCACCTTGTCGTTCATATACATGTTGATGCCTTTTCTCGCGTCTGCCAATGCCACTTGTTGAGGTGTGGATACAATGATGGCACCCGTGATGCCGAGGGTCTGCAGCAGGGTCAGGTGGATGTCGCTGGTGCCGGGAGGAGTGTCGAGAATGAAGTAGTCGAGGTCGCCCCATTGCGCTTCGGTGATGAGTTGCTTGAGGGCGTTCGATGCCATGCCACCGCGCCACAAGATGGCATCGTCGGGATTGACGAAAAAGCCGATGGAGAGGAGTTTTACACCATACTTTTCAATGGGTACGATGAGGTCTCTGCCATCCACCTTGGTGGCATACGGACGTTCTTCTTCCACGCCAAACATCTTGGGCATCGAGGGACCGAAGATGTCGGTGTCGAGCAGTCCGACACGATAACCGAGCTTCGCCAGTCCGATGGCGAGGTTGGCGGTGACGGTCGATTTACCCACACCACCTTTGCCGCTGCTGACGGCGATGATGTTCTTCACGCCAGACAACAATTTGTCGGGTTCAGGGGGGAGGGAAGTCTTGGCTTTCGTGCCGATGGTCACTTCCACATCGGGATGCACAAACGTCTTGATGGCAGCTTCTGCCGCCTTCACCACTGATTTCTTGAACGGGTCGGTCTCCTTCTCGAAAATCAGTGAGAAGCTGACCTTCATGCCGTCGATGCGGAGGTCATCCTCCAGCATCTCGTTTTCCATGATGCTCTTGCCGTTGCCTGGATAGCGAACGGTAGCGAGGGCATCGTGTATGAGTTTGGGATATATTGTCATCTATTGATTTACGATTTGACGATTTACTATTTACGATTGATTATTTCCCCGTCTTCTTAGTGCTCACCACTGTATGATTGTACGAGCGATACCCATCCACAGGGATTTCGATATCTGGCTCTTCGAGGATGCCCTGCTGAGGCAATTGGAACTGCAGGTATTTGATGGGGATGCCGCGTTCCAGCCACATGCCTTCGTAGTAGGTGCGGATGTCGGTGAGTGACGCGTCCACGTCCTGCTCGGCATAGAGGTCGAACGTACATTGTTTCATTGGCAGTCCGTTCTTCTCCACCATATATTTCGTATAGGTGGCAAGGAAGTTCGAGTCGGTCTTCACATGGATGAGTCCGCCATCCACGAGGAACTTTCTGTAGCGCTCCATGAAATAGGTCGAGGTGAGTCGTTTCGTTGCCTTCTTCATCTGAGGGTCGGAGAAGGTGAGCCAGAGTTCTGCGACCTCGTTGGTGTCAAAGAAGCCGGCGATGCACTCGATGTTCGTGCGTAGGAACGCCACGTTCTTCATGCCTTCCTCCAGGGCGGTCTTGGCACCGTGCCACATGCGGGCTCCCTTGATGTCGATGCCGATGAAGTTCTTGTCAGGGAATCGGCGCGCCAGTCCGATGGTGTATTCTCCACGTCCACAACCCAGTTCCAGCACGATGGGGTTCTGGTTCTTGAAGAACTCCTCATGCCACTTTCCCTTCAGTGGGAATCCCTCCTTCTGCAACATCCAGAAGGGACACTCCACCACCAGCGGGTTTTCCGCCATCTCCGCAAATTTCGCTAACTTTCCTTTTCCCATCTTATTTCTAATTTCTTACCTCTTACTTCTTACCTCTAACCTCTTACCTCTTACCTCTTACGCCAGTTCCAGTTCAAATTCTTCTTTCAGTTTCCGCAGTGCCTCGCTTTGTTCCAGCATTTCGTTGAAGATCTCCATACGGCTGAGGGCACGGCGTTTGTCCGTCGCTTCACGCAATCGTGTGGTCAGTTTCAGCGCATTGTTTTGCAGTCGCTGATGCAGATACCCCTCGATGCGTGGCTGTATCTTGTGGAGTTCGCCCTGCAGGGACGGGTTGTCCACAATGACCAGAATCGTTTGTCCATCCTCCTGCAACTGTGGTTCCATATTGTCCAGCTGGAACGACAATGCCCTGTCTTCCTGAGGCAGGTTCTTGGCAAACTCTCGCCATGCCACCGTCAAATCTGTCGGATTGACGGGCTGATTCTCAAAAGTGGAAACGACCACGGTCTCCTGCACCGTCGTGCTCTGCTGACTCTGGCTGTTCTGCTGACGTCGGATGGAGAAGGCGCCTGGTCTTCGAGGGGTGATGGGTGAAGACTGAGGGGTGATGACTGATGGTGCTGCAGTTCTGGCTGGCGATTCCGTTTTTGCTGGAGACGCCGGCTGCACATTCTGAAAAACCTCCGTCTTTGGGCGGAGCGCTTGAAATATGGGTTTTAGTATCTTCGTAGGGCAAAGCCCGGAAGCCTCCCCGTCATCGGAGGAGAGTTGCGCCATCTCGATGAGGGTGATTTCCACCAGCAGCCGCTTGTTCTGGCTCTGCTTATAGTTGAGGTCGCAGTCGTTCGCCAGCTTCATGGCGCGGAAGAGGAACTTCGGCTTGCACTTCTGCGCCTGCTCCTTGTAGCGGTTCCGCACCTCGTCGCTCGCCTCGATGAGTTCTGCCGTCTGAGCGTCCTGACTGACGAGCAGGTTGCGGAAGTGGCTCGACAGACCCGTGATGAAGTACTGCCCCTCGAACCCCTTCGACAGAATCTCGTTCAGCGTCAGCATGCACTCCGTGATTTTCCCTTCCAGGAAGTAGTCCGTCAGGCGGAAGTAGTAGTCGTAGTCAAGCACGTTCAGGTTCTCGATGGTCTGCTGATAGGTGATGTTGCCGCTGCAGAACGACGCCACCTGGTCGAAGATGCTCAGCGCGTCTCGCATACCGCCGTCGGCCTTCTGAGCGATGATGTTCAGCGCCGCCTCCTCCACCTTGATGCCTTCCTGTTCCGCCACATGCTTCAGATGACCCACGATGTCGTTCACCGCCATGCGCTTGAAGTCGTAGATCTGGCATCGGCTCATGATGGTCGGCAGAATCTTGTGCTTCTCCGTCGTCGCCAAGATGAAGATGGCATGCTGAGGCGGCTCCTCCAGCGTCTTCAGGAACGCGTTGAACGCCGCCTGCGAGAGCATGTGAACCTCGTCGATGATGAACACCTTGTACTTGCCGATCTGCGGCGGAATCCTCACCTGCTCGATGAGCACGCGGATGTCCTCCACCGAGTTGTTCGAAGCCGCGTCAAGCTCGTGGATGTTGTACGAGCGTCCCTCGTTGAACGCCTTGCACGACTCGCACTCGCCGCACGCCTCCCCGTTCGCCTGGGGATTGAGGCAGTTGATGGTCTTCGCGAAGATGCGGGCACAGGTAGTCTTGCCCACGCCACGAGGACCGCAGAACAGATACGCATGCGCCAGCCTTCCGCTCTGGATGGCATTCTTCAGCGTCACCGTCAGCGCACCCTGTCCCACCACCGTGTCGAACGTCATCGGGCGGTACTTCCTTGCCGAAACAATGTAATTCTCCATGTTGTTCTTATTTATTTGTGCAAAGATAGGGATTTTTTTTGTACCTTTGCAAACAAAATCAGAAAAACTATGATAAAAGAGTATCAAATTAGAGTTCTGCCCGAGGTGGCGGCGAGTGAACAGGCCATCAAGCGGTTCCTGCTTGAGGAGGAGGGACTGGTGACGGAGCATGTGACGGCGGTGAGGGTGCTGAAAAGGAGCATCGACGCCCGTCAGCGCACCATCTACGTGAACCTGAAGGTGAGGGCGTATGTGGACGAGCTGCCGGAGGATGACGAGTTTGTGCGGACGGACTATCCGAATGTGGAGGACAAGCCTCAGGCGGTGGTGGTGGGTGCCGGTCCTGGCGGACTGTTCGCGGCATTGCGACTCATCGAACTGGGCATCCGACCCGTCGTGGTGGAGCGCGGCAAGAGCGTGCATGAGCGTCGGAAGGACATCGCGCAGATCAGCCGTACGCAGACCGTCGATCCCGAATCGAACTATTCCTTCGGCGAGGGCGGTGCGGGGGCTTTCTCCGACGGCAAGCTCTACACGCGGAGCAAGAAGCGCGGCAATGTGGAGAAGATCCTGAACGTGTTCTGTCAGCACGGAGCCAGCACAAGCATCCTGGCAGACGCCCATCCGCATCTCGGCACCGACAAGTTGCCGGGCATCATCGAGGCGATGCGCGAGACCATCATCCGATGTGGTGGCGAAGTGCATTTCGAGACGAAGATGGATGCTATTCTGCTCAAAGATGACAAGGTGGAGGGCGTTCGTTGTGGCAATGAGACATTCATGGGTCCTGTCATCCTGGCGACTGGACACAGCGCCCGCGATGTCTATCGTTATCTCTATGCGCAGGGCATCGAGATCGAGGCAAAGGACATCGCTGTGGGTGTCCGTCTGGAGCATCCGTCGGAACTCATCGACCAGATTCAGTACCATCGCAAGGAGGGTAGGGGCGAGTACTTGCCTGCCGCCGAATATTCGTTTGTCACGCAGGTGGACGGTCGCGGCGTCTATTCCTTCTGCATGTGTCCGGGCGGCACCGTCGTACCTGCTGCCAGCGGTCCCAACCAGCTCGTTGTCAATGGCATGAGCAATTCCCAGCGCAACAGTCCGTGGAGCAACTCCGGCATGGTGGTGGAACTGCATGTGGAGGATTTGCAGAAAGACCGTTCGCTGATGGAACTGCCCCCCGTGCCCGACCTCTCAACTGTCAACTCTCAACTGTCAACTGTCAACTTCCCCCTCGCGATGATGGAATTTCAGGAGCATCTCGAATACACGGCATGGATGCAGGGCAATCGCAAGCAGACCGCTCCGGCGCAACGCATGGCGCATTTCGTGAACGGCAAGGGAAGCTACGACCTGCCCAAGTCGTCCTACACCCCCGGACTCATCAGTACGCCGATGCACTTCTGGATGCCCGACTTCATCTCGAAGCGTCTCCAGCAGGGATTCCGCAACTTCGGCAAAGCCTGTCACGGATTCCTGACCAACGAGGCGGTGATGATTGGTGTGGAGACCCGCACTTCGGCACCCGTCCGCATCCTTCGCGACCGAGAGACCCTCCAGCATGTGCGAGTGCAAGGACTCTTCCCCTGCGGCGAAGGAGCTGGCTATGCAGGTGGCATCGTCAGCGCCGGTGTGGATGGAGAAAGATGTGCGGAAATGCTCGCGGAGTATATGAAGAGATAAATGAATTTAAGAGATAGACAGATCCTGCACATTGCCTTGCCGAGCATCGTGTCGAACATCACGGTGCCACTGTTGGGCTTGGTGGATGTCGCCATCACGGGACATCTGGGTGATGCGGCGTATATCGGTGCCATCGCGGTGGGCGGCATGCTGTTCAACATCATCTATTGGATGTTTGCCTTCCTGCGGATGGGTACGAGTGGTGTGACGGCACAGGCTTTGGGGGCGCGGAACCTGACGGAGGTGGCGGCGGTGATGCAGAGAGCACTGCTGGTGGCTATCATCATATCGGCGGTGATGCTCTGTTTGCAAGTACCCATCCGAGAAGGGGCATTGTACATCATCCGTCCGTCGGCCGAAGTGGTGGCTTTCACGTGTACGTATTATAATATATGTATATGGGGCGCTCCTGCCGCTTTGATGCTTTTCGTCCTGACGGGCTGGTTCGTTGGCATGCAGAACTCGAGAGCGCCGATGATGGTGGCGATGATTCAGAACGTGGCGAACATCATGCTGAGTGTCGTGCTGGTGTATGGCCTGGGCATGAAGATCGAGGGCGTGGCGCTCGGCACCGTGCTGGCACAATACATCGGACTGGTCTCTGCGCTTTTGTTCTTCGTTCCTTACTACCTGAGAATCAATAAATACTATCGTGAGAAGACCGTGCTGACAGCCGCTGCCCTGACGAAGTTCTTCTCGCTGAACAAGGACATCTTCCTGCGTACTTGCTGCCTTATTCTCGTGCACTTTTTCTTCATCGCAGCAGGAGCCAAGCAGGGTGATGCGGAACTGGCGGTGAACACGATGCTGATGCAACTTTTCACGCTCTACAGCTACATCATGGACGGTTTTGCCTTTGCTGGTGAGGCGATGGTTGGCAAGGCCATCGGTGGCAGGATGCGTGGCATCTATGACGACACCGTGCGCCGACTTTTCCGATGGGGTTGGGGCGTGGCAGCCCTCTTCACCTTGGCGTATCTTTTGTTGGGTAAACCCTTCCTTTCCATCCTCACTGATGATGCGAAGGTGCTGGATGTCGCTCAAGTCTATCAGCCCTGGACACTCCTCTTCCCCCTGTGCGGCATGGCAGCCTTCATCTGGGACGGCATCTATATTGGCGCTACTGCCACCAAAGGAATGCTCATCTCAATGGCTTCGGGCATGGTGATGTTTTTCCTGCTCTATTTCACTTTGGTGCCTGTTTGGGGCAACCACGGTTTGTGGATTGCTTTTGTGATTTATCTTGCCACGAGAGGAATCACCCAGACCATCATGCGGAAGAAAATATGGAAGGCGTGAACAGCCGCTTTTGATGTACTTCATTTGACAATTTTATACCCATAAAGGGAAAAAATGCAGGGATTTTCTAAGAAAAAAATCTCTTTTTATGTATTTTTTTTGATTTTTATTTGTGACTATAGATTTTTTTGTATCTTTGCAAGCGTAATCTTAATAAGACATACAGTCATGAAAAATAAAAATATGTCTAAACTCTTACCTTTACTGATTGTTGTTGTCATTGCTTTGTTGGGTTCGTGTAGTAAGGTGAGCAATATTACGGGGTCGTCTGGACCGCGTCATAGCGTGGTGGTCATCCACTCATGGGATAGTATCGGAGAAGAGAAGGAACTTTTCTCTAAGTGCATGGAAGAGAATTTCCGTGCTCATGGCATGGATGTGAACATTCACCATATCTATGCCAATATGTTGTATCGTCCGAATGATGTTTTCAGTCAGTTTGATTGGCCTGTCTATTCAAAGCAAATCAAGGAATGGAAGCCTGAAGTGATTTTGTTGAATGACGACGCAATTGTGGATTGGCTTCTCAATGCGAAGGAGATAGATTCGATATTCTTGAAGACACCGATTGTCTTTTCAGGTGTCAATACGTTGTTGCGTGATTCTCTATACAGAATTCCGCAAATGACTGGTTTTGAGGCGAAAGTCGATTTGGGACGCAACATTGAATTGATGATGAGACTGGTCAAGACGCAGTGTATTACGATAGAATTGGACTATAAACCCAGTGATTTGCGAATGCGTGAGCAATTGGCAGAGGAACTTCGTGACTCTACCAGATTTGTCAACAACTCAGATTTCAAGGAAAAGAATCTGGATGAGAATTATCTGAAGAAGAAATATCCGGGTCTTGCTGTCGTGAATGTGGTTTCTTGTGCTTTCCCATACAGAAACCATGCGGAGGGTGAGTCTGACTCTGTCGGAAAGGCAATAACAGGCTTCTTCTATCAGAAAGCAAAGGAAATGTGGCAATTGCAGGTGAGAAGCGGTGGTATCGTCAACAATGCTATTATTGACCACACCGATTGTCCTCAGTTCACATGTATCCGTGAAGATTTTAACAATCCAAAGAAAGTTAGGTTCTTGGGTGGTTATTTCACTAGTACCGAGACACAGGTTGAAGATCAGGTTTCATACGCCGTTCGTATCTTGAAGGGTGAGACGCCTAAGTCATTGCCGATTAGTCTGCATTCAAGTGGTTATTATCTGGATTGGGTGGCCATGCAGATGATGTTCCCGAAAATGCCGTATGGCGTGTATAGCGAGGACTTCCACATCGTGAATGCGCCGTTCTATCTGGAAAAACCGATGGAGTTTGCGCTCGAAGTGGGTCTCCTTATTCTAGTGATTGGTCTCTTCATTTATGGAATTGTGTCTGTCATGTTGCGATGGAGATGGAAGGGACAAATGAACTTGGTGGAAGAATTACAGTATGAGGAGAAGGTGCACGATTTGATGTTCTCGAATGCCAAAGATACTTTCTGGCACTTTAAGGATGGTACCTTCACGTTGAGTCAGCACTTCTCTGATTATTTCAAGGTCCCCAACCGTTTGACGTTGGAGGAGATGGATAGTATTGTGCACGATGATACGAGAGCTTCGTTTGAATTCTTGAAAAACTTCCGTAACCAGCGAGGCAGGAAAACCGTGCGTTTGCACCTTACACCCAATGGTGGAAAGGATTGGTATTGGGCAGAGGCTATGTACACCGCCACAGAAGAATCGGCGAAAACGGGTGAACTTTATGGCTTGCTGTTGAATATTGATCAGAAGAAAGAAACGGAGGAAAAGTTGGAACAGGCACAGATTCTAGCGAGTCAGGTGGCATTGAAGGAGAACTTCTTGGCAAACATCAGCCATGACCTCCGTACCCCACTGGGCGCTGTGACAGGGTTCTCCACTATGTTGACAACGCCAGGCATGACCTTCGAGGAGGGTGAACGAGAAATGTATGGTGAAGTGATTCATCAGAACACAGACATGATTCTCAACATGATTGATAGTGTGATGGAGAAGGCTCAGATTGAGACGGGTGACCTCGAAATCATCCAGAAACCGATGTCGATTCAGAAATTGGTTGATGAATGTTACAAGACTAACTACATTATTGCTCCGACCCATCTGGAGTTCAAATTGGAGACATGTGAGCCTGATGCAACAGTCAATATCGATGCGACACGTACCAAGCAGGTGGTGAACAACTTCTTGAGCAATGCCTTCAAGTTCACGACAGAGGGAAGTGTCACGTTGGGATGGAAATACATGGAGGATGACCCCAATCAGGTGGAAGTTTATGTACGGGATACAGGTATTGGTGTGGCACCAGAGAAACAGGCACAGCTGTTTGAACGTTACATTAAGGTGGACGAGACGGATAAGGGTACAGGTCTTGGTCTGAACATCAGTAAGACCATCATGGAGAAGCAAAACGGAACCATTGGCGTGGAAAGTGAGATTGGCAAGGGCAGTAAGTTCTTCTTCCGTTTGACAAAGATGGTGGAATGCCTGCTTTTGATTGTCACATTGGGTATTGGTTTCCTGTTGCCGTCATCATGTACGACGAAGTCTGATCGAGAAGAGGGGTCGGCTAAGGTGCTGATATTCCATAGTTATGACAAAAATTATGGAGGCTATCGTAATTTCAATGATAAGATATTGCAGACCTTCCGAAATCATGGTATCAATGCTGACATCAGGCATGTCTATCTTGATCTGGAGAATCCTGCGAACACAACCAGAGCGCTGCATTTTGCCGTGAAGGATTCTATTCGGATGAGGAATTGGATTCCAGATGTTGTGATGACTGAAGGAGACCGTGCTGCTTGCGATTTGATTGAATGGAGGCAAATTGATGATATTCAAGAACTTGATACTGTTCCTGTCATCTTTGGCGGTTTACATCATCCCAAATGGGACTACATCAGGAAGCACAAGAATATTGTGGTCATCAACGATCCCATTGACTACTGTGCCAACATCAACTTGGCAGCCGAGATGTCAGGAAAGAACTGTGTGGAGATAGAATTGGATTACTTCGAGCAGGATTCAATGATTCGTGCTGAATTGAAACAGGCAATAGCACGTCCGCCATACGTGGATAACTCTGATTTTCATGTGAACATCTCAGCAGATGAGGAATTTTCTACGATATGGAAGGATAGTGTGGTGGTGTTGGTTTTCTCGACCGAATCTCCAGAACGTAACTCAAAGAATCTTCAGGATCAAGAGGAGGGGTATCAAAACTTGAGGCGTATTTATGTCCACTCTTGGCTCTATCCGTCGTTGGCGGTGAAGAGAGACCTATACAGCTCTGCCATTGTCGATAAGACGGGACGTCCTCAATACACGGCGGTAAAGGCCGGTTTTGCAGATGGTAGCGGCAGATATTTGTGTGGATATTTCGCTAGTTATGAGACGGTGGGTGAAGATATGGCAAGGGTCGCTTCTGAAATCTTGAGAGGTGCAGACTTGGCTTCCTTCGTCGGAATGGCGCACCAGAAGCAATACTATATGGATTATGATGCGATGGAGAAACTGGGCATGGAGTACAAAGACTTTGAGAGCCGTTTTGTGATAGTCGGTGCTCCTGTTGAGAAGATTTCTCCATTATATACCTATGCCACATGGATTATTATCATCACAATCTTTATTATTGCCATTGCTTCCATCATTTTGGTGCTGCAATCATGGAAGAACAGAACAGCACAAATTCTGATTGAGGGTGTGCAAAGACGTGCCGAGATGCGCCAGATGGCATTGCATGGTGCCGATAGCCATACTGTCCGCACGGAGGCTAACCTGAGGGACATCATCTCGCATGTTCATCCCGAATATTCAAGTGAGATTCCGCTGATCATGCAATCCATAGACATTGCTGGAACACATAGCTATGAAATCTATGCAGACATTGACCAAAAGGATCTTTACCGTTGGTGGCAATTGCGTTTTGTGGTGATGTTTGATGCCAAGAAGAACCAGAAGAATGTGGATGGTATCTTGATCAATATTGATGAGACGAAGCAGTATGAAGAGAACCTGCGAAAGGCCATGCTCTTGGCAGAGGAAGCGAAGCAGAAGGAGGACTTCTTGACGACCATCAGTCATGAGATTCGTACGCCACTGAATGCTGTTGTGGGATTTAGTGATGTCTTGGTCAGCATGCCTGCCGACTCCTTCACTCCTGAGGAAATGGAGGAATATGCGAAGATCATTAAGGCGAACAACACCAGTCTTTCTGCCATGATTGAGGACATCCTCATGTTCTCACGCATCGAGAGTGGACGTATTCAATATGTGAAGAACGAGTTTGACGTTTCTGAATTGGTGCATGAGTTGGTACATGAATGGAGTGACTTGATTCCAGAGGGTGTGACGATGCATGAACTTGCAGTCCTGCCTGGCATTACTATCAATAATGACCGTACACGTGTCAAGTACATCATGAACCAGTTGATGAGCAATGCGGCAAAATTCACCAAGACAGGTGCCATTCTCATTGGTGTTGACTATCACTTTAATTCAGAACGAGCAGAGCTCTTTGTGGCAGATACAGGATGTGGTATTCCGCAGGAAAAGCAACAGTTGGCATTTGGCTTGTTCTGGAAGGACGATGGCTTTGTGCCAGGTTTGGGACTCGGATTGCATGTGTCAAAGAAACTGGCTGAGGGTATGGATTTGATACTGGATGTAGAGAGTCAGCCTGGATTTGGATCCAAGTTCTCACTTTATGCAGACGCCTACATGAAGAAGGGATTCGAAGCGGAAACGTAAGGCATGTTGGTTCTCATCACAGTGATATTATATTTTAGTGTATTGCTGCTTCTCTCCCATCTGGTGGGCAGGAGGGGTGGCAATGCTGCTTTTTTCACTGGTAATCGCCAATCACCTTGGCCTTTGGTGGCGTTTGGCATGATTGGTGCCAGTATCTCTGGCTTGACCTTTATTGGGGTACCAGGATGGGTGATGAGCATTGACATGACATACCTTCAGATGTGTTTAGGTTTTGTGTTGGGCTACGTCATTGTAGCGTTTGTGCTGTTGCCGTTGTATTACAAATATCGTCTCACTTCCATCTACACCTATTTGGATCATCGCTTTGGCGCTGTGAGTTACAAGACGGGTTCTTCTTTCTTCATCCTGAGCAAGTTGCTGGGCGCTGCCGCCAAGTTCTATGTGGTGTGTCGCATTTTGCAGCTGTGTTTGGCTGACAGTTTCTCCGTTCCTTATGTGGTGATTGTACTGGTGGCACTCTTTCTGATTTGGCTCTATACCCGTAGAAGTGGCATTCGCTCCTTGGTGTGGACAGATTTCTTGCAGACCCTATGCCTCATCGTGGCACTTATCCTGCTGCTTTTGAAGGTGTCCAACATGCTCCACATGGATTTTTCTGAAGCGATGACAGCGGTATGGAATGACTCCCATTCGCGCATCTTCGAATTCTCTGATTTTGCTTCCAAACAGAACTTTTGGAAACAATTTTTGTCAGGCATCTTCATTGTCATCGTGATGACGGGACTTGATCAGGATATGATGCAGAAAAACCTCACTTGCAAGGACTTACGTTCTGCGCAGAAGGATATGTGTTCCTATGGAGTGCTGTTTGTCCCTGTCAATTTCTTGTTCCTTGCTTTAGGCGTCCTTCTTCTGATGCTCTATCAGCAACAAGGTATGCCCATTCCTGAGAAAGGGGATGATTTGTTGGCAGGCATAGTGTTGGATGGAACGATGGGTTCAGCGTGTCTCATTTTTTTCACCATTGGCGTCATTGCCAGTGCTTTTTCCTCTGCCGATTCAGCCATGACGGCACTCACGACCAGTTTCTGTATTGATATTTTGGGAAAAGAGAAAGATGAGAAGATGCGAAAGCGGGTGCATGTGGGTATGCTTTTGGCATTCGTCATCGTCACACTGGCTTTCAATGCCATTGGTTCGGGTAGCGTGATGGATTTGATATACACCTTGGTGTCATACACCTATGGTCCGCTCTTGGGACTCTTTGCCTTTGGTATGTTCACCAAGTGGCAACCACGAGAGAAATATGTACCTTATATTGCGATTGCTTCACCCCTCATCTGTTATGTCATTGATGTGGCTGTGTTGCAGTTAACTGGGTATAAGTTCGGATATGAAATGCTGATGTTCAACGGGTTACTGACCTTTATTGGTTTATTGATTGTGTCGAAACGATGAAATTTATAGATTTATTCGCTGGTCTTGGAGGCTTCCACCTCGCCTTGTCCCGTTTGGGGCATGAATGTGTCTTTGCCTCTGAAATACAGCCAAAATTGCAGAAATTATACAAGATAAACTTCCCTGATGTGCCCATCTATGGTGACATCACCAAAATCAAGGAAGAGGATATCCCTTCTCATGAGATTTTGTGTGCAGGATTCCCTTGCCAGCCCTTCTCTTTTTCAGGCAAAAAGCAGGGATTTGAGGATGAGTTGGGACGTGGCAACCTCTTCGACGAGATCTGTCGCATCTTACGTTATCATCACCCCAAATACATCTTTTTAGAGAATGTTTCAGCATTGCCTGGACATGATGGAGGACGTACTTGGAAGGTGATTCGTCAGAAGTTGGATGCCTTGGGCTATGACATCCGTTCGCACATCTATTCTCCCCATGAGTTTGGCATCCCTCAGCATCGTCCACGATTCTACATCGTGGGTATGTTGCGTGATGAACAAGGTGTCAGCGGTATGCATCGTTTTCATTTTGTTCGTCCTCAAAAGGATCTTGTTAGTGATGTGCGTACGATTGTGGATGTGACCGACAATGACCGTTTACTGGCGGTTCGTCGCGATTTGCATCCCGTGTTTGATGCTTGGCAGGAATTTGTTTATCATGTGACCGAACGCGATGGTTATATGCCCTCCCATTGCATTTTCACGATGGAGTTTGGTGCTGACTACGAATTTGAGGATACGCCTCCTGCTTTTCAACCCCTTGAACGTCTGCGTGGCAAACGAGGTGCCTATGGAAAGGTCCTTGAAGGCGAAACACGTGAGGAACTCATTGCGGGACTTCCTTTCTATATGCGGAAAACCCAATACAAGGACACTTATCCGGAATTCAAGAAGATTCTCATTCGTCAGAATCGTGAGTTTTATCAACGACACAAGGATTGGATTGACCCTTGGCTCGAAAAGATTAGAAAGTTCCCTCGTACCCAGCGTATGTTCGAATGGAGCACCAATCAAGATTGGGACTTCAAACATCATGTCATTCAACTCCGTCCTTCGGGTATTCGTGTCCGCTCGATCAACTGTGTCCCCACCATCACCCTCTGTACTACCGCAACGCCCATCCTGCCCTTTGTTCCTTATCCTCCCCAAGGCGCACTCGACAAGAAGGGACGTCCATACACACCAGAAGACTTCCGTTGGGGACGCTATATCTCTCATAATGAGGCAGCTCGCATCCAATCCATGCAGGAACTGAACTATGGCAATCTGTCACGTGTTCAGAAGTTCAAGGCACTTGGTAATGCCGTTAACGTCGATGTGGTCCAACTCATCGCCAAACGCCTCCTCCCCCGTCGCTAACCTCACAATTGTCAACTGTCAACTCTCCCCTCTCACCTGTCCCCTCTCACCTGTCATCTGTCAACTGTCAACTTTCAACTTTCAACTCTCAACTACCTACAGGTCAAATGAAAGCACCCTTGCTTTCTTTCGTACTTCACATAGCATTGCCCTTCCTCTCTCAAGTCGCTCAGCACCTCCGAAAGTACCCGTTTCATGGGTTCGTTCCATCGGAGCAAGGCTGCTTGTGATTCATAGGTTCCCGTCATCGGCATGAACTTATTGTAAGCAATATCCACAGTTGTGCCATAACAGTGGCAAGAGTTTGTCGTGGCATTCTTGTTGCCTCGTTGTAGATTCGACACATCATCAGTTGTCCTCAGCACAGAGGTCACAATAGGCAAGTGAATGGGTAATCCCTTCACCTGGCATGAATCAATGAAATTCAGACAGATAGTATTGAGCAGATGCTGTGCACGTGGCACCAAATAAGGGATAGAGTGGGTGAGGTTATCAATTGCATAGAAAGGTGAATGGCATATATTCACCAACCGGTGTTGCTTCACCAACACCTCTGCCTCTTTCCGATTTTTTACAGGCATAATGCCATACTTCTGTGCAGCCTCAATTTGTACATTCTGGCTGTCTGGAAAACATACTGAATAACTCCACACGCCACGAACACGATGAGCCCTATCTTCCATCACAGGTGCAGCCACAGTGTCCACAGAATCAGTCACTTCCTCAAACAGCACTTCATCCTCCGTGTTCTCTATATCATCACTTGTTTCTAATCCCTCATCACGCACCTCTAACTCCTCACCTCTCGCCGATAACCTCTCATCGCTAACCTCTAACTTCTCATCACTCACCTCTAACCCCTCACCTCTAACCTCTAACTTCACCTCAATCCCAAATGCATACTTTACCCCCGCAAACAATCCCATTACCACTACAAACGCTGTAATGAACTTCCACTGACTATATTTTCTTTTCTTTTCCTTTTCCATTTTCTAATTTTTTACTCTAACCTCTAACCCCTCACCTCTAACCTCTCACTTACCCTCTTCCCGAATTCTCAATCAACTCTTTTACCAACTCATTCAATCGCTTTGCTCCCATCAATTGCTCAATGGTCAGGTGCATTCTGTATCGCCAATAATGCCTTGGTTTGGCAGGAATATTGATTCTTTCTCCATTCGGGTCTGGCAATCTCAGTTCTTCATCCATAGACAACCAGTCCTGCAATGACAGCAAGGTCAGTGCTGATGGACAAAATAGGTGTGCTGACACGATCTCCTCACACAGCCATCCTGGAGCAGGGTGGGGAGCTGTACCGTCCTTGTACAAGGCATTGTTGTAGAACTGTTGTGCTCTGTCCAAATCCTCATCCCACCACTGACGCAATGGTGGCATGTCGTGTGTGGCAATGGTGGCAACTGAACGGTAAGGGTTCTCCCACAGATGTCCAAATTGCAAGTAGGGGGATTTTGGCATCGTCTGGATCTCCAACGACAGCATCTTCAGGTCATTCATCACCCAACCCACACTCTCTGGCACCATGCCGAGGTCTTCTGCACATACCAACATCCTGGTTGATTGTGTCAGGATAGGCAGTTTCTTCATGGCTTCGTCATACCAGAATTTGTTATGGCGGTGATAGTAATATTCGTTATACAGGCAGTTGAAAGCCTCCTTCTCATGCAAGAGCAACGACTCATACACATAGTCTTTCTGTGCAGAGATACGGGGATGATACTTTTCTGGTTGCTTCCTGTCAGGGATGAAAAGCACACACGATGCCAAGGCATACAACCCGTCCCTCAATGCGATGCTGTCCTCATCCGTCTTTCCGAAAAAGGCTGCTTCAATCTTGCGTTGGCTGGCATATTCATCTTTCAGGTCATATCGCCCATCAGAACGAGTTTTCAGATAGATGCTCTTCACGAGATCCTTCCGATAACCAAAAATCTGATCTAACGTCCAATCCGTGATGTATGGACGAGTCATGTATTCGGCATTGAAGCGCATGCCATAACTTTCTATCTCCTTCACCGTCATGGGGAGAGAAGGAGAGAATTGTCCCAACAATCCATGCACTGAATGCATCGGGATGTCCCAGATGCGGAAAAAGCCCAACACGTGGTCAATTCGGTAGGCGTCGAAGTATTCAGCCATCTTCTGGAAACGTCGAATCCACCAACGATAGCCTTCCTTAGCCATTGCCTCCCAATTGTAGGTGGGGAATCCCCAGTTCTGCCCGTTCTTCGAGAAGTCGTCAGGCGGTGCACCTGCCTGTCCATCCAGATTGAAAAGATGAGGTTCCGACCAGGCTTCCACACTGTCGCGCGAAATGCCGATGGGGATGTCACCCTTGATGATGACTCCGTTCTTCCGAGCCTCATTTCTGACTTCCAACAACTGCAGATGCAACAGATATTGTACATAGTAGAAGAATGCCACTTTCTCATAAGCCTCGCCACTTTTGGCAACGAGTTTTTCCACCTCTTTCTTGTTGTATTTGCTATACTTAGGCCATTTTCCGAACTCCGCCGTCTTGTATTCATCTCTTAAGTAAGAGAAGGCGGCATACGGCACCAACCAGTCTTTGTTGTCCGTGAAGAAAGCTTTGAATCCGTTGCTTTCCATCACTTCTTTCCCCTCCTGCGCATACGCCATCCGCAGATATTCCATCTTCAGTGCAATGACCTGCTCATAATCCAGTTCCTTCAATGCATTCACTCGCTGTTGCCGCATCATGAATTTCTCCATCGATAGCCTGTCTTTCAGTCGTGGCAAGGCATTGAGATCGCAATAGATTGGATGCAATGCAAATACAGAAATGGCGTTGTAGGGGTAGGAATCCTGCCAAGTGCCCATGGTGGTCGTGTCGTTGATGGGCAGGATCTGTATGGCATGCATCTTCGTCTTCACCACCCACTGAATCAGTGCCTTCAAATCACCAAAGTCACCTACGCCATAACTCTTGGCAGAGCGCAGTGAGAACACAGGAATCACCACACCTGCCACCTTCCAGCTGTCGCCACTCAAAGCCAGACGTTCATCAGTCTTGATCCACATCTGTTTGGTTTCCAGCTTCGGACACAGCAACTTTCTGTTCTCTCCCTCTTCCCAGCGCAAGATGTTATTCTGTGCATCCACCACTACATATTTATATTCCACCTCTTCAAACAGCATATCCGCATCGATGTTTACAGCCCATTCCTGCAAGTTGATGAGTGCCATTCGCTTTGCACGTTTCCATTCGCCTAACTGAGGTGTGTTACCACATATCGCTAACCATTCACCCTTTTTCAGCCGAGGCTCCACCACACGCAACTGCAGGGTAGAGGAGTACAGTGTTTCCAGGGCATCGCATCCATCAGCCACTGCCCCTACGCATTCCGTATAGGCAGAGGAAAACAACGGCTGATCTTCAGGAATTGGACGCCACTTGTCACTCAACACATAATTATTGGTGACCCCATCAAACTTCACCTTGTGGGGCGCCACTTCCCATTCTGTCCAAACCAGTTTCCCGTCGCGATACATCGCATACTTATACTCAAAGCCCACCTCTTTGATAGGCGAAGAAATCTCCAATGTCATGTCCCCATCCCACATCTTGCCATCTTGAGTTCCCAACGGCAACTCATTCACAGCCTTCTTCTGACCATGCTTATCTACACCCCAGAGTTGTACACGCAAATCTTCCCCCCACCGGGTACGATACTCTATGTTAAAATGAATCTTCATCATAATTATTCTTTTGATTTGCAAAGATAAGTATATTCTCACACAAAACCAAAATAAAATGATTTTTATTTTTATTTCTCCTATTTATTCGTACCTTTGCACTTCAAAAGCCCATCACTCTTGTATTCCGTGCGAGAAAAAGGCATTTCCATTAGATTAATAAAGTATATGAATATCAATTCTCCAAAGGATTCTCAGGTTCCGCCAGTTCATCAACCTGATGATGCCATAGGCGTTCCAAACCGCCGGTGGTATGTCGCCATTGTTGGCAGAAATACAGAGAAAGCCTGTCGTGAAAGACTGACTGCCCTGGGCTATGAATCCTATGTGGCAACGCAAATGGAGACACGTGTTTGGCGTACTGGACAGAAGAAACAAGTGGAGCGTGTGCTCATCTCCAACCTCCTCTTCACCCACGTCACTGAACGTGAACGTCTGGAAATCGTCAAACTTCCCTATATCAACTACTTCATGACGGACAAGTCTGGTCGTACCAATGACTTCGGACGTCATCCCCTGGCAGTCATCCCCGACAGTCAGATGGACATGCTCCGTTTCATGCTCTACCATGCTGACAGCCCTGTCACCTTCACCTCAGAGCGCCTCCGCCTGGGTGACCATATTCGTGTTATTCGTGGTCAACTTTCTGGTTGTGAAGGATATGTAGCAAAGGAAGGAAACCAGACCCACTTGGTGGTCCGTATTGACTTCCTTGGCTCCGCTTTGGTTTCCATCTCTCCAGATGACCTCGAAAAAATTGTGTAACAATTCAGATTAAAAAATACTGAGAAAATGAAGTTTTGTAGATTTTATGTGATGTTTTTACTTTTATTGCTGTTTTGCAAGAATTGGGCGCAGACCAAAGTGGTGGTACTGAGCGACACGCATGTGATGGCACCCGATTTGTTGGTCAATGATGGTACGGCATGGCAGAATTATTTGGCAGCAGACCGCAAAATGGTTGATAATAGTAAGGTGCTGTTCGACAATATGATAGAAAAAATCAAGACAGACATCAAACCGGATTTCGTATTCATTACGGGTGACTTGACGAAGGACGGTGAAAAACTGAGTCATCTGTATGTGAAGGGGAAACTTGATGAATTAAAGGCCGCAGGTATTCAGACGTTAGTGATTCCTGGCAATCATGACCGTGGAACGAATGGCAATGCTGTATATTATAATGGTGACGATAAGACACCTGCTGAAGTGGCGGACAATGATTATTTTGCCATGACTTATGCTAATTATGGCTATGGTTCATCCTCAGAACGTGAGGCGAACTCGCTGACTTATGTTTGTGAACCGATGGATGGTCTTGTTGTCATCGGTATCGATTCAGGTAAAGATGCTAAGGTGTCTGCCACAACACTTGATTGGGTGTGTAATAAAGCACGGATTGCTACAGCCGCAGGGAAGCAGGTGATGGCATTGATGCATCATTCGTTAGTGCCTCATTTCTATGGCACGGACAAATTTGTAGAGACCTCGGTGATTGACGATTATGCCACGGCGCGTAACGCTTTGGCTGATGCTGGTATCCAAGTGGTCTTCACTGGACATTTTCATACGTCAGACATCGCCAAGGCATATAACGCAGATCTCTCCAAGGTCATCTATGACATATCCACGGGCTCTCTGATCTCATATCCATGTGACTATCGTGAGGTGATGCTAAGTGGAGATTTGACCACATTGAGTATCACGACCGGGCACATTACAGAATTGGACGGTGATTTGGAGTTTGGCAATACTGCAAAGAATAGGTTGAAGACAAGTGTGGAGAATATCGTTGCTTCAAATGGTTATAGTTTCATCAAAACTCAAGCCGCAGATGCTTTCATTGCCCATGCTGAAGGAAATGAACATGAATCTTCTGATGCTGCATCGACTTTGAGTACGTTATTGTCTTATGCTAAGGTAGCACGTATTTTAGGGATTGTTCCAAAAGCTACTATTACAGATATGGAAAAGATGGCGAATAGTATGCTTAAAGATATCAGCGCTTATGGAGAAGAGGGGCGGGAAAATCAAACGGATGACCTTTCTTTGGTTATTTCCATGCCGAAATTTTCCACAATTTCCTTAACAATGAATGCTTTGGGTATAATGACATATGCAGGTTTTCATGCTCTCGACTTTTCTGCAGTCGAGGGATTGATGGCTTACTATGCCTGTGATTTTACAGAAAAAACATCAACATTAACCATGAAGCCTGTGTGTATTGCTCCGAAAGGTGCAGGACTGATGCTTGTGGGTACTGCTGGCACCACCTATTCCGTGCCCATCACAACAGAGACTACGGATGATTTGAGTACCAATCTGCTGAAAGGTGTCATTTCCGCAGTAAATGTATCCACCACTGATGGCACTTACACAAATCACATTTTGGCTAACGGTGGTAATGGCATCGGATGGTATAGGCTTTCTTCCGAAGGTAAACTGAAGGCAAGCAGTGCCTATCTCCAATTGCCTACCAGCAGTGTGAGTGCTCCCATACGAGTTGTGTATGAAGATAAACCAACCTCTGTCTCTGCTTCTGAGATTGCAGATAATCAACAAGATAAGAAAGAATTCTGGCACACGTTGACGGGTATAAAGCTCAAAGGGGAACCAACAGAGAGTGGTTTGTACATCATGGGAAAGAAAAGGGTTTATTTTAACGTCAAATGAGAAAAGGATATGAGAAAAATACGATATGTTCAGCCTCAAGTAGAGGTGCATCCGATAGTTTTCACCAGCTTGTTGACAGGTTCCCAAGTATTCGACGAGACCATGCCTCCAGAAAGCCAACTGTAAAAAAGAAAGAGTTTGGATTGACGACTTTGAGGATTAAAATGAGCTGAGATTGTGGTGATTTCTGCGAGAATTCTCAATTTTCAACTTTTTAACAAAATTCCTCTCCCCTAATACCTCCTATTTCCTGAATTATTCGTACCTTTGCACTCTAAATGCCAATCACTCATGTAATCCTTGAGAAATAGGGCATTTCAAATTGATAGACAGTGCATACGTATATCAATTCTCCAATGGACTCTCAAGTTCCGTCAGCTCAGAAAGTTGACGACGCCGTAGGCGTACCCAACCCCATCACTCACCTCTAACCTCTCACCCCTAACCTCTTATCTCTCCAAACATGCAAGCCATCATTTTAGCAGCAGGTATGGGTCGCCGTCTTGGTGAATACACCAAAGAAAACACCAAGTGTATGCTTCCCGTTAATGGTGTAAAGCTGATTGATAGAGTTTTAACTCAGCTTTCATCGTTAAGTCTTAATCGAGTGGTGATTGTTGTGGGTTACAAAGGTCAAAATTTGATCAATTATATCGGCAATCGATATGATGACAAATTGCGGATAGAGTATGTGAACAACTCCATCTACGATAAGACCAACAATATCTATTCGCTGGCATTGGCCAAGGACAAGCTGCAAGAAGATGACACCTTGCTGATTGAGAGTGACTTGATCTTTGATGATGGAATGCTCCAACTGATCATGAACAATCCACATCCCAACCTAGCTCTGGTGGCTAAATATGAAAGTTGGATGGATGGTACGATGGTGCGAATTGACAATGACAACAACATCGTGAATTTTGTACCTAAGCAGGCTTTCAATTATGGAGAGGTGGATTCCTATTACAAAACGGTCAATATCTACAAATTCAGCAAAGAATTCGCACAGACCAAATATGTACCCTTCCTTGAGGCCTACACCAAAGCCGTTGGTAACAATGAATATTACGAGAATGTACTGCGCATCATCTCTTTCCTGAATAGTCATGATTTGAAGGCATTACCCATCACCAATGAGAAGTGGTATGAGATTGATGATAAGCAGGACCTTGATATAGCTGAGGCCCTGTTTGCTGATGAGAAGGATGTGTTGCGCAAGTATTATGGACGTTTCGGTGGGTTCTGGCGATTCCCCAAGATGTTGGATTATTGCTATTTGGTGAACCCCTATTTCAATGAGTCTCGTATTATTGACGAGATGGAAGCATACTTCCGTACCTTGATTGCAGAATATCCTTCAGGCATGAAAGTGAACACCTTATTGGCGAGCAAGTGTTGGGGAGTCAAAGAGGAATATATCATTCCAGGAAATGGAGCGGCTGAACTCATCAAAGTTTTGATGGAGATGCTTCCTGGTACATTGGGTATCATTCGTCCTACATTTGAAGAGTATCCCAATCGTCGTGATAAGGCAGGGTTGGTCACCTATATTCCACAAAACAGCGAATATCGTTACACGGCCAAGGATCTGATGGATTTCTTTGGAACCCATCATGCAGATAACCTTTTGTTGATTAATCCGGATAATCCTTCAGGCAACTATATCCCATATGATGATGTCATCTCTTTGGCGGCATGGTGCCAGAATCAAGGAATCCGATTGATTGTGGATGAAAGTTTTGTCGATTTCAGCATAGGTTATGAGAACAACACCTTGCTTCACGACAGCATCTTGGAGGTTTATCCACAATTGGTGGTCATGAAGAGCATCTCCAAGAGCTATGGCGTGCCAGGTATCCGATTAGGCATCCTGTGTTCTGCCGACAAGGAACTGATTGCCAAAATGAAGAAAGAAGTCAGCATCTGGAACATCAATTCCTTTGCTGAGTACTTCATGCAGATCTTCACCAAATACGAAAAGGATTACAAACGCGCTTGCGAGAAGTTCATCGAGGAACGTGAAGACTTTGAGCAGAAGCTGAAAGGGATTAGTTTCCTCCGTGTCATGCCCTCACAGGCAAACTACTTCCTGTGTGAGATATTGCCACCCAAGAATGCCAACCAATTGGTGTTGACCATGCTCAAAAAGTACAACATCCTTCTGCGTGACTGTTCCGACAAGCAAGGCTTCGATGGCAAGCAGTACATGCGCATAGCAGTCCGCTGCCATGAGGACAATGCAAGACTCATCCAAGCGTTCAAGGAACTATAAAATATTTCTGCGAGAACCCATAATTTTCAATATGAAATACCCGATAGGCATACAAGATTTTGAGAAAATCCGTAAGGATGGCTATGTGTATGTAGATAAGACTGCCTATATCTATAAATTGGCTACAGAAGGGGCATATTACTTTCTTTCTCGTCCACGCCGTTTTGGGAAGAGTCTGTTGATTTCCACGATGGAGGCATATTTTAAGGGTAAAAAGGAACTTTTCGAAGGACTTTCCATAGCGAAATTAGAAAAAGAATGGAGGCAATACCCTGTGCTGCATCTGGATTTGAATTCGGAAAAGTATGATACTGTAGCCGCTTTGTATAACATCTTAGATGTGACATTATCGAGATGGGAAGATGTGTACGGGAAGAATGAAGTTGAGAAGACTGTTCCCAGTCGTTTTATGGGTGTCATACGTCGTGCAGCGGAAAAGACTGGACAACGTGTGGTTATCTTAATTGATGAGTATGACAAACCCATGTTGCAGGCGATAGACAATGAGATACTTCAAGATGAATACCGTAATATATTGAAGGCATTTTATTCCGTACTGAAAACATGTGATGCTTACATCCAATTCGCCTTTCTGACCGGAGTGACCAAATTCGGAAAGGTGAGTGTGTTCAGTGACTTGAATAACCTTCAGGATTTGTCTATGCTACCACAATATGTGGATATATGTGGTATGACTGAAGAGGATCTTCACCATTATTTTGATGGCGGTATCAGTGAACTTGCAACATTTAATGAGATGACGAATGAACAATGTTATGCAGAACTGAAAAGCATGTATGATGGTTATCATTTTTTCCCAGAAACTGTGGGCATCTATAATCCTTTCAGTGTGCTTAACACGATGCTGCATAAAGTGTTCAATGCTTATTGGTTTGAGACGGGTACACCAACATTCCTTGTGACCTTGCTCAAGAAGCATCACTATCCTTTGGAGCAGATGGAGCAGGTGCAGACAACGGCAGATGTGCTTAACAGCATAGACACATTGTCTGATAACCCCATCCCCCTTATCTATCAAGCGGGTTATCTAACGATCAAAGGATATGACAAACGCTTTAAGCTTTATCAGTTAGGGTTCCCGAACAAGGAGGTGGAAGAGGGCTTCATGCAGTACCTGCTGCCTTTTTATTGTTCCTATAGTAATGTGGATGCGCCGTTCCAGATCTCACAGTTTGTGCGTGAGGTGGAGGCCGGAGAAACAGAGAAGTTCCTTCTTCGGTTGACTAGTTTCTTTGCAGACACTCCATATGAATTGGTTAAGGATCTGGAGAATCATTATCAAAATGTGCTCTTTATCCTTACAAAACTGCTGGGATTTTATGTAAAAGCTGAATATCACACATCGGCAGGACGTATAGATCTGGTATTGCAAACAGGGCAATACACATATATCATGGAGTTTAAATTGGATGGCACGGCAGAAGAAGCCCTTGCCCAGATAAACTGCAAAGATTATCCTCTTCCATTCGTTACAAATGGAACAACCCTTGTCAAGATTGGACTAAACTTCAGTAAAGAGACTCGCAATATAGAAAAGTGGGTGATAGAGTGAACAAATGAGAATAACTATTTGTGGTGGCGGAAATTTAGGGCATGTTGTAGCAGGCTTTTTGTCTTCTCAAAAAGAGAATCAAGTATCACTGTTGACGACAAGACCTCGCGAGTGGGCTTCAGAGATAGAGGTTGTTGATTGTAGCGGGAAAGTTTTTCATGGGAAATTGGAACAGATTTCAGCTAGGGCATCAGAAGTGATCAATGGCAGAGACTTGGTGATTGTATGTCTTCCAGGATTCGCCATTCATGATGTTTTGAAGGAAATCCGTCCATATTTATCTCCAGAAACAATTGTAGGTACTGTCGTTTCGAGTACGGGGTTCTTTTTTGAAGCTATGCAAATTCTTCCTGAGAATCAACCCCTTTTCGGTTTTCAGCGAGTTCCCTTCATTTCTCGCATCATCGATTATGGTCATTCTGCAGAATTGAAGGGGTATAAAGAGTCGTTGAGTGTGGCAGTGGAACAAACAGCAGATAAGGAAAGAGTCAGAAGTCTATTGGAAAAACTTTTTTGTGCTCCTACCAAGTTGCTCGATAGCTATTATGAGGTGAGCCTTTCAAATAGTAACCCTTTGCTTCACACAGCTCGGTTATACTCTCTTTGGAAGGGTTGGGAACCAGGCATTTCTTATGACTCCAATCCCGGCTTTTATGAAGAGTGGACAGTAGAGACATCCGAATTGTACATGGCAATGGATAAGGAATTTCAGATATTGTTGAAACGGATAGGTGTAAAGGATGGTGCCATTCCTTCTGTTTTACAATATTATGAAAGTCACGATGCCGAATCTTTAACGAAGAAGATCAGTTCTATACCAGCTTTTCAGGGTATAGCTTCGCCCATGAAAGCTGATAAGAATGGCAAATATGAGCCAGACTTTAGCAGTCGTTATTTTACAGAAGATTTTCCATATGGAATGAGGTTTATTGTAGAGGTGGCAGAGAAGAATCAAATAGAGGTACCCATTATCCAGCGTGTATATAACTGGGGCATGAAAATGATTCGTCAATATGGAATCTGATAAATAAGGTCGCACAGATATCACAGATTCCACAGATATTATTTCTCACAGATTAATAAAATATGGCTGAACAAAAGAACGAAATAGTAAACATACAGTGAAACGGGTGCGTAAGGATGCGAGTAAGCGAGAGTAATGACAACAGCTTGCTTTGTTCATATTTTATCTCTCACTTCTCATCTCTCAACTGTCAACTGTCAACTTTCAATTCGTATAGGGCCAACGATACTGCATCTGTTTCTTATGCAACTTTTCCTTAGGGTGCAAGTCCGCGGCTTTTTAATCAATGCCCACTAAAAATGATGTTGAACTTCCATAGGCTCATATCCTCTTCTTTACGGTTGAAGATTTCGATATTCCGCCACGACATTATAACAAGGACACGGCTTGTGTGGGTTCAGATCATGATGACCAACGATGACAGCATTCGGGAAACGCTCGTGCAGACGCTCCACGAGTTCACCCAGTGCGCGCACCTGCTCCGGTGTACGGGTATCAGCAGGATTCCCTGCCGCATCCAGTCCACCCTCATAGCAGATGGCGATACTATATTTGTTGTGACCAACCACATGAGCGCCAGGCTCCTCAATCGGACGACCAAGTTCAATCGACCCATCACGGCGCACCACATAGTGGTAACCGATGCCCTTCCAGCCCCTGGACTTGTGCCAGGAATCAATCTGCTCCGCAGAACTGGTCTGGTCAGGACGCACCGCCGAGCAATGAATAACAATTAATGTAATAGTTCTCATAACTTTCAATTTTAATGGATTAATAATAGGTCACACAGATTACACAGATACCACAGATTTTGATGATGGAACAGTCGTAGACTGAGGTATTCCCCGTGGGGTAATACGGTTTTTATTTCCTTGAAGAGCTTATGAAAGTTCACTTTCAATACTCTTCATACAAATCAAAACACATTTCATCATCATAGTCTTATAGAGGTCAAAATGCAGAGAGAAGAAATCCGTGCTATCTGTGACATCTGTGCGACATTAAAGAATACTAGAGTGCGGTCACGCAACTTGTTGCGCCCAGCGCAGTAAGCACAGCAGACAGCATACTGACAATCACTTGAATAACGAACTTCGTAAGTTCTTTCTTGTTTGTTTTCATCATTGTAAATTGTTTAATTGTTAAATAATAGGTCACACAGAAAACACAGAAATCACAGAAAAATACTAAAACTTTTTCAGCGTAAGCGAGGTTTTTTCGGCTTGCTGGTTGTTGCCCTGCAAGGGCTGATGGAGTGACTGCAAGCCTTTATCTGGATGCTTGCATACAAGTAGAGGTAAGCAGACACAACATCAGAGACGAAGTCCCAACCAGAAGACGGGTTTTTCAGGTTTTTGTCACAAGAACATCAACCATCCATCAAAACAAATCTGTGCCATCTGTGTAATCTGTGTGACAATAAATCAAAGAGCGAATAGATCCGTGCGCATTAATCGCCGTCAGGATCATCTACCAGCGTACCTCCGCCGTTGTCATTCCCACCCGTGTTACCACCGGTGTTATCTCCACCAGTAGGTGTCTCATTCGTTGGATCTGCGCTTTCCGCGTTTTCTGCGACCGATTTATTCACGCGCTTGAACAACGCCTTACTACGGAAACGCTCGTTCCACACCTTGGGTAATTCGATAGCGATTTCAGCAGTCAGATCGCTCACCGCGAGGTCGGAAGTGCTCAGTGCGCGGTTCACATCGATGTCCGCCGTAGGATCAGCCTCGAGTTTCGCTTGCAACTTTGCCTTCAACTGGCTCTGGGTGATGGATCCGCTCACCTTCGGACGGAAGGTTAGACCTTCAGGGGAGCACACTACCTTGGCATTGAGACCAAGCACCAGTGGCAGTCGCGACTCGATCTGCTTCATCACCGCTGCCACGTCAGCAGCCGTCACGGTCGAACCATCAGCCAGATACTCACAGAGTGCGTTGAAATCCAACGACTGTTGATTCACCAAACGAGGAACCACAATTTCCTCATCGATCAACTGGTTCTGATACTTAATAAATTGCACGTTCAGTGCCATACATTTGCCCCTTGCCGGTAGGGGACTTGGTATTTACCACAGCATCACCGCAGCCCGACGAAAGTTAAACAATAACTGTCAACTGTCAACTATCAACTGTCAACTCGATTGACGCTGCAAAGGTACATACATTCCCATTCCACGAGTTTCACGCTATACCGTGGAATAAAAACAGAAATATTTAACAGATTTAACTAAAATAAACAGTCACATCAGTCATGAAGTTCACTTTTTCATCGAGATTCCACAAGTCCCTTTATGAGCAGCTCCTGCGGGACCTGGCAGGTGACATCAACACCTATCGTGTTCTCAGTGGAAGCACCGTTAAAGAGATAATGGATGCCATTCACATCAGTCATCCCGTATTGAAAAAGTATTAAATGGAGAAGCGGTTCACATTCTATATTATATCGCCATCCTCCACTACCTCTGTCAAAAGCTCAATGCAGACAGCAACTTCATTGACCATCTCTTCGATGAGATAAAACGACACTTCATTAGAGTGTCACACAGATAAAAAATCTCTCGCAGATATCGCAGACACCGCAGAAAGAAAACCACTAAAACCCTGATATGTGCAGCATGCTCTACGAGCAAGAATTCCAAGTTCTCGTTCCAAGTCCTGTTTAAGCCAGCTTTACAGCCCTTGATCCGACATACTTGAATAGCCTACGGCCTTGCAGCACAGTTCAGAAAAACAGTGAAAACCTGAAACAAAAGAATAAATATAATAAAATATGAATACAATTTCTCCCTCTATCTCCCATCCTATGACAGAAATCTCTCTTGTAGATGCATTATGGGCTCTCATTCAAAGTCAGACAAAATCTGTTCGTAAGGCATTGAAAAAGAGAATGCTTGAAGAAAATGTTACCAAGGCTCAGCAGAAGATGGTGAAGGAAAGTCTCACACAGGCTTTCGATGAGTTACAAACGGGTAAGGTGAAACACAATGCCCGCAATCTCTTTATTGAGTAATCTTGTCATACATCATGCAAGTAACATTCGATTATCTTCCAGAATTCGAGAGGCGTGCAAAAGATTTGGCAAAAAAATACAAATCTTTTATATCTGACTATGATACTTTTCTTGATGAACTGGAAAAGAATCCATTTGGTGGAGAATCATTAGGCCATCATATTTATAAAAGTAGGATGGCTATTGCGTCAAAGGGGAAAGGAAAAAGTGGTGGTGCTCGTGTCATTACATACAATGTCCAGCAATCTGCAGAAAATGTAGTGATAACACTTATGTCCATTTATGATAAGGGAGAAATCACAAATGTGTCCGATGCATACCTTCGTAGCCTTGTCAAAGAAATAGAGGGGAATAAGCACAATTAACTTCCCAACCATAAAAATGACGACATAGTCTTTGAGTGTCACACAGATAAAAAATCTCTCGCAGAAACCGCAGACACCGCAGAAAGAAAACCACTAAAACCCTGATCTGTGCTGCATGCTCTACGAGCAAGAATTCCAAGCTATCGTTCCAATTCCTGTTTAAGCCAGCTTTACAGCCCTTGATCCGACATCATAGAATAGCCTACGGCCTTGCAGCACAGCTCAGAAAAACCGAAAAAATTGTGTATTTGTCCGTTCGTTTTCTTGGTTTTTCCTTTCAAGGTTTTAGTCTCGAAGAGGCAGATGGTGAGCCTGTGAACTTTTATCTGCAAGCAGGCTTGCAAGGAAAAGGACATCAGCACAACATCAGTGACATAGTCACCACCCGCGAAAGGGGTTTTTCCTGTTTTTGTCAAAAGAACATCAACAATCCATCAAAAGAAACAACCCTCCGCGCTCTCCGCGCTTTGACTACGTCGAGCTAAAGGTTCCGCGAGACCTACAAATAATTAATGAAAAATAGCCGATTATATGATTGAAAAGAAAAAGACAGCACTTTCTATAATCACAACGAAAGATGTGGAAGAAAGAATTATCGTCCTTCGTAACCAGCGAGTGCTTATTGATAGCGATGTTGCCGAACTCTATGGGGTTGAGACAAAGCGTGTGAATGAAGCTGTTCGCAACAATCCTGAGAAATTCCCTTATGGCTATATTTTTGTCCTTGATAAATACGAGAAGAAAGAGGTGGTCGAAAATTTCGACCACCTTAACAAACTGAAATATAGTAAAGTACAACCAACGGCGTTCACTGAACGTGGATTATACATGCTTGCTACAATCCTCAAATCTGAACGTGCAGCAAACACAACAATTGCTATTGTTGATACGTTCGTCCAAGTTCGTGAGTTAGCTCGCACAATGGAAGCTTTACAGGTTGTTGATGATGGTGGTATACAACAGAAAGGTCTTCTTCAGAAAACAGGAGATATTCTTGCAGAAGTAATAGGGCACAACCTAAGTACTCGTACCACAGAAACAGAGATAGAACTCAACTTTGCAGTAGTAAAGATAAAACATAAAGTTATTCGTAAAGAAGAAACGGAAGGGAAAGAACAATAGAATTATCTCTTTGATCAATTCATGGTTTCTCTAGTATTGATCATCTGTGCAATCTGTGCGACACAATTTTCTGCGCTCTCCGCGCCCTCCGCGAGACCCACACTCAAAAACCTTCACTCGAGTCAAATCATCGATTGACTCGAGTCAACTGACAAATCGACTCGAGTGACGTTTTTTAAGAGCCCGAACGAAAAGCGAATTCTCAACTTTCAATTTTCAATATCCCTCACATCTCACATTTGAAAAACTAAGATAAAACATGAGCGATTTGGTAAAGAAAAAACCTGACTTGATGCTTCTAAGCATGAAGGATGTTGAAGATGAAATTGTAAAGAAGTGTTGAAGTATTACGCAGCCTAACGTCGAAATTTTTGACAAGCTCAAGAAAAAAATGAAAATAGAAGAAGCAGAATATGAGGAAACTAATAATCACAAATGTTGGACCGATTACTCAGACTGCAACCATAGAGTTTAAGCGATTTTGTATACTTATTGGTCCTCAGAGCAATGGTAAAAGCACTATTGCAAAGATTCTTAGTACCTGTATGTGGCTAGAGAAGGAAGCTTGCACCACGCTTTCTACTGATGTCATCAAGGATGGCAACGACTTCAAGAGTGTAGTGGAGGATTTCCATCGCATGCAAAACTATATCCATCCAGACAGGTCAATGATTGAATATTATTCACCTTTCGTTAAGATAGTATATAACAAAGGTGATTTCTCCATGTCTTTTGAAGATAATCTCTCTTATGAGAGACTGAAGATTACTTATGTCCCTTCTGACCGTAATGTAGTAACGATGAAGGATATAGAGAAACGCGATTTGGATCCAACCAATTTCCGCAGTTTCTTGTTTGACTGGCTGGAAACCAACCGCAATTACGATTCAAAACATAAGGCAACAATTCTTAATTTAGGGATTAAGTATTATTTCAATGCAGAAGCAAAGGAGCGTAAGGATATGCTCACTCATGAAAATGGCGTTACTTACGATATCCCACTTTATGATGCGTCTAGTGGTATGCAGTCTTTGGTGCCCATGCATGTCCTTATGCATTATTTGGTGACCGACTATTTTGCCAATTATGGCAAAGGTGTTTCTTTTGAACAACAGCAGAAGAATGTACAACTTGCATGGGAGATTACGCGGGAGATAACCACCAAGTATTATCCCGAAGAAGTTCAAAATAAAGACTACAGGAATGTATATAATGAATTGATTAAATCAAAAGCAGATGTGGATGACCCTAAGGCGATTGGGCATCTTGCAGAAATGAAGGGGCTTTACACGCGTCTCTCTACTCCTAAGAGTATTTCATTTATTTTAGAGGAACCTGAGCAAAATCTCTTTCCTCGTACTCAAGTTGATTTATTTAATGATATTATTGATCTCTGCAATTCAGACTACCCATCGTCTGTTTTCATTACAACACATAGTCCATATTTATTAGCCGCAGCTAATATTCTACTTTTTATGGGTAAGATGCAGGAACTCGGTGTTGAGATGGAACAACTTAAGGAGTTGACAGGATTTAATACCTTAATTAAGAAGGGTGAGTTCACGGCTTATTCTGTCTCCGACGGCACTTGTTGTTCTATCATTGATGGTGAGACTGGACTCATTAAGGAAAACGAACTCGATACAGCTTCCGACTATAATGCTGAAGTGTTCGATAGCCTCTATCAATTGTATGTCCAAAAACTTCGTAGCTAATGATACCTGCTTATCTCGCTAATTTGCAATTGGATAAGGTTTTTGCAGTCTACTGCAGTAATGTTGATCAATATATCCAAGAATCAACATTAGACGAACATATTGTTGATTCAAAAATAAAAAGGATTAGTGGTTTTGTTACAGCTGCCTTTGGTGCGGAAGAAAATGCTGCAAAAGAATTCTTTACTGTAGAGAACCCCACAAAGAATCCTTTCTCATTGTTGCAAATAGATAATGGAATCATAAAGAAGAATGTGGGTCCTGCAACCAAAAAGTGCGATTGTGCTATAGCAAATAATTCCTCACTTTGTTTTATTGAGTTTAAGACAAAAGCCAGTAGTAATATTATATCAACCATCGAGAAGAATTATCGAAGAGCTATTGAGCAATTAACTGCGACTATAGGCATTTTCGACAGTTATCACAAGTCACAAGGAGTTGACTTTAGATCCTTGAGGGCAGTGAAGGCATATATTTGTTTTCGGCACGGTTATCCCCGTCGCACCTCATCCCAGATGAATTATCAAGTTTCTTTTGCTAAAGCAAACAATGGAATACCTCTTTCATTCGATAGAAAAAAGGTGCTATAATTATTTGATTAAATTATCTCAGAATAGAAATAAGATGATCTACCACACCTGCCTTGCTGGATTGGGAATTATCGGATTGTTAGCAATCGGAATAGCAGAATTGAAAAGTCGCAAATAGGCCATTGATTTAGAAAGGAAAAGATAAAACGATGAATCACGCAGATTCTTTATGGGCGAAAGCCCTCGAATTACATTCTGACAGCCTTCAAAGCAGAGTTGACATTTTGCAAGCAAAGCTTGATGTTTTGCAGGACAAGACGGAGTTCTTGTCCCACGTTATTGAGACAGCAAATGACGGCATTAGTAATCAACTTTCAGTAGCTAATTACTTTCTTGCTTTGATAGCTGTTGTCATGGCAGTTGTAGGTATTTGGTTGGGCATTTATTTTGAAAAAAAGAAGCGCGAAGTAGATGTTATGGCTTCAACAGTAGAAAGTAAGAAAGAGATTGTTGAAACCTTAGCGAAAATCGTTGATGAGAAATCTGAAAAAATCGATGAGATTGCCCAAAAAACAGAAGATCTTGATAAGAAAATCCATAGCGATTTATCTGGGCTTTATAAGGAGCTCCGCCAAGAAGAGACAAATGTTTTATTGGAGCGTCTTGTATTAGAACCTCAGGATGTCGAAAATCTTTGTACTTTGTTATGCGCACGAGATATAGAAGAAACAGGATATGTAAAGCTTAGAACAGCATATCTCAAAATGAAAAAGGTGTTAAAAGAGCCGATTCAAAGCAATTGTATGTGTGATTATAGTGAACATTTCATAGCGCTTTTTTACCAACATTTTTTCTATCAAGCCATAAAAGACGATGAAATATCGCATGATTTTGCAAATTATTACGGTGAGATATTTGCTAGAGCATATAAAAGGGATGTGATTAAGTCTACTATTGATTTATGCAAGGCACTTTCAGAAAAAACGATTAAAATTGACAAGGTTAATGTTTTATCAACTTATTTGAAAGCACTTAATTGTTCACAATATAGTGAATTATCCGAACTTAAGAATATTTTTGAACATAATATTACTCCTCAAACGTTATTGCATGATGCAATTGAGCGTTGTACAACAGAGAAGGTGTTCCTAACTCTTTTTGGAGTTATTCCTCCTTCAGAATGAAGATGTTTCGGAAGAAGAGACAGGATGTAAATGATATGAAGAAGATAATAAAGAGTTTGAAGGATATCGTGAAGAGGGAGAGTTTCAAGAATGTTATTCTTATTATACTGACTCTTTTGGCGTTGTGGGCTGTAATTGCCATAGAGTTTTATGCACCATTGTCCATCAAGACATGCATAAGTGATAATAAGGCGAAAGCGTTGAACAGTTTTTTCCTCACATTGTCTTATAGCTATATTGCAGCACTGGTGTTCTATGCAGTTACTTGTGCTCTTCCATTAAGACAACGAAGAAACATACTTGAACCCATCATAAAAGGAAAAATATTGGGTATCAGCAGATGCATTCGTGATATTCTGTTAGAATTTTCACGAGAAACAAATTATGGGCATAACGTTCACAATATTCAAAATACAGAGGCAATTCTAAAATCCAAAAACTGGTTTGCGATAGTGCCCATGATACAGCAATATCACAAAGCATCTATCACATATCTTCGATATATGGGTTTATGTGGTGAGAATATGAGGTCGCAGATTGATATTCTCATTGTAAAATATCACGTAGAGATGACAGCATCACAGCTGTTGGAGTTGGAGAATCTGGCTGATGCGATGTTCTTTCATACAATAGATCGTATTTGCTCCATGCCCGACTCTTCTATAGCAGAATCAGGCTATGATTCACTCGTCAAAGAATTCATCAAACTACAAGAGCAATATTTGAAGGTAGAGAAGGAATTTGGAATTTGCCTAAATGAGTAGCATGCTAGTGATGAAGAAATATTTTGTCATTGTCACGCAAAATATACACAACGATGAGTACAGAGATAGCTGCACCTATACAAAATAATCAAAAGCCTGGATTATACGTTCGGTATTTGAGGCTTTGCTTCTTTACAGTAACTGAGAAAAACATCTGACATCTTCCCTCTTCCCTCAGCCCTCATCCTTCCTCCCTCAGCCATCACTCCCCATGAGTACCCTCAGTCAAACCATTCAAGATAAATGCCTCGCCTTTAGCGACCGCATCATTAAACTGAATGACTACTTGCTGGAGCAGGATGCCAGCAGGATGTCTGATGGCAGAAGTAAGAAGGCAGAAGTGAAAGGAGGTAAATCAGCCTTCCGCCCTCAGCCCTCTCTCGTCCCCGTACACCTCAAATCGGTAGCTACTTTATCTAATCAACTATTGAGGTCAGGCACAAGTATTGGTGCTAATAATGCGGAAGCAACCAACGCCATCAGCAAGGCTGACTTTAAGTCAAAAAGCTTCATTGCACTAAAGGAAGCACGTGAGAGTCTATATTGGATAGACCTTCTCCATCGCAATGGCTATCTTGATGATATACAATACAACAGCATTTATGCTGATTGTGAGGAACTAGTAAAGATTCTCGTAACTCGTTGTAAAAAACTTAATCAAGAGATAGATAGTAAAGATAATGTGGAGGATAAAGAAATGTTGGCTTAGTAATGTGAAGGAATCTCTTCCCTCTTCCTTCTTCCATCATATACTTCTTCCCTCTTCCTTCTTCCTTCTGCCCTCTTAAGGGCCAACGATACTGCATCCGTTTCTTATGCAACTATTCCTTCCGGATGCAAGTCCGCGGCTTTTTTATAAAAATAAAAAATAACGCATAGCTGAGGGGGAACAGATGACCATATCTCTCATTCTTCGGTTCAATAGTATGGTCACCCCTCCTTAGCTTTCATACATACATTTTTCATATGAATAACAAAACAATTACAGTTACCTCACCACTTCTTCCTAACCTGGACGAGTTCCATGGAATGCTCAAAGAGATTTGGGACAGCAAGTGGATAACGAATAATGGTTCTTTCCATCAACAATTGGAGAAGGCGCTGGCAGAATACCTGAAGGTGCCATACATCAGTCTGTTCACTAATGGTACGTTGCCTTTGATTACTGCTTTGCAGGCATTGAGAATCACAGGTGAAGTTATAACCACACCTTATAGTTTTGTGGCAACCACCCACGCCTTGTGGTGGAATGGCATCAAGCCTGTGTTTGTGGACATCGAACGAGAGTCTGGTAATATAGATCCTGCTAGGATTGAGGCAGCCATCACCCCCAAGACGACAGCTATCATGCCTGTGCATGTTTATGGTAAACCTTGTAAGGTGAAGGAAATTCAGGATATTGCAGACAAGTATGGCCTGAAAGTTATCTATGATGCAGCCCATGCTTTCGGAGTGGAGGTGAATGGTGAGAGCATCCTCAATGCAGGCGATATGTCCACCCTTTCGTTCCATGCAACGAAAGTGTATAACACCATCGAAGGTGGTGCTATGGTGATGCACGATGAAAAAACCAAGAAGCGCATAGATTATCTGAAGAACTTCGGTTTTGCAGGAGAAACAGAAGTGGTTGCCCCTGGTATCAACTCCAAAATGGATGAAATGCGCTCGGCGTATGGGCTTTTGAACCTCAAACAAGTAGATGCGGCTATCGAAGCACGTCACCAAGTCGCCATCAATTATAGAGAGGCGTTAAAAGATGTAGATGGCATTGACTTCTGGGAGGACATTCCTGGTGTAAGGCACAACTACAGCTATTTCCCCATCTTCATTGATGCAGAGAAATATGGCATGACACGTGATGAACTCTATTTCAAGATGCGTGAGCAAGGAGTACTTGGACGTCGTTATTTCTATCCTCTTATTAGCGACTTTACCACCTACAGAGGTTTGCCAAGTGCAACGAAAGAGAATCTCCCTGTTGCCACCCAAATGGCAAATGAGGTGATTTGTCTCCCGATGCATCATGGATTGAATGAGGAAGAAATAGAAAGAATATTAAATTGCATAATCAAATAAGGAAATGATTAAGACATCAATTGTTGCTGACAGCGTTCATCTTTCATTGGTTCGTAGCCTTTTCAATGAGGCAAAGAAATACGATGATGTAATAGATTTTACGTTGGGCGATCCTGATGTGCAGACGCATCAAGCGATTAAAGATGCTGCATGTCAGGCGATTCAGGAAGGCAAGACACGTTATTCTCAGAATGCGGGTTTGTTGGATTTGCGTCAAACGATCAGCAGATATTATGAGCGTAAAGAAGGTTTTAAATATGACCCTGTGACAGAAGTGATGGTGACTGTTGGAGCCATGGAGGGGTTGTATCTGGCTCTTATCTCTATGCTGAATCCTGGTGATGAGGTCATCATCCCTGCTCCATATTATGTGAATTATACTCAAATGGTGCGAATGTGCCATGCTGTACCTGTCATTATTGATAATCCAAAACGTACGGATTTGAGTTTTGATGTGGCGGATATTGAAAAGGCAATCACTCCTAAGACGAGAGCTATCATGATTAACACCCCCTCAAATCCATCTGGACGTATTATACCACAGGAAAAGATATTAGGCCTTGCGGAATTGGCCAAGAAACATGATTTGGTGGTGATCTCAGATGAGGTATATAAGTGTCTCATTTATGACAATCAGCCTTTTAGAAGCATTGTAGCAATAGAGGGTATGCGTGAACGTACCATTCTTATCAATTCACTCTCTAAAGAGTTTTGTATGACCGGTTATCGTATTGGCTATGTCTTGGCTCCAGAGGAAGTAATAGCTGCTATGACCAAGTTGCAAGAGAATGTGGCTGCTTGTGCTCCACTTCCATCTCAATATGCCGCTATCAAAGCATTAGGGGATGAAGAGGATTATTCCAAGAATATGGTGGACATCTTCACTGAGCGTCGTAATGTTCTCTTTGATGGTTTGAGTAAAATAGAGAAGTTCAGTGTAAAAGCTCCCGAGGCTACCTTTTACATGATGGTTGACATCAGCAAGACTGGCATGGATTCTATTGATTTCTGTTATGCCCTGCTTCGTGGGGCACATGTGGCAGCCGTACCGGGTGTGACCTATGGTCAATGTTGCAACCATTATATTCGCATTGCCTTCACCTTGGATGTGGAAAAGATAAAAGAAGGTGTGAAAAGAATCGCTGAATTTGTAAATAGTCTATAATCAATATGAAAAGAGTATTAATGCTGGGAGGTTCCATCTATCAGACCTACGCTATCAAGGAGGCTGTCAAGATGGGTTATCATGTCATCACATGTGATTATCTTCCTGATAATCCAGGACATAAATTCTCCCATGAATACTATAATGTCAGCACGACCGATAAGGAAGCTGTGTTGGAATTGGCAAAGAAACTGAAAGTGGATGGTGTTGTAGCCTACGCCTCCGACCCTGCAGCACCCACTGCTGCATACGTGTGTGAGAAGCTGGGACTTCCTACCAGTCCTTTTGAGTCTGTTGAGATATTGTCCAAGAAACATTTGTTTCGTCAATATCTGACCGAACACGGTTTTAATGTCCCTAAGGCAAAGAGCTATAGGACATTTGAGGAAGCAGAAGCCGATATTGATTCCTTCAAATTACCTGTCATGGTGAAACCCGTGGATTCATCGGGTAGTAAGGGAATCAACAAACTGACGGATAAGTCTCAGTTAAAAGATTTTGTGGAGGACGCGCTTTCTTATTCAAGGGACAAAATATTTCTGATTGAGGAATTCATCGTTAAGAAAGGTCCTCAGATTTCTGGAGATGCTTTCTCTGTGGACGGGAAGTTAGTGTTCCATTGTTTGGGTAATGAGTTCTATAGTACAAAGGTAGATAAAGACTTTGCCCCATTGGGCGAATGTTGGCCGACTGTGATGCCGCAGGAAGTCATTGACACTTTGGCAGATGATTTGCAGCGTCTCATCACCTCATTAGGTATGAAGTCGAATGCCTATAATGTGGAAGCCATCTATGGAGAGGATGAAAAGGTTTATATTCTTGAATTGGGGGCGAGAAGCGGTGGTAGCCTTATTCCTCAAGTGACGGCTTTAGCAACAGGAGTTGATATGGTGCCATACGTCATCAAAGCAGCCTTGGGAGAGGATTGCTCAGGTTTGAAGATGGCTCCAGTCAAAGGTTTTTGGTCCAATTACATGACCCATGCTAATGAAACGGGCAGGTATGCTGGTATTGAGTATGAAGAAAACTTCAAAAAGAATCATTTGGTGGATTTTGTGACGGATATGAAACAGGGCGACCCTGTACACAAATATCGTGATGCTCAAGACTGTACGGGAGAGTTGATTCTTAAATATGAATCTGCAGAGCAGATGGAAGAGGTGATAGAGAATATGGATCAATATGTTCGTATTAAGGTGGAGTAATGAAACGTGCGATTGGTGGATATTTTGAGTTGGAACTTCCGAAGTATAAGGAATACCATGCTAATGCTCTCAAACTAAATAGTGGAAAAAATTGTTTAGAGTATTTGTTGTGTTGTAGAAAGTATAGAAAAGTATATATTCCATATTATACCTGTGATGTTATTCTCAAGCCTTTCCAGAAGTTAGGTATAGCTTATCAGTTCTACCATATCAATTTACAATTTGAAATTGCAGATGAGATAGAGTTACAAGAAGGTGAGGCTCTGCTTTATACGAATTATTATGGGTTGAAGCAGAGATATGTAGAAAAGATGGTTGATAGATATGGAGAGAGATTGATTATTGACAACACGCAGGCATTCTTTGCAAAACCAATGGAAGGTATAGATACTTTTTATACTTGTCGCAAGTTTTTTGGAGTGTCCGATGGTGCATATTTATATACAAATGCAACGCCAATTGAAGAGCTAAAACAATCCACATCTTATCATACAATATCACATTTGATTAAGCGTATAGATTTATCACCAGAGGAAGGTTTTGAAGATTATCACCGAAACGAGGAGAATTTAGAACATGAAGAGATAATGCTGATGTCTTGTTTCACAGAGCGAATGATGCAGTCAATTGATTACAAGGCAGTAGCAGAAAGAAGAAGGGAAAATTTCCAGCATTTGCACGAGACTTTGCAATCATCTAACCTGCTTGCCTTCAAGATGGAGAATGATGCTGTTCCAATGATTTATCCATATATGAGTGGTAGGGAAGGGCTGAGAGATTATCTTATCCAAAACAAGGTATATGTGGCAAGATATTGGCCAAATGTGTTGGAGTGGACTGAAAAGGATTCTGTTGAGAATAGATTGGCAAACATGTTATTACCGCTGCCGATTGATCAACGATATACAAATGAAAATATGTCAAATATTATAAATTATATAAACAAATGAAGATTATTATTATTGGTGGTAGGGGAACTGCCATTGTCATTGGAGATCAGATTAATGATGCTCACGATCGATTTGGAATGGATGTTGAGATGTTAGGTTTAGCTCTTGATGATCATTCAGGAGGTGATGATGTGTCGGGTTACCCGATTCTTTGTGACATTAAAGATGTTTATTCAAAGTATGAGAAATATGATGATGTGAAATTTCTTTATCAATTATATAGAGCAGATGTGATGACGGAGCGAGTTCAACTTCTTGAAAATTTGAATATACCGTTGGAGAAATTTGCGAATTTCATTCATCCTTCTGTTATGATGGCAAGATCGGCTGTAATTGGATATGGTAACGTTTTTCTTGCTAATGCTGTTGTGAATTGCAATGTTCGAGTGGGTAATTTTAACACCATCAATTCTGGTACATTGTTAGGACATGATATTGTCATTGGTAACAACAACTATTTTGCTGCACAAGTTTGTGTCGGTAGTAGTTTAAAAATAGGAAACAAAAATTTCTTTGGCATGAACACTTCTATACGTAATGAAGTGAAAATTGGAGATACAAATATTGTTGGTATGTCTTCTGTTATTACAAAGGATGTGGGTGATAACAGTGTACTCTATGGTAATCCAGCCATTATTAAGCCGAAACTTAATCATATAATGCGATAATATTTTATGACACCATCACCAATCGGACATTATTATGAGGATTTCACAGTCGGTGAAGTCATCAATCATGAACTCTCAAAAACGATTTTCGAGAGTGATAACAATTTCTTTAGTTTATTGACGATGAATAATCACCCTGTTCACACGAACATTGATTATGCTGGAAAGAATCAGCACGGCCAGGTGCTGGTTGTTGGTACTCTTGTCTTCTCTTTAGCGGTTGGTATCACTGTACCAGACATTAGCGGCAAAGCTATTGCTAATCTCGGATATGAAGATGTGAAGCATTTAGCACCAACTTTCATCAATGATACCATCTATGTCCGTTCTATGATCCTCGACAAACGAGAATCGAAGAGCAAACAGGACAGAGGTATTATCTATGTGGAGTCTGTGGCTTACAACCAAAGGGGGGAAGATGTTCTCTCTTTCCGTCGGCATGTTTTGATTAAGAAGAGAAATAATGGATAAGCAAATGTATTTGATGCGCAGTTTGATGTTTGTACCTGCGCACAACGAAAAGCTTTTAGATAGTTCCTTGCGAAGAGATGCTGATGTATTGCTTCTTGACATTGAGGATTCTGTGCCGATGTGTGATAAACAAAAGGCTCGTGATCATATTAAGGAATTCGTCAATAGACCAGAAGCACAAGGTAAACTGATATTTCCCAGGGTGAACGATCGTGAAAGCGGAGAATTGCTCAAGGATTTATATCAGTTGACTATTGAAGGTGTTACGGGTTTCATGTATCCAAAGTCCACCAAGGAAGAGGATGTTTATTTTGTTGGGAAACTGTTGGAAACAATAGAGTATGAAAAGAAAATTCCAGTAGGAACATTTAAACTGATTCCATTAATAGAGACTGCCGGAGCAATTGTTAATATCAAGGACATTTGTACAGCATGTACACGTGTCATTGCTGTTGCCTTTGGATGTGAGGACTATGTGACAGACTTAGGTGGTAAGCATGATGCAGAGGGGCAGAGTATTTTTTATGCTCGTAATGCTATTGTGAATGCTGCAAGAGCTGCAGGCGTTCTTCCTATTGACACCGTACACATCAAAGTCCATGACCTTGAAGATCTTGAACGCAATCTGATTCTTGCGAAGAACTTGGGCTTTGAGGGAATGTTGGTTCTCAACCCCAAGGAATTGCCGTTGGTGAATCAGTACTTTTCTCCATCAAAAGCTGAAGTAGCATGGGCTGAAGAGATGGTATTATTAACAGCGGAAGCTAAAGCAGAGGGAAAAGGTGTGGCTGTCAAAGAAGGAAAGTTCATTGGCCCCCCAATGCTGAAAATGGCAGAAAAAATATTAAACAAATATCATCAAATTCTAAAAAGGCATTAGAAAGATAATAGAGAAATGGCAGAATCTCTAAAACACAAGACCATAAAAGGTGTTGCCTGGAGCGGCATCGACAATGTCACCCAAATGGGTGTGACCTTTGTGGTCAGTATCGTATTGGCGCGACTGCTTACACCAGATGACTATGGTCTGATAGGACTGATTACGGTGGTCACAGCTGTCTGTACAGCACTGGTAAATGGAGGATTTGGTACTGCTCTCATTCGCAAGAACGATGCTACAGATGATGACTATAATACGGCATTCATAGTCAATTTGAGTATGAGTGTCCTGCTGTATGTCATTATCTACTTTTGTTCCCCTATCATTGCAGATTTCTTTAATCGCGAAGAATTAATTACGTTGATCCGTGTCGCTTCGTTGGGGGTGATTATAGGTGCATTATCTTTGGTACAGCAAACACGCTTAACTAAGAGAATTGATTTTAAATCGCAGACCAAGATAACTCTAATTTCCTCAGTAACAAGTGGCATAATAGGCATTGTAATGGCATTGCTCGATTGTGGTGTATGGTCGTTGGTGGCACAAACCCTGAGCAATCAAGTTTTACGAACTATTATGTTGTGGCTAGTCAACAAATGGACACCTCAAATTCGGTTTTCTACAAAGAGCTTCCATGAATTATTTGGCTTTGGTTGGAAGATGATGGTAAGTGGGGTGTTGGATACGATATGGAAAGAACTATATCAAGTAGTGGTCGGCAAATTTTATAGTCCTGCACATTTGGGACAATACACACGTGGAAAACAATTTTCTCAGTTGTTATCAAGCAATTTGACGAATGTGATACAACGTGTAACCTATCCTGTATTGAGCAACATACAAGATGAGAAAGAACGTATGGTGTCGGCATATCGTAAAATGATTATGACAACAATGTACATTACTGCAATTAGTATGTTTTTTTTAGGAGCAGTCTCTGAACCGTTATTGTATTGTTTGATTGGTCCCAAATGGCATGAAGCAGCCACTTATTTACCATTAATTTGTATTAGCAGTTCCACATATCCTTTGCAAGCAATGAATTTGAATATGCTGCAAGTTCAAGGACGGAGTGATCTTTTCCTTGGATTAGAAATCATCAAGAAGATAATAGCTGTTGGTCCTTTATGTATTGGTGCTTTCATTGGTATCATTCCGATGTTATATACAAACATTCTTGCAACTATTCTTGCTTATTTTCTCAATTCCTATTATTCAGGGAAATATATGGGTTATAGTTCATGGATGCAATTAAAAGATGTAGCACCTTCGTATGGAATCGCAATTTTAATTGCTTTTTCTGTATATTTTATAAAATTTTTACCTTTATCCAATTGGATTATTCTTCCAATGCAGATTATAGTAGGAATTACAGTGTTTTTTATGATTAATAAGTTTTTCAAGATGGAGGAATATGATGAAATCAAAAGGATTTTATTGTCATATATGGAATCAATGAAAATAAAGTGAAATACGTTATAGTATTATAATATATAAGGTGTAAAATGGCGAATTCATCTAATGTCATAGACAAAAAAAACAAGCCCAACGAAAAATCATTGTTCTATTATTTAGCAATGGTTTTTTCCACGTTATTCCTTGTTCGATATGTGACTTTATGGGAACCATATCTTGCTATTGCGGTTGTATTTAAATATTTGGCTTTTTTGTTAACATCATTTTTGTTATTTATTTCTATACCTCAATACTCTCCCAATAAAAGACTATTAATAATATGTTTAGTGTTTTTGTCAATCATCATAGGATATAATAGTGATCGTTTAGAATTCATGTATTTTACTGCGGCACTTATCATTGGCGCAAAAAATATAAATTTTGATGGAATCATAAAAGTACATTTTTTCCTTAGTCTTTTTTTCTGTTTATTCAATATATGGGGGAATTATATTGGGATTATACCAGATGCAACAAGTAAGGATTTATCCGATCGAATGGAATTTATGACAGATGAGATGGTCTTCAGAAAAAGTTTCGGATATGATTGGTGTACTGATTTTGCTTCGCATGTATTTTTGATAATATTGAGTTATTGGATTTATAGGAAAGGATTATTGAAATTCTTCGAAATAGTTCTATTAGTAATTATTGCAGTATTTGTTCTAATAAAGACAGGAACAAGAATGGCATCAGGTCTTATTGTTTTGGTTGCATTATTCTCTATTTATTATCGTTTTCGAAATCCCCAAAGGATTTCACGGTTGATATGGATTTTTTTATTACTGAGTACTCCTTTGTTTGCATTTCTTTCCTATTTTGCCACAATTGAATATAACTATTCGGATATGGGGTGGTTTGCAGCCAATGTCCTCCTTTCTGGACGATTGTCTCTTGGACAGGAAGCGATAAATGAGAAAGGAATTCCTTGGTTTGGACAAGTATATAAAATGTATGGTATGGGTAATTCTAGTGGAGGAAATGAATACAATTATATTGACAACACATATATACAATATTTTGTAATTTGTGGAATTATTGCAACGGTTTCTTTTATTTTATGTTATCTAAGTATATGCTATAGAGCCTATAAGCAAAAAAATTTACTAATCATGTTAGCAATATTATTGTCAGGTCTTTTTGGTGTAATTACCCAGTTCCATTTTAATATTGCATATTGTCCGCTGTTGCTTGCTACTTGTGCAAATTTGACGGTTGTAGAGAGAAAAGCACCAACTAAAAGATTAAAAAAGTAATGAAAAAGGACTTTGCTCGCACTAATATTCTGGTGTCTATACAATGTTTGACATATAATCATAAGAAGTATATTCGCCAATGCTTGGATGGTTTTGTGATGCAAAAGACGACTTTCTGTTTTGAGGCAATAGTCCATGACGATGCTTCTACAGATGGTACCGCAGAAATTGTACGCGAGTATGCTGAAAAATATCCAGATATTATAAAACCCATTTATGAAGAAGAGAATCAATACTCAAAGCATATTCCAGGATTAATAACAAACATCGTAAATAAGCGATGTCAAGGTAAATATATTGCTATCTGTGAAGGTGATGATTATTGGATTGACCCTTTGAAATTACAGAAACAAGTGGATGCATTGGAAAGTGATGATTCCTTGGGCGTCGTCTATACAAAAGCCAAGAAAGTTGATAATAAAACAGGTAAAGTTATTGAAATACTTGGCGAAAAATATAAAACTTTTGACGATCTTATAATAAAAAACAGAATACCAACATTAACAGTTTGTTACAGAAAGGAATTGTATGATCTATATACAAATACTGTGGTCAAAAATTTGCAAGGGGTTAGTTTGGGAGATTATCCGATGTGGCTGTTTTTTGCGTTAAGAAGCAAGATTGTGTTTATAGACAAAATATGTGCAGTTTATAGAGTCTTGGAAGAGTCTGCATCTCATAGTACATCGAGTGATAAAATGATACGATACCATACAACTGTCTATAAGATTTGTTTATTCTATGTTAATAACTTTCCTAATTCATTGAAGAATAAAGAAAAAGTACTTTTTAGTATTGAAGATAGATTCGAATGGTGTAAATATAGAGTGCTTCAGGCTGAAGCGTTCCCTAAACGAATTATTTTGTCTAATGATACACTAAAAAAGATGAGCCTACGACACAAATTGATATATTCAATAAACAAGTATGCTCTAAAGTTAGGATATTTATTATAAGAGTCACAAATAAATTTTTTTTGTTATTTATAAAGTTCTATGGAAGAAAGTTTTGGCTTACATAATATGACTGATAATCCACTGATTTCTATAATTGTTCCAGTATATAAGGTGGAGCCATATTTGGCAAGATGTGTGGATTCGCTTATCAATCAGACATATCAGAATCTTGAGATTATTTTGGTGGATGATGGCAGTCCGGATCGATGTGGCGAAATATGTGAAGAATATGCGAAAAAAGACAGTAGGATAGTTGTTTTCCATAAAGATAATGGCGGTCTTTCTGATGCAAGAAATAAAGGTCTTGATATTGCTACGGGTGATTATGTAATGTTTGTTGACAGTGATGATTGGATAGAGAAAGAAACATGTGAAACAGTAATTAAATTGGCTGCTAGCAACAAAAGCGATATTGTTATATTTGGAGTAAGGAATGTTTATGATAATGGACAATTGAAGAATTTTGTCCCTATGTATAATGGCAATATTAGTAGTGAAGAATGCATAAAGGCGTTATTATATAAAATTCAAAAAAAGGGAATCTTTAATTATGCATGTAATAAGATATATAAAAGAGTACTATTTGATAATATAAGATTTCAGAGTGGAAGATTAGCAGAGGATCAAGGAGTAACATACAAGTTGTTTCATTTAGCGAATAATATTTGTGTTTGTAATAATTGTTTCTACAACTATTATCAACGGATAGGTAGTATTACTACAAGTCAATATAGTCCCCATTTAATACAGGATCGACATGCATTATGGTTAGAGCGACTTGATTTTCTCAGGAAATATTATCCCAATTTGGAAAAATATCAGTTGGCACAAATTTTAGGTGCGGTTTATGTTGGTTTGATAGTACTCAAAAATAGAGGAGAATATAGCATTTTACGGAAAACAATCTCAGTTTTTGCGAAAAAATATCGTCATAAAGAACAAGAATTAATTCATTATGATAGAAGGGTGAAACTCCATTATTATTGCTATCCTTTGTTTTGGGTATATGTGAAACTTTTTATAAAATAATTATGAATATAGCAATTATTATAGCAGGTGGCTCGGGCCATCGTATGGGGCAGGATATTCCCAAGCAGTTTATCAATGTATATGACAAGCCTGTTATTATATATACTTTAGAGGGCTTCCAACGCCATCCTCAAATAGATGCTATTGAGGTGGTGTGTATAGATGGGTGGCACGAAGTCCTGTGGGCGTATGCTCACCAGTTTAATATTTCAAAATTGAAATGGGTGGTAAGCGGTGGAAACACCGGACAGGAAAGCATCAGAAATGGAGTCTATAACATGGAAGGGAAAGCCTCGAAAGATGATATTATTATTATTCATGATGGTATCCGTCCTTTGGTTGATGAGTCTGTATTGACTGATGTGATTATGAAGGCTCAAAAATATGGAAACGCTGTCACGTCTCTTCCCTATAATGAGCAGATCTTTGTTGTAAATCCAGAGGACGATACAACTACCAAGCAGTATATCCCACGTGAAACATTGCGTAGAGTTTCTACTCCTCAAGCTTATCAGTTCGAAAAACTGGATTGGGCGTATCATGAGGCGTATGAAAAAGAAATAGGCATTTATGGCTCTGCATACACTAATACCATGATGGTGGAGCTTGGTGAGACATTACATTTTGCAGCAGGATCTGATAAAAACATCAAGCTGACCACCAAGGATGATTTAGAGATGTTTAAGGGATATTTGAAAAAAGATAAAGATAATTGGTTAAAATGATGACTTTGATAGAGAATTCTTTATATTTGGAAGATATAATAAGGGTTACAGAACAACCATTACCATGGGATAAACTGAAAGGGAAGTCTCTACTTATTTCTGGTGCAACAGGGCTTATTGGCAGTTTCCTCATAGATGTAGTGATGTATTTGAATAAGGAACATGGATTAAACTGTAAAGTTTTTGCTCTTGGCAGAAGTGAAGAGAAGGCAAGAGCGAGATTTGCCTATTGCTATGAAACTGCACTGTTTCAATTTATTCCTTATGACATCAATCGCCCATTTGAAAGGGATGACATTAGAGATGTAGATTATGTTTTACACCTGGCAAGCAATACGCATCCTGTAGCGTATGCGACAGATCCAATTGGAACAATAACAACCAACATCATTGGTACACAAAATATGCTGGAGTTTGCTTATAAACACCATGCTACGCGTTGTGCCTTTGCTTCATCAAATGAAATTTATGGTGAGAATAGAGGGGATGTCGAAAAGTTTGATGAGCACTACTGTGGTTATATAGACTGTAATACGATGCGTGCAGGCTATCCGGAGAGTAAACGTTGTGGTGAGGCTTTATGCCAGGCTTATATTAAGCAAAAGGATATGGATATTGTGATTCCTCGTTTGACACGTTCTTATGGACCGACAATGTTGATGAGTGATACGAAAGCCATATCTCAATTCATTCGCAAGGCAATAGCAGGAGAGGATATAGTATTGAAAAGTGAGGGAACGCAGTATTATTCCTATACTTATATGGCAGATGCTGTATGTGGCTTGTTGTATGTCTTGTTGCTTGGTGAAAAAGGAGAGGCATATAACATTGCAGACGAAGCGTCTGATATTATGCTAAAAGACTTGGCGAAGATTATTGCAGAAAAAGTTGGACGCAAGGTGGTATTTGAGATACCAGATGCTATTGAAAGTGCAGGGTATAGCAAAGCGACGAAGGCGCGTCTAGACAATAAAAAGCTACAGAGCTTGGGTTGGCATGCAATTTGTAATATAGAAGAAGGAATTGAAAAAACTATTTTATTAATGAAAGGATAAAAGGGTGGATAGTGTAAGAAAGGTTCAATTGGTACAGCTTGAGATATTAAAGGTATTCATATCTATTTGCGAGAAGCATCACCTTAGGTGGTATATGACGGGAGGTGCTTTAATTGGGGTATTACGACATAAAGGTTTTATACCTTGGGATGATGATATTGATGTGGGTATGCCAAGAAGAGACTTTGATAAGTTTATTTCCCTTCAAAAAGAATATCCCTTTGGCTATAAACTTATTAATCATCAAAATGATGTGTCTTGGCAATTTAACTTTGCACAATTTGTAGATAATGAATCTGAAATTGTGGTGAAATTGAATGAAGAACCAAGAAAAGGGAATGTTTGGATTGATGTTTTTCCAATTGATGGTCTGCCTAAGAATTCTTTTGCGAGATGGATACATATAAAAAAGATATTATTTTATCGCTATTTGATACAGATACCAAATATTCGTAAACAAGTTAATATTCACAAGGTCGGTCGTCCATGGTACGAAAAGGTGGTGATAAAAGCGCTTCATTATATTCCTGTAAGTAATTTAATCAATGTTGACGATGCATTAAATAGAATGGAATTAGTATTGAAAAAATATGATTTCTATGACTCATCATGGGCTGGAAATATGCTTGGTAGGTATCGTGAGCGTGAAGCTATGAAAATTGAATGGTGGGGAGAACCTGTATTACTACCTTTTGAGGATATCATGGTCAATTGCCCCGTTGATTCAGATAAGATAGAAACGAAATTATACGGTGATTATATGAAATGGCCAGCCCCTCAACACCGTGTTGGCCATGATGTTGAAATAATAAAATTGAGATGATGAAGAATAATATTCTTTGGGAACAATAGATGGTTGAGAATTATCAGTTCTGGATCCCGAAGGATTATGATGAGATACTTTGTCAATGGTATGGCGATTATATGCAATTGTCTCCAGAGAAAGATCGAATATATCATCATTTGTATAAGGTTTATCATTGCTGTCCACTAAAAATCTGAATCTAACAAAGTGCCGATTAGTTGATGTTATAAAAGGCTTAAAATCAATAGCGTTTTTTACCAAGTATCTAATAATCAGTTCAATTATGATTTCAAGTCCGTTGACTCAAAAAAAGTATACAACAAACTAAAAATCAGTATTTTATAATGATTATCACGATTTTTTAATGGACACTAATGAAGGTTTATAAGAAATGATAGTATGTGCGCACGGATATGGATTTTTATTCTGTTTCAGATATTTTCTGGATTCTCTTATGCTGCAACATTATTCATGGCAGACAGCATTCCTTCATATTATGTGGATATGCTATCAGAAAAGGAATCTGCCATAAATTCCGATGGAAATAATGTTGCTTCATTTATATTTATAACCGACACTCATGTGCAGACAAATCGGATGCAAGCACCGATGCTCATACAACATCTGCTTGAACATACGATACTAAAAAATGTAATTTGGGGCGGTGATGCTATCGGAGCTTATGGAACAGCGGATGATATTGAGACACAGTGGAAGAAACATGTTTTATATGATAGCTTAATCAATCGATCGGGGTATTTATATAAGATACGTGGAAACCATGATTTTACCATCAAAGAAAGTAGTCAGTCTAATAAAGGAGTTACTTATTCTCAACAAAAAACGGCTCAATTGTTATTGGAAGGACATCCCCAAAACATTGTTTTGAATTCTGCTGATGATGGAGCGTGTTATTATTATTTTGATGATAACGACAACCAACTTAGGTTTATAGTATTTGATACGACAGATTCTGTCCGAGAAGGAAATGTGGCGTGGGGAACTATATTGGGTGTACAAGATACCCAACTACAATGGATTGCAGATTCTGCAATTACAACAACTCCGAAAGGGTACGGGCTGATATTTTTGTCACATGTCCCTTTCACGGATACGACCGGGGCGAGGCATGCGGAGTTAAGTAATGTGAGGGAAATTGTGGATGCAGCCGCCTTGAAGACTAAGGGTGAGATTGGTAATGTGAAATATGATTTCACAAAGTTGAAAGACGTAAGGGTATTGATGTGTCTTTCTGGGCACAATCATCATGATATGCAGACATTTCGCAATGGAGTAGTGCATATGGTGACGGCTTGCGATGCTGCATATAATGATTATAAAGCGGATCCGTTCGTGAGGAATATGTCTGGTATGAAAATGGGAACGGCCTATGAGCAATGTTTCGATTGTATTACTATCAAGAAGAAGAAAGGGATCATCAAAACGTATAGGATTGGAATTGGAGGGAACAGAGTGTTCCATACGAAGCCTTTATCATATAGAATTGGTAAAAGGAAGCGTTTGAAGACATCATTACGGGGGCATGTGGAATGGTATAGCTATAACGCATCAGGAAACAAATACAATGGGAAATGGACATTGTTCAATGATGTAGTGAGTGTCGATCGTGCGGGAAATATTATTTTTGAGAAAAGAGGAAAATCTGTAGTCTTTGCTATAGATGATAAAGGTAATAAGGAATTTTATAATATAGAAGTGAAATAATATAGCGGCGAAAGTCGGGTATGAAGAAGAAATGAAAATTGCATTTGTTAGTACAAGAGGAATTCCCAACAACTATGGAGGATTTGAACAGTTTGCTGAATACATATCGGTTGGGTTGGCTCAAAAAGGACATGAAGTAACGGTATATTCTCCTCACTATCATCCGTATCAAGAAAGGGATTATAAGTGTGTGAGAATCAAACATGTATATAGCCCAGAAAAATGGATGGGAGGTTCTGTAGGTAGCTTCTTCTATGACTATGCTTGTCTGAAGGATGCCCTTCGCAAGGAGAATTTCGACATCATTTATGAGGCTGGCTATACGAGTATCATTCCGGCCTATATTCGTTTTAATGTAAAGGATATAAAACGTCCTATTTTCACAACGAATATGGATGGTTTGGAATATAAACGGACAAAGTTTAATAAGTGGGTGCAAAAGTATGTGTTCTGGGAGGAAAGGATGGCTGTGAAACATAGTCATTATCTAATCGCAGACAATATGGGTATCAAGGATTATTATAAAGAGAAGTATGGCAAGGAAAGTAAGTTTTTGGCGTATGGTGCTAATATTTACGATAATTATAATCCTGAATATCTGAAAGAATATGGGTTGGAGAAACATAATTACTACATGATTGTGGCGCGCTTGGAACCAGAGAATAATTTGGTGATGGCGATAGAAGGGTATCTTCAGTCAAAGGAGAAAGGGAAGCGTCCGCTCATCATTGTCGGTAAAACGAACACCCCCCATGGAAGGGAGCTTGTGAAGAAATATGGACAGGAGAAATCGATTCACTTCATGGGGGGCATTTATGATTTTAAGAAATTAGACTCTCTCCGCCATTTCTCCTATGCCTATTTTCATGGACATTGTGTGGGTGGAACAAATCCTTCTTTGCTGGAAGCTATGGCTTCAGATTGTTTTATCTTCTCGCATGATAATGTGTTCAATCGTTCAGTCCTTCGTGAAAATGCCATTTATTATCAGTCAAAGGAAGATGTTACGAGGCTTTTGAATGAGGTCGATGATATTGTGATGAAAAATAAAGTGAATTTCATCTCCAAGAACCTTGATGCAATTCGTAATGAATACTCGTGGGAAAAGCTAGTAGATGAGCATGAACAGTATTTTAAGTGGATGCTTGAGGATGCGAAAAAGCGTATGGTATAAACTATAATATGCAAAGTTATTGTTTGGAAGAAAATCAATATTCTGAATACGGAGAAGTGGCGGTGACACGGAAGGTGAGAAAATTGAGAATTGATAATTGAGGGAACGCAGTATTATTCCTATACTTATATGGCTGATGCAGTATGTGGCTTGTTGTATGTCTTGCTGCTTGGAGAAAGAGGGGAAGCATATAATATTGCAGATGATGCTTCTGATATTATGTTGAAAGACTTGGCGAAGATTATCGCGAATTCGGTTGGACGTAAGGTGGTATTTGAAATTCCTGATGCTGTTGAGAGTGCAGGGTATAGCAAAGCGACAAAAGCAAGATTGGAAAGTCAGAAGCTCCAAGGTTTAGGTTGGAGTGCCATGTATAATATTGAAGACGGAATAAATAGAACTATACAAGTTTTTCAATACATCCAATAAGTATAGTAACTTGAAAAGATGATAACAGAATTAGCCCAAAAGATAGTGCGGAAAAGCATGAAGGTTTTGTGTGTGTTCCCTATTAAAAGAAATAGAATTATCTTTAATAGTCAAAAGGGGACTCAGTACGCTTGTAGCCCTAGATATATTTATGAGTATCTTTATCAAAAATATGGTAATCAATTACAATATGTGTGGTGTTTACAAAATCCACCAGAGGAATTGAAAACAAAATCTGATGTCAAAATTGTTAAATATAATAGCTTAAGTTATTTTTATTATCAAATGACGTCGAAAATTATTGTGGCGAACATACCAACCCCCTGTTATGTTCCTCGTCGGAAAAAACAGTATATGATTGACACATGGCACGGAGGTGGAGCGTATAAAAAGTTTGGTATAACTACACCTAAACAAGCATCATTGTCTGATTTGTCAAATGGAATAATAAAGACAACCGAGGCTTCTGATAATACAAAGTGGGAGTTATACAAGGCTTATTACAATGCTATAGATACCAATTTATTTATGTGTAGTTGTAAGGCTTTCACAGATGTGATTCATGAAGCCCAATTGATACCCAAAGAATTATGTATGGAAGTTGGACTTCCTCGGAATGATGTTTTTTTTAGGGATAATATGGCGGAAAAAGAAAAAGCGAAAAGGAAATTGGGTATTGCCGCTGATAAGAAAGTGCTTTTGTTTGCTCCAACATATCGAGGAAATGCAAAGAACCAACAATATGAAATGAATTTAGATATTCAGATGTGTCTTGATGCTGCCAAAGAAAAATGGGGAGGAGAATGGGTCTTTGTATTCAGAATGCATGTGTTGAGTAATTCACTGAACAAGGATAGAATACCTGAAAATGCAGTTAATGCCTCTCATTACGATGAGATGCAGGAACTGCTATGTATGGCAGATGTGTTTATAACAGATTATTCATCTTCCCAATGGGATTTTGCATTAACCAAGAAACCATGTTTCCTGTTTACCCCAGATTTAGATTATTATCTGAATGAAGATCGTGGTTTTTATACACCGATTGATGATTGGGCATTCCCCTATGCAAAAACTAATGAAGGATTGGCGGAACTGATACAAGAATATGATGAGGAAAAACATTTGAAGAAGGTACAGAAACATTTGGATTTGTTGGAATCATGTGAAGATGGTCATGCAACGGAGAAAGTGTGTGAGGTAATAATGAAACAATTAAAGTTATGAGAGACACGAAACTGGACTTCTTCAAAGGACTCCTAATTTGGAGTGTCATCCTTGGACATTGCCTTAATGTGTTTTGTCCGAAGGAGAATTTTCTTCATATGGCATTGAGGACATTTGATCTGCCGATGTTCATGTATATTTCAGGTTTCTTGCTGAAAGGAAGTATTGCTCGTTATGAATGGAAACAACTTCTTTTGAATAAGTTTACGCACATTGTTATTCCAGCTATTGTGTGGATGTGCATTTCTCTACTCTTCGGTGATCATTGTATGTATTACTTTTTATGGGCTGTTTTCATTAGTTCTTTGATTGTATGTGTCTGTGAAAAAGTCTCTACAAAACCGTGGATAAATGTGGGTTTAACACTTCTTGCAGTTGTCTTTTTTCACATAATTCCTAGAAATGTCATCAATATATCATTCTTGTTCCCCTTTTTTCTATTTGGTTATTATAGCAAAAACATAACTGCAGTTGGATGGAAAAAAGGGCTTGGTGCTCTGGCGTTGTTTATTTTTTTATGTGTTTTTGTCTGGCAACCGCAATATACAATATGGAAAAGCGGAGGATATATGCTTCAGAACACTGGATATATGCTCAAAGTGGTGTTACTTCGTATGATAATTGGCATAGCAGGGATATATGCTGTCATTTTTGTGATGGGGAAATTTTATGATTTATATGGAAAGAAGATTATTATGAGTCTCTTTTCTAACATCGGTAAAGAAACACTCTCCTTATATTTACTACAACACATAGTTGTTGAAATCGGATTACTTTGGTTAATTAATTACATGGAAATTTAGCATTTGTTGACAGACTACCATGTTTTATTTGGATATGTAATCGCACCTTTGGTGTCATTAATTCTTCTTTTGATTATGTACCAAATAGTTTCTGTAATGCAGAAATATAAATACACAAAATGGATGTTTGGTTTTAAAATTAATCTAAATAAAAATAGATGATGTTGAGGCTGAAGAATTTGGTTATTGTTAAATCAAAAGAGGTATTAGGCGATATTCCTGAGGGAAAGGTGTTGATAAACACTATCAATGCACATTCGTTCAATACTGCATTGAAGGATGAGTTGTTCGCAGAAGCATTGAGGACAGTTGATAGTGGACAATTGACAGGTGACAGTGAGTGTGTGAAATACCTGATTCCTGATGGGGCGAGCATCATTCAGGCTTGTAAGTTCCTGAAGGCGAAAAGTCAGCCGAAAGAGAGGATTGCAGGATGGGATCTGTTCGCCTTTGAGATGCAAAGGCTCGAAAGTAAGAGGTTAGAGGTTAGAGGTGAGAGGTTAGAGATTGGAGAGAACATGGACAAGTTGCGGGTGATGTTCATGGGGTCATCGGAAAAGGTGCTGGAGAGAATACGTGAACAGGCGGCGATAGATTATCCCCATTTGGAAGTGGTGACATATTCTCCTCCATATAAGCCAGAGTTCTCAGATGAAGATAATGCTGCCATCATCAAGGCGATTAATGAGGCGGATCCCGATTTATTGTGGATCGGCATGACGGCACCGAAGCAGGAGAAATGGACATATAGCCATTGGAAGGAACTGAATATCCATTGTCATGTGGGTACAATTGGAGCTGTGTTCGATTTCTATGCAGGCACAGCAAAGCGTGCTCCTGAATGGTGGCAGAACCATTCTCTGGAATGGCTGTACAGACTATGTATAGAACCGAAAAGAATGTGGAGGCGATATATATTGGGAAATCCTCTGTTTGTTTGGAATGTGATAAAGGAATTGAGAGTTGATAGTTGAGAGTTGAAGATTTGTAACGGTTAACGGTTATGGGTTAGAGGTTATAGAGGGGGGAGATAACGATAATATGGCTATGATCTGATAAGACTTCTCTTAAAAAAGAATAAATTATACGCAGTTGTATTATACGTATGCGTATATTTTTTTTATCTTTGCATGAAATTTTAGATTCGTATAACGATGGTAGTTCCTTTTCAATACGGTAGATTGGCTGAGGCAGAAAGCTTCATTGACAGGACCGATGACAGACGGGAATTGAAGAATTTCCTGAGTCATGGGATTAATACTATATTGGTGTCCCCAAGACGATGGGGTAAGTCGTCGCTGGTGAAAGAATCCATGAAAGAGCTGGTGGAAGAGGAAAAGAATAGCAGAGTTTGTTTCTTGGATGCTTATAAAATTCATACAGAGGAAGAGTTTTACAATAAATTCGCATCAGCTGTTATCCAAGGGGTATCATCAACTCTGGAGCAGAAATGGGGGGATTTCTTGCGGTTTGTGAACCGTCTGACACCCAGCATCACAATTGCAAGTGATCCAATGAACTCTATTGAGGTGGATTTGAAGATTAACCCTGTGAAAGAAAATCCAGAAACGATTCTTCAGCTCCCCGAGAAGATTGCTGTCGAGAAGGGAATCCGCGTCATCATTTGTATTGACGAGTTTCAGCAATTGGCAAATATCCCTCATTGGGAAAGACTGGAGTCCATGCTGCGTTCAGAGTGGCAGTTGCAGCACCATACTACCTATTGTCTGTATGGGAGTAAGATGCACATGATGAAGCAAATCTTCAATAACTCCAGAAGCCCCTTTTATAAGTTCGGTCAGATGATGCAGTTGAAGCGAATATCCAAAGAATACTGGTTGCCGTACATCGTCAACAACTTTGAAGCCACTGGTAAACATATCACAGAAGAACAAGCAGAGAAGTTGTGTGAAAGGGTAAAATATAATTCATGGTATGTCCAGCAATATTGTTTCTTTGTATGGTCGCATACAGAAGGAATCGTTTCTGATGAGGATATTGATCGGCAGTTGGATATGGTAATCGATACGAATGCGGAAACATTCCAAAATGAACTCGATGAGCTGGTACCTTCACAGATTGCCTTGTTGAAGGCAATTGCGTCGGGGGAAACACATTTTAACGCAAAAAGTGTGGTGGAAAAATATCACCTTGGCCAATCTCAGACAATCACAAGGAACAAGAAAACTCTTGTCGAAAAGGATTTGGTTGAGAAAAACAGAGATATGTTCTCCTTCGTGGATCCGTTGTTTGAGCTTTGGTTAAAACGCGAATATGGGATAGATTAGGGAATTGGGATAGGAAAGATGAAGATTGCGGTTGTTGGAACGAGGGGTGTACCGAATTTGATGGGAGGTATAGAGACGCATTGTGAGGAATTGTACCCTCGTATTGCACAACGTGGATATGATATAACAGTCTATAGAAGAAGAGGCTATGTGTATGATAATCTAATTGAGTATCAGGGTTGTCATCTTGTGGATGTGGATACGCCTAAGATAAAGTCTCTGGAGGTTATTGTGCATACCTTCAAGGCTATATTGATGGCTAAAAAAATGGAATTGATATTGTACATATCCATGCTATCGGGCCTGCATTGCTCGCTCCTATTGCCAGATGGTTGGGAATGATGGTCGTGCTAACTCATCACGGATCTGATTATGAACGGGATAAGTGGAGGTGGTATGCAAAAGCAGTCTTAAGATGTGGAGAATGGGCAGGAATGAGATTTGCTAACAAGGTCATTGTCATATCGCAGGGAATCAAAGATTCGATGGAGAAGAAATATAAACGTAGGGATTGTGCATTGATTTATAATGGTGTATCAGAACCTGAGTTTTGTGACTATCCAGAATATTTCTCTGAGTTGGGAATCGAAAAGGGGAAGTATGTTCTTGGGATGAGTAGGATTGAGGAAGAAAAGAACTTGCATCATATCATCATGGCATGTTCGAAGATTGACATGAAGGGTTGCCGTTTGGTGATTGCTGGTGATACATATTTCGAAACAAAATATTCCAAACAAATTCGGGACATGGCTGAACAAAACCATGTTGTCTTGGTGGGATTTGTAAAAGGGAGGAAATTGCATTCGCTATTATCACATGCCAGATGTTTCGTCTTACCTTCATCGCATGAGGGACTTCCAATCGCCTTGCTGGAGGCGATGAGTTATCATCTTCCTGTGATTGTCAGTGATATTCCTGCAAATAAAGAAATCGGACTGGAAAAGAGTTGCTATTTCCCTGTCGGGGATGTGGATGCGCTTGCTACAAAGTTGCAGAAGAATGTGGATGGGGCGTATCACCATGTGGAATATGACATCAGTAAGTATAATTGGGATGTAATAGCAGATCAAGTCTGTGATGTGTATCAGTCATTGTAAGCGTGATGATTTTATTAATCAGAAAAGTCACACAGATAACACAGATTCCACAGATAAGAAATCTCACACAGAAAACACAGATATCACAGATGATATGAATCTCACACAGAAAACACAGAAATCACAGAAAAATAATAGGTCACACAGATCACACAGAAATCACAGATAAGAAATACTAAAACCATGATTTGTGCTGCATGCTCTACGAGCGGGAATTCCAAGTTCTCGTTCCATGTCCTGTTCAAGCCAGCTTAACAGCCCTTGTCCGACATCTTTGAATAGCCTACGGCTTTGCAGCACAGTTCAGAAAAACAGTGAAAACTGAGAAAATTGTGAACTAAGGTCACACAGATAACACAGATTCCACAGATAAGAAATCTCACACAGATACCGCAGACACCGCATAAATATCCCTGATGGAAGATGTTTTATTTTCTTTGAAGAGGATATTGAAAGCTCGCTCTCATAAGCTCTTCAAATATAATAAAACCTTTATTCACTCTTCAAGATGAATAAAGTATTGATGTGAGAGATGTATGATGAAAATTCATTTTCAAAGATATATCTACCTACATCAACCATCCATCAGAAAAGAAAATCTGTGGCATCTGTGCAATCTGTGCGACAATAAATTAAAGAGCGAATAAATCCGTGCGACAAAAATATGACTGACAACGAATTAACCTATCAGATACGTGGGGCGATATTTGAGGTTTATAACACACTTGGACCAGGCCTATTGGAATCAGTCTACGAAGAAGCCTTAGTGTTTGAGCTCCAACAGCGTGGCTTACATGTAGCCAGGCAATTGGATGTTCCAATTAACTATAAAGGGAACTGCCTCAAAACTGCTCTTCGTCTGGATTTGCTCATTGAGAATCAGATAATCATAGAACTAAAGTCGGTTGAAGAGCTAAAGCCTGTGTTTGCAAAACAACTGCTTACATACTTAAGGCTTATGAATAAACCTTTAGGTCTTTTGGTGAATTTCTCATCAAATAACATAAGAGAGGGTATCATTCGCATCGCGAACTAAGGTCACACAGATAACACAGATATCACAGATAAGAAATACTAAAACCATGATCTTTGCTGCATGCTCTACGAGCAATAATTCCAAGTTCTCGTTCCATGTCCTGTTTAAGCCAGCTTAACAGCCCTTGTCCGACATCTTTGAATAGCCTACGGCCTTGCAGCATAGTTCAGAAAAACAGTGAAAACCGACAAGCTGAGAAAAATGGCAGGCATACCGCATGGTCAACTGTCAATTGCCAACTGTCAACTATCAACTGTCAACTATCAACTGTCAACTGTCAACTATCAACTATCAACAATGCAAAGAGTTAAGATACTGAATACGGAGATAGTGGCGGCGACTCAGGAGGAGCTGTTGAGGGAGCTGCAGCAAGGAGTTGTGGTGACGCCCAACATTGACCATCTGGTGAGGTTGCAGCAGGATAGGGAACTGTATGAACTATACAGACAAACGGAATGGGTGATTTGTGATAGCCGTCTGCTGTATTTGTTTATGAAACTGTTGCCGAAATCTTTGCCACAAGCGATTCCTGGGAGCAGTTTCTTTTCTGCATTTTATGAGTATCATCAGGATGATGAGGATTGCAGGATCTTCCTGTTGGGAGGTATGGGTGATGTGGCGCAACGGGCGATGGAGAACATCAATAAGAAAGTGGGAAGGCAGATAGTGGTTGGTGCCTATTCACCGACCTTCGGATTTGATGAGAAACCTGCGGAGAATGAGGAGATTGTTCGTATGATTAATGCATCTGGGGCGAATGTGGTGCCTGTTTGTGTGGGATGTCCCAAACAAGAGAAATGGATATATGCTCATAAGGAGCAGATGCCCCATGTGAAGATATGGATGGGGTTAGGAGCGACGATTGATTTTGAAGCGGGGAATGTGAAGCGGGCGCCGAAGATTTGGCAACAGATGTATATGGAATGGTTTTACAGGTTTTGCCAGGAGCCGAAACGATTGTTCAAACGTTATTTTGTGGATGACATGAGGTTCTTCTGGTATTTCGGAAAACAATTGATGGGACTCTATCGAAATCCCTTTGATAAGGTGTAAAGAATGAAAATAGAAACTATATTTGAGTTTATCAGGTTCTCGCTCAATGACCAAATGAGGGAATTTGAGTCTGTGGAGGATGTGGATTGGGAGGAGTTGTTTAACTTTGCCCAAAAACAGACGATTATTGGTGTGTTGTTTGCAGGCGTGGAGAAGATGCCTGATGGGAAGAGACCACCTAAGTCCGTTCTGATGAAATGGTTTATGTTGGTGGAGCGGATTAAAACGACCAACGAGAAACTGAATAAAGGAGTCATTGAGGTGACGAATCGCTTTCAAAAGGATGGATTCCCTAATTGTGTGTTGAAAGGACAGGGGAATGCACTGATGTATCCCCATCCTGAATTGCGTACGCCTGGAGATATTGATTTGTGGCCATTGGCTGAAAGAAAACAAATCTATCAATATGTAAGGAAAGATTTTCCTAAGACAGAGATGTTGTACCACCATTTGGAATATCCGATATTAAAGGGAATTGTAACTGAGGTGCATTTTTTCCCGATGTTTCTGAATAATCCCCTGTATAATGGAAGATTCCAAAAATGGCTGAAGCGTGTTGGTCAACAACAATGTGAGAATTGGGTGGAACTGCCACAGGGAAGTTTCAGTCGTCCGACAGACGAGTTTAATGTCATTTACCAACTGGCTCATATTCGTCATCACTTTTTTGATGAGGGTATCGGTCTGAGGCAACTGATGGATTATTACTTTCTGTTGAAACGTGAGGGGATTCGTGAGAAACGAGATGAATTGTGTAAGCTTTTAGACAGCTTCGGTTTATTGGACTTTGCTGGTGCTGTTATGTATGTGATGATGGAGGTTTTTGGATTAGAAGTTCATGAGTCGCTGACAAATCCTAACGAGAAAATCGGGAAACTGTTAGTAGAGGAAATCTTAATGACAGGTAACTTCGGACATCAAGATTCACGATATGGAAACTTGAAAAATCAATCTCGAGTGAAACGCCTATCGCTATTGTTAAAAAAGAATCTACGTTTCGGATGGTATTTCCCTGGTGAAGTGGTGTTCTCATTCTTGTTTAGATTAGGACAGCCCCTATGGAGATGTTGGGCTACGATGAAGTATTCACGATAAAAAGAAATGAAAAATGAAAAATAATAGTAAGAAAAACGAGATGGTGAAGTGGATGGTGATTGCGACAGATTTTGTGTTGCTGAATGTCCTCTTGTTCTTGTGTGTGTTGTATTATCCCAAGATGGAGAATTGGGATGGAACAAAGGTGAGGATGTTCGTCATCATCTTTAATATCGCCTTGTTGATTAGCCATTATTATCATCCCCCGATGATCCAGAATCGAGTCGTTTCAGTAGGGAATATCTTACGACAGGTCATCAAATTGGATGTGATAACGGTTGTTCTGGCTTATCTGATGATGAAGGGAATCCGATTGGCTCAGGCGCAGATTGGTGTTCAATTGATGACCATTGGTGCTATATTCTTTGCTATCTTGTTGGTCTCACGATTTATTGAGAGGCTGCTCATCAAGAATCTTCGACGGGTCGGATATAATACCCGAAGAGTACTTTTTATCGGGGATGATTCCGAACTGTTGAATGTCTATACACGATTGAATGATGATGCGTCAAAGGGTTATCAAGTGGTGGGTTATTATGCCAATAAGGACATGGAGATGGTGCCTGAAAATGTCAAACTGACAAGACTTGGAACCTTGCAAGGGGTGATGGATAGTTTGCAGGGAACGAATGTCTTGCCGGATGTGGATGAAATTTATGTGTCCATTTCACGATTAGGACGTGATATCATTAAAAAGATCTCGGATTATTGTGACCGGAACATGATTAGGTTTTATTATGTCCCCGTGTCGTTGGAAACCATCGGACTCAATCTGCAGAGGGAACAGTTGGATGATATGGAGATTTACACGACATACGAGAATCCGCTGCAGAATCCTGTCAATAAGTTGATCAAACGAGTCTTTGATATTGTGTTCTCCTCTTTATTCCTCCTTTGTTCACTTCCACTTTTCCCCATTATTTGGATTATTATCAAGACACAGAGTCCTGGACCACTGTTCTTTAAGCAGCTCAGGACGGGATTGGATGGAAAGGAGTTTTCGATGTATAAGTTCCGTTCGATGCATGTGAATAAAGATGCGGACAAGTTGCAGGCAACGGAGAATGACCCGAGAAAGTATCCGTTTGGCAATTTCATGCGAAAAGCAAATATTGATGAGATTCCACAGTTCTGGAATGTCCTCATAGGAGATATGTCAATTGTGGGACCACGTCCTCACATGTTGGCTCACACAGAGATGTATAGCCAGTTGATTAATAAGTATATGGTGCGCCATTTCGTGAAACCTGGTGTGACGGGATGGGCACAAGTAACTGGCTTCAGAGGGGAGACGAAGGAATTGTGGCAAATGGAGGGACGCGTGAAACGAGATATTTGGTATATGGAGAATTGGTCTGTTTGGTTGGACATCCGTATCATGTGGATGACAGCGAAAACCATATTTGTTCATGATAAGCATGCTTATTAGTTGAGAGGTTAGAGGTTGGAGGTTAGAGGTTAGAGGTGAGGGGTAAGAGGTAAGAGGTTAGAGGTTAGCGGTTAGTGTTTAGTGTTTAGCGGTTAGAGGTGAGCGGTTAGTGGTTAGCGGTTAGAGGTTAGCGGTTAGAGGTGAGAAGTTAGAGGTAAGAGGGAGATATGCAGAAGATTGATTTGAATAACAAGACTATTCTTGTGACGGGTTCGGCAGGTTTCATTGGCTCGAACTTGGTGAAGCGTCTGTTTAAGGATGTGAAGGGTGCCACGATTGTGGGCATCGACAATATGAATGACTACTATGATGTTTCTTTGAAGGAGTATCGTTTGAAGGAACTGTCAACTATCAACTGTCAACTATCAACTCTCAACTGTCAACTGTCAACTGTCAACTATCAATTCATCAAGGGTGACATCGCTGACAAGGCAACGATTGATGGCATCTTTGAACAGTACAAACCGCAGGTGGTGGTGAACCTTGCTGCACAGGCAGGTGTGCGTTACAGCATCACGAATCCTGATGCGTACATCCAGTCGAATCTGATTGGTTTCTACAATATATTAGAAGCATGTAGGAATCATCCTGTGGAGCATCTGGTGTATGCCAGTTCGTCGAGTGTGTATGGCTCGAACAAGAAGGTGCCTTATTCGACCGATGACAAAGTGGATAATCCTGTTAGTCTGTATGCTGCGACAAAGAAGAGTAACGAGTTGATGGCACATGCATATAGTAAACTCTACAATATTCCATCAACGGGTTTGCGTTTCTTTACGGTCTATGGTCCTGCAGGACGTCCCGATATGGCTTACTTTGGTTTTACCAATAAGTTGGTGAAGGGTGAGACGATACAGATATTCAACTATGGCAACTGTATGCGCGACTTCACATTTGTGGATGATATTGTGGAGGGTGTGGTGCGCATTATGCAGGGAGCACCTGAGAAGAAGCAAGGTGAGGATGGATTGCCCTTGCCTCCGTATGCGGTATATAATATAGGTAATAATAGTCCTGAGAACCTGCTCAATTTCGTGGACATTCTTCAACAAGAGTTGATTCGTGCCAAGGTGCTGCCCGAAGATTATGATTTTGATGCGCACAAACAACTGGTGCCGATGCAACCTGGCGATGTGCCGACCACGTATGCTGACACCGCTGCTTTGGAACGGGATTTCGGATTCAAGCCGTCCACCTCGTTACGAGATGGGTTAAGAGCATTTGCAGAATGGTATTCTGAGTTTTACAAATAAGAAAGGGGGCAAAAAGCTCCCTTTTTTGTTTTTTTAATACCAAAGTTTTGGCGGTGACGGATTTTGGATGTACTTTTGCCTCGAAATCAAAGATGTTGGCATCTCTTTTGTCTCATTAAATCACTGTTCAATATGTATAATAACAATCGTTTTTTATTTATTACCGTATTAACTATTTTATTATCAATGGGAATACTGAGTGTTTTTGGTCAAGGTTTTGATTTCGCCTCTAAGGTGAAGTCGTCGATTGCTAATGTGCAGAAGGAAGCAGATAAAGATCCTGACACGTTCAAGGAGAACATCGCCAAATTGGAGAAGGAGTGGGGGAACAGGAAGGATCCTGTGGAACAGAGTGTGGCGCATGCGATGTTGGGTTCTGCCTACAGAGAAATGAAGTGGACACACATTACTGATTTTGATGAGGAGACACGTGGAGACTACGATACAAAGCGTGACAATCACTTTGCTCATGTGCTGGACAACATGGAGGCATTGGCAAATGCAAAGGCAAGTTCCTATTCTGTGTTGATGGAATCGAAAGGAAAAGACAGTGATCTGTTCGGCAATGATATGTTGTCGGTGATGATTGATTTCATCGAAGAGAATGCCACATTGAAGAGAGAAGAGAAAGCTGATATGTATGAAAAGGCTTTCAACATCTATCGCAAGCGTGGCAACCTAAATGGTTATGGTATGATGAAACGTAAGTGGCTGCAAGAAAAACGTGAAGTGGAAAGCCAATACGGAAGCATTACATATGACCAGCATAAGGATAGCCTATACCAATTGCTGCAAGAACTGAAGAAGGAAGAGGTGGGTGCTGACTTGGCGTTGGAATATTGGCGGTCGTTTCTATGGGGAGATGATGGCATTTTATTCTTGAAATGGGCTGTGGACAATATTGGAAGTTCGCGACGGAAGAGTGAACTGAAGAAGGATTTGGAGGATATCCTTCAGCCTAAGGTGTTCATGTCGCAGGTGGATAATCCCCTAGCTAATCGCTCCTTCTCGACAAGATTGAAGTTCTGGAACTGCGAACGTGTTACGATGACCGTTCGCCAATATGCGGGAAGAACGCAGACAAAGGATGGTGTTTCTGAATTGAAGCTGACAGGTGATGTGGTGGAACGGCGAGAAGTCGTGCTGGCGATGGATTCGACGAACACGGCAAGAAAGGCTAAGGGCTTACCTGTGGAGGGTTATGCGGGAACCAGCATGACATTGGCTCCTGGTCATTATGTGTTTGTGGCAGAGGGTGTAGGTTCTACAAGTGTACAGGAATTTCGGGTTAGCACCATCCGCATCATTCGCGCAGACAAGAACAAACGGACCTATCAGTTGTATATAGTGGACAACGAAACGGGTCGCCCATTGTCAGGTGTGAAGGTGCAGTGGAGAGAGGACCTGCCAGACTATGAGAAGCGGACAGAGGGATGGGAAGACCGTGACCTCGATGGTGAGATGGTGACAGGTAAGGATGGTCTTGTAGAATTAGATAAGGAGTACTATGTACGTGCCATCAGAACGAAGGAGGACTGCACGACTTGGGACCGTCGGTATTATCATCATTGGGATGGCGCCCGTGGACATGAGGAACGTGTGACTTATAACATCATGACGGATCGGAGTATCTATCGTCCAGGACAGAAAGTACAAGCCTCCATGTTGGTCTATCGTCAGTGGGGCGATGATGTGGATGTTGTTCCCAACCAGAAGGTGACGTTGACGGTGGAAGATGCTAAATGGAAGAAATTGAAGACGATGAATTTGGTGTCGAATGAGTATGGTACAGCATCGTTCGAGATTGAACTGCCGGATGATTGTGAGGTGGGAACCTTACATTTGTCGCTGAAAGGCAGTGGAGACCAAAGCTATTCCACGACGGTGAGGGTGGAAGAGTACAAACGTCCTACATACGAAGTAACGTTCGGAGGCAATCGGACAGGACATTTTGGTGAGGTGCTGGAGGCGGAAGGTACAGCCATGATGTTTGCTGGTGTCCCTGTGCAGGGAGCGCAAGTACATTATACAGTGGAATATGCCTCTGTGGATTTCAAGAGATGGTGGTTCGAGACGCATTGGAATCATCTGTCAGAGGGAGACTTGACGACTGATGATGAAGGACATTTCCGTGTACCTGTCACCCTGACCGATGAACATCTGACTTCCCGACGTGACGTGATGCGTTTCCGTATCAAGGCTACAGTGACCGACGTGGCTGGTGAAAGTCACGATGCCGAATGGACGGTCAATGCCAGCAATCGTGAGTTTGCCTTGGATTTGAAGGTGAAAGAGGTGGTGGACTTGGGCATGGATGCCTCCTTCAAGGTGGATGCCTTTGACCTGAATCGTGAAAAGGTGACGGTGAAGGGTAAATATGCTATTGAGTATGACGATCGTAAGACGGTGCTGGAGGGTGACTTCACCTCGGGCGACTCCATTCTGTTGCCGAAGAACTTGAAGTTGGGGGCTCGTTATACGTTGAAAGTGACGGCATATGAAACAACAGGGTTGAAAATAGAAGAAGTGGAGTTCTTCACGCCTTATAATTCAACTTTGCCTGTTACGGAAATCGCTCGTTGGGGATTGAATGAGAAGGTGCGTCCTGCTGATGATGTGAAGGAACAGGACTTCATCTATACGAATGACAATGTCTTCAAAGAGGGTGGAGCAGTTGATCTTTACTTCACCACGGAGGAGACGGATGCTTATGTCATCTACAATGTGTATAATGTGGATGGCTTGCTGGATCATCAAGTTGGTGTGACGGACGGAACGATGAAGCATCTGCGTTTGCCATATCGAAAAGAATGGGGCGAGGGTATTGAGGTGGTTATCCTCTATGTGCGTAATGGTAAATTTGTTCACCTGATGCAACGGTTTGAATTGGAACGTCCAGAGAAACGACTGAATTTGGAATGGGCGACCTTCCGTGACAAGTTGCAGCCTGGCCAGCAGGAACAATGGACACTGACCGTGACCGACAAAAATGGTAAACGTGTGAGTGGAGCAGAGATGATGGCTGTGTTGTATGATGCATCTTTGGATCGCATTTATTCGCACTCTTGGTACTTCGGACTGGGTTTTGGACGTGATGTCCCCACTGCCATTCCGAGTTGCACAAACCGATGGCTTTTCCCGACGTTCAGTCTGTCTGGGAAATCTTCTCGTGAACATTCCTACTCACGTACTTATAATATATTGAGTAGTTATGAACATGACCGCTACCTACATAAAGGGATGAGGATGAGAGGAATGGCGCTGGAGAGCCGAGCCATGATGGTTGCCGATGATGGTGCTGCCATGGTGGACGAGGAAAACGTGGCTATCTCTGGACCTGTATTGACAGCCAAGATGAATGCACCGAGTTTGACGGAAGAGGTAGCGGTGCCTGAGGAAAACTTTGATGCAGCCACCATCCGTGAGAATTTTGCGGAGACTGCTTTCTTCTTGCCCCATCTCGTGTCTGACAAGAAAGGTAATGTGAACATCCAGTTTACTTTGCCGGAGTCGTTAACGGAATGGAAGTTCATGGGCTTTGCTCATACGAAGGAAGTTGATTACGGCATCCTCCGTGCGACAGCTGTGGCACGAAAAGACTTCATGCTGCGTCCTAACATGCCGCGTTTTGTGCGTTGGGGTGACAATGCAGTGGTGGCATCATCTATCATCAACCAGAGCGAAAAAGCACTGGATGGTGCCGTGAGAATGCGCCTGATAGACCCTAAGACAGAGGAAGTGGTGCTGACCATGGAGAAAGCTTTTACGGTGGAAGCCGGTAAAACTGTAGGGGTGGATTTCGGTTTTGATGTAAAGGAAGAGTGGACAGACCTCGAATGCGAAATCATTGCCATGTCGGGCAATGTGAGCGATGGTGAGAAGAATCATCTGCCTGTGCTCTCCACGAAGAAGGAAATGGTGGAGGCTGTGCCTTATTACCTCATTGGCAATGCCGATGGTGCAGAGGTGTCGAAGATGATGGATTTGTCGAAACTCTACAACGAGAACTCAGCCACAGCCACCAACCGTGTGCTGAAGGTGGAATACACCGACAACCCAGCATGGATGTGCATTGAGGCGTTGCGCAGCGTGAAGAATCCTCCGGTGGATGATGCCATCGACTTCTCCACATCCCTCTATGCCAACACCCGTCTGGTGGATCTCATGCAGACCTTTCCAGTCTTGGAGAAGCAAGAGAGCAGTGCCGACTTGAAGAAGCGCACCGAACAGGCAGAGACAAAGTTGGCTGGTTTGCAGAATCCTGATGGTGGTTGGAGTTGGTTCAAGGGCATGCAGAGCAGTTTCTACACCACCTTGGCGGTGTGTGGGCAACTGGCACGAATCCCGAATCCGAACGCACAAGTTCAGAAGATGCTGGCAAACGGTATGAAATACCTCGACAAGCACGAATGGGATTCCTACTCCTATGCCAAGAAAAAGAAGTACAAGATATGGCCATCCGACAGCGACATCCGCTATCTCTATGTGTCAGCACAGATGCCTGACCGAGAGGTGTCGGGCGACATCAAGAAGATGCGTGAGGACTACCTGACCAAGTTGGAGAAGTCACCCCGTGACCTGACCATCTTTGGTGTGGCAAACACCGCTTACACGCTCCGTGCATTCGGACATACCAAGACTGCAGACAAGTTCGTCGATTTCCTCAAGGACTACACCGTAGAGAAGCCCGGACAGGGACGCTTCTACGCTACCGATGCTGCCTACTACTCATGGATGGACTACCGCATTCCTACCCAGGTGGCAGCCATGAAGGCCATCTATCAGAAGGACAAGAAAGACCCAATCCTCAACGATATGCAACTCTGGCTCATCTCGCAGAAGCAGGTGCAGAAATGGGACAACCCGATGAACACCATCGACGTGGCTGACTTCCTCCTGCAAGTGTCGCCAATGGAGACTTTCCACGAGAACAAGAAGCCTGTCATCATCGTGGATGGCACGCAGATCAAGGACATGGACTATGGCACCATCAACACCGAACGTGATGAACTGGAGGGACGTGAAGCCAACCTCATCCTCGAAGGCAATGTGCTGGCAGACGTGCCTGAGGAGGTGCTGAAGGATGGGGTGCAGCAACTCGAAGTGAAGAAGCAGACACCAAGCGTCTCTTGGGGTGCTGCCTATGCCACCTTCCTCGAAGATGTGGGCAATCTGAAACTCTATGCGACGAATGAGCTGAAAATCCAGCGTAAACTCTATGTGCAGAGCGCAGGCAGCACCAAGTGGGAGGACTTCGACCCTAACCAACCACTGAAGGTTGGGGATAAGGTGAGAATTCGTCATATCATCACAGCTGATCGCGACATGGATTTCGTGCGTGTGTCTGCACAACAGCCTGCTTGCCTTGAGCCGCTAAGACATCTCTCTGGTTATCAGAATATGGGTGGAAGAGGTTGCTATCTCTCCATTCATGACTCACACTTTGATTTGTTCTTTGATTGGTTCACTCGTGGTACCTCCACTGTCGATATGGACTATTCCATTGTTCGTGCTGGTTCTTATCAAGTGGGTGTGTCCACCGTTGAATGTGTCTATGCCAAGCAGTTTGGCGGACATACGGAGGGCATGAAGGTCAATGTGAAGAAATAGGAATTGACCTACAAGTTACCTTTGGTAGCAGAAATAGTGCTTGCGCACTTTCTTGGAGGCAAGTGAAGGGCTGAGCATGTCGCTGGCTTCAGTCAGGTTGTGCGTGCTTCCGTCGTTGAAACGAATCTCAATTTGATCATCATCGAGGCTGTACATGTCTTTGCCCACCTCGATATTGGCAATGAGATAATTGGCATCAGCAAGAGAAATTCCATAACGTTGAGAAAGTTCTTGGAGTTTCTCTTGCTTGCGTTCGTCACTGACGGGTTGGTCACTGATCTCAATCTTGAAGATATTACGATTGATAAAGTCGCGACTGAGCATGGAAAGGATTGGGTCGGGATGCTCACACCACACTTTCATGGCTGACCAGATGTCGTTATCGTCTAAGGTCAGATAATGACGCAAGCAGTCTGGATTTTGGAAGAATGTCTTGCGGTCGATGTCATTGTAGAGGAAGAAGCGTAAGGAAGTTGAGAGTTGAGAGTTGAGAGTTGAGAGTTGACAGTTGGGAGTTGAGAGTTGACAGTTGACAGTTGACAGTTGGGAACTACCCGAATGGTAACTGTCAACTGTCAACTGTCCCTTGTCAACTGCCATGAGTTGTTTGGCACGAAGGAGAGCGTTGATCATCACGTGCTCTGCTGCCACAGAGGTCTTGTGCAGATATACCTGCCAATACATTAACCGTCGGCTGACCAGATAGTTCTCGATGGAATAGATACCTTTCTTGTCCACCACAAGCTGATCGTCTACCATATCAAGCATGTCGATGATGCGTGAAGAACCGATATTGGCTTCGTTCACACCTGTGAAGAAGGCATCGCGCTTGAGGTAGTCGAGGCGATCCATGTCGAGCTGTGAGGAGATGAGTTGGTGGAGGAAACGCTTGGGGTACTCATCCTTGAATATCTTGATGGCGAGGGAAAGTTGTCCGCGAAATTCCTCGTTCATCTGTTCCATCACCATCAGAGAGATGTCTTCGTGACTCACTCCACTGATGAGTGTATGTTCCAGCACATGACTGAAAGGTCCATGTCCGATGTCATGCAAGAGAATCGCAGCCTGTACTGCTTCTGCCTCACTGTCGAAAATGAAGTGCCCTTTCTGTTGGAGTGACTGAATGGCCTTGCCCATCAGATGAAAGGCACCTAACGAATGTTGGAAACGCGTGTGCTGTGCCCCTGGATAGACAATGTTCGCTCCTCCCAACTGCTTGATGCGGCTGAGACGGTAGAAGGCGGGGTGGCGCACAATGTCGAGCATCAATCCACGTGGCACGCGGATGAAGCCGAAAACAGGGTCATTGATGATTTTTGCGGACTGCATGTTATAGTTGACAGTTGATAGTTGACAATTGACAGTTATTGGCAGTCGGGGTCAATCTTCAACTTCTTGATGATGGTCGTTAATATTTTTATTAGCTCACTATTATCATTATTGATAGATGTGTACTCTTCTTGTGTCAGAAAATCTGTCTTATAGAGCAATTCTAACCAATATCCTGTTTCATCGGCTTCTTTCAGAGCAATGTTCAATTTATTCAAGAAATCTTTTTTACTTTGAGCATTTTTGCTTTCTCTAGTATTTGCACCAATGCTTGTACCACTTCGAAGGAGTTGTTTTGACAGAACAAATTCTTTTTTCGTCTCACACAAATACGTATATAACTTCACAATCCTGATTGCAAAGTTCATGCTTTTTTCTCCAATAATACTCTCGTTCATGCCATCTCCCCTTAACTGTCAACTATCAACTGTCAACTATCAACTCAATAGCCTGGCCATTTGGATGGCTACTTTCTTGGCTTCCTCGGCTGCTACCTCAGCGAAGCGTTCTGTCTTGTCTGCATAGATGATGGCGCGTGAGGAGTTGACGATGAGGCCACAATCCTTGGTCATACCATACTTGCACACTTCTTCAAGACTGCCACCCTGTGCACCGATGCCAGGCACAAGCAGGAAGTGATTGGGAACCACTTTGCGGATGTCTTCAAACATCTGACCTTGCGTAGCACCGACCACGTACATCATGTTGTCTGCAGTGCCCCATTCCTGACTTTTCCTCAACACTTTTTCAAACAAGCGTTCACCTTCTGTGTCGGTGGTCAGCTGGAAATCGTGGCTTCCCTTGTTGGATGTCAATGCCAAAAGGATGACCCACTTGCCGTCGTATTGAAGGAAGGGGGTCACGCTGTCCTCTCCCATATATGGAGCCACCGTCAATGCGTCGATGTTCATCTCTTCAAAGAAAGTACGTGCATACATTGCACTGGTATTGCCGATATCACCACGTTTTGCATCTGCGATGATAAAGTGCTGGGGGTAGTTCTCGTTGAGATACTGGATGGTCTTTTCGAACGAGATCCATCCCTTTACACCCATACTCTCATAGAAAGCAAGATTGGGTTTGTATGCCACACAATATGGTGCAGTAGCATCGATAATTGCCTGATTGAAAGCAAAGATGGGGTCTTCCTCCTTCAGCAGGTGTTCTGGAATCTTTTTGATGTCTGTATCAAGACCTACACACAGGAAGGTCTTTTTAGTGAAAATCTGATTGATAAGTTCTTGACGAGTCATGATAGTTGACAGTTGATAGTTGACAGTTGATAGTTGGTAATTATAATTCTGCTTCTTTCAATCTCTCTGCATTCTCTGCCACAATCAAATGGTCAATGCAATCTTGGATGTCGCCATCCATGAAAGCGCTGAGGTTGTAGATGGTGTAATTGATGCGGTGATCGGTGATGCGCCCTTGAGGGTAGTTGTAGGTGCGAATCTTGGCAGAGCGGTCACCTGTAGAGACGAGGGTCTTGCGACGTGAGGCAATGTCATCGATATACTTCTGGTGTTCACGGTCGTAGATGTAGGTACGCAAACGAGCCAAAGCACGTTCTTTGTTCTTGGGTTGGTCACGTGTTTCCGTACATTCCACGAGAATCTCCTCTTTCTCGCCCGTATTGGGGTTCGTCCACATGTAGCGGGCACGTACACCCGATTCCACTTTGTTCACATTCTGTCCACCAGCACCTGAACTGCGGAAGGTGTCCCACTTGATTTCTCCTTCATTGATTTGAACATCAAAAGCCTCGGCTTCTGGCAACACGGCAACGGTGGCAGCAGAGGTGTGTACACGTCCTTGAGTCTCTGTGACAGGCACACGTTGTACGCGATGCACGCCTGACTCATATTTCATGGTGCCATACACGTTCTCGCCCGTAACATTGGCGATGATCTCTTTGTAACCACCCACAGCGCCTTCTGAGAACGAGGAGATGGTCAAATGCCAGCCCTTGATTTCGCAGTATTTAGAGTACATGCGGAAAAGGTCGCCAGCAAAGAGGGCAGCCTCGTCACCACCTGTACCACCACGAATTTCGAGTGTCACATTTTTGCTGTCTTCAGGATCGGCAGGGATGAGCAGGAGCTTGATTTCCTCTTCCAATTCGGGGATACGCTTCTCGTTCACGGCAATCTCCTCGCGTGCCATCTCTTTCATCTCTGGGTCATCCTCCATCGTAAGCATCTCCTTTGCCTCTTCCAATCCCTTGACGGCATTGATGTATTCCTTGCGGGCACGCATGATGTCCTCAAGGTTCTTGTATTCCTTGGTCAGTTGCACATAACGCTTCTGGTCGGCAATGACGTTGGGGTCAGTGATGAGGGTCGAGACCTCCTCAAATCGAGGCACCAACCCTTCCAATTTTTCCAGTATTTCCATTAGTAATTAAACTCTCCGAATTCAGATTTGATAGTGAGTGACTTCTTGCCTTCTTCAATGTGTCCAACAATCTGAGCATCAATGTTAAACGATTGGCTAATGGCAATGACTTTCTCCGCATTTTCAGGTGAGAGATAGACTTCAAGACGATGTCCCATATTGAAGACTTTGTACATCTCTGCCCAATCCGTGCCAGACTCTTTGGCGATTGCCTTGAAGAGTGGGGGAACGGGGAACATGTTGTCCTTGATGACACGGCAGTTGTCACCTACAAAATGCAATACCTTTGTTTGGGCACCGCCTGTGCAATGCACCATACCATGAATGTCTGCACGCATCTCGTCAAGCAATTTCTTCACGACTGGTGCATAAGTACGAGTGGGGGAAAGAACCAGTTTCCCAGCATTGATGGGCGCACCCTCTACTGGGTCGGTCAACTTGTATGATCCTGAGTAAACCAACTCGTCTGGCACAGCCTTATCGAAGGATTCTGGGTATTTCTCTGCAAGGTACTTCGCAAACACATCATGACGGGCAGAAGTGAGTCCGTTACTACCCATACCACCATTGTACTCTTTCTCGTAAGTGGCTTGTCCACAAGAAGAAAGACCCACAATCACGTCACCAGGACGGATGTTGGCGTTGTTGATGACATCGCTGCGCTTCATACGACAAGTGACAGTGCTGTCAACGATGATGGTGCGTACGAGATCGCCTACATCGGCGGTCTCACCGCCAGTGGCATAGATGCCGATGCCCATCTTACGCATCTCTGCAAGCAGTTCATCCGTACCATTGATGATGGCTGAGATGACCTCACCAGGAATCAACATCTTGTTACGTCCAATAGTACTGGAAACGAGGATGTTATCCACTGCACCCACGCATAGCAGGTCATCAGTGTTCATGATGAGTGCATCCTGTGCAATGCCTTTCCAGACGCTGAGATCGCCTGTCTCCTTCCAATACATATAGGCAAGGCTTGACTTGGTGCCAGCGCCATCTGCGTGCATGATATTGCAGTACTCAGGGTCTCCTCCCAGAATGTCTGGGATGATTTTACAGAATGCCTGTGGGAAAATTCCTTTGTCAATATTTTTGATGGCATTATGCACATCCTCTTTCGCAGCGCTTACACCACGCATCATGTATCTCTGCTTGTTGTCAATCGTCATTTTTGTATTCTATTTTTATCTATTTGTAGGTTTTATGCTGCAAAGGTAGTGAAAAAATGGGAGAAATTGCCGCTATGTCGAAAATCTTTCCTAAATTTGCAAACATATTAAGTACTAAAAGAACAATAAATGGTTTTTACTGCACAACAAATAGCAGGTTATACAGGTGGAACTGTTGAGGGTGATCCTAATGTGACGATTGGCACTTTCGCGAAGATTGAAGAAGGTGTTGAGGGTGCTCTTTCTTTTCTGGCTAATCCCCAATATGAAGATTATCTCTATGAAACAAAATCCAGTGTCGTACTGGTGAATAAGGACTTTCAACCTTCCCGTGAGGTGAAAGCGACACTTGTGCGCGTGGAAAATGCATATGAATCAGTGGCAAAGCTGTTGCAACTCTACCAGAGCATGCAGCAGAAGCGTGTGGGGATTGATTCGTTGGCATTCATCGATCCTTCGGCGAAAATCGGTAAGAATTGCTATATAGGTCCTTTTGTGGCTATTGGAGAAAATGTGGAGATTGGTGATGGTGTAGTGATTCATCCACATGCCACGATTGGTAGAAACGCTAAGGTGGGTGCCAATACTGAGATATATAGCAATGCGGTGATCTATCACGATTGTATTGTGGGCTGCAACTGCATCTTGCATGCAGGGAGCGTGATTGGTGCTGATGGCTTTGGCTTTGCACCAACGGCTGCTGGATATGACAAGATTCCACAGATTGGCATAGTGACGATTGAAGATAATGTGGAGATAGGCGCAAACACATGTATCGACCGTTCGACAATGGGAAGTACCATTATCCGTAAGGGCGTGAAACTAGATAATCTCGTGCAAATTGCACATAATGTGGAAGTGGGACAGAATACCGTCATGTCGGCACAAGTAGGTGTGGCTGGTAGTTCCAAGGTCGGTGAATGGTGTATGTTCGCAGGTCAGGTGGGCATTGCGGGTCATCTGAAAGTGGGTGATCATACAACCTTGGGTGCACAATCAGGCTTGGCTGGAGGAAATCTTGCCAAGAAGGGTGGTGCCACATTGATGGGTTATCCTGCCATAGAACACAGAAAATTTGCCAAGAACATGGCTGCCCTCAATTCGTTGCCAGACCTGCTCAAGGAAGTGGCGCAGTTGAAGAAAGAATTAGAAGAACTAAAAAACAACAAATAAATGCAACATCAACAGACCCTGAAAGAGTCTTTTACGCTGAAAGGTAAAGGATTGCACACAGGCCAGTTCATAACGGCTGTGTTCAACCCGGCAGAAGAAAATTTCGGATACAAGATTCAAAGAATAGATATTGAGGATCAGCCAATCATTGATTGTAACGCTGATTTGGTAGGTGACACCCAGCGTGGCACCGTTCTTGTAAAAGGCGACATCAAGATTAGCACAATTGAACATGCAATGGCTGCTCTTTATGCCAGTGGCATTGATAACTGTCTCATCCAGTTAGATGGTCCTGAGATGCCGATTCTGGATGGAAGTGCTTTGCCATTTGTGGAGGAGATTCAGAAAGTGGGGATTCAAGAACAGGAAGCTAAGAAAGATTACTATGTGGTGAAGCATAAGATGGAGATCAAGGGCGAGAACGGAGAGCACCTGATTCTTCTGCCTGATGACCACTTCTGCGTGAATGCACAGATTGCGTTCAATTCAAAGATTCTGGATAACCAGTTTGCTAATCTGAATGATATTGCAGATTTCCCAACAGAGATTGCTTCTGCACGTACTTTTGTCTTTGTACGTGAGATTGAACCACTGCTGAATCTGGGACTTATAAAGGGTGGAGACCTTGACAATGCCATCGTGATTTATGAGAAAGAACTGCCACAGGATCGTTATGATAAACTTGCTGACACCCTTGGCATTCCTCATATGGATGCCACTCGTCTGGGATACATTAATCACAAGCCCCTGACATGGGACAACGAGACGGCACGTCATAAACTTCTCGATATCATTGGTGATTTGGCTTTGGTGGGCAAGCCCATTCTGGGTCGTGTTATCGCCACGAAGCCTGGTCATACCATAAATAATAAGTTCGCGCGCGCGATTAAAAAGGAAATCAAGAAGCATGAGGTGCAGTGTCCTTCTTACGACCCCAACAGCGAACCGTTGATGGACGTGAACAAGATTCGTCATTTGCTTCCTCACCGCTATCCCATGCAGTTGGTCGATAAGGTGATTGCTGTGGATGAGTCTGAAATTGTGGCAGTTAAGAATGTGACGAGCAATGAGCCTTTCTTCACAGGACACTTCCCTGAGGAGCCTGTGATGCCAGGTGTATTGATTGTGGAAGCGATGGCGCAGGCAGGCGGTTTGTTGGTGTTGAGCAATGTCGAAGAGCCTGAACGTTGGTCCACTTACTTCTTGAAGATAGACAATGTGAAGTTCCGTCGTAAGGTGGTGCCTGGTGATACACTGATTTTCAAAGTGAAGATGTTGGGTCCTCTTCGTCGTGGCATCGCTACGATGGCAGGTCTGGTCTTCGTGGGAGATACGGTGGCCGCAGAAGCAGAATTTACGGCACAAATTGTTAAGAACAAATAAGACATAAGAATATGGCAAAGATTAGTCCGTTAGCCTTCATTGACCCTGAGGCAAAGATTGGTGAGAATTGTGAGATTGGTCCGTTCTGTTTTATTGACAAGAACGTGACTGTGGGTGATAACAATGTGTTGATGAATAGTGTGACGTTGCTTTCAGGTACTCGCTTGGGCGATGGCAATACTCTCTTCCCTGGTGCGGTGATTGGTGCGGTGCCACAAGACTTGAAGTTCAAGGGTGAGGATTCCATTGTGGAGATTGGCAATAACAATAGGATACGTGAGAACGTGACCATCCATCGTGGTACTGCCAGCAAGGGCAAGACCATTGTGGGTAGCAATAACCTCATCATGGAGAATGCTCATATTGCACACGACTGCGTTTTTGGCAGTGGTATCATCATGGGTAATTCTACCAAGTTGGCAGGAGAGGTCATTGTGGACGACAATGCCATCATTTCCGCTGTAGTGCTCGTGCATCAGTTCTGCCGTATCGGTGGTTATGTGATGGTGCAGGGTGGTACTCGTACCAGTAAAGACATTCCTCCTTTCATCACAGCAGGACGTGAGCCTGTAGCCTTTGCAGGACTGAACATCATTGGATTGCGTCGTCGTGGCTTCAGTCGCGAGGTCATCGATAACATCAGTCATGCCTATCGTCTTATCTATCAGAGCGAACTGACGGTTAATGCAGCTATCGCTGCCATTCGTGAAGAAGTGCCGATGAGCAAGGAGATTGAATACATCATTGATTTTGTAGGCAACTCACAACGCGGTATCGTAAGATAGTTTTCAACACAAAACACTTAACCTAAAAACCTAAACGAAAATGATATACAGATTTATCATCATCTCTGATGAAGTGGATGGCTTCATGCGGGAAATCCAGATTGATGCGGATGCGAAGTTTCTGGAGCTGCACAAGTTGATACTTGAGTCCTGTGGTTATGAGGATAATCAACTGACTTCTTTCACCATCTGTGAGAATGGTTGGGAGAAGGGACAGGAAATCACGTTGGAAGAGATGGATACAGATGCAGATGAGGATAGTTATATCATGGCCGAGACGGAACTCAGTCAGTTCTTGGAGGATGAGAAACAGCATATGTTGTACACCTTCGACCCTCTCGCTGATCGTGTGTTCTTTATCGAATTGTCAGAAATCAAGACGGGTAAGAATCTGAAGGAGGGTAAGATTACCCGTTCTTTGGGTGAACCTCCTGCACAGACTTTAGACTTCGATGAGATGTTTGCCCGTAATCCTATTGTTGAGACTTCTTCTGTGATGGATGATGAGGACTTGTTTGGCGACGAGATTGATAGCAGTGAGATAGACCTCGAGGGTTTCGACATCAGCGATGAGTTCTAAGGAAAAGACTAAAACATTAAAAACTAACTTGATAATACTGATTTGAAAATGAGACGACTGAGTATATTTTTTGTTGTCGTGATGCTCATGGCGAGTGTGAGTGTCAATGCACAGGAATACAAAAAGAGCACCGTGAAGGGCATCACTAACGCCTTCATCTCCACATTGATGCAGGGGGAATTAAAAGGGACTTTGCAGTTCTTTGACCCCGACTATGTGGCTGAACAGCATGACAGTTTCTTGGAAGGTCGCACGGAGCAGTTTGTGGCAGAGTTCCTGTGTGGAAACGTCAAGAAAGGTTTTTATGACATGACTCCTCAACTCAACAGAATCAAGTCGATGAAGGTGAAGAAAACTTGCTGTGACGTTGAGAAGGATGAAATCTATGCTGACGTTCAGATTGTGATGGATTATGGTGTGAAATACATCGTCAGACTCCAACTACGTGTCACGGAATCAGGTGACTTGCGCTTTATTGGTGCAGTGGGGTAAGTTGAGAGATGATAGTTGAGAGTTGACAATTTACATGAAGAATCTTCTTGTGCTGTTAGGTCCTACGGGAGTAGGAAAGACAGAATTGAGTCTGCAACTGGCAGAACATTTCAATTCTCCTATCATTAATGCCGATTCTCGTCAAATCTATAAGGACATAGAGATTGGAACGGCAGCTCCGACAGCAGAGGAATTGGCACGCGTAAAGCACTACTTTGTGCATACGTTGGGACTCGAGGAGTATTATAGTGCTGCAGAATATGAGAAGGATGTGTTGACATTGCTTTCCGAGTTGTTCAAGGTGCATGACACCATTGTTCTCTCAGGTGGAAGCATGATGTACATAGATGCGGTGACAAAGGGAATCGATGACATTCCGACAGTGGATGAGGAAACGCGTTCCATCATTCGTGATCGCTTTGAGAAAGAAGGATTGGAGCCTTTGTTGGCAGAGTTGAAGTTGCTGGATCCTCAATATTATGAAATCGTTGATAAGCGTAACCATAAACGAGTGGTGCATGCGCTGGAAATCTGTTACATGACAGGCAAGACCTACACCTCTTTCCGTACGAACACCTTAAAGGAACGTCCTTTCCGTATCGTGAAGTTTGGTTTGATGCGCGAACGTGAGCAGCTCTTTGCGCGAATCAATGCACGGGTAGATCAGATGATGCGTGATGGGTTGTTGGATGAGGTGAAACGGGTGGCACATCTACGGCATTTGAATTCGCTCAACACGGTAGGATATAAGGAACTCTTCAAAGTGCTCGATGGTGAGTGGGAATTGCCGATGGCGGTGGAACGAATCAAGAAGAATACAAGGGTATATGCGAAAAAGCAGATGACGTGGTATAAGCATGATGCCGATATCTATTGGTTGAATGCAGATGATATGAATACACAGGAAATGCTAAAAGCGATAGAAGATGAAATCATTATTGCGTAGAGTTTGGGTTTACATCAAACTGATTTGGCGTTGGTACGCTAATCAATATCGTGGTAAATGGTATCAGAGGGTATGCACTCCGATAGCCACTTTTTTTGTGCTCGTATATCTTTATCTGGGCGCTGTTGACGTGAATCTTTTTGGGCTCTTTGGTGTGTCACCAACTATGGATGTCATCCAGAATCCTGTCACCAACGATGCTTCTTTCGTATATAGTGCAGATAGTGTGTTGATAGGTAAGTATTTCAATGAGAACCGTTCTCCTGTCAAATTTGACGAAATCTCCCCCTACGTGATAGATGCCCTGATCTCGACGGAAGATGAACGTTTCTATCAGCATCATGGCATTGATTATCAAGGACTTTTTGCTGCGATGAAGGATATTGTGAAAGGAAATCCTCGTGGTGCTAGCACCATCACCCAGCAGTTGGTCAAGAACCTCTTCAAGATACGTTCTCAATATTCCACAGGTTTGTTGGGCAAGGTGCCGGGATTGGGCATTTTGGTGATGAAGTCGAAAGAATGGATTACTGCCATTAAGATTGAGAATATGTACAGTAAGCAAGATATTCTCACGCTGTATCTCAACACCGTCGATTTTGGCAGCAATGCTTTTGGTATCAAGACGGCAGCTAAGACCTATTTTAAGACTACGCCTCAGAACTTAACAGCAGAACAAGCGGCTGTTCTCGTGGGTCTTCTGAAAGCCACCACCACTTACAATCCTAAAGTCAATCCTAAGAACAGTTTTGAACGTCGCAACGTGGTGCTCAACAATATGTTCACACATAACATGTTGACCCGTCGTGAATTGGATTCCCTGACACAGATACCCATTAACTTGAACTATACGGTTGAGAAATCCTACGATGGTGGCGCTCTCTATTTCCGCGAGGCTGTCAAGGAATATCTGGAAGGATGGGCGAAAGCCAATAATATTGACCTGTATTCTGATGGATTGAGAATCTACACGACCCTCGACACCCGTCTCCAGCGCTATGCAGAACAGGCTGTGCAGAAACAGATGCGTCTCATTCAGCAACGTTTCAACGGTCATTGGGGCAGTCAGTCACCCTGGCGTGATGAACGTGGTCAAGAGATTCCCAATTTCATTGAGGACATTGCTGTCCGAAGCGATTACTACAAGATTCTGGCGAAGAAGTTCAATGAAAATGCAGACTCTATTGACTACTACATGAACCTACCTCATAAGGTGAAGGTCTTTGACTATAACAATCCCGACCATCTGGTGGAGAAGGAGATGAGCACGATGGACTCCATCCGCTACATGGTCAAGTTCATGCATTGTGGTTTTGTGGCGATGGAACCTCAGACGAGCTATGTACGTGCTTGGGTGGGCGATGTCGATTTCAACAGCTGGAAATACGACAAGGTTACGTCCATGCGTCAGCCGGGGTCAACTTTCAAGCTCTTCGTCTATGCTTCTGCCTTTGAGCATGATGACAACATTACCCCCACCACACGCTATCGCGACCAGCTCATTTCCTTGCAAGTGCCCGATGCACAAGACCCTCAGCGTCTTGTTACGTGGACACCTCACAACTCCAGTGGCTTCTGTACAGGAGCGAACATGCCCCTCAAATCAGCCTTTGCTCAATCGGTGAATACGATTGCAGTGCAATTGGGGCAGGATACAGGTATTGACAACGTCGTGGATATGGCACACAAGATGGGTATTCAGAGTAAGCTTGATGCCACACCTTCATTGGCATTAGGCTCTTCTGACGTGACACTCTTGGAACTCGTTGATGCCTATTGTACAGCCATGAATGACGGTAAGCAACGTAAGCCCATTATGGTGACGAAGATTCTTGACCGCAATGGGGATGTCATCTATGATTGCGAACGTGACGAACCAGCTCCTAAGGCAGCCATGCGTTACAAGACTGCTTTCTTCCTTCAGCGCCTCCTTTATGCAGGAATGCATGAACCTGGTGGCACTACACAGGCACTTTGGGAGTATATTCATTCGTATGACACAGAGTTGGGTGGTAAGACTGGCACCTCTTCCAACCATTCTGATGCTTGGTTTGTGGGTTGTGCGCCCAACTTGGTTGGAGGTGCATGGGTTGGAGGCGAATACCGTTGCATTCATTTCCGTACCAGTGCCTTGGGGCAGGGTAGTCGTACGGCACTTCCTATCTTTGGCTACTTCATGGAGAAAGTCCTTGCTGACAAGAACTTCCCTCAATATCATGGCAAGTATCCTCAAGCCAAAGAAGACATCCCTCGCAACACCTATATTGGTCCCTCAGTCTATGTGGCACCAAAAAAGCAGTCAGCCCCCGAATCGGAATCAGAATCGGAAGACTGACTGCGTGATGATCGTTTCTTGTCAGTGATTATTTGCTGAGGTTCTGGATGAACTGCCACTCGCTTTCGTAGCTCTTCACCTTCAGGTATGTTTGGTCAACCACCACATACTCTGAGAGACCCTGACGTGGAGCACCCTTGTGCCAGTCGTAAGTGTAGCCAAGACGTGTCCAAGGCAGTGGACTGTCATCTTCGAAAGCTGCAGATACATTGTAACGGAACCACTCACGGAAGTTGGTGTCACCCACTTTGTAGTTCTCGTCAGCCCATTCTGGGAATTCGATACCTGCAGAAGTTGTGTCGATGCTTGGATCAGATGCGGGACGGAAAATGCCCTTCACATCGGCATAGAACTGCACCATGATATTGTACGTGCAGTCTGGGCTGAGTCCGTACATCTGCAACATACGCATGTGGGCAGCTGCACTGTCGAGACCTTCAAATGCTTCTTTCTTGGTGAGCCACTCGCCTGGAATTGTCACCCAAGTACCCATTTCACGGTCAATCTTGTACACACCTTCCTGACCGAAGAACTTCTGCAGACGGCTGCTGTCCACCAATGTAACGAGCAGTACCATGTTTTTACCGTTGATGGTTTCCCATTCTTCGTTAGGCGTTCCTTTCTTGATTGGCATGAGGTTCACGCCCACCTTAGTAGAATCGAGTTCACGGGCATCATCAATGGCGGCTTTGAGGTCGGCATTCAATGCTTCCATGTTTTCATACCAAGGCAGAGTGTCCGCCTCTTCAGTGATGGTTTCTGTGCGGGTGAACTTACCTACACATGCCGTCATGGTGATAGCTGCGACCATGAGAGCGAACTGAAAAATCTTTTTCATCATTGTTGAGTTTTTTGTTATGAAATATTTTATTGCGTTATATTGTTATGATGTAGTCTAAAGTTCACTTTCTCCTAATTTCTCCAAAGGCTTCTTGGTCAGTTTGCTCCAGGTTTCCTTCTTGACGACATCTTCGAAGGCGTTGTCCTTGATGGTTTGCTGTTTCCATGTGAGGTAGTTTTCGCTCACGGTGGTCATCTCGCCAGTGTTGCGTATCAGGGTGCTGGTTTCTTTGCCAATCTGGTAGAAGTCGCCGTCTTGATAGCGGTAGGTGTAACTCATGTCGTCGTTTGCCCACGAACCAGCCGAGGCGAATGTTTCGGTGTCAATCTTCAGGGTTCCGCGTTCGGTGATTTCGATGTCAACGTCCACGCTGGTGTATTCGTTGTCGGGTTGGAAGAGCGTGTCGTATTGCTTCCAGAGTTGGAAACCACCTTCTGCCTGTCCGAAATAGATGGCGAGGATGTAGGAGTTGAAGTTGTATTCGTAGCCGTCGTCGCGGGTTTGCATGTTCTCCTTGAGGTTGGGTTTGGCGAGTACGACGAGGTCTTTGATGCCGTCTTTGTTGAGGTCACCTTGTGCTTCTTCGTGTTCCCAACCTTCGGGCACGATCTGCTCGACAGAGGTTCCTTGCTGCTTCAGGTCTTGTGCGTTCATGCCGAGGGCACACGCACTCAGGATGAGGGTCATGAGGGATGCTTTCATCTTTATTATTCTTTTACATAAGATTCATGATCGGGGTTCTCTTCCTCTGCCTTGATAAGTTCCATGTTCAACTGCTCGATGAAGGAGAGTTTGATGTTGTCGTTGGATGCGGCTGGCTTGTACCAAGGCTCCTTGCTAAAGTAGTCCTGCAGATCCTTGGAGGAGAACTTGTAGCCGTTGCGTGCCATGATGGAATTGCGCATGATGCGGAGGGTGGACTTCTTGTAGTGACGGAAGTGCTTGCAGGTGAGGAGCGTGTTGGTGGCATAGTCGAAACGTCCCACGCGTGGGTTGCTCTCCTTGAGTGTGTATTTCACAGAAGTGCGTTCCCATTCGTAGAGATAGTCGCCTTTTTCATTGATTTCGTAGAGATGGATGCCTTCGAGCGTTGGCACCACTTCCCACAGACCTTCTAGAATGGTGCCTGTGCCTTCCACACGGATGTAGCCAGTCACTCTGCCGTTGAAGGTCACCACCTCGTAGGGAGCCACCACATTGTTCACGACGATAGCCTTGTTGCCCCACACCAGGTCTTCACCTCCACCTTCCGGGAAGTAATAGGTGCCATTGAGCTGCTCCTTCCATCGGTTGACGGACACTTGCTCGTAGTCATCTGTGAACTTCTCCACATTCTCCATCAAGTTCACCAACTGCTTCTTACTGTTGTAGAGCCCGATGACATCCCAACCTTCTTTCTTCATGTGCTTGGCGGTCAAGCCTTTATATACGGTTGTAAAATCCTCTCCTCCATCAGTCACCGTATAGGTGTCTGCCTTGCCTGCTACAGGCACGAGCACGAACTGAATCTCCTCGCCCTCATCCATCGCGTTCATTACGATTTTCCCTCCTGCTATCTGCTCAGCAGTGTATTGAAGGGTGCCGTCGAACCATTCGAAGCCTGCTATCTGAGCTCGCATACCACAAACGGTGCATAGACACAGTATAACGGATAAAATCTTTTTCATGATGTTACAGGTTTTAGTGATTGTTTAAAAGTAGTAAATAATTTTGACGCCACAAAGTTACAACAAAAAGTGAAAAGTGAGAAATGAAACGTGAAAAATGTTATTGTGTCCAGAATTCCCACGAGGCAATAGCCTGTAAATGTAACATTTCGAGACCGTTCTTTACCGTTGCGCCTTGTGCTGCACCCTTTTTCATGAAGAGCGTCTCAAGAGGGTTATATACGAGGTCGTAAAGGAGATGGTTCTCGTTCATCGCTTCGTAGGGTAGGGCTGGACACTCGTCCACTTTGGGGAACATACCTACAGGCGAACAATTGACAATGACGGTGTAATCCTGGAGCAAATCTTTCGTTATATCGTTATATGTGATCATGTTTTCACGTGAAGTTCTGCTCACAAACAACGTTTCCATTCCTAACTTTTCTTCCAACCCATAATGAATGGCCTTCGATGCACCACCAGTACCCAGTATCAGCGCCTTCTCATGATGAGGCTTCAAGAGGGGTTTGATGCTCTCCACAAAACCAATCACATCGCTGTTGTAACCCGTCAGTTTGGGTTGACAGTTGACAGTTGACGGTTGACATTTTACCACATTCACAGCCCCAATCGCTTTTGCTTCAGGGCTAATCTCATCCAGATACTGCATCACCTGCTGCTTGTAGGGGATGGTCACGTTCAGTCCTCGCAATTCTGGATGACTTGCGATAATAGTGGGAAACTCCTCGATGGAGGGAATTTCGAAGTTCAGATACTGTGCATCAATGTCCTCCTGCTCAAATTTCTCTGTGAAGAACTTGCGAGAGAAGGAATGTCCGAGGGGGTAGCCGATGAGTCCGTAAGTTGTCATTTTTCTGCTGTATAAAGGATGCACATGCCAAAAGCAAGGCGTTTGAAGTTTACGTTGTGGAATCCTGCCTGCTGGATAATGCCCTGCATACGTTCTGCTTGGGGTACGGCATCCATCGTCTCAGGCAGATAGGAATAGGCGGTTTTGTCCTTCGAGAAGAGTTTTCCCAACAGGGGCATCACCACCTTTTTATAAATATAGAAGAGCTGCTTCATAGGGAAGGAGACCGGAGTGCAGAGGTCAACCACAGAGAGATGTCCGTCATCCGCTAGCACACGATGCATCTCTTTCAGACACTCGTCGAGGTTCTGGAAATTGCGTAGGGCAAATGCAGAGATGACGGCATCGAACGAGCCTGTTTCAAAGGACATCTTTGCGCAGTCCTCGTTCTGAAACGTGATGATGTCCGAGAGTCCTGATGCCTTCACCTTCTCTCTGCCAATTGCCATCATCCCCTCGCTGATGTCACATCCCACCACCTTCTTCGGGTGCAGTTTTTGACAAGCAAGGATAGCGAAGTCGCCAGTGCCTGTGGCAATGTCGAGTACGCTATCCGTGCTGGTTCTGTTCTTGAGCAGAAAGTTGATGGCATTCTTGCGCCAGATACGGTCCACACCGAAACTGAGCGTGTGGTTGAGTGTGTCGTACGAGTGGGCGATGTTGTCAAACATCTGCTCCACTTGCTCACGCTTCGTGCCCTCTTCGCCGTATGGCTTTATCTGCTCTTGCTCGTACATTCTTGAGTTAAAAGTTAAAAACTAAAAACTAAAAGTAAAGATTACTTCCACACGGATGGTGGGTAACTTATACTTTTAGTTTTTAACTTTTAGTTTTTAGTTTTAACTAAGTAGTTAAGAACATTCTTTTCAATTCGTGCAGCGATGTCCTCATCCGAGGTCTCCTTCACGAACTTCTCACCGATGATGTGCTCATACAACTCGATGTAGCGGTCACTTACTGACTCAGCATATTCGTCTGTGATTTCTGGCATCACCTGACCTGGCTGATTCATGAAGTTGTGGTCGATGAGCCACTGGCGTACGAACTCTTTCGAGAGCTGTTTCTGAGGTTCACCCTTCGCGAACTTCTCCTCATAACCGTCTGCATAGAAGTAGCGGCTGGAGTCGGGTGTATGTACCTCGTCAATCAGATACACCTTGCCGTCACGCTTGCCAAACTCATACTTGGTGTCCACCAGAATCAGTCCCTTCTCGGCAGCCATCTTGGTACCCAGTTCGAAGAGGGCGTAGGTGTATTTCTCCATCACCTCATAATCCTCCTTGCTCACCAGTCCCTGTGCGATGATTTCTTCCTTAGAGATATTCTCGTCGTGACCCTCGTCTGCTTTTGTGGTAGGTGTGATGATAGGCTTTGGGAACTTCTGATTCTCCTTCATTCCTTCAGGCAGGGTGATGCCGCAAAGGGTACGATTTCCTGCTTTGTACTCACGCCAAGCAGACCCTGTCAGATAGCCACGAATGATCATCTCCACACGGAAACCCTCGCACTTCAGACCCACCGTCACCATGGGGTCGGGTGTGGCCAATTTCCAGTTCGGCACAATGTCAGCACTGGCATCGAGGAACTTTGCTGCAATTTGGTTCAGCACCTGACCCTTGAAAGGGATGCCCTTAGGCAGCACTACGTCGAATGCAGAAATGCGGTCGGTGGCGACCATCACCATCAGGTCATCGTTGATGTTATACACGTCACGAACTTTGCCGTGATACACTTCCTTCTGTCCGGGGAAGTTGAAATCTGTTCTTGTTAAAGCTTTCATCTTCTTATAGATTTAATTGTTGTTCTCGTTAAATAGCGGGTACTTCGTTTCGCTTTCGTATTGATGATATGCGTTCACGATTCTCGTCACCAGTTTATGTCTGACAATGTCCCTCTCATCCATCTCCACAAACGCAATGCCTTTCACGTCCTTCAGCACCTCCTTCGCCTCCTTCAGTCCACTCTTCACGTTGCGTGGCAGGTCAATCTGTGTCAAGTCTCCCGTGATGATCATCTTTGTGTTCTGGCCCATGCGGGTGAGGAACATCTTAATTTGCTGCGTCGTTGTGTTCTGGGCTTCGTCAAGGATGACCACAGCATCGTTCAGCGTACGTCCTCTCATGAACGCCAGTGGAGCAATCTGAATCACATTCTGTTCCATGTATTCAGTCAGCTTCTGTGCTGGAATCATGTCTTGTAAGGCATCGTAAAGTGGTTGCAGATAGGGGTCAATCTTCTCCCTCATGTCACCAGGCAGGAAACCCAGTTTCTCACCTGCCTCCACAGCGGGACGGCACAAAATAATCTTCCTGATTTCCTTGTTCTTCAATGCCCTCACAGCCAACGCAATCGATACATACGTCTTACCTGAACCAGCAGGACCGATGGCAAACAGCATGTCGTTCTTGTAGTAGGCATTCACCAGCGTCTTCTGGTTCTCCGAACGTGCTCCAATTGCCTTGCCCGTCACGCTGTAGCAGATGGCACTCCCGTCTGCAGCATGACCATTGGGCATCTCCCCCCTCACAATCTGCAAGATGTCCTCCTCGTTCAGCGAGTTGTACTTCGCACAATGTTCCTGCATCTTCTGGATGTTCTCCTCAAACGCACACATCTCCTCCTCGTCGCCCATCACCTTGATGATGTTGCCACGAGCCACAATCCTCAGCTTCGGATACAATGCCTTTATCATCTGCAGATGGACATTCTGTACCCCATAAAACGTCACAAGGTCGATGTCCTCCAGAACAATCATTTTCTCAATCATGGTGCGAAGGTACGAAGAATTTGCGAATTGACAAAATTTTCCCAGCCTTTTATGTAAGGGGTAAAATACAAATGACGGGGTGGGGAAGGGTGAAATGATATTTTTTTGGCTTTTTCATGAAAAAAAAGTTTGTTTTTTGCTTGGATGTTGTGATAATTTTATATCTTTGCATCCGAAAAAAGTTTGCCAAAACGGAAAACTTTCTGAGCGGTGAAAATGAAAAAGTTTCCCGTTTCGGAAAACTTTTTGAAATGGACAAGAAATGGAAATAGTTGAAAGAGAGTGAGATAGAGATATGTGAATAAAGAATTAGTTAAACTCTGAATACGAAAAAGTTGTCCAAAAGTAAATTTTTACAGCAACATTAATACACATATTATAATAATTATAAGTACCAAAAGACTATTGACAGACAATGGAAATTAGTAATTTTACCATTACGAAACGAGACGGCTCGAAAGACAGTTTCTCGTTGGACAAAATCATGAACGCGATTGTGAAGGCGTTCGAGAGTGTGGACGAACCTGCTGACCTTGGTACGATTTCCAAGATTATCAGCCATCTGGACATTAAGGATGATATTAAAGTGGAGGATATTCAGAACCAGGTGGAAGAGGCGTTGATGAAGGAGGGTCATTTCAAGGTGGCGAAGTCGTTCATGCTGTACCGTCAGGCGCACATGGAGGATCGTGAGACGTTGGCGAAGTTGCAGTTCTTGAGTGACTATTGTGAGAGTGTGAATGCTGCGACGGGTTCTAAGTATGACGCTAACGCGAATGTGGAGCACAAGAACATCGCCACGCTGATTGGCGAGTTGCCAAAGTCTAACTTCATCCGTCTGAACCGTCGTTTGCTGACCGACCGCATCAAGAAGATGTACGGTAAGGAGCTGGCTGATGAGTACATTGACAAGCTGACGCATCACTTCATCTATAAGAATGATGAGACATCGCTGGCGAACTATTGTGCTTCCATTACGATGTATCCTTGGCTCATCGGTGGCACTGTGTCGATTGGTGGCAACTCGACAGCACCAACGAATCTGAAATCGTTTGCTGGCGGTTTCATCAATATGGTGTTCATGGTCAGCTCGATGCTTTCTGGCGCGTGTGCAACGCCTGAGTTCTTGATGTACATGAACTACTTCATCGGTAAGGAGTATGGCAAGGACTACTACAAGCGTGCCGACGAGCAAGCGGACATGTCGTTGAAGAAGCGCACCATCGACAAGATCATTACCGACTACTTCGAGCAGATTGTGTATTCTCTCAACCAGCCTACAGGTGCACGTAACTATCAGGCAGTGTTCTGGAATGTGGCTTACTATGACAAATACTACTTCCAGAGCATCTTTGGCGAGTTCTACTTCCCTGATGGCTCACAGCCTGATTGGGAAGGACTCAGCTGGTTGCAGAAGCGCTTCATGAAGTGGTTCAACCGTGAGAGAACCAAGACGTTGCTGACTTTCCCTGTGGAGACAATGGCACTTCTGACCGACGAGAATGGCGAGCCAAAGGATGAAGAGTGGGGCGACTTCACGGCCGAGATGTATGCAGAGGGCCACTCATTCTTTACCTACATGAGCGACAATGCCGATTCGCTTTCTTCTTGCTGCCGCTTGCGCAACGAGATCACGGACAATGGCTTCAGCTACACGCTGGGTGCAGGTGGTGTTTCGACTGGTTCGAAGAGCGTCCTGACGATCAACTTGAACCGTTGCATCCAGACCGCTGTCAACCAGAAGAAGGACTATCTGGAGGAACTGGGCAAGGTGATTGACCTCTGCCACAAGGTGCAGTTGGCTTATAATGAGAACCTGAAGGAACTGCAGGAGCACGGCATGTTGCCACTCTTCGATGCTGGTTACATCAACATTGGTCGCCAGTACTTGACCATCGGCATCAACGGACTCGTGGAGGCAGCTGAATTCATGGGCTTGAAGATTACGCCAAACGAAGAGTACAAGAAGTTTGTGCAGGGTATTCTCGGACTCATTGAGAAGTACAACAAGCAGTATCGCACGAAGGACGTGATGTTCAACTGCGAGATGATTCCTGCCGAGAACGTGGGTGTGAAGCACGCGAAGTGGGATAAGGAAGACGGCTACTTCGTTCCACGCGATTGCTACAACAGCTACTTCTACGTGGTGGAGGACGACACCCTCTCCATCATCGACAAGTTCAAGTTGCATGGTGCGCCATACATCGAGCACCTCACGGGCGGCTCAGCGCTGCACATGAACCTGGAGGAACATCTCTCCAAGCAGCAGTATGCGAAACTCCTCAAGGTGGCAGCTCAGGAAGGTTGCAACTACTTCACGTTCAACATCCCAAACACCGTCTGCAACGACTGCGGACACATCGACAAGCGTTACCTTCACGAGTGCCCGAAGTGCGGCTCGAAGAACATAGACTACATGACCCGTATCATCGGTTACCTGAAGCGCGTGAGCAACTTCTCACAGCCACGTCAGGAAGAGGCATCAAGAAGATACTACGCTCATGCAAGCGCCTGAGAACTGTCAACTGTCAACTATCAACTGTCAACTATGCTCAAGTACGTCAATACAGGCATTGTCTTTCAGGAGATTCCCGACGAGGTGACCCTTGCCATCAACATCTCAGGGTGCCCATGCCGTTGCCCAGGCTGCCACTCGCAGTATCTGTGGGAGGACATTGGGATGCCGCTCACCACTGATGCCATCGACGAATTCATCGAGAAGAACGGCAAGGACATCACCTGCGTAGCCTTCATGGGAGGTGATGCAGAGCCACGCCGCATCAACCGTTTGGCGCAGTACATCCACGAGGAATATCCCAACCTGAAGGTCGCATGGTACAGCGGCAAGATGCGTGTCCCGTTGGAGGTGAACAAGGACGACTTCGACTACATCAAGGTCGGGCCCTACCTCCAGCACCTCGGACCGCTCAACAAGCCCACGACCAACCAGCGGCTCTACAAGAACACGCACGATGACTCCTGGGAAGACATCACCAGCCGATTCTGGTCGGCTCATCCGACGGACGGAAATTCCGCGAAATAATTGACTGACACAATAACGCTTGCAAAAGCATCAGAGGAATCAATGGGACTGGCAGACATCACGTTTGTCAGTCCTTTTATTTTGCCGCAGGCAATCCACCCTTTTGCCGACGTATCGTTGACCTCGAAACGGCGTACTATTTATGCTCCCTCGTGGGAGCGTGTTTTTTCTCTCATAGGGTAACCATATATATTATAGCCGGAATATAAAAGGTTTAGTTTAGGTTATGGATATTTAATATGGGAATAAACTAAACTGCACCATATTCAAACTTATCTGCCCCTTTCTCTTTCTTTTTTGGACGGCACACAA
>Ga0256407_10000384_pt1 | contig 108426 bp, 100 predicted proteins | sample RumenRJG_04DNA_FD_193489 | JGI IMG/M metagenome (GOLD analysis project Ga0256407, IMG submission 193489) | Bovine rumen microbial communities from Lethbridge, Alberta, Canada - RJG_04 | ecosystem: Host-associated > Mammals > Digestive system > Stomach > Rumen | place: Canada: Alberta... | reverse complement strand
TGCCTTGACTTTCGGGCAACGCCAAAAACTTGCGGATAATGCCATCGCCAAAGGCGTAAGAGACACTATCAAACGGTTCCTGAGCTGGACTGCAAAGTGCAGTTATACTAAGAATTGTTATAAGTAATATCTTTTTCATTTTTTCTTCTTTAAGTTGTTGAACAATGGGGTGCTTTGAGTGCAGCCCATATATGATATTTTCTTGTCATAATTCAATCTGTTTTCTGCCATCTGCAAAGATAAGGTATTTGAGGTAATAATCAAACTATATAAGTACTATCATTAGCCTTTATTTTAGCGGGTATTTGTTGAACGAAGTCTTTTCAAGGTTTTGGTTGAAAATACCGCTTCTTGTTGGGATATATAAGCAACTGTCGGTCATCAAGAATGGAAGTGGAGTTCCCTTGTCAAAAGTCATCTTTTTTCCAGACTCTTTTTCAATGATAACTGGATAATAGACCCAATTCAGTGGCCGACGATGATCGGTGTCGTATTCATATCTGCCAGTCATATCAATCATTTCATTGAAGTGACTTTCGCTTTCATTAATGATGTTCCCATCTTTATCCATTATTTCTACGAAATAATTGCCATATTTGTCTCGAAAATGAATAAGCGTGTCCTGCAACGCTGGGTCCAGTTCGTCGAATGTCACCGTAGTATGACTCTTCGAATTGTAAGAGCAGTTTGTAAAAAACAAGCACATAGCCATCAGCAGCAATATAGCCCATATATGAAATTTTCTTTCCATAATTCAATCTGTTTTCTGCCATCGGCAAAGAGATTGGCATTAATCATAATTATAAACTTCGAAACCGCCTATTTCTTGAGTGTTGTATTGTAAAGAATAATATGATTCATATGATCTAAATGTTTCGAGTATCTTGATAAGCATTGAATCAGAAAGCTTGTTTTTATTTTCTTTATTAATCGTCAATAATTCAGACAATAAAACATGTAAACATGACTCGTCAAATATCTTTTTCTCGTTATTGTTAAATAATAATACATAATGAGTTGCATGTTGATTTGATGTATCGAAAAAAATGTACACACCAAATAATGTATTAAACTCAAAAGACTCATTATACATTGCAGTCTCTTTGTCAATATCGCGAATTATCGATTCTTCACCCGACAACAAATCTGCAGCAAAAATGATTTCATGTGCATCTGCTTTAGAGATTTTATGTTGCCGTATAAATTTAGCAAATGAATCATCAATATTTATTTCAAAACTCATAAGCTCTTTAAACAAGTCTAAAGTTTGCCCAGTAGATGCCCAAGCATGTAAGGCCATTAATTGTAGTAATAAAACTAGAAACACTTTAATCTTTTTCATTTTTTCTTCTTTAAGTTGTGGAACGATGGTGTCGTTTTAAAAACAGCCCATATATGATATTGTTTTGCCAGAATAATCATTCTTCGTATTTAGAAATTATTACTGTTTTGATTTTGTTTCTCCAAACCCAGACCTGAAGTCCGATTGAATCAAATTCATAAACATGCTGATTTTGTCCTCTATTGTCATTTACAGGGATATAGATTATATCTTCATCATCGGGTTCTTTTTCGACAAGAGAAACAAACTCTTTGAAATCCAGCCCAATAAGTTCAATGCCTTTATATATGCAAGATGATGAGCAACGAATGGTATTTATTATTCCGTCTAATTCACACCAAACGTCGATGTCCTCATTTATAAAATGATATGAATCATTGGTAAATGTTGACTCATGATACGTCTCTTTTGTGTGTTCGCGATCCAAGTAGTTATATATATTTGAACCAAGAACAAAATCGCCATATCCAACGTTGGGGGTTAAACCGATATTCGTATCTTTCATCCTCACTTTATCTCACATTTGATATCCATTTGCGTCAGAGCATTTATCCACTCCTCTGTTAACAAGAAATTATTCAATATATATTACTTAAATTTAATTTTGTATTCATTTTCAACTTTAAGACTGTTTAAATCTGGATTTAGGATATTCTCTTTAATCCCTTCAACAAGTTCTTTGTAAGTGATTCCTCTTGCTGTCCTAAAAATGCCCCTTTTAATATGTCCCATGATTGTTCCTGAGTTATACCCTGATATACAGATGATTTGAAATATAAAATCATCATCTTGGCATTCTGCAAGTACAAAGGTATCTCGTTCTCTTCTATCCCAAAAATAGGATATTGTAAAGATAGTCCCTCTGTAAAAAATTATATTCTTTTCAACTTGATTTTTCATTTTTTCTTCTTTAAGTTGTGGAACAATGCATGTACTAATTATTATCTGGCAGCTTGAAAATTACTGGCAATATATACCACACATTCACAGGCTCGCCCACATTGTTGCGTCCTGGCGAAAAATCGGGTAACATTTTAATTAGTCGAACAGCCTCTTGATCAAGTTCTTTATTAACCGAACGTACCACCTTGATTTTTCCAACCTTACCCGTCTTAGTCACCACAAATTGCACAATGACTTTACCTTCAATTTTGTTTTTCAATGCTTCAGGAGGATATATCATGTTATCTTTAATATACTTCATCAATGCCACGTCACCACCAGGGAAACTTGGCATCCATTCACATGAGCGAAAAACATCATCTTCATCGTCTTTATTGTATTCATTTTCACGATAGTACAGATGAGGTGAGTTCGGGTAACTATACTTGCCTGCCAAAATCAAAAGACGATGAGTAAAATCTTCGAACTCTTTAGAGTATTCTAAATAATAACCATTTTTAGTTTCACAAATGGTTATGGCATTCTCCGATTTTGAGCCATTATCATATAAAACCACATTGAGATCAGGCCAATCAGCTTCTATATATTCATTTGTTTTAATTTTTTTGGCAATGATTTTATGGGTTTTGCTTACATATAATTTGTTTACATATTCAAGTAATAGACATTTGTCGGAGTCTGATAGTTCAACAGCAGGTCCCACAGGGTCTTTTAATAGATCCCATTCGCCATATCGTTTTTCTTTATACTCTGTTCCATTAAGAATTGCCGAGGAGTCTTTGATAACAAATTTGTACTTATTTGCCCAAGAAGTTGCATTATAAATGATTACAATACTATCTAATCCTAGGTCTTTTGAAAGTGACAGAGGTTTATTAGTAGAAACATTTTCAGTAAAAAGCTTTTCACTTGAGGAGCCAGATGAACATGCAACCATCATGATGGTGCAGCCAATGGTTATAACTGACAATATTTTGCTTCTCTTTTTCATTTTTTCTTCTTTAAGTTGTGGAACGATGGGGTGCTTTGAGTGCAGCCCATATATGATATTTTCTTGTCATAATTCAATCTGTTTTTTGTAATCGGCAAAGATAGCGGTTTCTCTTAAAGAACTCTAAGAATCACTCGGCGACCGAGTCCTTGAAAAATCTTGAAGAGGGTAGAGAGCTGGATGTCGGCATGGCCGTTCTCAACACGAGAAATGTAGCTTTTCTTCGTGCCAATTCTCTGAGCAAGTTGCTCCTGAGTGAGTCCGGCTTTACGTCTCTCTTCCCTGAGGCGCTCACCAAGGATGAAAGCGTCACAATCGGCCTCAAATTCCACCCTTGAAGGGGTGTCGATTGAGCCAAAATCCTCTTCGATTAAATCCTCAATTGGAGTAAGATTGCTGTTTTTCACGATATAGCATTTATCTCAAGGTTTTTATTTGATGTGGAAGTCGCGGTAGGTGATTTTGTGGTTGGCCTCGTCGTTGAGGTGCAGGCGCAGGGTGTGACAGGGGGCATTTGGGATTTTGAGGGCGGCAACGTTGACCGACATATAGAACTCGCGCCACTGGAAGATGCTGTCGCTGCCCAGCAGGTCGTGGACGAGATAGGCGTCAACGGTCTCGTCATACTTAGTGTCGCTGTCGATCATCATGTAGAGCAGGCGGCTCTTGCTTGATGTCTCGGCCTGGCCATGCAGGTTGAGGTACTCGCCAGTGCGCCATGCGCTGATGAGCTTGATGGGCCGCATCTGGTAGGTGTCGAGCGGCTTAGCGTTCACCCGCAGCGAGTCGTTGATGATGCGTGAGTAGCCCCTGGCATCGATGTTCCAATAGGAGTTGTCGCTGGCACGGTGGTCGATGGCGTAGGTGAGCAGCAGGCGCTCGTTCTCTTTCACCTTGTCGAGGGCACCCACCCTGGTGTAGAGCATCACGGCAGGCTCATCGTCACGCCCGTCGAGGCAGAAGGTGGCATGACCACTACCGTCAAGCCCGGTGTAGGTGACAATGTCAACCACCTGCGTCTCGAACGCCTCGTCGAGCTTGCCGTCATGACTGCGGTCGCAAGCAGCGAGAGACAGGACAGCGATTGCTATAAGAATAAAATTACGCATCTTTAATTGCTGTTTTTTTAGAAGTTCTATATACTCTAGAACTTCTAGATTTTATTAAGCATTGATTATAATTCCGTCGCGCATGTGCAGCACGCGGTCCACATTGCTGTTGGTGGCCAGGCCCTCGTCGTGGGTGACGATGACAAAGGTGTGGTTGAACTCCCGCCGCAGGTCAAAGAAAAGCTGGTGCAGCTCCTGCTTGTTCTGAGTGTCGAGCGAGCCCGAAGGCTCGTCGGCAAGAATCACCTTTGGGTTGTTGACCAGTGCGCGTGCCACTGCCGCACGCTGGCGCTCGCCGCCGCTGAGCTGTGCTGGCTTGTGGTCGAGACGACCGCCAAGTCCCAGGTGGTCGAGCAGCTGCCGCGCCCGCTCGTAGGCGTCGCTCTTCTTGTCACCGCCTATCAGGGCCGGGATAGCCACGTTCTCGAGAGTGGTGAACTCGGGCAGCAGCTGGTGGAACTGAAACACAAAGCCGATGTTGCGGTTGCGGAAGTGTGCCAGCTCGCGTTGTTTGAGCCGCAGCACGTCGGTGCCGTCATATAGCACCTGGCCGCCCTGTGGCGTGTCGAGGGTGCCTATGATTTGCAGCAGCGTGGTCTTGCCGGCGCCACTGGGCCCCACAATGGCGACAATCTCGCCGTCGCCAATGGTGACCGAGACCCCTTTCAGGACCTCGAGGTCACCATAGCGCTTGGTTATGTTGAGTGCTTGAATCATATAGTTAAGAGTTGAGAGTTGAGAGTTGAGAGGGAGAGGAGAGAGTTTTTTATACGTTTTTTAAAATACTTGTTCTAAAACCATATAACATTCTTGCTATCTCATCTATATTGACTTTTAATTCTTCATATTTTTTGGGGGAAATATATCCTAGATCGTTAGCGATTGAAAGTTGGCAATAAACTTCCATCAAAGACCCATAAGATATTTCAACGAAATGTGCACGCTCTTTGTCCGAAAACCGTCCACAACCTTCCGCGATATTAGATGGTATAGAGACAGCCGCGCGTCTTATTTGGTCGCACAAAGCATACCTTTCAATAGAAGGAAAGTCTTTTAATAAAAGATAAATATCTGTTACTAGTTTACGTGCTTTTTGATAAACACCAAGTGTTTCAAAAGTGAAAAATATATTATCCATGCTTTTAAAAAACTGATATCTAAAAACTCTTCACTCTTAACTCTCCCCTCTTAACTGAAATCAGGGTTTCACGCCGAGGTTATACATGATAAACGATTGGATGTCGGTATATTCCTCAATCACTTTGCTCATGGGCTTGCCGTGGCCGTGGCCGGCGTTGACGTCGATGCGAATGAGCTTCACTGCATTGCCAGTGTTGCTGGCTTGCAGCTGAGCGGCATACTTAAACGAGTGGGCAGGCACCACACGGTCGTCGTGATCGCTGGTGGTGACCATGATGGGAGGATAGGGCGTGCCGTCGTTCTTGATGGTGTGCAGTGGAGAGTAGCCCTTGAGGTACTCAAACATCTCGCGGCTGTCGTCGCTGCGGCCATAGTCGGGAGCCCAGTTCCAGCCAATGGTGAAGAGGTGGTAGCGCAGCATGTCCATCACGCCCACCTGAGGCACTGCGGCACCCCACAGGTCGGGACGCTGGTTCACCACAGCACCCACGAGGAGGCCGCCGTTGCTGCCACCGTTGCAGGCTATTTTGCCTTTCTTGGTGTAGCCCTGGTCGATGAGCCACTCGGCAGCGGCAATGAAGTCGTCAAACACGTTCTGCTTCTGCATCTTGGTGCCAGCCTTGTGCCACTCTTCGCCATACTCACCACCGCCGCGCAGGTTGGTGTAGGCGCAGATGCCGCCCTTGTCGATCATGGCAAATGGTGTGCGCGCATAGCTGAAGCCTGGGTTCATCGACACGTTGAAGCCACCATATCCATAGAGGAACACTGGTCGCTTGCCGTCTTTCTTCATGCCTTTCTTGTAGATGAGGAACATGGGGATTTTAGTGCCGTCCTTGCTGGGATAGAACACCTGCTCGGTGACATAGTCCTCGGGGTTGAGGGCCACCTTAGGCTGGAAGAAGGGTGTCGATTGGTTGGTCTCGATGTTGTAGCTGTAGATGGTGGAGGGGAAGGTGTAGGAGGTGAAGTTGTAGAACACTTCCTTGCGGGTGTTCTTGCAGCTGAAGCCCACCGAGCCCAGCGTGGGGAGCTTTATCTCTTGTAGCTCGTGGCCGTTGCGGTCATAGAGGTAGGCGTGAGAGCTGGCGTCGCGGTCGTAGGTGACGATGAACTTGTGGTCGGCCATCTGTATGCCGCTGAGCACCCATTTCTTCTCGGGGATGAACTCGGTGAAGTTCTTGGCGCCAAGCTTCTCGGCATCGTAGGCGAGCACCTTGTAGCAAGGTGCATTCTGGTTGGTCATCACATATATCTTGCCGTTATCTACTCCTATGGGCGAGAAGGCATACTCGCCATCGTCGGCAATCTTCACATAATGTGGGTTGAGGCTCTTGAGGTCCTTGACAAAGAGTGAGTTGCCCTCGCCAGCGCTTTGCAGGATGAAGACATAACGCTCGTCCTCGTCAACGCCCACCTGGTTAAAGAGCAGTGGGTCGTCGTAGCTGCGGAACTCCAGGTAGTCTTCCTCTTGCGGCGTGCCCAGCTTGTGATACATCACCTTGTGCCACTCGTTCTTCGACGACTTGGCATCCTCGGGCTTGTCGTAGGCGCTATAGAAGAAGCCGTCGCCCAGCCATTGCGCGTCGGTAAACTTTGCCCACACGATGTGGTCGTCGAGCATCTTGCCGGTCTTGAGGTCATGGACGATGATCTCGTTCCAGTCGCTGCCGTTGCGGGTGATGGTGTAGGCGGCATAGCGGCCGTCCTTCGAGAAGTTGAGGCTTTGCAACGCCACGGTGCCGTCCTGGCTCAGCGTGTTGGGGTCAAATACCATGCGCTCCTCGCCGTCGAGCTTTTCTTTCATGTAAAGCACGCTCTGGTTTTGCAGACCGTCGTTCTTGAAGTAGTAGATTTTATCTTTCACATAGAATGGGGTGCCCATCTTGGGATAGTTGGCGAGCTCGGTGAGGCGTTTCTTCACCTTGTCGCGGAAGGGAATCTTCTTGAGGTAGGCTTGAGTGATTTCGTTCTCGGCCTTTACCCACTGGGCGGTCTCGGTGCTGTTGTCGTCCTCTAGCCAACGGTAGGGGTCGGCAACTCGGGTGCCGAAGTAGTCGTCGGTGACATCAACGGTTTTAGCCTTGGGGTAGTTAATCTTTTGCTGGGCTACTGCCGAGCCAGCAATGGTGAGTGCTGCGCACATGAGAAATGGTTTATAGTTCATAGTTTTTTAGTTATTATTTAGGTGGAAGGTGAAACGAGGATCGGGGATCGGGGGTCGAGGATCGGGGATCGGGCTGCTCTACTGCTTTACTGCTCTCTCAAAGGACTTGAGTCCCTGGTCTTCTTGCTTGATGATTACTGGCATACCCACTCGGGCATACTGCTCCTTGAGGGTGATGATGTCGGGGTCATGCAGGCGTATGCAGCCCTCACTGGCACGACCAGGCACCGACTCGTCGTTATTGGTGCTGCCGTGGATGCCTATGCCATTGTGCCCCGGAGTCTTCAGGCGCAGGAACCAGTCGCCATAGGCTAGGATGGCGCCGCGTCCGTCGCCAAAGTCGTGAGTCCAGTCCTTAGCGGGCTTGATGGCGTCGATGACGAAGGGCTCACCAGGCTCGCTCTCGGGGGTGCGCATGTCGCCTGGTTTCTGCTTCTGGCCCTTGTTAAGACTCAGGCACACCGGGAACTGCGCCACAGGCACGGTGTCGCCCTTGACGGGGGCATAGACGGTGAGCAGCAGGTCTTTCTTAGAGATGACAATAAAGGTCTTGCTCTTGTCGTAGTCGCCCTTGTAGATGTCCTTGTAGGCCTCTTTTTTCTCTTTCTTGACCGATGTTTTCTCGATGTCGTTGTCTTTCTTGCCGCCACAGGCGGTAAAGCCAATGAGAGTAAGAGCCGTTAGTGTCAATGTGAGTAATTTCTTCATATCGCTAGCTTTATTTTTTTATGGGCTTAGCTTTAGCGTGAGCCTTGAGTTCCCAGCCCCATGGCCCCTCGGTCTCGTTCTTGATGATAACGGGCATTTTGAGGTAGGCATATTGCTCCTTGAGGATGATGATGTCGGGGTCGCGCAGGCGTATGCAACCCTCGCTCTGGCGGCCAGGCACCGAGCTCTCGTTGTTGGTGCTGCCGTGTATGCCTATGCCAGTGTGCCCTGGGGTGTAAAGGCTCAGGAACCAAGCTCCGTAGGCCTTGATGTTGCCACGTCCGTCGTGGAAGTTGTGGGTCCAAGCCGAGGAGTTGCGAATGGCCTGGATGTGGAACGGCTTGGACTGTTTGCACTCAGGAGTCTTGTTGTCGCCCTTGCGCTGTTTCTGCCCCTTGTTGCGGCTCAAGCAGGCAGGGAACTTTGCCATGAGCACGGTGTCGCCTCCCACAGTGCCATAGACATATAGCCTAAGCTCGGCCTTTGAGACCACGATAAAGGTGTTCTTTTTCTCGATTTGTGGTGTTTGGTAAAACACTGTCTTGTCGGTCGCCTTGGTGGCAGTGGCAGCGTCAACAATTTGCGCTTGTGCTCCCCATGCCAAGCACCCAAGCACCATTAATGTCAATAGTTTCTTGATCATGTTATTTTTGTTTTTGCATTATTTGCATAAAATGCTCACGCTCGCAAGGCACCAAGCAAGCTTATGCTTTGTCTCGCTTAATCGCATTTTTTTAGCTTACAAAGATACTGATTTTTCCCATAATACAAGAAATAATGTGAGCCCACACCTCGTTTTTATAGAAAAAACATCAAAAAAACAGTTTTTATTGTAGTTTTTGAGTTTTTATTGCGTCTAATGGATGTAACGAAAAAGAAAATGGAAAAAAACGAATCCAATTTCAGGCAACTCCTGCTGGAGTATAAGAGCACAATCTACTCGGTGTGCTACATGTTCTCGCAAGAGCACGACGAGGTGGAGGACCTGTTTCAGGAAACGCTCATCAACTTGTGGAATGGCCTCGACAAGTTTGAGGGGCGCAGCGACATGGGCACCTGGGTGTGGCGCATAGCCCTCAACACCTGCATCACCAGCGACCGCAAGAAGAAAAAACGCCTCGACACAGTGCCGCTCACCATCGACCGCGACTTCCTCGATGATGACAACGTGGAGAACCGGCAAACCAAGCTCCTGCACCAGCGCATCAGCCGCTTGCAGCCCTTCGACCGCGCCATCGTGCTGTTGTGGCTCGAGAACATGAGCTACGACGACATTGCCGCCATCGTGGGCATCAGCACCAAGGCCGTGGGAGTGCGCCTGGTGCGCATCCGTGAGCAACTAAAACAAATGCAAGACAACTAAAACCGAAAAAAAATGGAAAAAGATAATAATATGACCGAACTTGAGCAGATGCGGGAGCAGATGGCGGCCTTCAAGAGCCGTCTCGACAAGCAGCAAATCATCAACGAGCAGCTGGTGCGCACCAGCATGGGCTCGAAGCTCTCGTGGATAAAGAAATTTGTGTGGGGAGAGATAATCGTGGTTCCCATCCTGCTCATTATCATGGCGCTATTCCACGCCGGCAACGGCTTGTCGTGGTGGCTCTATGGCTTCCTGGCGCTGGGTCTTATTGCCGATGCCACGGGCGACTATATCATCAACCGCATTCCCAAGAGCCAGCTGCTGAGCGGCGACCTGGTGGAGACGAGCAAGCGCCTGGCCGAGATGAAGAAGCAGCGCACTTCGTGGTTTGTGGCTGGCGTCATCTTCTTGGTGATATGGCTGGTGTGGTTCTGCATCGAGATTGCCATGCGCCTCGACTGCGGCTGCACCCTTCCCCACCACGGCACAGTGGTGGCTATCATGATTGGCGCCATTGTGGTGGGAGCTCTCATTGGCGGCGTGATAGCCTGGCTCATCTTGCGCAAGATGCAGCGCACCAACAACCAGCTCATTGAGCAAATAGAGCAGATAACTAAAGAAGACTAATTGACGATGAAAAAGGTATATCCAATAATTATATCGCTGTTTCTTGGCTTTGGCGTAGGACTTGCAATAATACTGCTTGCCAACCATGGCGGTGGCTCGAAGGGCGACACTAGCGCTCTTGATGAGATACTTGATATGTGCATGCTCTTTGTTGCCGTGGCACTCGCCGCCTACTTGCAAATTGTTCTTCACGAGGCGGGACACCTGGTGTGCGGCCTGATGAGCGGCTATCGCTTTGTGTCGTTTCGCATAGGGTCAATCACCCTTCTCAAGGATGGCGACGGCAAACTGCGCTTCAAGCGTTTCAAGCTTGCCGGCACTGGTGGTCAATGCCTCATGTCGCCACCCGTGGATGTGCCTCTCGATAAGATTCCCACTCAGCTCTATAATGCCGGTGGAGTGCTCGTCAACCTGCTGTGCGCCATCGTGTCGCTGCTGCTGTTGACGTGCTGCAACGGCATGCCCATGTGGCTGCGTTATTTCCTTGCGGCAACATTGGCGATAGGCTTAGTTTTTGCTCTTCTCAACGGCATTCCCTTAAAACTTGGTGGCGTTGCCAACGACGGATACAACCTCTTTAACCTGCACCGCGACAAGCAGGCCGTGAAGGGCTTTGCCGTGCAGCTCCTCGTGAATGAGAAACTGCAGAACGGCACGCGTCTGGCTCACATGCCCAATGAGCTCTTTGACCTGGGTGGTGACATCAACTACCGCGACCCACTGCAAGCCAATGTGGGACTGATGAGCTTCTCGCGCGAACTTGACCAGGGGCATCTTGAGCTTGCTCACGAGCATTTTAAAGAGCTGCTCCACAGCCACGGCGATGAGCTGATACCGCTCTACAAGCTCGAAGCAAAGAGTGAGCTCACCTACACCAGCCTCGCCACCGGCGATAAAGAGCTGGCGCAAGCGTGCGTTGCCGACAAGATGATGATGACCTACATTACCAAGCATGCCCGCGTGATGTCGTCGAAGCAGCGCGTGCTCATGGCCAAAGCCCTGCTCCTTGACGGCGACCGTGCACGGGCCGAGCAGCTCTACAACGAGGTCATCGCCCGTCACGACAGCTACCTCATGCAAGGTGAGGTGGAAACCGACATTGAGCTGATGAAGCGCCTACTTGAGGGTCAAAACGAAAGCCAAAATCAAGGAATTTCACAAAATTAACATTTAATAATATTATCCATACACAATATTATTTGATAATTACCTACTTTTGTAAGTTTAAAATAAGGTGATTATTTAACAAATCCCAATTAATAAATTCATAATAAACATTTTTCAAAGTATGAAATTAAGAAAAATCTTCTTTGCAGCCATGATGCTTGTAGCTCTTGGCTCAATGGCTCAATCGATGCCCATCGAGAACGACCCCTCGGTGCGTACCGGTAAGCTGGCTAACGGCTTGACCTACTACATCAAGCAGAACAACTGGCCCGAGCATCGCGTGAACTTCTACATCGCACAGCGTGTGGGCTCATTGCAGGAGGAGGAGAGCCAGCGTGGTCTCGCCCACTTCCTCGAGCACATGGCCTTTAACGGCACTGTGAACTATCCCGGCAATGGCGTGATTGACTACACCCGCTCGCTGGGCGTGGAGTTTGGTCGCGACCTGAACGCCTACACCGGCGTGGATCAAACTGTTTACAACATCAACGACGTTCCCAGCACTCGCGTCAGTGCTATCGACTCGTGCCTTCTCATCCTCAAGGACTGGAGCAACGGCCTGCTGCTCGAGGGCGACGAGATCGACAAGGAGCGTGGTGTCATTCACGAGGAGTGGCGTGTGCGCTCTAGCGCCAGCCAGCGCATGTTTGAGCGCAACCTCGAGACCCTCTATCCAGGGTCGAAATATGGCAAGCGCATGCCCATCGGCTTGATGAGCGTGGTTGACAACTTTAAGTATGACGAGATTCGCAACTACTACCACAAGTGGTATCGTCCCGACAACCAGGCTATCGTGGTGGTGGGCGACATCGACGTGGACCGCACCGAGGCTAAGATCAAGGAGATGTTCAGCTCCATCCCTGGTCCTGCTGCCGATGCAGCTCAGGTAGTTAACGTGGAGGTTCCCGACAACGACGAGCCTATCGTGGTAATCGACAAGGACAAGGAGCAGCAGTACAACCTCATCCAGGTTATGTACAAGACCGATCCTCTCCCCGATGAGATGAAGAGCGATATCAGCTACATGGTAGTCCAGTATGCTATCCACATGGCTAACACTATGCTCGACAAGCGTCTTGAAGAGAAAGCACTTGATCCCGACTGCCCATATCTCCAGGGAGGTTCTGGATATGGAAATTATATCTTCGCCAAGACTAAAGACGCTTTCACTCTCTATATTCTACCAAAAGAAGGAAAGGTTAAAGAGGCTGTTCAGGCTGTTACCGAAGAGGCTCTGCGTGCTGCAAAGCATGGCTTCACCGCTACCGAGTATGTTCGTGTGAAAGATGAGTACATGAGTAATCTTGAGAAGCAATACAACAACCGCAACCAAATCAACAATGATCGTTTCGGTCGCGAGTATTGCTCTAACTTCCTCGAGAAGGAGCCTTATCCATCAATTGAATGGGAACATCAGATGATGAGCATGATTGCTCCAAACATTCAGGTTGACATGATTAATCAGCTCATGGCTCAGATGATGCCTACCGATGACAAGAACCTTGTGGTAATTAACTTCGCTCCCGACAAACCCGAAGTTGTTCTTCCTACTAAGGACGTGCTCATGGGTGCCATCAACGCTGCTCAGGCTGCTGACCTCGAGGCTTATGTTGACAATGTAAAGGACGAGCCTCTCATCACCGAGATGCCCGCTCCTGGCAAGATCGTCAGCGAGACCGAGAACACCAAGCTTGGCTTCAAGGAGCTCACACTGAGCAACGGTGCTAAGGTGATCCTCAAGAAGACCGACTTCAAGGACGACGAGATTCGCTACTTTGCCGAGTCGAAGGGCGGTAGCTCACTCTATGGTCAGAAGGACTGGGCAAACTGCAAGATGTTTGACCTCGTAGTAGCAGCTTCAGGTTTAGGAAACTTCTCTAACAATGAACTCGAGAAGGCTCTCGCTGGCAAGAACGCCAACGTGGACCTCAGTCTCTCAGATAACTATGAGCGTCTCAGCGGTAACTCTACCAAGAAGGATCTCGAGACTCTGTTCCAGCTCAACTACCTCTACTTCACCGCCCTCACTAAGGACGAGAAGGCTACTTCTACCTATATGTCGTTCCTTGAGACTCAGCTCAAGAACAAGGACAGCAATCCCCAGGCTGCTTTGAGCGACAGTATCCAGACTACCACCTATAACCACGACTGGCGCGAGAAACCTTTCAACGTTGAGGATATCAAGAACATTAACTACGACCGCGTTATTGAGATTGCCAAAGAGCGCACCGCTAATGCTGCCGACTTCACCTTCTACTTCGTGGGTAGTTTCGACGAGGCAACCATCAAGCCTCTCATCGAGCAATATATCGCTTCGCTTCCATCACAACCTGGCGTGAAGGAGAACTTCAAGGAAGGTGCTAAGATTGTGACTGGCGACGTTAAGAACGAGTTCTCGCGCAAGATGGAGACACCTCAAACCACTTCATTAGTGATGTGGCACAGCTATGACGCTCCTTACACTATGGAGAACGACATCAAGGCCGACATCGCCGGTCAGGTGCTCGACGTGATCCTTCTCAAGAAGGTTCGCGAGGATGAGGGCGCTGCCTATTCGCCTCATGCAAGTGCTGGCATGAATATGCAGGGTGACAAACCTTTCCTCCAGGCTCTCACTTATGTGAACATGAAGCCCGAGAAGAAAGACCTCGTTATCAAGATTATGCGTGAGTCGATCAGCGACATCGCCAATGGTCAAATCGAGGCTGACGCTCTCCAGAAGATTAAAGAGAAGATGCTCAAGGATTATGACACCAACGCCAAGAGCAACGGCCACTGGATTAGCGTGCTGAGTACATTCAAAGACTTTAACCTCGATTTCCAGAATGGTTACAAAGATGTAGTCAATAAAGTTACTGCTGCCGATGTTAGCAAGTTTGTCAAAGAGACACTCGTGAAGAGCGGCAACTGCATCGAGGTAACTATGAACCCCGAGGGCAACTTCGTTCAAGAAGCTGCCAAAGCCAGCGCACAACCTGCCAAGAAAGCCGCTGCCAAGAAGGAGGCTACCAAGAAAGCCGCTACCAAGAAAGGTGGCAAAAAAGGTAAAAGCCGTCGCAAATAAGCCTTAGTGCTCAAAACCATTATAAAGATTGCGCCACAACACATGGCGCAATCTTTTTTTATAAAAAACTTTATGATTTCAATTAATTTGTATTACTTTTGCAAACAGCATTAATTAATCTTTCAAATTTTTAAACGCTTATGAAAAAGATTACACTTATTCTTATTGCTGGCTTGGTGGCAATGATTGCACAAGCTGGAGTTTTCAACAACGACAAGGCAGCCAAGCTGCAAAATGCTAAGAGCGCCATGGTCAAGGCCGAGGGCGACATCGTGACGCCTCCTGCCGGTGCCGAGCAGATGCTCTACAACTTCCAGGGCCACGACACTTACACTAACAAGGACAAGGCCTTCGAGGTCTTTGTCGTTATCGACAATGCCGACATCTACATCAAGGGCCTGAGCGAGTATCTGACCGAGGGATGGGTAAAAGGCACCATCGCCGAGGGCACGGCCACCTTCCCCGCTGCCTATATGGGAACCTTTGAGTTCTGGGGCGATGAGTATGCACTCGACTTCGACGGTGCCACATTCACCGTGAACGATGATGCCAGTGTGCTCACTGCCGCCGAGGGCTACACCACCTCGGTAGAGGGTGAGATACTCGACGAGTTCATCAATGTGACCCTCACTATGGCACTGCCCGAGATTGCCACCCCCGCCACTCCCACCATTACTAATTTCACCGAGGACAACTACGGCCATTACTTGGAGATGACAATCCCCACCACCGACGTTGACGGCAACGACATCTACCCCGCACTGCTCAGCTATCAGATTCTCATCGACCGTGATGGCGAGCAGAGTGTGTATGAGTTCACCACCGATGCCTATGAGTTCCTTGAGGAGAACATGACCGTGGTTCCTTACAACTTCACCGACTACTACGACATTGACGTGGCTGGCAAGCAAGTGTATATCTATGGCGACGACATCGACCAGTGGACCGCCATTGGCGTGAAGAGCATCTACACCGTGGGCGACAAGTCGCGCGAGTCGCGCGAGAGCGAAATCTTCTGGTATCCTCTCAACACTACTGCCATCGATGCCATCAGCACCAGCAACGTGGCAGAGACCACCTACTACGACCTGCAAGGCCGCAAGGTTGACGCCAATGCCACTGGCCTGCTCATCAAGCAGAGCCGCTTGAGCGACGGCACCATCAAGGTAGAGAAAGTGATGCGTTAAAAATCATATTTTTAAGTCCACTTTAAAAAGAAAAAAGCACACGAATTAAACTAATTTCAACCAATTTCTGTCTCTTGATAATCACCACTTTAGATTGTCATGCAGGTTAGTTTTTTGAAAGATTGACTCAAGATTTGGACTTTTTAAAGTGGAATCGGTTATAATTCATAACCCTGCCACACACACAAGATAGCGCCCTCATCGCGAGGACGCTATCTTTTTGTATCATTGTACTTGAAGTTTAATCATTAACTGCTCACTGTGTCGAGGTGCTCGTCGCGAGTTATATCGTCAAGTGTTTTGATGCAGTGTTATAGTGTCTTTCATGGTTGTCTTGTAAGTAACCGCTTGCGCAGGCGGCTCAGCGACTCGGGAGTGATACCTAAGTAGCTTGCTATAGTGCGATTAGTCATGCGGTTGTGTATGTCTGGGAAGCGCTCGGTAAGGGCCAGATACCGCTCCTCGGGCGAATGGTAGCTATCTTCAACAGCACTTTTTAATAGCTGATAGCATAGCGCCTCAGCGAGCTTAATGCGAAATGCTGGTTCTATCGCCACATCAATCTGCTCCAAGGGAAGATGAAATACAACCGAACTCTCTATCGCCACTATATCGAGCAGGCAAGGCGCATGGTGTCGCATGCAGCTGTAGTTGCCCACTAGGTCGCCAGTAAAGGCAAACGAGACGATGCGCTCATTACCATTGGTTAATGTGCGGGAATATTTAAGTGTGCCACTCACGAGAAGCCCCAGGTTGGAAGTCATCTCCCCCTGATGGCACAAAAAGTCGCCCCTGTTTAGCTCCACCTTCCTGCCATTCTCTAGCAACAAGTGTTTTATCGCGATGTAGAAATCGCTATCAGAATAATCTAAATATGTCATCTAAAAATCTATTTCTCTGCAAAAGTATTGAGAAATACGCCACTAAGCATTACCCTAAATCAATATCGCTCAAAATGTTGATAAAAGATAAGATGGTGGGAGTGCATTCTCAATTTTTTAGACGCAAAATTGGTATTATTTGTTGCAGAGAAATGACTGAAACATAAAAAAACTTGATTTGAATCAAGTTTTTTATCCCAAATCGGTCATTAGGATTTATGATAAAATCCACACTTTGATGTGAGTTTGCTTAACCGATAAAGGTGTCGATATGTCGGCTTTTTTTGGAGTCGGTGATCTCGTCGAGGTTGATGAGGATGCCGCTTTCTTCCACGTCGCCAAACTCGTGGTTGATGGCCGTGCCTAGCATGCGCATGGTGGGCGAGAGGCTCATGTAGGAGCTGATGAGCGGCGGGATGTTGATGCTCTTGCTGCGGATGTAGCTGTTGAGCAGCAGGTAGTCTTTCTTGAAATTATTGCCCTCGAAGAACGAGGCCAGCTCTTTCATGTCGCCAATGTTGAGGGGCGTGATGGGAGTGACCAGCTTGTCGGGGTCGGGGAAATAGAGATGCAGGAACGTGAGCAGCAGGTTGCGGCAGTCGGTGGGATAGTTGGTGTACATCGTCATCTTGCCAAAGAGGTACTTCACCTCGGGGTGAATGATGGTGAGCGCGCCCAGCCCGTCCCACAGGTTGTCGAGGGCAAAGATGCCCTTTGCGCCAACTTTACTCGACTGGTATTCAGGTCTGACGAAGGAGCGTCCCAGCTCAATGGTGTAAGGCAGGTACTGGTCAAGGAACTCTTGCGAGAAATGAAACATGTGCGACATGGCGATGTTAGGGGTGCCATCGGCATTGAGTCGCATGTTCTTGCCCACGATATACCGGTAAGCGCCTATTATCTCCTGGGCATCGGGGTTCCACACCAGCAGCTGCTGGCACGCCGGCTCCATGAGGTCAAACTCGTCGATGTCGCAGTCCTTGCCTGTGCCGCCTCCCGCCTGGCGGAAGGCTATCTCACGCAAGCGCCCTATCTCGCGCATGACGTGTGGCGCGTTGTGAGCGTCGATGACATAAATCTCGTTGCCCGCCTTGTTGGTCTTTCGCAACAATCGCACGGGCGTGAGCTCCTGGGTGATGAGCCCGAGGTCAACCTTGTCAATTATTTCCTTTACCATATTTCTGCCTATGTTTTTTTCAGCTTATAGACCATTTCCCTTATTCTCTCGGCCTCGCCACGCACATTCTTGGCATCAAGGTCCTGCCACTTGATGGGGTGGCCAAAATACACGTCAAACTTCTGCCCTGAGCACTTGAACATCTCCCGTGGCAGCAACACCATCTCGATGTTGAACTTGATGCCGAGCCACTCACGGAGCTTGGCAAAGCGGTAGAAGAACTTGCTGTTGCGACCATCAAAATAGATTGGGATGATGTCGCGCTGGCTGCTGATGGCTTGTGACACCACAAACTTCTGCCACCGCAGGTCGCCAATGGTGCCGCCCTTGAGACGGCGTGAGCAAAGCCCGGCAGGGAAGGTAATCATCTGCTTGTCGCCATTATACTCGGCCTCTATCTCCTGCGCGCTCTGGCGCGACTGGCGCCCATGCTTGTTGACGGGCATGAACACGTTGTCAAGAGGCTTGACTGCCATGAGCAGGTCGTTGACGATGAACTTTATCTCGCCATGGTAGCGGTGCCCTATGAGTGAGATCAGCGCCATGCCGTCGAGCCCGCCCAGCGGGTGGTTGCTGGCAAAGATGAAACGACCCTCGCCAGGAATGTTGTCCTCATCAACGGCATTATAAGACACGTTGAGGTCGGCAAGAGCAATGTCGGCAGCTTCCACACCTTTTGCCACACTCATGTCAGTGAGAATCTTGTTGAGGCCGTCCTGCTTGATGATGCGCTCCACCCACCTTATCACAAACCGTGGAATATACTTGTAATGACGAGGCAGGCGCTGCCTTATCACGCTATCTACATCTATCCTTAATGGCTGCTGTTCCATGAGAATTTAGTTTTTAAACCACAAAGTTAATTATTATTGCTAAAAATTAGAACGGTTAATCAAAAAAAGTTGCAAATTAATAAGCAACATTAAAATGGATAAAGCGAATTTTTAAATACTGTTGCTGTGCTTTCTCAGATTTATGTACTCCTTAAAAGCGGGTATTCTTTCCTTTGATATATTATTTCTATGAATCACTCTATGACAATTAGGACAAACTGGCAACAAATTTTTTAAAGCACTCTCTATTGTTTGTGTCATTTGAGAATCTGAATACTGAAAAATGGGCTTTAGATGGTGTATTTCTATACAAGTTTTATTTGTATAATCACCATAAAAAGATTTGAATTCGAAACCACAACAGTCACAAGCGATCAAACCATTTTTACCATAATAATCTATTGCCGCATTCCTAAGTTTACTTGATCGTTCATAAACCTTTGTAGCAACATATTTAGTAGAACCTTCTTCAATTAATTCATCAAAAGGAATAACCTTTTTCTCTTTTGAATTATATATTTCACCAAAAGCATTTTTAATGTCGTCATATTGAAAGCCAGAATTGATTATATACAAAATTGCAGCTTTGTTATTATCCACATATTGCCGTCCTTTGTCTGTAATATAAAATAGACCGTCTTGATAGCTTGCATAACCTTTCTTTGATAAAGTGTCATGGCTTTTTAAATTTCTCACTATTTGTGAAAAATATGTATCTTTTCGGTTTGATAAAATTTCTGCATCTAAACCTTGAGGCTTCAACATTTGTGTTAAAGAACTTATAAGTTCAGTCGTGCTCATTCTTCCATGGGAATCTATACTCATTAAGTATAAACTTGGAAGAATTAAATCTGGTTCTGATATTCTTTTTATGCCCATTTTAATAGTTTGTTATCAATAAGTGTGTTGTTTTTTTATCATTTCGATTCATAAAACTAACGACATACTCTTTATCGAAAGTGCGAATATTTATGCCCTTTTTATTATATAGACCAAAAATGAAATCAGTATTTTTAATAATCATCATCCATTTTGATTTACATTCATTTATCATGTATTTTGCCAATCTTTGTTGATCCTCGCCTGTAAAAGCGTTTCCTGCATAAGTGCTAAATTCGCTATCGTATGGTGGGTCAAGAAAGACAAAATCATTTTCAGATGGTTGTACTATTCTCAAAAAATCCTCAAAATCCATATTATATATTTCGGTTTTAGCAAAATGTCGCAAAACCTCGGGAGAACGATAATAGTCAAGTTTCTTGTTCAATAACTTACTGTTATATGCTATACCTCCGTAAGGCACATTAAATTCACCTTTTGAACTATAACGGAACATTCCACTATAAGCATAATTTCGCAAAAAAAAGAACAAGGCACAATGCATTTTTTTATTCCTCAGTATCTTTGAATTATTATATAAATACCGATAATTCATGTAAACCGCACTTTTTATTGCCGTCTCTATATTGTCATTCAAATCTGCATATGGTAGAATTTGCTTTTCTATTTCAAGTTTACGCATTCTCAGCATCTTACGTAACAAGTTTTTTTCCAATTCACTAAGAAAAATGCTAGGCAAAGTTCTGAAATCCTCGCCTAAAATTCCCATTATATCTTCTTTGTTCTTTTTACAAAAATCATGAATAAACTCTTTCAACTCATTTTCTCCCATCTGCTTATTTCTGTAAGCAATGTAGATATCAACCAGTTGAGAATTAGAGTTAAAGAAATCAAGAGCATTCATCCAAGACAAATCCATTTCTTTAACTAATCTGAAGAATTCTTTGTCACTACAATTTATATTGCGATATAAATCTATAAGTTCGCTTGACAGATCATTAATCACATATTCATTTGACCTAATTCCCATAAAGACGGAACCTCCACCAACAAATGGCTCTATAAACCGATTAAAAGCCGGGGCATTAGGTATGATATATTTTAATTCTTTTTCTTTTCCACCAGGCCATTTAATAATTGGGGCTAGACCTGTAGCAATATCATTTTTATTGTTGTTTGTGGTCTGTTTTTTTTGCAAACCCAAAAAATTATTCAGTTCAATAAATGGTAACGATGAAATATCAACTGTTTCGGTAGAGCCATAAGCAACATGAGGGTCTGAAACTATTTGGCTCTCATTAAGAAATTGAGAGAATAGACTTGTTTGCATCAAACTATTATCTATCCTTTTTTTGGCAGCTTTAAAATAATCCTCGTTCAATTCCACACCAATAAAACGCCTATTTAAGTCTAAAGCTGCTACACCTGTTGAGCCAACACCCATAAAGGGATCAAAAATAATGTCATTTTCATTTGAGGCTATTTGTATCATTTTTTTTAAGATCGAAACTGGTTTCTGAGCTGGATGTTTTGGTGAAGACAAACGTTCTGGTTTCATACAAATTGTGCTCTCAATAAAATTATGCATTTCGGCTTGTGAGATGAAATTCCATGTGTGTTTTTTGTTCCAACAAGTAAAAATCATCTCACAACTGTTGAGAAATCCTGCTTTATAAATTTTTGGTGCAGGATTAGTCTTATGCCAAATCATAAAATTAGATGTATCAAATTTATGGTCAAGGCAATTATACCATCTTCCCAATTGGTTATAAGAAGTGAAAATAAACAGATTGCCTGTAGGCTTCAAAATTCTAATAAACTCATCGGCCCATTCCTCTGGGTTAAAATCTATCATATCCCAGTCGGCAACATCATTATTCATTGCCGTTCGACCTGGCAGTGGAATGTTGCCAGTGGAATGTTGCCCCAAATTATATGGAGGGTCTGTGAGAATGAAATCAATAGAGTTGTCAGGGATACGTTTAATTATATCCCGACTATCAGCATGTAAAATGCATTTTTTCCAATTTGGGTCTTTCATTTTTATTCGCCTAAATATGCTTTTTTTATTTTTGCAAGAGCTTCAACAATCAAGTGAGCACTCTTTTGATATTCATCTAAGACTATTTCATAACCCATCTCTGATTTACATACTAAATTCCAAAAATTACTACTAATAAGCAATTCTTCATCAGCAAAAAATTGTTTCACTCTACTTTGTTTCCAGGGTTTGCCTTCGCCATATCTATTGTAAGCTGTAGCAAAATATATCTTGATTTTATCTTCAGCGCCTAGTGTGTTTGCAAGAATACAATACTGTTCTAATATAGCTTCTTTCTCTGAACGAGCTTTTTTGTTGTCCAAGTCTCCGCCAATTTTTAATTCAATCAGATAATGCATTCCTGTCTCGGTATCTTTTAAATAGTAATCGCTCTCATGTCGCTTGCTATGAACCGATGTCTTGTTCATTTTACAAATGCCTTTATAATCATCAATAGTAGGTTTCTTGTGATTTGCTCCTCGTGTGTTTTTATATCGTTCAAGTAATTCGGCAATATAATCTGTTTGTTCCTGGTAAATAGGTCCTTCCACATGCTGACTTATCTCATAATTCAATGATGCGATATTAATCGCCATCTTCTCAAGCATATTGCCAAGACTGCTGTCGAGAGAGCGTGCCAAGGCAGAATAATACTGTATATCAGCACCCAAAGCAGCAATAAACACATTGTGGATTTTCATATTTATAGTACCTTCCTCGTCATCAACCTCACTTAAATGGCGATCAGAGAATCCCGAAGCATAAGCCTCAACAGCCTGACGAACCAATGCACGAATGGCATTTTCTTTATTAACTGTATCAAACAAATCCATAAAAACTCATATTTTATGGCACAAAATTATAAAAAAATCTCATTTACGAGAATTATACCGCAATTTTTTTACTCAAAGCATGGCCACTGCACCGCGGGCACCATCAACCGAGAACACGAAGAAACGCGCCGGGGGCGACAATGGCGACAAGGCACGCACCTGGCCATCGACAACGGCAAACGACGGGAAATCGTGCGTCAGCCCCGTGCCGGTGGCCTTGGCATAGCACTCCTTGAGGGTCCATAGCTGGGTGAAATAGGCGTTTTGAGCATCAGGCCCATCGAGAGCACGCAGCATTGCCTTCTCGTCATCGCTAAGCGTGTAGTTGACAAGGCTCTCGCGAGCAACGGCAATAGTCTGAATGTCAACACCTAGCGGCATCTCACCCATAGCACACGCCACCAGGGTGCCGCTATGCGAGAGGCTAAAGTGCAGGTGGGGATATTGCTCCAGTGACGGCTTGCCATGCTCGCCCTCCACATAGCGCATGTCGCGCTCACGCAGTCCACGGCCCATGAGCATGTCATCGAGCAGCAGCCCTGCGCCAGCACTAAGCATCTTGCCTCGCTCAAAGCGATAGCGCAGCGTCTTGTCGCGGCGGTAGTGCGAGAGCCGCGACAGGGCATCGTCGAGCGCTCCAGGCGCTGCCAGCGGTGCCACATCGGCCACCTTCACTTGGCAGCCGTCAAGGATGTAATGCCTCAATATTTCTATGCCGTTGCTTGTGGTCATCGGTTCAAATTGTTTTGCAAAGATAATAACTATTATAGAAATTCTGTGTAATTTTGCAGTGTTTTCGAGCTAATGATGATTTCATGAAACGCCTAAAAGATATAATGCGCAAAACGATGACTTCGCCGCTGGCGCCGCTGGTGGCAGTAGTGTGCAACCTGCTCATGGCCTATGTCATCTATGGCATAGCACGCGTTGCCTACTTTCTCGAGAACTACAGCATCTTCTCGCAGGGGTTGCAAGGCAAGGCGCTAGTGGATGCCTTTAAGGGCGGACTGGCCTTCGACTCGTCGGCAATCATGTACACCTGCGCTCTCTACATCATCATGATGCTGCTGCCGCTGCACCTCAAGGAGCGCAGCGCCTACCACAAGGTGTGCAAATGGACGTTTGTGGTGATTAACAGCATTGCCCTGGCAATGAACCTGATGGATGCGGTATATTTCCAATACACCAGCCGTCGCACCACAAGCACCATCTTCAGCGAGTTTGCCAACGAGGGCAACCTGGCAGGCATCATGGGCATAGAACTGGTCAAGCACTGGTATTTTGTGCTGCTGGCGGCAGTGCTGGTGTGGCTCATGTGGAAGCTCTATGTCACTCCTCGCCTCGAAGCCAGCAAGTGCCGCAGCTGGCGATATTATGTGGCTATGGTGCTCAGCCTTGTGGCAATGGTGCCAGCGGTGATTGGCGGCATGCGCGGTGGCCTGGCCCACTCGGTGCGCCCCATCACAGTGAGTAATGCCAACCAATATGTTGACCGCCCCATCGATGGCGCCCTGGTGCTCAACACACCGTTCTCCATCTTGCGCACCCTCGGCAAGAACGTGTTTGCCGACCCGCATTACTATGACAACAAGTCGCAGCTAGAGGCTATCTACACCCCCGTACACATGCCCGACACAACAGCCACTTTCACCCCTAAAAACGTGGTGGTGATCATAGTTGAGAGCCTGGGCAAGGAATATATAGGTGCCTTCAACCGTGAGCTCGACGGCGGCAACTATAGGGGTTACACCCCATTTATCGACTCGCTGCTCACACGCTCGCTCACCTTTAAATATAGCTATGCCAACGGCCGCAAGAGCATCGACGCCATGCCCAGCGTGCTCTCGGGCATCCCCATGATGATAGAACCGTTCTTCCTCACCCCAGCGTCGATGAACGACCTGAGCGGCCTGGCGCGACAGCTCGACGACAAGGGCTACAGCACCGCCTTCTTCCATGGTGCCAACAACGGGTCGATGGGCTTCCAGGCCTTTGCCCGCGCCACAGGCTACCAGCAATATCTGGGACGCGACGAGTATAACCAAGACACGAATTTCGACGGCGACAAAGACTACGACGGCGTGTGGGCGATATGGGACGAGCCGTTCTTGCAATTTATGCTCACCAGGCTCAACGGCTATCGTGAGCCATTCATGGCAACGGCATTTACTGCCACGAGCCACCACCCATTCAAGGTGCCCGAGCAGCTTCAGGAGCAGTACCCCGACGAGGGAGGTCAGCCCATCCACAAGTGCGTGCGCTACACCGACATGGCACTGCGTCACTTCTTTGAGCAGGCGGCCAGGCAGCCGTGGTACCGTAACACCCTGTTTGTCATCGTCGCCGACCACACCAACCAGACCTCGCACGCCGAGTACAAGACCGACCTGGGCCTCTACTCCATTCCCATCATCTTTTTCACGCCCGATGGCAGCGTGTCACCCGCCATGCGCACCGACGTGGTGATGCAGCAAGCAAGCATCATGCCCACCATCATGGGAATGTTAGGATATGATAAGCCCTATCTCGCCTTTGGCTGCGACATCACCAGCATCCCCGCCAGCCAAACCTGGGCGTTTAACTACAATAACGGCATCTACCAGTTTGTCAAGGGCGAGCTGATGATGCAGCACGACGGCAACAAGGTGAAGGCCATCTACCGCTTTAAGACCGACCCACTGCTGCGTCACAACCTGGTGGGGAAAGTGCCCGAGCAAGCTACTATGGAGCGTGAGCTAAAAGCCATCATCCAGCAATACATCGACCGCATGAACGGCAACCGCCTCACAGCTTTAGCTAAAAGCTGACGAGGAACGAGCTGACAAGACAATAGTAGCCGTCGCACCCATCGGACAAGGCACGCCTTGTCCCCACTTAACACTTAACATTTTACACTTAACACTTAATAATTTACACTTCTTGATGAAACCTGTGTTTTTGATAGGGTATATGGGCTGTGGAAAGACTACGCTCGGGGAACCGCTGGCCAAGAAGCTGAAGTGGCGGTTTGTAGATTTGGACCTGTATATTGAGGCTAAAGAAGGAAAAACTGCAAAGGAAATTTTCATGACATGCGGCGAGGCGCATTTCCGGGAGTTGGAGCGTAAGGCTCTTCAAGAAGTGGCGACAGCTTGCGACAACACTATTGTAGCATGCGGTGGAGGCACGCCATTGCAAGAGGGCAACATGGAGCTGATGAACAGCTTGGGCATCACGGTGTGGCTGCGCACGAGCGTGGAGCGCATCACTTCGCGCCTGGTGCTCCCCGAGCAGCGCTGCAAGCGACCACTGCTGAGCGGCATGAGCGATGATGAGATAAGGGCGTCGGTGGCTCAGGGTCTTGAGGTGCGCACACCATTCTACGAGCAGGCTCAGCTGCAATTTGACTCCACCCATCTTGAGAGCGAAGAGCAGATAAGCGACAGTGCCCGCCAGCTCGCACAGCTGCTGCTCAGCTTAACGGCGAATTTTGCGAATTGAGCTAATTTTTTAACGGCGAATTTTGCGAATTGAGCTAATTATTCCTGCACTGGTAGTCTCTTCTTGGACTGACGCTTGTTGATGAGGTGAGTGAGAACCAGGGGCAGCGCTGCAACCGCAAGAAATAGCAGCACACGCGTCATGATAATCCTCTTGACAAAAGCCCATTCTCCCATGCCCATCGCCATCACCACATAGAAGATGCACAACGTGGCAACAAAGAGGAAACAGCCCGACACGAGCATTGTGAACAGCCGCCACACGGTGCCCCATGCCCCATAGCCAAAGAGCTGCTTATAGGTGCGGTAGAGCATGACTGCCAGCAGCAATATAAACAAACTGCCCTGCACCTTATCACTCACGGTGGGGAAAGTGTAGTAGAGTATCACACCACTAATGAACACTACCATCACTATTAGGAGAAGCTGCATGCTGTTAAACACCTGTATGAAGAAGCCTTGCGGCACATTGTGATGACCGCAGCGAGGAGCATAGCGAAATGTTATCAATGTGGGAAAGATGAAGAACGAGAACAGGAGCATGCAAGCCCAGTCAAAGTGAGTGCTCATCCAGTCATATACCACGTCGAAATAATGGTCGGCAGTGAGAAGAACGCTGTTGTCGCTGCTGGGGGCAGTATTCACCCCACTGGCGGTGGCAGGCGTCAGGCTGTCACAAACGTTATTGACGAGCAGTGCCACCAGTGCCATTATCACCAGCATCTTCACGGGCGGGAAGCTCACCTGGCGACGGCCACTGATGTAACTGGCAATCAAGTGCCCAGGCCTGACGATGAGCTGCCACAGTGTGCGGGGCAGCGACCGCGACCCCAGTCCCCACAAGTCCATAACACCCTCCTGAATAGAGTGCCAAGTGATGGGACCCTTGCCGGTGGGCAAGCCACAAGCCGGGCAATAGTTGCCGGCATAGTCCTCACCGCAGCAGGGACAGTGATGAAGCTGAGCCTTGTCGTAGGTGAAGCTCCTCACCTCTCGCTGCCGCCGGCAGTATCTCTCTAGGCGTTGTGCGAGTTTCATGGCGTCACGGTTTTTATGGTTGAGACTAAATCGAGCACCACCTCGCCGCCAAGCACCAGTCCTGCCGCGGCGGGCACCCATGCGTTGCTCGCAGGCACAGGGCGCTTGCCAGGCTCGGCATTGCCGCTTACTGACAGGGGCTTGCGAGGCTGCTCCTTGCTGAAGACGCACTTGAAGTGCTCGATGCCCTCCTTGCGCAGGCGCTTGCGCATGATGCGCGCCAGCGGGTCAACATCGGTCTGGCTGATGTCGGCAACACTGAAGGCGCTGGCGTCGAGCTTGTTGGCAGCTCCCATGCTGCAAATGATGGGCACGCCCAGCCGCGTGCATCGCCTCACCAGCTCCATCTTGGCGCTCACGGTGTCGATGCAATCAAGCACGTAGTCATATTGCGAGAGATCCACCTCGCCGGCATTAGCCACCACATAAAACATCTTGAAGCCCCGCACCTGGCACCCGGGGTTGATGTCGAGGATGCGCTCCTGGGCCACATCCACCTTGTAGCGACCCACAGTGGTGGTGGTGGCGATAATCTGGCGGTTGATATTGCTTGGGCTCACCATGTCGCTGTCGTAGAGGTCGATAGCCCCCACGCCGCTGCGTGCCAGCACCTCCACGGCATAGCCGCCCACGCCGCCCACGCCAAACACCGCCACGCGGCATCCTGCCAGCCGCTCAAGCGCCTCCTCACCCAGCAGCAGGCGCGTCCTAGAAAGAAAATCGTCATTCATAGCGCAAATAAGAATAATCCTTTATCTATCAAAAACATTTTATAGTGTCGGCATTATCTCCATCAAGTCTTGATAGGATGTGACTTTCCAGTATTTGACATTTGCTGTCGAAATCTCATTGAAAAGTTTCTTGGCGCAGTCAATCTTGGCTTTCTCCACTCCACGCAGCTCCATATCTTCCATTGAGCCTTTGGTTTCGGCAATGAAGAAGATGTGGCGCACGCTGCCTTTGTTGAATGCAATTGCCCAGTCAGGAGCATAGTTACCTACTGGAGTGGGAATTTTGAACGAACGTGGCAATTTTGCATAAACAGCAACTTCATTTGCTTGGTCAAGTGCTTCGGCAAAGTCACGTTCGGTATTGCCATCGGTGAACACATAGTCGAGAATATGTTTGCGAGCGGCATACGCTTTGCTTAATGGTTGCGTGGGCTTCTCTTGCATGAAAATGTCGCTGTCGTATGTGCGGTCAATCATATTGTAGCCAATATGCTCAACAATCATAGTCGCTTTCTGCTCTTTGATGAGCTTTGTAACATTGCGAATGAACTCCTCAGGGTTATTTTGGAACATCGCAAATTTAGCAGGTGATATGCCTTGTAAAATGCGAGCTACAGTCTTTCGGGTTAACGTAGTTCCACGAGCGACTTCACCTAAAAGGTCGTAAGGAACTGTCGATGTTGAAACATCAGTGAGTCTCTTTGTTTTTGATGTCGCATTGCCAAACTCGTCAACAGCAGTTTGCCCACCCTCAACGAGTATATATTTCAACTCAGTCACATGTAAGTTGGCATCAATAGCAGCAACGGCTTTTTCTATCAGTTCATCACTGTTGTAATGAACGGTATAGACATACTGATGGTTGATTTGCTCCCAAAGTTCCTTAAATTCCTTGCGACTGAAATTGTCATTAACCTTGTTGATGGCTGGAGTTTCCATTCCATTCTCAATATAACTGTCGAGAATAATGCTCTCGTCATATATACTCTGCACCATCTTGTGTAACTCGTTGGAGATAGGAGCGATATTGATAAACATCTCCATTGAAGCGAGGTTGTTATTCTTGACAGCATCGCGGTATTTATCAGTAGGAAGACCGTCTGCATCGATGTATCCATGCATGGTGAAATACGTTACCGCCATTGCACTGCGCACCTCATCAAGCTCAAACTTCTCACCGTCAACGACAATGGTTTTACCCTTGAATAGATCAAGATTGACGTGCTTGGGACGTTCACGCAAAGCCTTGCGAGTCTCATCTTGCAGACCAGCAACGAAATCACTATAACTTTCATTGGCAATCACTGTCAGGCAGTTTACATCGTGAACATCATCACCCAATGTCTCTGCATCCATACGAATGCCCTGCTGATTTACGCATAAGCGCAAACCACGACCCACTTCCTGACGGCGTGCCGTCTCACTGGCAGCATGGCGCAAGGTACAAATCTGGAATACATTAGGATTGTCCCAGCCCTCTCGCAGGGCGGAGTGTGAGAAAATGAAGCGAGTTGGTTCTTCGAAACTAAGCAAACGTTCCTTATCTTTAAGAATCAAATCATAGGCTGGTTTGTTGGCTTCTGAATCACCTTTATCACTATTTACTTCTTGACCAAAAGTCTTTGATTTCTTTTTCTTGTCAATCGAAAAATAGCCATTGTGTACCTCGCTTGCCTTGAAACGGCGCAAGTATTTTTGATAATCGTCGTCAAACATTGACAAGTTTTCATTAAGGAATAGGTTATATTCTTCCTCAAAGACTTTCCAGAACTCACCCTTTACAACATTACCATCCTCGCTATAGCTCTTGTAGTGTGACACTTCGTCAATAAAGAACAATGACAGGCACTTGATTCCACGAGCAAATAACGTGCGTTCTTTCTCAAAATGTGATGCGATTGTCTCACGAATCTGCACGCGCTGCAAGGCTTGACGGTTACTGTCGCCCACAACTTGCCCTCGCTCAATAGTCGCACCATTGAGGAACGTTACTGTTCCACGAATTGGGTCAATCTCATTGACTACAAAGCCGTCATATTGATTAAGTCCTGATTCTACCTGCAAATCGTCACCTTTATTGAGGCGACGCAATTCACGGCGTATTTCACCGCTTGTGCGTTTCACTTCAATCTCTATAACTGCAATGGGTGGCTTGTTCTTCGATAAGATAAACTTGTCGAGATACAGGTAACGCCCCGTGCCTTTAAGGTTCTTTACTTCGAAGCCTTTCACTTTAATTCGCTTCACCAATCGTTGCCTGTAAGCATCGAGTGCATCAAGTGCATATACTGTGTTGTGCTTGGTCTTGTGAGTTGCACTATAGTAAAGCAGAAAGAGCGGATTAAATCGGCGCAAGGCGGTTTGTGTGGCGGCACCCTCCATCTTCTGCGGCTCATCCATAATGATAATTGGGCGATTTGAGGCAATCACATCAATGGGGCGACGGCTGGCAAACTCATCACGCTTTGAATAAATGATTTTACTTTCTTTGCTTCGTCCGCCTTCTTTGAGCGATGAGGCAAAGGCTTGCGTGTTGATTATCATTACATTTAACCCAGCATCTTGTGAATAAGAATCAAGCAGTTGCAAGTTACCACTGTTATAAATGAAATAGCGGGCTTTTTTTCCATATTGCTCCATAAAATGGTCTTCGAGCATGGCAAAACTTTTTGCAACGCCTTCACGAATGGCAATGCTTGGCACCACGACGATAAACTTGCTCCAGCCATAGCGTTTGTTAAGCTCAAACATTGTCTTGATATAGACGTAGGTCTTACCAGTGCCGGTCTCCATCTCCACATCAAGCCCAATACAGCCTAATCCTTGGTCAACGACAAGGCTCTCGTTTTGCTTAATATCTGCAAGCACCTGCAATGAGCGCACATTGCCGAGCAACTGCGAGCGTGACAGTTCCACTTCACTATTGCGATAACCTGTGTCCTCATCGTCATAGGTAATCGTGGCTTGGCGCTTTCCCAAGTCATGGAGATAAACAGTGTTGTCGTGACTGGGTTGACCGGCAAAAACCTCAACAGTATTGTCTACTGCATCGGTTTGATATTTCTGTATTTTGAATTTAAATTTCATGCTTTCTTATCTTGACGTTCAAATGAATCCCATAAAAAGTTGACTAATGTAACACTGCTTCCTATTGCTAATTTAGCATGTCGTTCCTGTAACCCTTTGTAGCTTGCACTCTTGCCATGGCCACTTCCATATGTGTTTCGCAGTTGAGCCATATTATTAACAATCGTAGAGAAGCTTCCTAAAATCTTTTTCATAGCCTTTGCTTCTGAAACATCATCAGGAATATTTTCAGGCATTATTTTCAATAATACTCTTGTCTCTTTTACAAGCCTATCAAAGTCCCAATCTTTTTGAGGGATTACACCAGATCTTTCCAATATCGTCGTGCAACAACTCTCCACAAGTTCTTTGGCCTTACCAATGGCATCAGTTGGGTTTTCAGCTCGAATTTTCATCATGTAATCTAATTGAGATGTGATATACTCACTAGAAAATGCTTCCTTCAAATTATCCAATGGTATAAAAGCGCTATGTAGAATATTTTTTGCTTTCTCTATAATTGGTTTGCAACGTTCATAATACACCTCATAATCAGTCCCTTTATCTTTTTCATCAAGACAATTTAATTCATAGTAATCAAATAAATCTATTAAAAGTTTAATCGAGTTTGATTCTGAAGCTTCATTTAAATATGATATGAGTGAGCGTCCTTTAGATACCTTGTATTTTTCACAAAGGGGTACACCAATACTCCCCATTGTGAAAGCATCAAAATCAGGAGTATTAAAATCAAGGACATAACCTCCACGATTAAATAGCTTTATCAATGCACCTTTCTCGATATTCGAAAGAATAGCCATATTTAAATAATTTTACTAGTAGTATCAGGTGAATAAGCTTTGAAGATTTGGTCGAAGTTGTCGGCGACGTTATCGGTTGCCATGCCGTTGTCGCGCATAACGAAGTATTGTGGCTTGCGCTTGGCGATTGCCGTGATTGTGTCTTCGTTGATGCCTTTGTCGAAGCAGGCAATGAGATAATTTTTCTCAACAGAGAAGACCATTTTACCGTGGATGGATTCGTTCTCTATTTTGCTTGATAGCGGTATGCCCAATTCAAGCATTATTTGGAATAGCAAGTCTTCACCGCTGCGGTCTGGCTTCACGTTATCGATCGTGTTGAACAAGTTGGCTTGGTCGGTGTCTTTGGGCAAGTAGAACACATCTTCCATATTGCTGCTGTCAAGGCGCAATACTCGGAAGCCGATGTCAAGGTCATTGGCTTCGGGATGCTCTGTCTTGATTTTCTTGCCAGCACGGCGGATGCGTTCCTTGCCAATCTCACAGATATTGGCATAGCCTGATTTGTAAGCTTCGCTCTTTTCATCGGTTGCTTCGGGTAACTGCACCATGATAAACTTGCGATTGCCGCCGTCTTCGGCATTCAGCTGCATCACGGCGTGAGCCGTCGTTGCACTGCCGCTGAAGAAATCGAGAATGATGTCATTCTCATTTTTCGACGAAAGAATAACGCATCTTTTTAGAGTGCCTATAGGTTTCGGTTTCGGGAAAATTCTTTTGTCAAATCCCAAATCTGTGAAGTCTTCTGTCCCCCTTTCACTATTTACATCTTTAAATGTCCATGATGTGGTTGGCTTTACAAGTGAACGACCTTCGAGATAGTCTTTTTGCATAACACCCCAAATTTTTCGCGAAGGCATAAACTTTGCAACAAGTTGATTGATCTGTTCCTTTGCCGTTTCAAGCCCCCAGCGCCAATTTCCTTCTTTACCGTCTTCTCTTTGTGGTTTAATCTCAATGAAACCTTCTTTATATTGGCATTCTCTGGAAGGGTAAAATTCTCCTGTAGATTCGTTAAAGTAAAAATAGTAGAACAGATTCGGGCGATCTTCTCTCAAATCATTTTCACCTGTTTTTCTTAAATCTATTTCTCTATATTTTTTACCATTTTCATCTACTTTATTATATCTACGAATTATTTTTTCTTCAGTAGGTTCAAAACCGTACCATAACACTTTTCCTTCTTGTTTAGCAAAGACCAATATGTACTCATGAGAGGTAGCAATATATTTGTCATCGGACCTCCCCTTGGGATTATTAACATTGCAGATAATGCCAAGGCAATTATCCGCTCCAAATATTTCTTCTGCAATCTTTATGGCATTGTCTACTTCGTTATTATCAATCGAGATAAAGATTACTCCATCGTCGGCGAGCAGGTCACGGGCGACTTTAAGGCGAGGGTACATGAGGTTGAGCCAGTCGGTATGGAAGCGACCGTTACTCTCATTGTTGCGCTCGTAGTTGTCGAGAAGCATATTGCCGTTCTCATCAAACATGCCGCTTTTTCCCTTGAAATCCACGTAACTTTGGGCATAATCATCCTCATAAACGAAATCATTGCCGGTGTTATAGGGTGGGTCTATGTAGATCATCTTGACTTTGCCGAGATAGGTCTCACGCAAAAGCTTTAAGACTTCGAGGTTGTCGCCCTCGATATAGAGATTTTGCGTGTGGTCGAAGTCAACGCTGTCTTCACGCACTGGGCGCAGCGTGCAGTTAGTTGGCGCATTAGCGAGGCGAATAGCCTCACGCTTGCCCGGCCAAGTGAACTGGTAGCGCTCCTCTCCAGCGTCGATGATGTCACGGCTCAGTTCCTGCCGCAACATATCAAAGTCGATGGCGCGTTCCACCTCGCCGTTCTCGCCCTTGCGCTCTGTCACGCAATTAGGAAACAGCGCGGCAATGCGTTCCACATTGCCCTCAACCCCGTCTATAGTATGCATTTTCAATTTATCCATATATTAATATTAAATTGGACGCAAATTGGACGTTTTTTAATACACTGTAAATAAGTAACTTAATTCCAAATTTGCGATTGTGTTGATTATTAAGTTGAACATTATATACAATTTCTTGGACGTAAATTGGACGTTTTACAAGTTATTGTAATTCTCCACGTTTTCTCATTTCTTCAATACCTAAGTCAACAGCTCGTGCTAGCATTACAGAACCTTGCTTATAAGCATCTCCAATAAAATAAACAGTGGCTGCGCCTTCGCCTTCTTTTGTGAGAAAATCATGATCAATTAATTGATTAATGATTAGACGGACTTGTCTTCTTGAACTCAACCTTGTCTTCTGACTCTTTCAGGTTTTTCAATTGTTCTATTGTCAATCTTGCCATATATCTTGCGCTTTTTATTATCTTAACTATTATAAAAAAACAATGTTCTTATTAGAATCACTTTGATAGTGCTCAAACTTATCGACATGTTTCTTGCTTATCTCAGCCAAATCCTTCATCTCTTTAGTGATGTTGATACCAGCTTTGATTAATGCAAGTGAGCAATAACCAATCTCTGCATTGAATTTATCAAGCAGAAAATGTTCGATTGAACTTATAGGTTGCTTTTTGATTTGAATTTCATTGTTCAATTGATTTAAACAACCAGTATAATAGTTTATAACATCTTCAATGTGAACGGTATCATGAATTTTTGAGCCAAGGAGTCGAATTCCAACGACTGCTTTCACGATATCGTTCTTAACCAAATCTTTGGCTTTCGCAACGATATCTTCGGCTGACATTTCTGTTAATTTCTTGCAAGAGGGTAGGTCCTTGATGGGTATCATGGATTTAACAATACCCTTCAAATTCAATAGCATATTCACGATATGAAATGTCGCCATGTCAATATCGATATTGTCCGTTGTCTCATATGCTTTTACTTTCGTTTTACATCGTGTCATACCCAACAATGTGGTTTCAAAACAGTCGTCAAAGACTCTTGCCGTTTCATGGCAATAGCTTTTGAACAATGCTCGTCGTTGTCTTGAATTTGCCTCAGATTGAGAATGATATTTCCGGCAAAGAGTATCGATCTGTGCCTCAATATAATTTGGATCTTTTACGGCTACATAAATTTCAGTTAATTCGTTCATTTGCTGTTTTGTATAATCGTTTTATTTCTTTCTTGATGTAACTCCATCTTTTGCTGATGTTGCTTTTTCATTTTCGATAATTCCTAATGTTTCAAACAATTCGGCCATTTGAGAATAAGTATGATTTCTGCCAGTCTGTTCCTTCTCTTTCATAGACTTTGCTGCATTGCGTAATGCAGTCATAAAACTGCCGTCATGCCTCTGAAAATATTGGTGAAGGCTATGAGCTTTGAAGAATTTTTCCGTCTTCTCATAGTAGCAGTGTTTATTCAATGCTCGAAGCACTGCAGGTTGGTCATGAAACAAACGAGATGTATAAGCAAAATAGAACAAGAAAAACAACTCAGTGCAACGTTCTGTTTCTATAAAGCGAATGGTGTATTTAAACTCTTTATTCTTGATAGTTTTAGTACCTTCATGCCTTTTCTTGAAGTTGAGGTAGCTCTGCCGCTCGGCGCCATCTTTCTTATTATCCATGTCTATCACACAGAATATTTGGTTATAGCCCTTGTTAATGGCTTTGTCAATCTCCTGCTCAAGATCCACGAGACTTGTGGAATGTTTGGGGTACATGGGGCGCAAGTTGAGTTGGGTGAACTCATCTTTCAAGGAATTGAAATAGTAGTATTCCGTGATTCCTTCGCCTATCACTGCTATCGAGTCTTTAATCTTCATCATCGTCCATATAAATGATGGGTGAACCTACTTGCGGAACAGCGCCAAGCCTCCCGGTCTTGTAGGCATTGTACAGTGATAGATTCTTGTGCAGCCCGAACTCGTCAACCCGGGTGTAGGTTGAGTAGGCTCCAGTGCGGTCCTTCTCGGCAATAAACACAAAATCGCGATGTGTATTGAGCAAGTCTTCATTGAGCAATGATGTTTCTTGTGTTGTGAAAATCAGTTGTGATTTATCAGAATTCAACACAAACACATTTAAAAAGTACAACAATAAATCATCATGCAATTCTGAATCAATCTCATCAATAAGGAACACATGATTGCTGGTAATAGCATTATAAAGGCATGAAAGATTAGACAAAAACTTCCTTGTGCCTTGTGATTGTTCGTCTAAACTAAGTGTAAAATTCTTTTTACCAGCAGAACATAAGAAATAGGCTTTCACCGTTTCGACTTGAATGTCAAAAATAGAATTATTATCGTCGGGGGTGATTTCATTTGCAAAAATACTAGTATACTTCGATTCCATTACAGTCTCGGTGTAGAAGTCAACTATGTTAAAATCGGCCTTCTTGAGCAACTTAAGGAAAAAACGTTTAGTGTCAGCATTTTTTTCAGCTGACTTTAAAACTTTAGCAAGGGGATATTGCTTGAAATTAACTTCATGCATATATTCTTTTATCCAATTATATAATTCAGCAATCTCTTTAATATCTTTATCAAAAGCCACTTTGCTATAGACTGAAAGAACCGTGTGATTATTCAGAGTGTTTTGAGTAAATACTTCTTTTGATTTTGTCGAAAGATTCAAACTTGTGCCAAACTTAATAATTGTCTGAGATTCTGAGCCCACAAAATTGCGCTCGTAGAATAATGCTTTTGCCCCCTTCGGATACCAATCCATATGCTCATGCAGAATGTTCTCACGATTGTAAGATACTGTGTAATCATACCGTATGCGATTGGCATAGAACGAAACGAAAAGTATAGACGGCTCATCTTGAGTTAATGCAAAAGCACTACGAGTAATTACAGGTTGCGTGCGATTAGCCCTTGAATTAAATAACAGCTCAAAAACATTTTGAATTGCCAAAAGCAAATTAGATTTACCAGATGCATTTGCTCCATAAATAACCGCAAGCTTATTGATGCGCTTATTCCCACCAACATCTACCGATGCCCACTCATCGTCTTTGGACTTCGTTTCAAAGTTTACGGTTTGCCGTTCGCGAATAGACAGGAAATTCTCTGCCCAAAATTCTCTTATCATGATATTTTATATTATAGTTATTGGGCAAATATACACAATTTTGACTAATTAACAAAATATTTAGTCCGTTTTTGTAAAAAAACTTCGAAATATTTGATAATTATATTGGATTTTCTCTTTGGCAGCACTAAATCTTGGATTTTGGAGGTCTTCACTAGCCCTAACACATTAACTGAGGATTATGAGTGGCTATGCATTCCACATTCTGCACCACGCCAAACACCGCCACGCGGCATCCTGCCAGCCGCTCCAGCGCCTCCTCACCCAGCAGCAGGCGCGTCCTAGAAAGAAAATCGTCATTCATAGCGCAAAGGTAAGTAATTTTGAGCAAATAATCAGTCTTTATCAGTCATTCTGGTTTTTAGTTTTTTGTTATATTTAATTTTACGAGCGGTCGAGCATGCGGTTGTTCCGAGCAATCGTGGGGTTGTTTTTTATGACGCTACAAAGTTAATGTATTTTCTCAAAAGGCATTTCTTAAACTTTAGCCAAAACGTTAAGTCTAAGTGACAAAGCGTTTTTTGAGGAGAAATGGCATGGTTTTCAAAAAAAGTGCTTATATTTGCAGTGGTATTGTTGAACATTTTTATTTTTTAGGGCAATGAAGACTTTTACTAGAAATATCATCATGGTAGCCATCATGCTCGTTGCGATGGGCACGGGCAGCGCCGTGGCACAGAATCTGCGCGACGCCAACTACAATATTGTGGGAAAAATCGCTGCCAACGGCACTGTGCGCAACAGCAACTACGACCCCATAGGCTACTTCAACAATGACGGCACCATTGCCAACGCCAAAGGCAAGACGGTGGGCCGCATCGACGCCAAGATGCAAATCTACAACAAAGCCGGAGAACGCATTGGCTACATCAATGCCGACGGCTCGGTCAACGATGGCGAGAGCCACCTGCTGGGATACATCGAGGTGAAGAGCGGCAAGGTGACCAACGAAGATGGCGAAGTGCTGGGGTTTGCCAACGGCATCTCCATTCAGCGCGTCGCCGCCTACTACTTCTTCGATTTCTTTGACTAGAAACTTAGATTAACGACTGTTCTCAATTAACAATAATAAACTCTTAACTAATCATGAAACATTTCATCATATTGTTGCTTGCGGTGATTGCCGCAGCCATGCCGCTGGCTGTTGATGCCCAGACGGTGAGAAACAGTAACCACAGCACCGTGGGATACGTGCGCAGCGACGGGCGCGTGGAGAACAGCAACCACAGCTGCCTGGGATACATACGCAGCGACGGACGCGTAGAGAACAGCAGCCATAGCTGCCTGGGCTACATACGCAGCGACGGACGCGTGGAGAACAGCAGCCACAGCTGCCTGGGTTACATACGCAGCGACGGGCGCATCGAGAACAGCAGCCACAGCTGCCTAGGCTACGTGCGCAGCGACGGGCGCGTGGAAAACAGCAGCCATAGCTGCCTGGGCTATGTCGAGGGCGTGAGCCGCGAGTGGGCAGCAGCGTTCTTCTTCTTTTTCTTTTGATTAGATTGCGTGCGCAATCGGGGGGAACGCGGTTTTTACATTGTCAGGCCCAGGATTTTCCAGAACTCGGCGGGCAAAGCCACGTTCTCAAGGCCTATGCAACCCTTGAACATTGATGCCACATCGGTGGCTCGATGCCCTGCATTGCCGCAGCCCACGCGAGTGACGAGAAATCGCAGCTCGGGATGCTGAGCGGCAAACTCTGTGAAGCGACGCACAGCCTGAGCCATTGTCTCAAGCGGGCAGCTGCTGGGCAAGGCATAACTGCGCCCCTGCAAACCCTCGCCTTGTCCCCACACAGCACCAAAGCGGTTCATGGCTGCCTGAGCGGCGCCACCGCTGTGGAACCCCTGTGGGTTGCTGCCAAAGACGAATATCTCACCTTCCTGCAACGTGTCGATGCGGCTGGGCGTCACACGATTGCCGTAGTAGTCACCCGCCATCTGTCGCTTGAGCTCAATCCATTCCTCCTTGTTGTGTCTGCGTCCGCTGCGATACTCCTCGTCCATCTTGCGATAGTAGTTGCGCTTTGCCGAGCTCTCTCGAGCCCAGGTGTTGCTGGTGCCGGCAACATCGTGACTGAACTCAATCACATTGTTGATCGACAGGTTGAAGCTCACCTGCTTCACGTCGTGATTGCTGCCCATGTAAGAAAACGACCAGCCTTCCTGGGTGAGCTGCTCAATCAGGGCCTTGAGTGCGGCACCAGTCCACTCGCGTGAGGCGTTCTCATAGCCGTCGGTGAGCACTGTCACCACAGCGCTGGCGTCATCGTCGCCCTTGATAAAGTTGTGCAACTCGCTTATCGACTGGCCCATGGCATCATAGAGTGGAGTGCTACCACAGGGGCGATAGTTGTCGAAGTCGCTCACTGCGCCTATAGGCTCGCGGTTGAGCAAAGTGCGCACGGGAGCGCTGCTGCCGTTGCTGTCAAACGTCACCAGCGTGAGGAAGTGCTCTTGGGTGGCACCAAAATCTCGCTGAGCACTGCGAATGCTGTTGATTGTCTCATTCACACCAGTGATGGTGGCGTGCTCAAGGCCACCCATTGAGCCACTTTCGTCAACGATAATCAAGTTGTAGATGCGGGCCTTATTGCCCTTGTTTGCGTTGTCGTTCATTTTTTCTTAGTTTTTAGAGTCAATAAAAAGCGTTGTGTAAAAATTACACGACAAAGATAGTGTGTATTTTTTACACAACAAAAACTATTCCGTGTCAATTTTACACATTTAACTTATATTAACTATTTTAGAATCATTCGGGAGGATGCTACATTCTTTTTAACACACCAGAGGACAATAACAACGGTTGCTAAACTGGTAGAACCGTTTTTTTGCGTACCTTTGCACCGATTCACATAAATGTCAAATAATTAAACCAAACAAACATGAGGAAAAATCACTTATTAACTGCCGTTGCAGCTTTGCTCGCACTCGGCATGCAAGCCCAAACGACTTTCACGTCGCAACAAATCACCTACACTGTGACTGGTGAAAACACCGTTGAGTGTAGCGGTGTTGACAATGCTGCCACCAGTATTGTTATTCCCTCAACAGTTGAGAACGATGGTGTGACCTACAATGTCAAAGCCATTGGCGAAGCCGCATTCCAGTGGAGCAATCTTACCTCGGTGGTAATCCCTGGCTCGGTCGATACCATTAAAGCCAAGGCATTCTACTACAGCGACCTCACCAGCGTAACTTTTGGCGACGGAGTGAAATACATTGGCGACTATGCCTTCTCAGGCCTGGGCATCTCAAGCCTCACGCTGCCTAACAGCGTGGAATGGATTGGCAACAGTGCATTCTACAACCAGCACAACTCAAGCTACCAGCCATGCTTGACTCAGGTGAACCTGGGCAATGGCGTTAAGCACATTGGTAATGCTGCATTCTACAAACTGGCAGCCACCAGCATCGAGATTCCTGCCTCGACCGAGGAAATTGGCTCTACATGCTTCCTTTACAGCAAACTCGAGAACGTGACACTCAACGAAGGCCTGAAAAAAATAGGCGATGGTGCTTTCAACAACTGCACCGCCCTTAGCAGCATCACCCTGCCATCTACACTCGAGGAGATTGGCATGGAGGCATTCCTTAACGACAAGGCCCTCACAGCCATCAATATCCCTGCCAGCGTGACCACCATTGGCGAGAGTGTTATCGCTAACACTGCTGTGAGCACTATCACACTTGATCCTGCCAACACCTCATTCGTCATGGTTGACGGCGTGCTCTACACTGCCGACAAGTCGTTGCTTCAAATGTCCCCAATGACTGGCGTCACCACCCATGTGGTAGATGAGAACTGCAAGGGCATCGTGGGCGGAGCCTTCTGGGGAAGCCAGCTCCAGAGCATCACACTCAACAAGGACCTCGTGGCCCTGGGTTACGCTTGCTTTGAGAGCAGCCAATTGAGCGACATCAATCTTGATGGTCCCGAGAGCATCAACTTTATCGACGAGCAGGTGTTTGCCGACACTAAACTCACCGAGGTTGTTCTTCCCGCCAACCCCTATTACCTGAACGATGGCCAGTTTGCAAGCTGCACCTCGCTCACCTCACTCACCATCCCCGAGGGCATCACCGAGATTTATCCTCACGCCCTCAACAACTGCAGCGCCCTGCAGTCTATCACCTGCCTCAGCGCAGTGCCTCCCACTATCATGGATTACTACGAGGACTACGACATGCCATTCTACAACAGCAACGAGAACGCTATCCTCTACGTCCCCAAGGGCAGCAAGAGCGCTTATCAAAACACCGAGTGGAGCTACTACACCATTGTTGAGCAGGCTCTCCCACTCGAGGTTGTTTCTACCAATCCCATGAGCGGCGACAACGCCCAGAGCTATCAGACCTACTCGTTTGAGGTGACATTCAACCAGCCAGTTACCGTGGCCCAGAGCACTCCCGATGTGAAAATCTACGTTGGCGAGATGGGCAGCAGCGAGACCCTGAGCCCACTCGACAGCTGGTATGCAACCATGAACGGCGAGACCACACTGCACGTTTGGGGCAGCGATTACGACGGCTACGTTGATTACTTTACAAGCGATGCAAGCAAGACCTATTATGTGGTTATCCCTGCTGGCGTTGTGACTTGTGAAGGTGGTTCAAACGATGAGATCGTCATCGTTCTCAACCCCGACGCCACACCAATCGAGACCCTGAGCAGCGACGACAATGCCACCATCGAGGCCATCTACAACATCAATGGCCAGCAAGTGCGTGAGATGCAACAGGGCATCAACATTGTTCGCTACAGCAACGGCACTGTGAAGAAGGTTATGAAATAATCGCAATTCTATCACTTTAATACATAAACGAAGAGGGTGTGTCAAAATTCTGGCACACTCTCTTTGTCATTATTTCTCAGGAGGTTTATTATAAAAAGGATGCGCCATAAACGCATCATGACGCACCTCTTTTTATTAACGTGTGAATGGTTCTTAAGGCATTACTTGCCGAAGTAGCGCTTGAGCAGGCCGGCGAAGCCTTGCCCGTGGCGAGCCTCGTCGCGCGCCATCTCATGAACGGTGTCGTGGATGGCGTCAAGGTTCTGCTGCTTAGCGAGCTTGGCGATGCGGAACTTGTCCTCGCAAGCGCCAGCCTCGGCAGCGGCACGCTTTTCAAGATTGGTCTTGGTGTCCCAAACCACCTCACCGAGGAGCTCAGCAAACTTAGCAGCGTGCTCAGCCTCCTCAAAAGCGTAGCGCTTGAAAGCTTCGGCGATTTCAGGATAACCCTCGCGGTCGGCCTGGCGCGACATTGCCAGATACATACCAACCTCAGAGCATTCGCCCTCGAAGTGAGCCTTCAGGCCAGCGAGAATCTCGGGGTCAATGCCCTTAGCAACACCCAAGGTGTGCTCAGCAGCATAAGCCACTTCCTCATCTTCCTTGAGCTCTTTGAACTTCTCGGCTGGTTGTTTACATTGTGGACACTTCTCGGGAGGAGTATCACCCTCATGAACATAACCGCACACTGTGCATATCCATTTCTTTGCCATAATTGTTTGTTTAGTTATTAGTTGATTAGTTTTTAGTTTATTATTTTAATCTAGATTGTCTAACGGTCAAGGCTCGCCTTGGCCTACTTATCACTTAACACTTACTACTTAACTCTTAGTTACTCTACTACTTCCTCGAAGTCTTCGGGGCCTACACCGCAAAGGGGACATTCCTCGGGTGGGTTCTCGCCTTCATGAACATAGCCACAAACTGTGCATTTCCATTTTTTCATAATAGTCAATTTAATTTTAAAGTGAATAAATATTTAACTTATTGATTATCAAGAATACAAATTTACGATAAATATTTATTATGACCAAATTTTCGGGCTCATTTTTTAAACTTTTTGGCAATTCTTTATGTCAAAGGATAAAAAACGGCGATAAATGGTAGTAAAACCAAAAGATTTTGTTACCTTTGCAACCATCAATCACCAGCACAAGAATATTAACTCAAAAAAAACCAAGTATATGAAAAAATTAAGTATTACCTTATTGCTTACTGTAATGTTAGTGGGACTGAGCTCCTGCGACACAAGGCATTTTTGGTCGTCATTATCGGGCTACAAATGGTATGCTATAGAGGGAGTGGATGGCTATTCGCGTTACAATATCTACCCTACCGATTTCGACTATATGGAAATCTATTTCCGCACCGATGGCACCGGCTCAGTGTCGTTCTATGACGACTATGGCTGGGTGACCTACGGTTTCGAGTGGGACGAGTACCGTGATCATGTGAGACTCTTTTATAATGGCGGAGGTAGCGACACCTACTACTTCGACACTAAGGGAGGATACCTATATCTGTCTAAAAACCCCTACATGAACAGCTACACGGTCTTTGCCCACTAAGGGCGAGCCTGTACACTCAATATTTAATGCCCAGCCACACACATAGCTTGCGTGACTGGGCATTTTGTTTGTGGTTTTTCGTGCAATAGGTGCTGCATTATGAAAGTTTTTGATTACTTTTGCAGTCTATATAAGCATTAAGCGTCAGCATGAAGGTAGTTCTTGTCAATCATAGCGACATGCAGGGCGGGGCGGCAATAGTGTCGCTCAGGCTTCTTCATGCGCTGCAAGAGGCTGGTATTGACGCACGCATGCTTGTCATTGACAAGCAGAGTGAAGACCCTCTAGTGGGCGAGATGGGCAGCAAGTGGGGCAACAAGTGGCGCTTCCTCGCCGAGCGGCTAGGTGTGTTTGTGCACAACGGCTTTAGGCGTGACACTTTATTCAAGATTGATGCTGGTTCTCACGGCATTAACATCGCCACTCATCCCTGGGTGAAGGATGCCGATGTGGTGTGCCTGGGCTGGGTGAATCAAGGCACGTTGTCGCTGCGTTCTATAAAGGAACTGGCACAGAGCGGCAAACCCATAGTGTGGACCATGCACGACATGTGGAACTGCACAGGAGTGTGCCACCATGCCTACGAGTGCCAGAGATATAAGGCGACTTGCGAGAGTTGTCCTCTGCTCGGTTCCAAGGGGCGAGACCTTTCTACAATCACACAGGAGCGTAAACAGCAGCTTTATATTGGTGCAAATATCCACTTTGTGGCTGTAAGCAATTGGTTGGCAGCCAAATGTCGTGAGAGCAGCTTGATGCATGACAGTGACATGAGTGTGATTGCCAACGCATTCCCTATTGAACGTTTCTCGGCTGATCGACTTCCCAACAGTGACTACGGCATCGATGACAGCAAGAAAGTGATTGTGATGGGCGCAGCACGTCTTGACGACCCAGTCAAGGGCTTTGATCAACTGATATCAACCTCTCACTATATATCGGAGCAAAAACCAGAACTTGCCAAGCGCTTGCATCTATTACTCTTTGGAGCAATTAAAGATGCTTCGCTGCTTGATGAAATAGCGTTGCCCTATAGCCACCTTGGCATGGTGAGTGACGTTGCTAGTGTGTATCGTCACAGTGATGTTGTACTTTCTACATCGCTTTATGAGACTCTTCCTGGCACACTCATCGAGGGACAGGCCAGCGGATGCCTGCCCGTGACCTTTGGCAAAGGCGGCCAAGCCGACATCGTGGAGCACCTCAAGACGGGCTACATCGCTGAATATAAAGACCCTGCAAGCATTGCCGAGGGAATCGAGTGGGCGATAGACGCCAACATCTCACGTGAGTTCCTGCACAGCGAGGTGGAGCGCAATTTTGCTTCCTCAATGATTGCCCATCAATATATTGAGCTGTTTGATAGAATAAAAACCGAAAAATAATGTAAATATGAAGACAAAGGCATTAATTATGGGAATAGCGGCGACATTATTGCTGGCGATAGTGTGCTGCCCTGATGCTCAAGCACGGAAAAAGAGCCATAGGACGCACAAGAAACCTGCGCAAAGGACTCTGGTAGTTTATTATTCACAGACGTCTAACACCAGGACCGTTGCCAAGGAGATTGCCAGAAAGCTTGGTGCCGACATTGAGGAAATAGCGCCTGTGACCCCCTATGACGGTGATTACAAGGCTACCATTGAGCGTAGCAAGAAGGAGCGTGAGCAAGGCATTTTGCCCGAGATAAAGCCTATAAAAGCCGACATCAAAAAATATGACGTGATATTCCTGGGATACCCCATCTGGTATGGCACCTTTGCTCCCCCAATGGAAGCTTTTCTCAGCCAGGTGGACTTGAGTGGCAAGAAATTGGTGCCGTTCTGCACCTTTGGCAGCGGTGGACTTGAGATTAGCAAGATTATACTTGAAGCCAAGCAGAAAGGAGCCAAGATTCTTGATGGTTATGGAGTGCGCGCAGCACGCATGGCCGCAATGCCCAATGAGGTTGACCAGTTTCTCAAGGCAAATGGTTTTCTCAAGGGCAAATATGTAAAGCTTGGTGAGTTTTCGGCACCTCATTACGTTAGCGATGAAGAGTCGGCCATCTATGATGCTGCAATTGGTGATTACCCGATGATGAAAAACACCAGAGCTCGTACCGTTGCTTCGCGTGCCATTCCCGATGGCACTGAATACCTGTTCACTGCTTACGTAAAGCAAGATAGGCCAGTTGGCCCAAACGTTGCAATGCGTCCTCCAAAGGATATGCAGGTCTATGTAATTGTCATTAATGGTAAAGCACCCGAATTCACCAAGGTTGTTAGATAAATGTATAAAAACAGATAACAATGCAAACAGTTTTATTTACAAGTACGATATTTGGTCCCATTCACAGCCGCAGGCTCGGGACCTCACTTGGTATTAACCTCATGCCTAACGACGGCAAGATTTGCTCGTTTGACTGCCTCTATTGCGAGGCTGGCTACAACGCCCAAGGTCCTGGCACCACAGGCGTGGCAAAGCGTGAGACCCTTAAAAAGCAGCTCAAAGCCAAGCTCCAAGCCATGCACGAGGCTGGCGAGAAACTCGACGTGATCACTTTCTCGGGCAACGGCGAGCCCACCCTGCACCCGCACTTCAAGGAGATAGTGCAAGATGTGATCAACCTGCGCAACCACTATTTCCCCGAGGCTAAGGTGAGCGTGCTCAGCAACGCCACCATGGCTGGCCGCCCTAATGTGATTGCCGCCCTCAAGCAGGTGGATAACAACATCCTCAAGCTCGACAGCGCAGTGGCACGCACCATGCGACTGATTAACCGTCCCACCTCGGGCAACGTGCTGCCGGCAGGCATCATCGAGGACTTGAAGGCCTACGGTGGCAAGTGCATCGTCCAGACCATGATGGTGCGTGGCGAGCACGACGGCGAGATTATCGACAACACCACCGATGCCGAGATCGACGCCCTTATCAACGCCTACCTCGCCATCAAGCCCCGCGAAATCATGCTCTACACCATCGACCGCAAGACTCCCGAGGAGAAGCTGGTGAAAGTGCCCGTCGAGGACCTCAAGCGCATTGCCCGCCACATCGAGGCCGAGACCGGCATCACAGTGCAAGTGGCGGGGTAAGTGGTAAGTGTTAAGGGTTAAATGTTAAGGGTTAAGTAGGGACAAGGCGTGCCTTGCCTTTATAAGTGTTAAGTGTGAAATGTTAAGTGTAAAGTAGGGACAAGGCGCGCCTTGTCCGTGAAGGGGCTAGATATTCTAGAAAAACTAGAAAATCTAGATATTCTAGAAAACTCTTAACTATTGCCTCGTTCTCTTGTCCTCTTGTCTTCTTGTCTTCTTGTCCTCTTGTCTTCTTGTCCTCTTGTCCTCTTGTTCTCTTGTTCTCTTGTCTTCTTGTTTTCTTGTCCTCTTGTTCTCTTGTCTTCTTGTCATCTTGTCCCCTACCAAAATATAACCAACATGATTATTCCTCCTTTTCTCAAACCAGGCGATAAGTTTGCCATCGTGTCTCCCTCGGGAACTGTGCTGCCCGAGAGGGTGGATGGCGCAGTGCGTGCCATCGAGCGATGGGGCTTTGTGCCACTGGTGAGTGAGCATTGCAAGGAGGAATATCATGCCTACACCGTTATCACCCACAGCGCTCCGCCCGAGCAACGCCTTGTCGACTTGCAGTGGGCACTCCACGACCCGCAGGTGAGGGCTATCTTGTGCAGCCGCGGCGGCTATGGTGCGGTGCATCTGCTTGAGCACCTCAACCTCGAAGCACTCGCCCATGACCCCAAGTGGCTCATAGGCTTCAGCGACATCTCGGCACTGCACGCCGCCTGGCACCGTGCCGGCGTGGTGAGCATCCACTCGCCCATGGCCAAGCACCTCACCCTTTATGACAGCGACAACGAGACCAACCGCATCAACTACAACATCCTCACCGGCAAGGGCATGCCCACCTACCACGAGCCTGCCCACCACTACAACCGCCCTGGCACAGCCACCGCCACCATCACCGGCGGCAACCTGGCGGTGCTCATGGGGCTGCTGGCAACGCCGTTCAACCTCATCAAGGCGGGCAACATCCTGTTTATCGAGGACGTGGCCGAGCAGGTATATCAGGTGCAACGGTTGCTCTATCACTTGCGGCTAGCGGGCATCCTGCCGCGACTGGCAGGACTCATCGTGGGACAGTTCACCAAGCACCGTGGCGACGACACCACAGCCATGCTCGACATGATTCACGACATGGTGGCACCCTACGGCTACCCCGTAGCCTTCAACTTCCCCATAGGGCACGTGGAGCGCAATGTGCCCATAGTGGAAGGCGCCACCGCCACCCTCGCGGTGAGCGACACTGGCGTGAAGCTACATTATGAGGAGTTAAAATAGGAAAGGAGTGAAAGGAAAGGACGGGAAGGAGTCCTAGGGGGTGCGTTTGATGTATTGCGCCGCACCGCGGCGCAAAAGAGAGCCACAAAACTAACAACTCATTATCACTTTTGCCCAGTCGCCTGTGGCGTGGTCGATGATGCCGAAAAAATCGGGTTCATCGACTATCTCGGCATCGCGGCAACCGCCAAATTGCACCTCAATCATCGCCTTGAGGCTCTCAAATTTTTCCTGGGCCTGGGCCTCGCTAGAGAAGCGATAGTCGTCGCGACCATCCTCACCCTCACTATAATATTGAAAAGAAACTTTCATGGATAAACGTTAAGTGTAAAGTGTTAAATGTTAAGTAGTGACAAGGCGTGCCTTGTCAGTGCATTATGACTTGTGCATTTTCTCGTGATGCCATATCTCGAGACTGTTGAACGCATTTTGCCACAGGATATAGAAGCCGGGACCCACGGCGGCAAGCGGGTTAAGCCACGCACTTGAGATCCAGATGGCGAAGGCGGTGTTCTTCTGGCCCATTGCCTGACCCATCTCGGTGGTGGCATGAAAGAAGCGGCCCACATAACGGCCAATGGCAAACTGCACAAAGGTGATGGCGAGGCTCGTGAGCGCCACTACCACAATAAACCACAACGTGGTGCCCGAATTCATGATGTTGCGCATCGTGGCTCCCGATATCACCAGCAGCAGCACGCCCCACAGGTAGAACGACAAGTCCTTGTTGCTCGTGATGAGGCGGTGCAGGCGATGTGCATAATGCTTCACTACATAGGCCAGAGCCATGGGTGCCAGCAGCACCGTACACACACGCTTGAGCAGTGCCACAAAGGCGTCCCAGAAGGGCATGTCGATGCTCTCGTCAACGAGCGGGAACACCGTGGGGATGAGCACCGCTGCCAGGAAGTTGCTCAGCAGCATGAAGGTGGTCATCTTCTCCAGGTCGCCATCGAGCTTGGCGGTGACCACCGGGGCGGCCGTGGCGCAAGGGCATATCACGCAGCAGATGATGCACTCCATGAGCACCAGCTCATTGCCCGAGGCATGGTAGTGAACTATGAGTGCTGTGCTCACTATCACCAGCACCAGCTGCATGGCCAGGATGACGAAATGCCACCAGCAGGGGCGCATGCGGTGGAAGTTGGCACGGCAAAATGTCACAAACAGTATCACAAACAAGATCCAGGGCAAGATGAAGTCGAAGAAGCTGTTAAACACCCTCGACGCCTCATCGAGTGCTGGAGTGAAGTAGAAGATGAAATATACCAGTATTCCTGTCGTCATCGACACTGGCAGGGTCCATTCTTTCAAGAAATTAATAAGTTTGTTCATTAACACTGTTCTTTCTCGTTTTTGTTTTGTGCCACTCCACGAGTGTGGGCATTATAAGTAGTGGTGACGTCAGTTCACGCCATTAGCGGTAGCAATTTGCCTTATTTCGGAATTGGAGAATTGAATATCTACTGTTTTACCGGTGCCCTTGCCTGTGTAGCGGTGGCATATTCCTCGCCCTGAGCGCGCTACCAGTTTATAAAGAACACCTGTCAAGGTGTTATTGCGCAGCTCATTGCCTATGACCATGTTGCCATTATCTTTGTAACTGCTGTTGTTTTCGATCTGAGAGATGTCAAAATTGCTATCGTCAATCTCATAGACATAGATGATATTATCTTTTTCAAGTTTGAAATCCACGATTTTCGTTACCCGATCTACCGTCTTGGGCATGGCTTTTCTTGTTATCTGAACAAGGTTCTCGATTATCTCGTCTTGAGTGAGCGCCTTGATGCCCTTGAGCATGTCGTGACTCACCTCTAGAGCCATCTTCTTTCCTGACATTGAGCCATTAAAGTGGCACTTTATTCCATAGCCCGACAAGACTAGGGTCTTTATTAGAGCTTTGTCGTTTTGCGACACTTCATCAAGGCAACACAGCCTCCAAATATTCAGCAGTGTCTTGTCATCAAGATTAGCATATTCTATTTTGTTTTCATCAACCACATAGTTGATAACAAGTGTCTTGCCATCACGCTTATAGCCGATGGCCGAGAATAGCTTGTAGTCGATGGGGCAATTTTGATTGAGTTCGTTTACCAGTTGCTCCACCTCGCTCTCGCTCATCTTCTCACCGAGCTTCAACTGCTTGCTGGTGCATGCGCCCAGCCATAGAACGAGGGCACCAAGGATGGCACAGCACACTAAAAAACGGGATGTAGAGTTTCTCATAGCCTAAACAATGCTATCTATTTGAGCTTGAAAGTGACCGACTTGAAGCACATGTCGCCACACCATATCTCGTAGCGGTAGGTGCCAGGATAGAAATGCCCCTTGTCAGAGCCACCCCACCCTTTTAATGACTCCACATTGTCGGCCGGATACACGGTGCTAATCGTGTAAGAGTAAGAATAAGAGCCATCTTTGGGCGACTCGCCACCTAGCACAATATTTCCATCGGGATTATAGAGCTTTACTTGAAGCTCCACTTTCTCACCAGGCTTAAAGCCATAGTAGGTGATGCGTGGCAGCAGATACATCGAGGTGGAAGCCTGAATGTCACCCCCAAAGGTGGTTATGGGCGTGCCACTGCCGTCGGCGTTGGCAACTTCCAGCTTCTTGATATAGATGGGGTAAAGGGTGCGCAAGCTGTCGCCCTCTTTGGCAAGCGCCTCTCGGGCGAGCCTCTCCTTCTTCAAGGCCTGTGTGGTAGTGTCGAGCTGAAAGTTGAGACTCGCGAGCTGGCTTTTGAGCGTTGCCACCTGGCCGTTGGCATTCTTCAGCCCCATGTCGGCAGCGTTCTTGTTGTTGCTGATGTGATGAATCCACACCCAGCTGGCGGCCAGCGCCAGGGCCAGCAAAGCCACCAGTGCCCATAAAAACCTTGACAGTTTGCCTTGTCTTCTCCTCTCAGGTGCTTGGTTGTTGTTTATGATTTGAGTGTCGTTGTCCATTGATTATTTCTGTTGTAAAAAGGTTTGTGGGCTAGTATCAAGCATTTTAGATAACACTTCATGAATAGCCTGCCAATGCACGATGCAAAGTTAATTATTAGTTTTCACTCTTGCAAGAGCAATGATTGAATTAGATGCAATTTGCCAGCTCAGCCCACCCCAGTCATTTCATCTAACGCGCCAAACAAAAACAGCAGCAACACAAACATTACCACATAGATGGCCAGTACCAGCAAGATGAAAAGAAGGGTTTTCACTATCGACTGCGTGAACGTCAAGCCATAGAGCTGCTTGTAGTCAAAAACCAGGACTATGCCTGACAGTGGCGCTGGCACAAAATAGGGCAGGAAAAAAGTGGGTGGCAAGTTCCACGTGATGAGCATCCACAAGATGGCCACGAGGTGCATCTGGCAGTTGATGTAAATCTGCGAGAAGAAGGTCTCTACCAGGTTATAGCCCTTGTTGTGGAACACGACCCATGCCGCCAGCACCACAAACACGTTCTGCACAAGAATGCGGTAAAGGTCGTTTTTATCTAGATAGACCAAGACGCGGCCTATGTAATCAAAGACAAGAGCCGTGATTTTGCTTGTGTGCCGCACCGAGTTTAGGGCTTGAGCTACATCGACGCTCACTAGTGGGTCTTCAAAATCAAATAGCCATGTCACAAAGACGATGACAAGGGTGAGCACTGCCAGCATCTTAAACGGAGGAAAATAGCTCAAGTGGTGACCTTCGAGATAGTCGCGTATCATGTAGCCTGGGCGCCACAGCAGGTCGCGAATGGAGCGAAACATAGGGCGGTTGCCAAAGCCCCAGATGTCGAGAAAGTTACTAGTCAATCGGCTGAAAGTGAAACGTGCATGCTGCGATGACATGCCACACTGCGGGCAGTAGCGCCCTTCATAGCCATAGCCGCAATGGTTGCACACGTGATGCTCGTGCACCACATCGCCAGTTGCCACAGGCTGCCTCATGCGCTGGTCAATGCGCTGGCTGCAGTCCTTTACCTTCTGATATTTTGCCTTAATGCTCATTACTTTATCAGTGCAAAGTTCATCAAAATTCTTGATATAGACAAATTGAGGTGTCATTTAATCTTTTTTCTCACACAACAAAAGCAGAGGTAACAACGTTTTATTTTAGTATAACATAATTATTCATGACATATCTTTACAGGTGTTTGTGGTGCCTATTGGCCACTATAGCTGTGGGTAGTGCGGTGACGTGCGCTGCCGACAGTATCGCCGTGAACTACAGCACTGGCATTACCATAAATGCTGGTGGCAAGGAGTTTGCACCCTACCACATAGCCAGCAACCGGCGAGGCACTGTCACACAGCAGCACTCGGCACTGGTGAGCGCAGCATTGTGGCACACCATGGACACCACGCGACGCCTCTCGTGGGGAGCCGGCATCGAAGCCTGGGGTGGATACTCCTCGAGCGCCAGCTATCAGCGCTACGACCCTGCCAGCGAAGGGATGACTGCCGTGAGTGAGCACCCCGCCCGCCTGTGGCTGCAGCAACTGTGGGTAGAGGGCAAATATCGCGGAGCCTTCCTCACGATAGGCCAAAAGGACATTGACCCAGGATTTGTGAACCGCAGCCTCAGCAGCGGCGACCTGATAATGAGTGGCAATGCGCGAGCACCCTTTGGCGTGAAGATAGGCTTTGTCAACTACCAGAACATACCCTTCACCCGCGGCTGGGTGCAAATCAAGGGCGAGATAGGATATTACCGCCTTGGCGACTCTAAATGGCTCAAAAACCACTATAACTACTATAACAACTTCATCACCACCAACTACTGGTTTAACTACAAGAACCTATACCTGCGCACCAATCCTAGCAAGCCGCTGGTTTTCACCCTGGGAATGCAGGCGGCATGCCAGTTTGCCGGCACAGCAACCTATTATAACAACGGCCAGGTGTGGCAAGAGGTGAAAATGAAAGCCGGCATTGGAGCCTTCTGGCACGCTTTCATCCCTGGCAATGGAGGTGAGAACTTGGGCGACAAAATCTATGTGGAAGGCAACCACATTGGGTCGTGGGACTTGGCACTAGAATATAAGCTTGACTCATCACACACCCTCAGGGGATATTACCAGTCGCCATTTGAAGACGGCTCGGGAGTGGGCAAATACAACGGCTTCGACGGACTGTGGGGACTGGAGTACCGTAGCTCCAAGCATGGAGTGGTAACTGGTGTCGTTGCCGAGCTGCTCACTCTCATGAACCAGAGCGGCCCCATCCATTTCGCCTATAAAGACTTTGCCGATGAATCACACCCCGACGGCAGCGCAATAGGGTCGGCGGCCACTGGCAGCGACGACTACTACAACAACTACTGCTACGACGGGTATCACAACCGGGGCATGTCGATAGGGTCGCCCATGGCTAAGTCGCCACTCTACAACACTAACGGCTACCTGCGCTTCACCGACAACCGCCTGCGGGGGTTCCACCTCGCGGTCATGGGTGAGGTGGGCTCTCAGGTGGGCTACCGCGCCATGCTCACGTGGCGCAAGTCGTTTGGCACACCATTTATTCCTCACAGAACCCCACTGTCGGGCATCTCGATGATGGTTGAGGCTTCCTACTGCCCGCAATGGCTGGCTGGCCTGCAAATCAAAGCTATGCTGGCTCACGACCACGGCTCACTCTATGACAACAACACCGGCGCGCTAATCTCGGTATTCTATAACGGCAATTTCTCCTTTTAAATGAAACGACTGGCAACACACATCATCCTTGCTATAGCGGCTATAATAAGCTTGAGCGGCTGCTCTCACAACAATGGCGACATAGGCTACTGGTTGGGGCTGTGGCACCTCGACTCCATTGAAATTGACGGCACCCCAGTGACCCACTACGATGGCAACACCTACTTCATGTTTCAAGGAAAGGTGTTCTGCATCAGGTGCGTTGACGAAGCTCACCAGTCCTATATCGAGAGCTATGCACAGTGGCATGAGAGCGACGACCACCAGCACGTGACTCTCACCTTTGCCGACGAGAACTTCAAGCCCGGCGTCACCCCTCTTGTTCCCCTTGAGGTGGTCACCACACTCACCGTTGACACACTCACTAGCCGAGAGATGACACTCAAGCACACCCATTCCCTGACTGGCTCCACACTCACCTATCACCTCACCCGCTGGGAGTGAGACCTAATGCGGTTACAAAACAGGCGGCGCCTCGGGAAAATCTCAAATAAATTTGGTTTTTAAATAAAATGCTCACGCTCGGTAAACAAAGAGCAAGCTCCTGTTTACTCTCGTTTAATCCCATTTTTCTCTCGGCTTGCACTACTTTTGGATAAAGTGGGCGGCGCCTCGGAAAATCTCAAATAAATTTGGTTTTTCTCTCGGCTTGCACTACTTTTGCAAGTTATTTTCACATTAGCATTGGAGTTATGATAATATTAGGAATTGAGTCGTCTTGTGACGATACCAGCGCAGCGGTCATTAAGGACTGCGTTTTGTTGAGCAATGTCATTGCCAGCCAAAAGGTGCATGAGGCCTATGGCGGCGTGGTTCCGGAGCTCGCTTCACGCGCGCATCAGCAGAACATCGTTCCAGTGGTGAGCGAGGCAATCAGGCAGGCAGGCATCAACAAGAGCGATATCGACGCCATAGCCTTCACGCGTGGACCTGGGCTGCCAGGCTCGCTACATGTGGGCACGGCATTCAGCAAGGGACTGGCACTGGCGCTTAACATACCATTGGTCGATGTGAACCACCTGCATGGACATGTGCTGGCGCATTTCATCAAGGAAGACGAGAACAGCGCGGTGCCCGAGTTCCCCTTCCTGTGCTTGCTCATCAGTGGCGGCAACTCTCAGATTATCAAGGTAGAGTCGCCTTATGACATGGAAATCATGGGTCAGACCATCGACGACGCTGCCGGCGAAGCCTTCGACAAATGTGCCAAAGTGATGGGACTGCCCTATCCTGGCGGACCAATAATCGACCAACTCGCTCAAGAGGGTGACCCCAAGCGTTTCAAGTTCTCAAAGCCGCACATCGAGGGCTACAACTACAGCTTCAGCGGCCTGAAGACCTCATTCCTCTACACCCTTCGCGACGAGCTCAAGCTCAACCCTAATTTCATTGAGGAGAACAAGGCCGACCTGGCTGCGTCGTTACAAAAGACTATAATCGATATCCTGATGGACAAATTTGGCAAAGCCATTAAGGACACAGGCATCAAGACGGTAGCAATAGGTGGAGGCGTGAGTGCCAACAGCGGCGTGCGAGCCGCCGTGAAGCAGTACTGCGACCGTAGGGGTATCAAGGCATTTATCCCCAAGCGCACCTTCACTACCGACAACGCCGCCATGATCGCCGTGGCAGGCCATTACAAATTCTTGCGCGGCGAGACCTGCCCCATCACCGCCCCACCCTTTGCCAGAGTGGTGATCTGATTCGGGGATCGGAGGTCGAGGATCGGGGATCGGAGATCGGGGATCGGGGATCGGGGATTGAAGGTCGGGAATCGGGGATCGGAGGTCGGAGGTCGGAGCGGTTCACTGTGCTGCGACTCTGTCGCAGCCACTTAACTCTTAAAACTTAACACTTTTCACTTAAAAAGAATGCACCCTTTACTCACACTTATCATCGCCTTTGTGTTGCTGGAGTTTGCCGTGAGCAACGTGCTCTCGTGGCTCAACGGCAAGTGGATGACACATCCCATTCCCAAAGTTCTTGAAGGTCTCTACGACGAAGAGAAATACCAAAAACAGCAAGCCTATATGCGTGCCAATAGGCGCGTAGGGTGGATAGAGCGCTGTGTGAGTCTTGCCATTACTCTCGCCGTCCTCATCCCTGGCGTGCTTGGGTGGCTCGACACTCTCACCACTCAGTGGACTCATAGTCTGCTGCTGCAGTTACTCATCTTCTTTAGCATCTATGCAGTAGTATCGGCTATCATCAGCTTGCCCTTCAGCTATTACGACACCTTCGTCATTGAGCAGAAATTTGGTTTCAACAAAACAACTAAAAAAACGTTCTGGTTCGATGCTCTCAAAAGTTTCCTGCTTACTCTGGTGCTCGGCTCTGTGCTACTCGCTGTTATCTTCATTCTTTACAGTTATCTTGGCAAGTCGTTCTGGATTTGGGCAACCTTAGTATGCGCCGCATTCATAATGTTCTTCTCGCTGTTTTACAGCAACCTTATTGTGCCACTGTTCAACAAACAGAAGCCACTAGAGGAAGGTGAATTGCGCACCGCCATCGAGGATGCCGCTCATGAAATGGGATTTTCTATTAAAAACATATATGTTATCGACGGCTCCAAGCACAGCACCAAGGCCAACGCCTATTTCACTGGCTTTGGCATGAAAAAACGCGTGGTACTCTACGACACCCTCATTGAGCAACTCACAACCAAGGAAATAGTAGCGGTACTGGCGCATGAATTGGGACACAACAAGCATCGCGACACCATCAAAACCATGATAATGAGCATTGCAATGGTAGCTGTTAACCTCTTTGTGTTCTCGTTGCTTGCCGACAATCCCGATCTTTCACACGCTCTCGGCGGGTCGCGCGACCACTCTTTTGCGTTATCACTAGTGGCCTTCTCGCTACTGTTCTCGCCCATCGATCTTGTTCTTGACCCTATAATCAACGGCGTGTCAAGACGCTGCGAATATGCCGCCGACGCTTTTGCCAAGAAATATGGTCATAGCGAGCACCTGATCTCTGGTCTCAAAAAAATGAGCGCAAACACCCTCTCCAACCTCACGCCCCACCCCGCAGTAGTGTGGATGGACTACAGTCATCCCACCCTAGCACAACGTATAATAGCCTTAATAAATGCATAATGCACAATGCACAATTCATAATATAGAATGCGTTGCTATTAATCTCACCACTATCTTCCATAAACGATAAACGACCAACGATAAACCATAAACGATAAACGAAACATGAAATATTCCACAATAGTAATAGGTGACGAGCTGCTCATAGGCCAAGTCACCGACACTAATTCGGGCTGGATAGCCCGACACCTGTCACCACTGGGATGGGAAGCCAAGAGCGTGAAAGTGATTAGCGATGATGCCAGCGAGATTTTCAATGCCATCGACGAGGCCTTTGCCGCGACCGACGTGGCGCTCATGACTGGCGGCCTAGGCCCCACCAAAGACGACATCACCAAAGCTACCCTGTGCCAGTACTTCGGCGGCGAGATGGTGCTCAACGAGGACGTAAAGCGCAATGTTGACGCACAGTTTGAGCGCCGCGGCATCCCTATGAACCGCCTCACCGCAGACCAGGCCATGGTGCCCTCGTCGTGCCGCGTGATACAGAACGAGGTGGGCACAGCACCCATCATGTGGTTTGAGCGCGACGGCAAAGTGCTAGTGTCGATGCCTGGCGTGCCCCACGAGACCCAGACGATGATGCAGCGCGCCGTCATCCCGCAGCTGCTCAAGCACTTCCACAGCGACCTCGACATCGAGTTCCGCACCTTTGTCGTCATCGACTATGCCGAGAGTGCCCTAGCCGAGAAGCTCGAAGACTACGAGAAACAGCTGCCAGAATACATCCACCTCGCCTACCTGCCCAACCTGGGCATCATCAGGCTGCGACTCACAGGCGCGCACCACGACCCACAGGTCATTACCGCCGCCATGGAGCAGCACTCGCGCAAGCTCCATGAGATACTGGGCCGCAGCATCATTGCCGATGGCGACAAACCACTGGCGATGATTGTGGGCGAGCGGCTGCGCGAGCTGGGACTCACCCTCTCCACCGCCGAGAGCTGCACCGGCGGCAACGTGGCACATGTCATCACCGAGATTGCCGGCAGCAGCGACTACTTCATGGGCAGCGTGGTGAGCTACAGCAACGACGTGAAACAGCGAGTGCTGGGGGTGGATAGCGACACTCTCGACACCTGTGGCGCGGTGAGCCAGCCCGTAGTAGAGCAGATGGCATGCGGAGTGAGCCAGCTGTGCCACACCCACTGCGCCGTGGCCACCAGCGGTGTGGCAGGCCCAGGTGGCGGCACCCCTCTCAAGCCCGTGGGCACCGTGTGGATGGCGGCAAAGGTGGGCGACATTGTGGTGAGCCAGTGCCTGCACCTGCCCGGCGAGCGCAAGCAAGTTATCACCCGTGCCACCAACCAGGCACTCATCATGCTCCTGAAGCTGCTGCAACAGCAATAACACAAGCGGCTTGTATATTTTTGAGAACTACACCAAGCTTATTTATAAACAACTATTAATCACTATTATGACAAAGAAATTCTCTATTGCCATAGTGGCAATTATGGCCTTGTGCCTCACGGCTAATGCCGACCCTATCAAGATTAAAGGCGTGTATAACAACAACCGCTATGACGACCATGCCGACCACTGGTACAGCACCTTTGTGGGATGGAACAGCACACTGGGCAAGGCCATCTTTGTGGCCATTGGAAGGTATTTTATGATTTCTTTATAACTCAGTTTGCTGGGATTGCATCTAGCGCTGCCTATAAAACGTTGTCTGTCGAGCGCGTCAGCATCACGAAGGAGTTTATTCACTTTATCGTTTTGCTCAAAGTTGTGCCTGTGGCCATGACTGCAATGGTTCCACACTGCCGCTCTAATGTAATCGGCCTCGTTTTCGGCGATGTTGTATTTGTCCCATATATTTTTAAAAAGATTGAATTTATGCATTGCAGCGTTGGCTCCGTGGTTTGGTTCCTTCCCATTGCGGGTTCTGGAAAGGTCATGCAGAAATGCCGCGCAGTAGACCAACAGCCCAATCCTAGGACACACGTTAAGTTCTTTGGCGATGAGGGCGCTATGAATCATAACGCGATATATGTGTCCAACGCCTTGGATTCCAGTTATGTGTTCATGGGTATTGTTGTCGAAATATCCACTTGACAAGTTAAAATCGTCTGGACTAACTCTAATGTAGTCTAATGCTGAGAGAATGCTTATTTTTATTTATTAGCGATTTTTCTGTTTAAGTAAAATAATTGTATGAGATTTATATCAGGCTATTCTTTCTTTTTCGCCATTTCGATGATTTCATCAGGTATAGCGACCTGGTAAGCAACTTCATCATCATAAATATTCACGTCTGCATTCAGGTGTTCTTTTAAGAATTTGATGGCCTCTTCTTCATTAAGGCTCGAAACGTAGTCCTTCAGCCAGTCATCGAAGTAATCAGTCTTGGCATCGTACAAGGCATCCTCGTCAAGCTCACCATCCGTGATATAGTCTTCTTCATCATACTCAAAGATGAAACCGCAGTTCTCCACACAGTAGGCCATCAGTTCTTCTGTGTTATATTCGTAGTATCCCTCAAGGAAACCTTCCATGAGCCAGTGCTTCTCTTCTGCGTCATATGCCATTTTGAAAAACGCGTCATCCAATTTTTTGTAAATGTCAGGATACACCTCTTCCAGTCTGAGCTCTTCGACATAAAACGTTCCTTCTTTGCGGATAAGTTCAACAATCTTTGCGACTTCCTCGTCAGAGAGTTCAACAAATCCATCACTCTCAACATTCACCGGACCCGAGTGAGACCAGCCAAGACAGGTGTCATTGTAAATACTGTATAAAGCCATTTTCTAAATAGTTTATTAAGTTAAAAGAATAATTATTAGCGTTGCATGTGCCCCAAAGCACACTGATCACATTTTTATCTAAAGATATAGCGTCGAGAATGTCTCCATAAAATATGATAGAAACAGACAGTTTGAACAATTATCTATTTCACTTTTAAACATCAAACCTCGTGTTCGAGATACGCAGGGTGGTTTTCGCCATTTGACAGTCGGTCTCTAAATGCCAATATTTCCTTTTCAACATAGGAATACACTTCTTCGACTGGTGCATATGCACCAAGTTCCTCAACCTGCGGTCTTATGGCTGGCAGTATTATATTAATCATTTGAATGTAACATTCTACTTCACCTTGCTCGGGTAGCAGTTCTGCTTCATAGAGCGTGTGAGCAGGATGCATCACACCACCTAAACCACATGAAATCATCGGTACTCCCGTCTCAGCATGGAATCGACACATCACATCACGTCCACTCAACTTGAATATTGCCTGCGCTTGCAAGCAATGAAAGAACACACAGAATGAGAAATAGAAACTCTTCTCACGGGTTGCTGCCGGCATGCCATTAGGTCTCTGCTTATTGAAATAACGATCTGCATAACCGATCCATGGGAATCGTGGCCTGGTGCAACTTTTACTGACATCAAACCACCGCATTAAGTCTTTTTGAAATTCCAGGCTAGAATAGTAGCTCTTGTATCCTTCAATCGTCGTTGTTATCATCTTATTTTTCTTTTAGATTATCTTCTGTTATTGTTTATAGCCATTGGCGATTACACAAGTTTTATGTATCGGAAAAATGGCTCGAAGAAGAGGTCTTCTTCGTTGTTGCGGTCATATAGTTCCTCATTTGCAAAGAACGCTTCTTTCCACAGGTCGATAGTTACTTGATGGTTGGGCGAAATGGGTTCTGTCGCTTCGAACATACCAGGTCTTGGTCTACTGATAAGCCCAGCCTCAATCATTTGAGGCACAACACAGTTTCTTGAATTCTTTGTACTAACATTATAGCCGTAGATGTCAGAAACGAGTTTATCAATCACCTGACCAGATACAACATCTTGTTGTCTGAACTGCTTGGCAAAGATTTTAGCTAGTTGATATGCAAAATGGTAACGCCCACAGATAACTGCCGTTAAAATCAATGAGCGGTCAGTATTGCTATTTAATGCGTCAAGTATTTCAGCCTTATGCTCTTCAAGGAACGGAGTGAGTGGGCTGTTCTTGACTGCACTGATTATATGTGTGGCCGCAAAGTGCTTAGTCTTCCATCCTGCGTAGTCGGCTTCAAGCAACTGGGTCAGATGTTCTTCAGTCACTTCAAATCCGGTTAGGTGGTCTTTTAGTGCCTCACCAAGCACATATAACGGTATGCGAGTAAAAATGCCTAATGTCTTATTTTGTATCATGATTTCCTGATTGTGATAAATGGGATTATTACTTCAAGCCAGTGTGTTCCGCCGTGGGTTACGTGATTCTCACGGGAGAACACCTCACGATCGGTTGGATAGAATGTTTGGCTCGATGGGTCTATTTGCTCAACATGACCGGCGTGGTCACGAGCAAAAGTCTCTCGGTTTGCCGATGGATGTAAGGTGATGTGCCTACCGCTCCAGTTGGCACCGGTCTTCTCGTCTTGCGAGAGTTTTACCACGCTTTGTGGCTCGATGTTGCCATGGTCGGTGGTGATATAGATGGTGAAACCTGCATTGAGCAGTGTCCTCACCACACCGAGCAGTCGTCCGTCATTCACCCATCGCCGTGTGTCGTCGTAGAGGTACATGTAGTTGGTGGCAGAGTGCATCTTATCGTCAAGATCGGTTGTGACGTAACCGAAATATTGGCGCATTGGCGGCACTTCGTCCACATCACCGTCATACTGATAATATATCAAGCTTGCCAATACTTTCTTCGCCAGCCAAAACTCATCCCATAACTTCTCTTCGTTGTGAGGATTTTGGATGTAAGTCTCAACTGGTCTATTTCCGCGGAAGATGGCTTGACGTGATAGTTCGGTGGTGCTTGGTAGCCACGAGAAACTTGCGTCAAACTGCGTGATGACACCTTTTATGCTCTCTGCAAAGTGTGAACGCAATATTTCTGCTTGCCACAAATTCATTCCATCAACGACAATTAAAGCCGACTTGGCGTTCTCCTGTTTAGCGATAAACGGTAGCACTTGGCACACGTTTCGTGGGCAGTTTCTGCCCAACGAGGCACTGGAAATCGACACATAGCTCTGCCGCAGGAAGTCTTGGAATTGCTTGTTGAGCGAAGTTATTGGCTCAATCATTGCGCGCCAGCGATCAATTTCAATGGCGTGCAGCATCAACTTGGCAAGTTCTGATGCCCACTTCTGCGGACGATGGAATTCAATCTTGGCAACGATGGCTTGCCATTGCTGCAAGATTCTGCTCAACTCATCGTTGACACGAGCTTGCGAGTTGTCATACTCTTGAAGCACCTTTGCGGTTTGCTCACGAGAGAGATTGACAATCTGCTTGTGTGAGAAAATCCATTTGAGCGAGTAATAGTCACAATGGCGAATGGTCTCCCAGTGATAACGGGGAAACAAATTCTTCGCTTGGAACGTAATCAGATCGGCACGCTGGGCGATGTCGGGCAAGACTTCAAACTCCTCGTCTTGCACGAAAAGCACTCGCCCTGGGGTTTCTTTCAATTCTGTTTCCACCATTACTCGCAGGTCTATCGCCTTACCGTGATAAATGCTCACCGAGGCATAACGCAAAGCCTCTTGCACATCGGGCCGGCTTAAAAAGCCGTCTCGATTGAGCACAATGGTGAGCCGTTTATCTTCGTAAGTAAACAGACGGCTGACGATATGATCTGCGAGTGTGTCCATTATACGTGTGAAACAGCGATGTCGTAGAACTGCAGCAGCACCTCGTCTTCCATCAGCAGGGATTCAGGCAATTTCTCTGCCACCTTGACGATGGTAGCGAAGTCTTTCTGCTTGTAGCACTCGGTAAAACCAAAGCGCAGTGCTTCAAGGTTGGTATCCTTTAAGCGTCGTGCCTTGCCTGCCTGCTCAACAAATAGCCCAAACTGCTTGCGCAGACGCTTGTTGCGCATTTCGGTGAGGTGGGCCTGGTTCTCGAAGTCGGGAATCACCCACCGGCCATCATCTTCTTTGATGAAGTTCTCTTTGAGAATATCCATCAGTTCGGGGATGGCATCACCCTTCTTGGGTGTTTGCAGTTGCGACATCCACTTTGTGGTCAACTCCGCGTATGTTTGTGGCTTGATTAATTCACGGCGCAGCCACTCTATGCCTTCTCGCTCGCTGGAGACAAACAACGAGGTTTCTGCTCCGACGGGAGTTTTCTTCTTCTGTTCTTCATATTCAAGCGCTTGGTCGGGAGTGAAATACATTCCGTCGCGCTCAATGAAACGAGCATGAAGTTCTTTCTGGAACTCTTGCGAGTTCATCGGAATTTCATAACCATTTTGCACGTAGAATGAAATAATTCGGTCGTATATAATGCGTGGATCACGGTCGCTAACGAACATGAGTTTCCCGTTCTTGATTACATATTTCGCACACCTGTTCAAGTGTTCTTGAACCATATCCCATAGAGAAGATTCAGGTCGAACCGTGATTTTCTGCAAAACGTCAGATGTTGGTTTATAGCAAGAAATGGCCAAGTCCTGTTTTACAGCTGTTGGGCCAATCATAGCATATAATCCTCCTCTAGTTTTATCTAAGTCAGTAATTGCGGAAATAATAAATCCTGCAGATTTTATTGCATATTGTAAGCTGTTCCAAAAAGAGGCTGACGTGTTACTAAATTCTACTGTCATCCATTTTCCAGGCTTAAGAACTCTATAATACTCTCGGAAACATTTTGACATAATCTCCTGATATTCTGGAATGCCTTTATGTTGAGCAGGATTCGAAATAGCTTCCTCGCTATTGTCTGTCATGACTTTAAGCCAAGATTCTGATACAGTATTAAGCTCAGAATACATAATGTTGGCACCAAAAGGAGGATCGGTGAAAATATAATCAACCGAATTATCAGCAATGGACGAATTTGTAGCAGAACAAATTTGGACAGCCGACCCTTCATTAAGAAAGTTAAGTGCTCGTATAACTTTACCTGCTTGATATACGAATTGGTCAATTGGGTTATTTTCTACAAATTGAGGGGGCATATATAGAACATTTGCCATTGGACCAACAAGAGCTCGACTTCCATGTTGGGGCATATATCGATTCAATTTTGTGAGTTTTGGAAGCATTGATGTAAAAATGAACATTAATGCTTTTTCATAATACTTATACTCATGTATTAATTGGTACAAATAAGCCAAAACCAATTGGGTCCTATATGGATATATCATATATACATGTGTGCATCCTGTTCTTACCAGTTGGTCTATATTGTATCCGGAGCCAAAAGGATATTTAGGAATAAAACCATCAAACTGTGAATAATCAACAGCCTTGATGTCGCGTGAGAAGTATCTTCCTTTCTTGGGAATAGAATAATTTAATAAACAACACTCATATTTAGTTTGTGAAGTAACTTCTCCTAAATAAGAGTCAAATGAAGTTTCTTTAATATGATGAATCTGAGATTTTTTTTGCTCTGTTCCACAATTAGGACATACAAGTGTCTTTGAATGTTTTTTTGTTTCATAGTCGAAAGATAAGTCATGAACATTTAGCTCATGCCCACAGTTTGAACAAGACACTATTTCAGACCAAACAAAGTAATTTACATGCCCTTTAATGTTAGATTTTCCGTAAGGAACGTCAATCTCATAAAAGTGACCAAATCGGCTTTCAAGCTTTCCAACAATTTCGTTTACTGCATTTTGAACAGCATTAGCGTCAAACCGTGAATTATAATTACTAGAGATGTGGAAGCATAGAGGACTTAAATCGCCACAGATAGCGTGGCGAGCACCCCATTTTGGAGATGAATATCCATTCTCTCTAAAATCTGCTTGAATATCAATTTTACTATCGCTGTCAGGATTTCCGCATGCCGAAGCCGCCACACCTGTCATACCTGTCCCGGCAAAGCCATCAAGCACAATGTCTCCCGGCTGAGTATAATGCAGTATATATCGCATTATTACTTGGTGAGGTACTTTAGTGTGATAGGTATGAGCGTTATATATAGCATGGTTCTTACCTTGTTTAATTCCATAGGCATACGGCTCAGTCACCTCGAAGTCGGCGGTGCGTTTACCCTCGGCTTCGAGTTGTTGCTTCTCCTGCTCCCACTCGCGAATGAAGTCGTTGAGCCAGGGGTTGGGGCAAGCGGTGTAATAAGGTGGGTCGCTCAGTGCGATGATGTCGTCATCTTCGCCGATGGGGAATCCCTCTATCTTGCGAAGTTCGGGTAGCCGCTTCCGCAACTCCTCACGAAAATAGCGGCGGCGTTCCTCATCATCGGGGAACGTCATGCCCAGCACTTTCACCGGTCCACTGCCATATTTTACCTGCGGTTCAGATGCGATGTTGTTCATCTCCTCGTCGGTGAACATGCTAGGTTGTTGATAATTATCGTTAGCCATAAACAGTGATTATTTCAAGATGATACGTACTTTGTTTTGTTTTTTGCCCTTTGTGCGCTCAAGTAGATAGCGGTCGAAAGCGGTTTGTGCTTGCTCCATCGTCAACGGACGATCGAAGTAACGGCGCATTGTGTCGACAGAAATCTCCACTGCGTCATATCCCTCACCGAGTTTGTCGAGCAGTTCGACGAGACATTCGGCGGCGTGTTCGTCGTTGATATTCTCCAGTTCGTTGATAAAGCGATTGAGGAAGTTCTGGTCGCCCTCAGGCATGAGGCGCATGGTCTGCTGCTGCTCGTCGGCCTTGCAGAAGTCGCGCACCGTATCAATCCATCGCTTGTTCAGGTCATCAAGGTCTTGCCACAGCTGATGCACCGAGCGCGGTGCATGCGTTTGCGTGGTGGGGTTGAAGTCGATGTAAGGCGACGACTGGAGCACCGACTCGGCATTGGGGTTGGCCGGTTTCAGTTTGTAGGCATCCTCGCGCAGGTGTGTCCACTCGTCGGTGTTGAGCAAAGCAAACTCCGAGAGCTTGCGGCACACGGCGAACTGCGGCGAGTTGAGCAGCCTCATGCGGTCTTGGTTCTCAATGTCGGTGATGCAGAAACTGCGGTAACGCTGCATGTAGAATGCGATGTACTGTTCTTTTACCTGCGTGAGCTGTTGCTTGTAGGCCTCAACAATCTCCCCGGTCGGATTAGCGATTACCTCACGAAAACCTTCCACGGCGCTGGTGATGGCCGCTTGCAGTGGATGGTCGGCGGGCACATATTGCCGTGCCTGGTTCAAGTAGGACACCTCGGCATCAAGCTCACGCGCCGTCTTGATGGTCTTGACCGCCTCGTTGAAGTGGGCAATATAATCGCCAATGTGGGCGACTTCTTCCACGCTCCACTGCAGGTTTTTCAGTTTGGCGCGTGAGGTGTAGGTCTTTATTTTATCGCCAAAGCCACGCAGGGCCGTAAATTCGTTGCGAAGGTTTATCGCGTTGGTGTCGTCGATGATTTCCACTCCACCAATGATGACCGGGCCACGCAACTCGCGGTTGACAAACGTGATGGCTTTTTCGGCAAGTTCCTTGCCGGCATTGGTGAACTGTGCGAAAGCGTCGCGGTCGTCGTCGGCAAGGCGTGCCGAGATGTCACGGGCAAGCAGCAATTTCGACAGTGCCTTAATCACGGGCATATTCATGCCTCTGGGTCGAGCGATATGCGAGAATAGATAGTAGTCGGCCTCGGTGAGATTGCGCAGTGCCTCAGGGTTAGACCCATTGAGGCGAGTTCCGCTCTGTAATGTGATTTCAATGTCGCCGCTATGCACCAGCGCGGCAAGTGCGATAAATTCGAAGTCTGCTTCGAGTCCGAAGTCTTTTGTGCGCCAGATATTCTCCGAGCGTGGCACCATTTCAAGCAGCTCATTCTGGTTAAGAACCATACCTTCACCTTTCTCTGCAAGTTTGCTCAATGCGCTCTGGGCATAGATGCTGTTGTCGGGGTTGATTTCACCGGCCACATAGCAGCCCAAAGCCTCAAGCACAGCTTCGCCGTCGAAGTTTGAATTTGACGGTTGGATGAGTTTGGCAATTGCTCCCTTAATATAACGCTCGCGGTTTTCGTGCGTGATGACCTGACGGGCTTTGGTGAAAGCAGGATAGTGAGGTGTTTGCTCGGTGAACACGTCCTCGAAAATCTCACTTGCCACGGCATTGATGTTGTCTATGCGGCGTGAGCCTTCGCCCGGCAGTTGGAATGACTTCAACCGTCGTCCGTCCTCATCGCGGTAATAAACATAGGTGTTATCGAGATAAGAGAGATCAAACGCTTTGCGTGCCTTTTTATAAAGGTCTTCTATCTTTTGGCTGTAAGTAAGCTTCTGCACCTGGTCGGCAGAGCGATACAGGCTAAGTGCCGCACCATACTTGCACACGAGCGTTTTGAACTCGTCGCTGAGGCTTTCCATCACGAAGTACACCTCATCGGGTTCGCAGTTGCGCTGCTTATGCTCGAAGATGGGCATGAACACGAGATAGAAATATTGCTTGGGGTGAGTTGTCGATTTCTCGTTAGGCTCACCGAAGAAGATGTAACCATCTCGCATAATCTTGTGGCTGCGCCATTCGAGTTCGTGCTGATAGATGCGGAAACCTTGCCGATAGGGATTGCTCTCAATCTCCAAAGCGTCGACGAGGAATTTGAAGAAAGCCTCGTCGCGCTGCGCCGGCGACATTTGGTCGGCAAATTGTGCGATTTGCTGGTCGAAGTTGATACCACCCTCGGTGCGCAGGTGATATTCGCTGTTTTCCTCGTTCATGTCAAAGAACTGCCCCGATGTCGCCTTGATGATGAGCTTGGCGCAAGCATCGATTTTATCAACGAGCAGGTCGTGGTCGGTGGTAAACGCATCGGTATAACACAGGTCATCGGCAAGCGTGGCGGCTCGTGCGCCATTGGCCTTGTTCAGATTGCCTTGAAGAATTTTGATGGCAGCAGCATCGGCAATGCGTTTTGCCAGAGGTATCTGCTTTGCACGTACACCCTCGAAGTTGGCTTCAATCTTGTCGTGAACGGTGGCGACGGTATCAGCGACAGCCTTGATGTCGGGAATTGACATCAGTGCGGCAGTGTTCATGATGGTTTCCCAGTATTGGTCATAAGTAATCAAGCCTGGGTTGTCAGTGGGGATATCGTTATCTTTTATTTGCTTAAATTGCTCTGAGATGGTCTTCAATATTTGGCGCTGCGACTGCCCTTCACGTATTTTTTGGAAATTATCGAAATACGATGGATGGACAGGGAACAAGTCCACATAGTCCTGAAGGTGGGCATGCATATCAGGGAACAGATGGACAAATTGTTGCAAGTGATTGCGAATAATGGTTTTCTGTTCATCGGTCTTCTTGAGCAAACGATTCTCAACGACGAACTTCACATCATTCCGAAGAATGGTCATGTCGCGATAGCGGTCTTTGACGCGCAGCAGCATTTCGGCAGCGAAAGCAAATTCTTTCGATTGGTAAATCATCTCTTGAACACCAAAGATAAAGCCGAAGTGTCCGCGTGAGCATTGCTGACCGAGGGCCTGCAACACTTGCAGGTTGCGGTCGAGAAGACCTGCTGCTGCTTGAGTGCGAAGATAATTAAGCATCTCATCAATAACAAGCAAGAAACCTTTATCAGGGAATTTCTCCTCAAAAGCCGCCATCATTTCATCAAGCTGCTCATTGTACATCTTGAGCGATTCGGGATCAAAGTGATAGTCAATACCGTTGGCATCTAAGAAGCGCTGCAGCTGAAAGGTGACGACGCTCCACAGGTCTTTTTGGGTCTGCAATTCGAAGCGATGCACCTTGAACTTGCCAGCAATAGGCGCGAGTATTTCCTTAGCCTTGTCGTTGCGTAGTTCCTGGAGATTATCGCTGTCTTGGGCAGTTAGGATAATCAGCGACATCAAGTGCGATTTACCAGTACCATAGTTACCAACAATCTGCACTCCTCGTTTGTCGCGGCCATCAAACTTCAAGTTTTCAACAATCTGAGGAATGACCGTCTCAAGGAAGTAGTCAGGATATACGAAATTATGCAGCACATCAAGCTGATAGTTGCGCTCGTCAAGTTTATCGAACTGGATAACCTCGGTTATCGGTTCAAAGTGTAGAATATCTTTATATTTCATATTTTGAAGTAGTTAATAATGACATGAAAGTATTTGTTATAGTATGATATCAAACTCATGATCAAGTATTTTTGATATGATTTTTGCTGCGTCATCTTGCTGCAGGAAATTGAAATTGCGTAATGAATAAATTAAAGCGGAATGACCATTTAAAGAAAAAGCACGAGACAGATTTAATAGAGTTATTGCATAAGCATTAAGATTGCCATTTACTGCATGCTTCTTAATATTTTCCATATCCTCGTCAATGACAAGCAAAAGGTCTTTATTGGGAATTTCCTCTCTAAAAACAGTTATCATTCTTTTAAATTGGTCATAGTCTGAATTCTGCCAGTTATGTTCAATAAAATGATAATTAATATTATTCTCTGAAAGAAATCTATTAAGACTGATATAAAAATCAGTCAAAAAAGAATCATGTGTTGATATAGTTAATCTGACAATAGAATACTTTCCAGCAATAAGTTTTAATATATATTGAATTCTTTTTTCGTGTATCTCTTGAAGTGCTGATTCATCCTGAGCCAAACGAACGATAAAATCAAGAAATGATGATTCCATGTATGATCTGATGTTGATAAAGATTCCTCTGCGCACAAAGTCAGAATTTAACAAATTGCGAACAATGCTCAAACAAGAATGTTCCAATCTATCTTTATCCATTTCATGGTATTGTTTTGTTTTATCAAAATCAGTCATATAATGATGTGATTAATGTTCTTAAGATCAATTGTATATTTGCTATCCTTGGTCAGTAAATAGAGTGAAGTTTCATCTTCTGTTCCTTGCCAGTGCAAGAAGAGTATCGTATTCTTGGCAATATTGGAAAGGAAGTCGACAGGAACGAAGTCAAGATCCTTCTCAAGAAGTATTCCGATATTAGTCAGACAAACAAATTTACCGAATTGCTCATCAGTTTGAGTGTTCTTAGCTATATAGGAAGTGAGAAAATCTTTAGCATTGTTGATGGCTTCTTTTGAGAGATTTTGTTCTTTCAAAAAAGTTGCAACCACATGACCAACGTTAATATGAGGAATGGCATAACTAAACGATTCATTGCTAAGAACAATGAACTTGAAGCGTGGTGCTGAAAGCAAAAACTTCCTTATTCTATTATCCTTGTCAATGTCTTTAATCGTCATATATTTAAAACAAAACACCAATGCAGTGCCTGAAAGCCGACCAAAGCTTGTTTCACTACAAGGGGGGTGCATTGTTGCTACCATAAGTGGTAATGGTCATTTCGGGAATTAAAAATTTATCTAATTATGGATACAAAATTACACAATTCAAACCTTAATTGCAAACATAAAAAGAGATTTGTTGAAAATTTTATATTTGCAATCTTGGAACAAAAATACATACTGCGAACTCCATAATCAAGCATTAGAAGATGCGTGTAGCCGATATAGCGTCCATAGCGGTCATATATCTTGCCGCTATCGTAGCGTCCCTATGAGAGAGCACAAGCAGTCATACATCTGCTGGCAATATGAGTGAACATATGTACATTAAGCTTTTCATTGAATGTTATTTCAATTCATGTATCGTACTGTAAACAGGATAGTATATAAGAGCATGAGCCACATCAATGCCTTTTCTACGTAATGCTTCTGCATATGCTGATAACTGGGCATAATGAGTAGTCGTGTGCTCATTGAGTGCTACACCGCCAAAAGTCTTGTAGTCAATCAGAACACAATGTTGGCCTTTGTTGTCTGTATAGAACCACAGCAGGTCCATTTCTCCGCGAAGATGCTGGCCAGTAGGAAGGGGCATCTCAAACGGATATTCGTTGCAAATGCAGTCGTTCTTAGTTTGTGTAAAGTGATTCTGCAACTGGTTGTATAGCCAGTCGGCAGAACGAAGAATTGCATCCACATGCCCAACAAGTATATCTGACAGCCCATATCCGCCAATTATGCTCAATGCTTTTTTACGATTGCATTCGTCATGTCCTTGTCGATAGATGGCAAAGATGTCATGTATACACTTTCCGATGGTAGCATAGTTGTCCCTATTCCAGCCATTTGTTTCGATGTCGGTTCCTTTTTCTTTCCATGACTCGTGACTTGAGTAACCGCTGAATTTTGTTAACTTGCTTGGAGAAAGGTATTTTTTCTCTCTTTCGCTATGAGTAGCAGGTTTCTCGATGATGGTGTATGTTTGCGCCATGCTATCTTCTTTAGAATCTTCGGGCTTGCTTATTCTTGTCGGAGTAACGGCAAAGTCAGAAATTCCCCAAACATTGTCAGATGAGGGTGATTCAACGCCGGCATTTGTAAGCCAATCGAACTTTCCCCTGTATCCAAAGGTGTACAGGCAATCCTTGGCACGCGTCATGCCTACATAGAGGAGGCGGCGTTCTTCCGATTTTGTTCGTTCTTTGAGATTCTTGTAAAAATCCAACTTATTAATGTTGTCCTGCAATGTCGAGGTAGGATTATTATTGAATGTACTAAGAGTGAATGGGAAAAAGTGCAGATAGTACTCCTTGGCAAATGGGTCTTCCTTTGTTGCATTGTCCTTCATGACAACCTCACGTACTTTCATGAATGATTTCTTGGTGAAGTCTGCATCTGTCAGGACGTTCTCACCAAGACCATGCATGATTACGATTGGCCACTCCAGTCCCTTTGAACCATGATAGGTGAACACCTTAACGGTGTTAGACTTGTTGTCTTTCTCTTTGTCAGGCTCAATGCTGTTCAGATAATAGATGAAGCCGCTTATGGACGTTCCGAGTCCCATCTGAAGACACATCTCGTCATAGTCATCAGCAAGATGTTGTATTGTGGAGAGGTTCTGACGGCGTACTTGCTCATCTCCCCATCTTGCAGTAAGAGAGGGAATGTTACTCTCATAGATTATGGCTTTTACCATCTCAGGTATGGAGAGGTGCTGAATACGCTCTCTTTGCTTTAGCAAGTCCTTAACGGGTTCCAAGTCCTCTTGCCAGTTGTCATTGGCAGCATCGAATTCTCCATCAGAATCAGTATGTTCCAAGACATAGTCTATACGATTGCGTAGGATTTCTTCTGTAGTGTTTCCCCAGAGCAGCCGCATAAGATTTGCAAAGACATGCTTATTCTTTGGGTCTTGCACAAACTGAAGAAGAGTAACGACAAGCTGAACCTCTATGCGTTGCATGATAGCATCCTCGGCTTCAGAGACGGGAATGCCATATTTGCGGAGAGCCTTGACCACTACCTTGCATGCTGAATTCTTACGGCACAATATGGCAACGTCACGCGGAGAAATTGCTGTAGTCGGTTCGTCACGCGTTCCCCTGTGAACTTGCATTTTGTTTTCAAGTAATTCCTTTACTTTGAAGGCTAGTGCGTCGGCCGCATCTTGCTGGTTCCTGATGCTATCACTACATTCCCAATGAACAATAGCATCAGAGCTGAGGTCATCATTCTTGAAGTGGGCTTCAAGCTTTATGCACAGTTCGTTGATGCCATCATTCTTGAAAGGCTCATAGAATACAGCATTTACCAGGTCGACAAGTTCCTTTCTAGAGCGCCAACTCTCCACAAGACGTCCTGTTGCAAGATTGCGCGGACCTTCCTCTTCATGGATTTCTGCATCATCATAGAATGTGAAGTGCTTTGCTACAGAATTTACAAGGTCGGTATCGGCTCCACGGAATCCATAGATTGCCTGTTTGGGGTCTCCAACCCAGTACGAGTGTCCGTCGGCCTCAGCAATAATCTCTGACAGTTTGTTGAAGATCTTGAGTTGAATTGGGTTGGAATCCTGGAACTCATCAACCATTACCAGACGATAGTGAGAACGTACATAGTCCTGCACTTCTTCATAATCAGTCAAGAGACGTAAGAAGATTTGCTCCATGTCATTGTAAGAAATGATATGGTTGTTTCGCTTGTAGGCTATGAAATCATCGCGCCAAACTTTTGCCAGACGGAACACTGATTTTACGAATGGTTCGAGAATGGCAAGTGCATCGACAGAAGTATCTGCAACAGATAGCTGGTCTTTTAGATTTGTAAAGTTCAAACAAGCCTTTTCTGCTGCTTTTTCACAGCAAGGGGTTTTCATCAATGTCTTTACACGAGTGAGCCAGTCTTGATCTCTTTTTTCATGAAGAAGTTTGGCAATTGCGTCATAATGCTGATGCGCTTTGGTTCCTGAGCGCCCATCATTAAACTTTGTTGCACAGAAATTACCATATTCTTCTAAGGCAGAAGCGATGAAATTATAGTTGACATGTTCTCCCGTATAAACAGCTCTCAACGTTTCAATACTCTTCTGTGTACTTATCTCAACATCGTCAACACCATAATATTCCATCTTTTCAACCACTGCATTGAGATGCTGCTGCCAAAAGAGATGGTCGGGATGATTGGAAGAGTCGAGAATATCAAAGAAGTCACGGAACTTGCGGAAGTTCTCCAAATCTGGCTTATGCTCAGGCATGTTGGTAATACGAGCTAGTGACTGGCTCATGTAAAAATCCTCGTCACGCTCTGAAATTGTTTGAATGTCAGCACCATATTCTAACAGATACCAGAACTTCTTGATGAATCCAAGAGCTACAGAGTGAACTGTTCCTATAGCAGCACAGTCCATCTGTGAAGCAACCTCCATATTGTTAGTAGACAGAATCTGTTGGCGAGCCTTTTCCTTGAACTCTGCTGCTGCCAATTCTGTGAAGGTTGTAAGAATAACCTCTGAAGGTTTTACCTCATTTTTAGAAAGTTTCCCTGCCAATATCTTTGTCAGAGTGTATGTTTTGCCGGAGCCTGCGCCAGCATTGATGTATGTTACGTTTCTCATTTCAGTCGTCCTTTAAGTATTGCGTGTGAAGTTGCTATCTCGCATGGTTCTTTCTTTTCATCTTCGAAAGAGAACTTTTTAGAAGGGTTGAATACATGCTCAGAATCTTTAGTAACAGATATGAGCTGTTTGGTCTGCCCACGACCCGTTGTCTTCTCTGTCACTGACAATGGGCAGAGTTTCTCTTTTTCCTCTTTTGAATGATAGCAATCGTCAATGTCCTTTATGTCCATTGTCTCTGCCTCTTCGATATGACCACGTCGTATCTCCTTCATACGGAATTTGTAAGAGTTTTTTATCTGTTGGATAAGAGATACTGTCACATTGGCCGGATCTACATGCTTGATGAGTTTGCTACCACTAATCTCATCATAATCACTTGTAATAAGTTGCTTGCGTGGCATCATGTAGTAGCCAACAGCTGCAACATCCTTGCCAGCATACATCTGTTTTACCGCTTCACGATACAGTTCAAGCTGGATTGCGGTATTCTCTTCAAGTTTTTTGCCATAGTACTGGCTGTAAGACCACTTGAAGTCGAAGATTACATAACGACCATTAGTATCTTTGAGGAGGAAGTCAATACGTGCACCGAAGTCGCCTATGGTGTCTAATTGCAGTTTTTTCGAGCTCTCTTCGTCTGGTAGAGACACCTCACATCCTACAGGGGTAAGAACCAGATGTTCCATTATGTCTATAAGACTCAGCATGCTATCCTTGAGATGGATGCGGAACTCTCCGAGTGAAGATGTGTTCTCTGGCAGACGGAGAATGAGGCCTGTTGCATCGATGGAGTTCTCAAGTCGCTGATCAAATTCGTTCTCCGTCAGTTGGCGCATCAGCTTTAGGTCAGCCTTACCATCACCGATGATATGTTCAAAGAAGTTGTGGGCTACAAGACCAAGTGTGATGTGAGCGTTTTTCAACTGTTCCTCATTTGGCTCATTGAGCCTTGCCACATATTGTACAACATAGTTGAACGGCAGCTGTATGAGGGTATCGAGAGAAGAATTGCTTTCTTTTCTCCCTTTATAATCTATTGCTCCCAACTCCAGTGCTGCAACCGGTGCGAACTCATCTACATTTGCGGTCTTTTGCCTTGTTTTAACCATAGGGAACAGAGAATTCTTATCACAAGTTGGCAGTGTGCCAGCTGTATAGCGGACTTCTGCAATCATGCTGTGCTCTGCGAGTCGTGTAGTTCCATTGTAAGCAGAGTGCACAAGGATTACAGAGTCTGCTTGTGAGAGAATGCGGAGATTATCCTTACGTGCGGTTGAGAGATGATTAGCGAAATCAGGCAACTTGACGCCATGACCGCAGAGATACTTATTCTCGTACTGTGTCAGGAAATCGTATGAGTCATTCTCGCCGTCTTCATCCTGACAGTCAAGCCAAAGGATCGTATTTGCAGGTGTAGCTATCTGCCTTACATCATTCACTACGCAGAACGCCCCGTTCTCTGTCTGGTTTAAGGCATAGTTCATAGGACGATAAATCTGAAGTACGAGTTTCTCAATGTCGCTATACTGAACTTTTTCACCGGAGAGACTTTGTAAAGATGTCTTGAATGACGATATAAAAGTTTGTAATTCATGCAACTGAGCCTTCTTCTCCTCAGCAAGATTATCATCGGCATAATGCCCGATTGCCCACTTATTGAGAGAGTCAAGATAGCCCATCAGTTCATCCTTGCCGATTCCATCAACATAGTCATTGCGGATTGGAGAAAGGAATGTCATCTTTTTCGCTCTGGCTTGCGAAGTGGCTTTTCCTTCCTTATTGACAAATTCGAACTCATGAATGGCCTGCTCCCAGTCATCGCGTACTTCTCCATCCTCTCTCTTTGTTCTATCACCAAAGCCACCATGCTGAAGAAGCATCTTTGAAAGCTTGTATCTAAGAGCACCAGGTATGGGGCTCATAGGCAACTGAAGATAGGATATGAGGTTCTGTATGTTCAGAGGACGAGAAAAGATGCTCATACCCAATTTGAAGAATTGCAGCAACTGCGGATTCGTCTTTGTGAGCGATGAGTGCACAAGAGGTTTGTCCCAGGTGTAGAGAATATGATTGAGGAGCACGTTGTCCCGGTTAATGACCACACTATCCTCAGGCATAGACTCTATCTGAGCGAACCATTCGTATGCATCGTTAACATCTTCAAATTCCACGACTTTCACTTTTGAAGTGTTGAGTTTTGCTTGTTCCTCGTTTTCAAGTACCTTCTTTGTTACCTTGACGCCATTCTCACTAATAGACTCAAGCGTATCTTGGATAAGAAATGGTATCTCACTCCAAGGGCAATCTACCACAATTTCATCCACACGGTCGCTGAGCATATCTGCAGACTTGTAAGCATCCCTGACTTTTACCCAAGCGTCCGCAATGCCACTTGAGTGGAAGTTTTGCTCGATGGTTGCCAAAATAGTCAACTTCTTTGCATCCTGGTCGTCACATTTGCCGTTCCAATTTGCCATTATTAGATTATCACGCCAACCAAGTAGCTTGCCTGCGACACCAATCTTGTCAACATTGAAAGCGTTTTCAAACATGGTGCCGCTAACGCATGGTGTCATTGCGTTAAGGTATTCTGCTTCACGCTCAACGTTAGACTTGACTTCTGTATGCAAGCCTGCTCTTAGTTCTAACTGCTCTAGCAGTCCCAAAGGACCCACATAGGTTATACCCATAAGATCCGTATGACTATTGACGAATATCTCTCCGTCGTAGTGTATGCTAAAATGTATTGTCATTATGGTTTGTATTTTAGAATTGAACCTTTTCTCCAAGTATATAGATGCTTTTGCTGTTAAGTAAGTGGGTATTGATGGCAGGGGAAGTGCATTCCTTGAGACAGCTACGGCAGATAGTGAGAATGTTGCCCATGCCGTTAGCTATGTGGTAGACGTCGTTGTCACCAGGCAAAGCAGCCCAGACTTTGTTTCTCTTGATTACATCATCGGTGACATCAAACATTTCACTCATAATTTTATATATTTTTTGTTGACCATTTAATGTCTCTTAATGGTGAAATAAAATAAATTAAATTATCTTATTCTATAAAGTGCAAAGATACTAATTTATCTTGAAACGAAGCGGCTCTTGAAGCAAAAATAGTAATATCGTGAGAATTTTTATTTTCATTTTCTCAATATAAACAACAAAAAAATGACATATTTCACTGAAAAAGCCTAGATTCCTAAAAAATAAAAGGAACACATCAAATAAAATTTTTCTAGATTCTATTTAAATTCTTTAAACCAATCAAACTTATCAGTTTAGGCGTGTGAAACGGCTAGTCTGTTTTTTTTACTTTATTCCGAATAATATTGAAAAACGAAAAAGGTGGTTCAAGATGACAACAAATCTTTATGAATGATGGAAAAAGGAGATTCAAATGGTTTGTCTCCTTATTATTGAAATAAATATTTATAATTTTTGATTAGCAATGAAAAATTTAAACGATGATTGATCGCAAGCTTACTACCATGATGTGATTAACATGACTTATCAAGAACTTGTAAAGTGTATTGGTGAACCACATTTTGAAGGCGGAGATTATAAGGTTCAAAAAGAATGGTATTTTGAGTTAGAAGATTTGACACATTTCTCAATTTACGATTGGAAAGATTATTGTCGTGATGTAACTGACAGAAAAATTGTTGAGTGGCATATAGGACACGATGGTAAGCCTGGAACAATCGAGAAGGTTAAGGCTTGGCCGCTACCTTTGACTTACTTGGCACATAGGAAGCAAGCAAGCCTTCTTTGGCCTGCCTGGTGAGCACATATCGATGGGTGTTGGCGATGCCATCCTCGTTTTTGTGCTCAATGTATCCACGTTTGATCAAAATATGAGTTCCTCTCTCAAGATTTTTGCGCATGAGTATGCTTTCAAAATCCTCAGGATAGAAATTGTCTATGGTTCTCAACGTAAGGCCCTCTTCAACTGAGCCAGCCCACATGCCGTAGTCCACTGCAACCATGAGTAGCAATGATTGCTCATGGATGTCATTCAGCGACAGCACCTGGTGGCAAATGGGGAGATCAGGATTGGCTTTTACAAGTTGCAACATCCATTCTTCAATCTCACTGAAATCGCCATCTGGAAAACCAATGTTTTTATTCACATATAGTTCCAGTTTGTCCATGAACTGCTGCTCGTTCAGTCCGTCAAGTTTCTCAGGAATGAATACGGTGTTGTGGCGTAAAGCCGTGACCACCCCATGTACAAGGGCAAACCCCTCATACATTCCCTTGAGCTCGAGAGCACCTTTCTTGACTAGCCAACGCTTTGCGAGCAGGTCTTCAATCTCATCTGAATAGACCATCATTGACAGGCGAGAGCAACCTACATATTCGCCTAACTTGCGCCAAGACATAGGTTCTCCAGCCTCAACGAGTATTGCAAGAATTACGATTTGGATATCGGTCAATCCAAGTGACGAGCGTAAAAAACTGAGGGGTCTGTTGCATGTTTTCCAAAACTCGTCTGAGAGTTTAGAACCTTCAACCTGCTCCAGGACATAGTCCAGTGCAGTGATGATGGTCCATTGTGCGGGAACCTTTTTTGTGTTTTCCTTTTTACTTATTTCCATGCTTAACGTCGTATCCATAATTCTTATATTTTTTGTTAATGTTTATAATCGTATTTTATGCATATATCATGAATTTCAATTAATTCCAATAGTTACAAATAAGATGATGTACACTATTATCGCGATGATGTAAAGCAGGCAACCTCTTGCGCAACCTGTCACTCTCTTACCGTGTTCGTTTAAAGACTGAAGAGCCTTTTCAATGATGTCGCTGTCCTTCATATTGATGCTGGTGTTGACGTAAAATTAATATTCTTTCGAGGTTACTTATTGTCCGAAATGGCAGGCGACAATACCATACGTATTGCCGCCTGCCAGTGGGGGAGTAAGTGGTTAATTCCAGTACAGGCTGAGTTCGTCTTGCTCATAGTAGTAACCTTGAATGCACATGAGATTCTCTACGCTGGCATAAGGCTTGGAGGCATCAAATAGACTTCCGTCAAAGAACCTGCAACTTTCCGTTCCAAGACTGCATTCTTCCAGGTCGAACTCAAGCGTTTTCTCGCCATGAGTGAACCTCACACGCTTATAACGTGGCAAGAACTTCCCATGGTCGATGCAGTAAAAAGCATAGCCGTCGGCGTGCTCAATAAAGAGACTATCCGCAATCTGAGTAACAAAGCGGATGAGAGGTGTTGCAAATGGTATATCCACATCTTTTTCTTTGTGTGAAGCATATGCGTTGAAGCGTTCATCACTGCAGGGCACAATTAGGGCATCGCCTTCGGCTTGCAGGGCCGGAAGGGCGGGGACATAGGTGGCCGGAATTTCGTCAAGCTCGAAGTCAAAGGGCTCGTTGCCGTTTGGAGCGTCCAAGTAGATTGGTTGCTCAAACAACCTGGCATCTTTCACATATACCCACCAATCATCGTGCGGGATTCCCTCATGGTAGGCGCCGTCCTTCAAATAGAACCCATCGGCCAACCACTTGTGGTTCTCAACCTTGTCGACCGTTGCTATGCCAATGATGGCATTTTCGGGGTAAGGCTGTTCGCCGTGCAGTGCCTCAGCAAAACCCACGTCGCGCAGTGCGCAATAATCATATTCGTTTTCCACCTCCATGGGCTTGGCATAGATGAGGATAGTCTCACCCTCCTTTAAGGACGGTTTGGCTTTGAGCCAAAAGCGGTGATACACCTGGGCACACACATGAGTTGCATAAGCCTGCTGAATAAGATAAGTTTTCATAATGTATTGAAAATTATATGTGAATAAAAGTTATTAAATAGCTAATTATTAGCAAATTAAGTATGTCTCCTGCTATACTTTGCGGCTCTTAGTGGCCATAAACTCTTTTGCCAACTTGGCAAACTTACTGTTTTTATTAAATTCCATAACACATTATTTTAAATTGTTAAACAAATGATTATTACGATGCAAAGGTAGACCCAAAGAATATATTTTTATAATAAAATATACGTATATAATAATTGACAATATTTTTGGGGAGCCTTCAGCATCTTGTATCAAGGTCATGATGCCAGAGCTCCAAACTTATTGATGCGATTTTCAATGAATAAGTATATTTCAAAATCCTTGAGCAAATTTGTCTGGTTGCCCATACGCTGGTACAACTTTGTTCCATTGAAAAAGACTGGGTACTTAGACCGAGGTAGAAATTTGGATTTTATACTCTTGCCAAAAAAATCTTTATCCCATAGTAGTTTTTTATAAAATAGTTATTTCAATAATTAGTTCTGTTGCAGCAAGAGACTCTTGGTCTCAGTCCGGAATATACGATTACACGTTTGAGTTCTCAGGTCCATAAAAAAATGCTTTATGACTGTATAAAATCTTTAAAATTATAAAGATTTATGAATGGTGGTCAATGTAGTATGGCCACGCAGCACTTGACTCCAAAAAGGAGCAATAACCATATCAGAACAATAATGTAATCTAGTGTTTTGAGTATCGTTTTCAGTGGATCTCTTCTCATATTGTAAAGCACTGATAAGTGTCGTGCAAAACTTTTTATGGATGATTATAATGTTAGACTCTAAATGAGCACTACTCCCAGTCATCACCTGCATATACGTTGATTATATATGCTGCTATGATACCAGGTATCCATCCCCAACAAGTACAGAATAACACTATCAGCAGAGCTCCACACCCCTTGTCGGCAACAGCAAGGGGTGGAAACACAATTGTTAAAAGAGTTCTCAAGCATCCCATATGAATTCAAGTCAAAGTTATCAGTCAAAAAGGATAACCTGTAAATACATAGTCCATTCTTTCCAACTCGGGATGTGCGGCAAAGATTTGCTCAACATCATCCATGAGTTCGTCCATAGTCACAAGAAAAGGATAGTTGCCTATATAGTAGTGATCATCCGTTAGGTGCAAATCGACCTCTCTCATCAATTCATTATAAATACTACGGTCGGCATATCTGAGCTTGTTCATATTCATCCCGCCATCACTTAAACAAAGTTCGAGCAGGCGGACATACTTGTCGTCGGAAATCTCTATGAGCATCTCATGGCGGACGAGTTCCCCTTTCACAAGCTCATGCCGGCCAAAACGGTATTGGTGGTAGGGCGTGTCAAGATCAAAACTGGTAATCTCGAGTCCTACTGAAAGATCATGCAATTCATCAAGGTCGGTAATTACCTCATCTAAATGGTTGAAGAAGTCTTGCATGCCGTATTTTTCACGGAGCTGCTGCAGGGCATTTAGCTCTTCATCGGTGAAAGCATTGAGAAAACGCCATTCTTCACAATCTTCATCATTAAAGGCAGTAATCTCATAGTAATCTTTGCGGCTCTTAGTGGCCATAAACTCTTTTGCCAACTTGGCAAACTTACTGTTTTTATTAAATTCCATAACACATTATTTTAAATTGTTAAACAAATGATTATTACGATGCAAAGGTAGACCCAAAGAATATATTTTTATAATAAAATATACGTATATAATAATTGACAAAATTTTTGGGGAGCCTTCAGCATCTTGTATCAAGGTCATGATGCAAAGGTGTTGAATCCAATATGTATATGGCTTTGGTTATAGAGTACATCCTCATACCGGCAATACGTCTTGATTTGTTCCAATGTTGGACGTTCTCCCGTGAACGCATAGTCTATTACCACTTTGCGCACATTGTTCTCAATTTGACCTCCAGTAAAATTGAAGAGAGTGGCAAGCTCATAGGCCTCGTCCGAATTGAGATCATTCATCATTGATTGCCATATCTTGGCTTTGACATCAATCGCAGGTTGATGAAACTCAATCTTGAAGAGAAAGCGTCGATTAAAAGCTGAGTCAAGATTAGTAACGAGATTAGTGGTGGCAATCATGATGCCGTCCAGGCTCTCCATCTCTTGCAGGATGATATTCTGCATGGAGTTATCCATCTTATCGGTTGAATGCGACACATTCTCCACTCTTTTGTTAATGATAGCATCGGCTTCGTTGAAGAATAGAATAGGCGTAACATCAGTTTTTCTGCATACCTCTTTATAATGGCTAAACACAGCCTTGATGTTTTTTTCGCTCTCCCCAACAAACTTGTCACGAAGGCCAGCTGCTTCGATTTGAATAATATCGCGTCCTGTCATTCGAGCTATCTGCAACACGGTTTCGGTCTTTCCTGTTCCAGGTTCACCATAAAATAGACAGGCAAAGCCTTGACGCAGGCCATGCTCTTTGAGCCGTTGCTGGACTGATGCCAGATTGTCTCCGCTCAGCAATCTAACCAACTGATCTACTTGTTCCTGCTCATCGGGGTTATAGAATAGAGATTTCGCCGTAATAGCGGTATGGCTTTTTGCGTAGTTGGTTTCAGTCTTATTGTAAGCTACTACCGACTGACCTGGTTTGTATGACGCAAGCAGCCTGCTCTTTGCTTCTTTCGTAAGTATGTAACGATGTGGGCTGGCGATTCCGTTTTCACATTTATGTTCTACAAGCCCTTCTTGTATCAACTCATGGGAGCCCTTGAACAATCTGTATCTAATGTTGTCGCAATCATAATCTGCTGGATACAGTTTGTTTATGGCCTTCATAGACAAGCCTTCTTTTGGTGTGTCAGCATACTGAGCATAATTGAAAACCATCATCAACAGCAGAGACTGAGTATGCACATCATCGTATCTCAATACTTCTTGGCACAACGGCAGCTGCGGGTTAACTTTGGCCAACTCAATCATCCACCATTCCTCGTCACTGAAATCGCCCCAAAAACTATTTAGCGCTTTGTCTAGATGGCTCTCTAGGCGATCAACAAATTCTTGCTCGTCAAATCCATCAATCTTTTTAGGCACAAACGTCTGGTTGTTCCTAAGGGCAGTGATAACTCCATTGGCAAGTGTAAAACTGTCGTTGCATCCATTTGATTCTCTCGACATTCGCCGCATGAGCCAACGTTTATTGACCAACTGCTCAATTTCATCGGAGTAGGTCATAATTGTCAGACATGGGAGATTCAGGTACCTTCCAAGCTTTCGCCATGATAGTGGTTCTCCAGCCTCGATTAGTAAGGCAAGTACAACAATTTGGATGCTTGTTAACCCTAAAACCTTGTTCAGATAGTCCAATGCATCTTGGCTGGTTTTCCAAAACCAGTCAGACAACTCAGAATCTTCTGCGTGGACCAGCACCCAATTGAGGGCGTTAATAATATTCCAAGATTTTGGCTTTTTTGCGTCAATGATCTCTGTGCTTTCTTCACAATCAAAATGGTTGCTAATACTGATGCTCATGCCTTCTTCCATATTGCTGTAAATTAATAAATTAAACTGCCCGCAAAGGTAAAATGATTTTTTTATACGGGCAGTTTATTATATATGTATATATTGTTTGGAATTAAGCCATATATTTTATTTAATTTACAATAATATCCACCAACTTAGCATCAGTGTAAAGTTTAGACAATTAATGGTGATTAATCACAGGTTCTGCATTAAATGAAATAATGGAGATTAAAAAGTCATTTTGCCCATCCAACTATTGTGGGATTATCTCGTTGACGATTTCCTCAGGAGTAAGTTGAACGATATAAGGTGAATCTCCACTGCTTTTAATATAGCAATAGTGATAAGCAGCTTTAGATTCATTTTTTAAAGCATTCCATAGGGTTTTGTTAGCCTGTGATTTTGCAGTAAATATAGCACGTTTTTTATGTTTTCTACATTTATTGAACCAAACATTAAATGTATCAAATTGCCTATTCTGTAAGTTACTATTAGTTTCAATATATTTATACAAATAGTTATAAAACATTTTATATATCTTTCCCAACCAAACCACGTTGTCAGACTTGGCTTCAATTTCCTCTATGAAAGACTTTGAACCGAAATAATGACCATCCTTCACTGACATTAATGTGGCGGCATACACGACAAACTGATTGGTCGTGTTAAAATACACCTGAACCGATTTATCATTTAATGTAATCTCAACTCCGAAACCTTTTTTAGGCTTATTTTTTCTGTTTCTTCCTGTCTCAACAAGTTTTATTGTTGCTGTTATATTGCTTGGTTTGTCATAATTTTCTGTTTCACACGTTTCTCTCAAGAATTTATCATTCCCTTGGGAAATCATTGCTTTTACAGTCTCATCAGACTCTTTTCTGTTAGGATAATCTTGTAATTCTTTTAATATATCTTCAATTGTTTCGTTTGCTTCTCTTGAAGATAGACCAGATTCCCTCATTTTGCGACTTAATATCTCTATTAAATCATCACGTCTGAATATATCTATTGCATTATTATTTAGAGTAGTTTCCGAAGTTAAGTTATTTCTTCTGAATGTTGGATTAACAATTCTGTCCCATACGGGACGATTAAGGCGCCGGCGCTTGATATCATCAATAATTAAAGAATTGAATTTATCCTCTAATTTTTTTGATATTGGGTCTTTAGATTCTTTGAGATGTTTGATGTTCTCTTGGCATACCTTAGTGATGAACGATTTAATAGAATCATCGACAGAGTCAGGTGCCTGATGGAAATCTACTAGATGTAAAGCGTAATAGGAGTTCCCCTGGGTGTCGTTGAGCAATCTCATCATCATGTTGTGATTTGAAAGAGCATTAATGATTTCAGGAGGCAAGTCATTGTTGAAAGTATCACTATGAGTAACCACATGAAAACGGAATGATCCACGAGTCATAGTTTTATATCTGTTAAGCTGTTTCAAATGCTCGGCAACATCACTGTTACCTTCAGCAGGGAGCATAAAGTAAATGTCAAGAGGCCGCAGCCTTAGCAAGTTTTTTGTGTCTTTTATAATCTTAATCTCCATATCTTTGTCCTTGCACTAGTGATATTTAATATAATTTTATAAATCCTCATTCGCAATAAAGTATTTAGCTTACTGCATGACAAATGATTAATAATAGGCAAATATAGTACATTCCTTTAACACGGCAAGCGAAAAAAGATGGAATTTTATAATCTCATGTGGAAAAATCATAAAAAAGAGTCATTTAGATGAGTCACGTTGTTTCTACAGACTCAGACTCATTATCGCAGCCCAATTATCAAAGCATCATTATTGACAAGGGGATATGCGGCTGCGGCTTTACAAACTACTGCCTCACTATCTCCACTGCGACAACGTCCTCTATCTTTGTGCCTTTGACAATGGCGATGAGCGTCCCCTGCTTGCCCCTGCCGTCCTTGTTAGCAACGATGGTGTAAAGCTCTCCGCGTGACAACGATGTCTCGTCTATGCTCACTCGCGGACCCACATTCTCGGGGAACACACGCTCAAACTCGTCACCCTTGATGTGATACGGTCTCTGGAGCGAACGAGCTGTAATCGGGCACGTATCCAATGAATTCTTTTAAAAGCGGCAAACTCAACCGAGTGCCGTGTCCCCTGGGCTACCAACTGCCAGTCCTTGCTGTGGCTCTTGCCGTCAGCGTCTTTCCAACGACGGCGGCGCACATGAAGTATTGTGCGGTAATCACGGATGGGGAAGTCGTTGATGCAGGACTCGGCATAGAAGCCACTCGGACAAAGGTCTTTCCTGCCATCAGGTTGTATCTCTTTCTCGTCAAGGTAAAGGTGCAGAATCATCTCTTCCCCCCTGCGCTCATCCGTCACGTCAACAAGGTCAAAGTACTCGGTGAAATCACCAGGCAATATGTAGCCCAACAGTTTTTTATAAGCGTTATCCATATCCTCCGCGTTTTTGAACACGCAAAGGTACACATTATCGCTCTAATTGCAGCATTAAACAAGATTTAACACACAGATTTTTGCAGGTGCCCCCTAAAATGAGGTTATTGATGAAAATAAATATGATGGTATTACAGATAAATTAAATAATCAAAATGCTGTTGAGTTTTGGAAGCCAGTTATAAAAGTATTTGATTGCAAAACAATAATGAATGCTAGGTTGGGGGATGGTCGTTATAGGGATAATTACATAAAAGATTTGGAAACTATAGTTGAAATAGTTTATGCCAGTAGGCGGAATAAGGAATAATTTGTATGGTTGTCACTTTATGTTGCACACAAAATGTTCCAGCAATGTTCCAGCAGAAATAAAACAAGGTGCTGAATTTCAATATAATTCAGCACCTTGCGCTTTTAAGCCAGTACCCAGAGCCGCAATTGAAAATATTAAATCCGCTTAAATGGCATTCAATTGAAAAACCTTTAATTTTGCTTATTATTTGTTGATTTTCAATATATTACAATTTTTTTCGAATTTAAGCGCATTTAAGCGTTTTGCAAGGTTTTTAGCAGATGTGGGGAAAATGTGGGGAAAAAATTTTGGTCATTCAAAGGATAAGTATTACCTTTGTATAAAGCTATTTACACACTATCCCATCAACCATAAAAAAGACATGAAAGTTACATTTATCATCAAAAAATCGGCAAAACGATATGACACAGAATCGACAGCCACCATATATTTGCGACTGAGGGATGGCAGGAGATTGGATTCAGTTGCCCAGACAGAACTCACCATCAATCCTAATCTTTGGGACGAGAAGAATGAGTGTGTCAAGTCGAAGGCTATTTGTGATCCAAAGCTTCGTACAGAAACCAATGAAGAACTCCGGAAACTCAAAGGCTTTATCGAGAGGGAATACGAACGAGACAAGGACAATTTGGACAAAGACTGGCTAAAAGCTGTCCTTGTCAAATATTATCACCCTGAAAAATTCACTCCTGAAGGAGAAAAGAAGCAAACCTTTGAGCAGATGTTTGATGAGTTTTTGGAGAAACACCGCCTGTCTGAAGTTCGCAAGAAGAATTTCAGAGTGGTGAAACGATCCATGCTTCGATATGAGCTTTATGTCAAGAAAACCAAGCGGAACAGAAAAGACTTTGTTCTTGACGTGAACGATGTGAACAGGGATACGCTAGCTGATATGTGGGATTTCTTTGAGAACGAGTATAAGTACTTCGAGAAATATCCTCAAATCTATGAGAACATACCCGAAAAGCGCACACCTCAACCCAGAGGCAAGAACACTCTGATAGATTGTTTCTCACGCATCAGAACGTTTTTCTTGTGGTGTTATGAGAATGGGAAGACCACCAATCGCCCATTCGATAAATTCCCCATTGAAGAGTGCCTATATGGTACACCTGTCTATATATCATTAGACGAGAGGGAGCAGATCTGGAATGCGGATTTGTCAGCAAGGCCTCAACTCGCCATTCAGCGTGACATCTTCATTTTTCAATCGGTAATAGGTTGTCGCGTCAGCGACCTTTACAGAATGACAAAGCAAAGTATTGTCAACGGTGCCATCGAGTATATTCCCAAGAAAACCAAAGAAGGACGTCCGCTAACGGTACGTGTCCCATTAAATGAGAGAGCTAAAGAGATTCTCAAACGTTACGAGGACTTTGAAGGTCCTGGCCTTCTTCCTTTTATTTCTGAGCAGAAATACAACAAGGCCATCAAGGAGTTTTTCAAGCTCGCTGGCATTGATAGAATTGTTACCACATTAGACCCCTTAACCCGTGAAGAGGTTAAGCGTCCCATCTATGAGGTCGCCAGTAGCCACATGGCACGAAGGACGTTTATCGGTAACATTTACAGAAAAGTCAAAGACCCAAACCTTGTCTCAGCCCTTTCTGGCCACAAGGAAGGCAGCAAGGCTTTCCAGCGTTATCGAGACATTGATGAGGAAATGAAGAAAGACCTGGTCAAGTTGTTGGATTAATTCACAACACTCCAATTGCATTGGTCCACCTCGTGTTGCTTACTATTCAGGCATAGTTTGATGACATCTTTACTGATACTCAAATAAATTATATTTAATAAGAATCGTATGATTTTATTAAGTTTGGTTTATAAAGTTGGGCATTTTCTATAAAACACAATCTATAAAACCTGAAATTTTGCAAAATTATCACACTTTTTATCTCAGATCATTGATTTTTACATCCAAAGTGAAATCTCTTCGGATAATTCTTGTCAAAACAAGGTTACATCGTTCCCTAATTTAATCGATTTGCACCGTTTTAATGCCTATTAAAATGAAGCAAAATATATAAAAAAGGATTTTGTTAAGCAATTGAATTCATTTAACAGAAATCCATTTGCAGTGAACAAAAAGCCTACCGAGGTTTTTTCGGTAGGCCAAACTGTCTGGAATAATAAATTTCACTAGATCAACTAAGGTCCACTTACCACAATTTTCCTTGAGCCCTTAGTTTATCTTTGAGTCCTTGAATCTTCGCATCAAGAAATTGTTTCAATTGACGTTTTAGCTCTTCTTTCTTCTCTGGCATGATAGCTGCATGTTCAATCTCATATTCTTTGAACCTCGAAATAATCTCTTTCGCAGCATCTATTTGTTGCTCAGAGATTCTTCCATTTATAAAACACGACGCAATTGCTGCCAGAAATGCTCCTTCAAAATAAGCGCCAAAAAGATTTACTTCCATAATCTACTAGATTAACCATTAATATCTGTTTATTGCGTCACAAACACTCTCCAACTGCCATCCGTCTCGCCTCGTTCCACATATTTCTTGTCAATCAACTGGTCAAGAAGTTTTTGGATGGCGGTAACACTAATACCAGTTACGTCTTTCATGTCAGCCAAAGTCAGTGTAGGCTCTGTGCGCATGGCATTCAGAATCTTTGTGTAATTGGGAGTTCGGAATGCAATCCGTTCTCCATCATACCACCACACATTCTCATCCCTTTCGCTCACAAACAGCACATCATTATACACTTCCCTAGCCACCAGTCCATTGAAATACTTCAAGAATGGCTTGATGTCTTTCAGCTCTGCATGGGCACCATCGCTAGGTATGGGACCTACTTCGAGGTCTGCTTGATGTAGTGCTTCCAGGTACTCACTTTTTTTGCGGCTACGGACTACAATCATCGGATAGTTGTGGCGAGCCAGGATGAAGTTCACCATCAGTCGGGCGATGCGTCCATTGCCATCTTCGAAGGGATGGATGCGGATGTATCTATAGTGGAACAATGCAGCCAGTTCCACAGGTGAGAGTTTTCCTTTCTGTTCCGCTGCGTTATACCAGTCTACCAAGTCGGTCATCAAACCAGGCGTCTCCTCGGGTGAGGCATACTCAAATCGGTCTCCGTATCGTGTGATCACACTGTTCGGCCGTGTCTTATACTGCCCCGCATGGATCACATAACTGGTCTGTACGCCCCCGGGGAGATCCCGATAGACGGTGTAGTCTTCCCGCAACAGAGTCTTGTGCAGTGTCCTGATGAAGTTTTGTGTCAGCGGCATATCCCTCAAGGTGGCCACCTCGGTCATCATCCTCAAGCCTACATTGCTCGCCGTCATCTCTTGAACGTCTCGCACGTCAGCTTCACCAATGACCTTGCCGAACAATAAGAGGATTTCAGTCTGCCCATAGGTCAGTGTGTTGCCCTCAATATGGTTGCTGTTGTAGTTGAAGTCCACGGTGAAGCGGCGGCTGAGCCTCTCCCGGTCCTTCTCTGACAACGGCTGTAAATCCTGCCACGCAGCCAGTGCTTTCTTGAGATTAAGGTACTTCATATAGACTAAGTGAATTGATTAGCACCGCAAAGATACAAAATGTTTTTGAAATGGTTATATAATTACAACCTTATTTGAGATATTGCAGCGCTTTCCTCATTTTTATGAAGTAGAGGTCAGTTTTTTCATTTTTCTCTTGGCATTCTTTCTTCTTCGAACTCGAGATGGATACCTCTCGTCAAGATACCTCTCTTCGAACCATTTTTGAATATTGGATTCCTTGGGCAAAACGGATGACATACCTTTAACAAACCAGTACCAATAAACTCTCAATAGGACACCAACAACGAGGAGTACAGCAATTCCTAGAACAACATAAAATCCAACTACACAGCCAAGAAGAGCCAGGCAGATGATTAACAATACGATCATCCCAAAAAACATCAATAATATGGTAAATGACTCTAACATATCTTGGCTCTCTTTTCTTGTTCTATCTGAAGACAGAGTAGTCCTCGTAGTATGGTTTTTTCTTTTCGGAAATTGAATTATGATTAATCTGGTTCTTCTTGGGTTCTCCAATCAATTCCTCAATCATTACTTTTATAAAGGCTATCGCAAAAACAAAAGCAAATATCACAATGCCTCCAGCTAAAACAATCAGTGCTATTCCAATAATCATCCAACAGATCCAGCCCAATATTTCAAGCATGAACATCATAATTTTGCTCCTTTCTTATCAATTAAGACTGCAAAAATCATACCATTAAACACCAAAATTTTATGTTATATAACACCCTTTCAATACTAAATAACCATGAAAAACAAAAATGAGATATCTTAACTCATCGATTCAAGATTTTTTTTGAAATCTTGAAACTTTTTATAGTTTTCGTGCATCAAATGAATAAAACCATATTAAAAAAGCAAGATATGAATACGAAACATCTGATTATACTGGTTATTATTGGTTTCTGTGTGGTTTCATGCCGGAATCATCCCACACAGGTGAAAGTCAATAACCAAGAAGTTACAATGGCTCCATTTGAAAACATTGATGCTGGAGGTGAATTCACGATTATCTACACTCAAGGTGAGGGTTATAGTGTGCGTGTCGAGGGCGATGAAAAACAGGTCAAAGCTTTGATCATCAATGCCGAAAGCAACACACTGTCTATCTACCCTAACGATAAACTTAATGATAAAAGCTTCATCAAGAATGCCATAACAAATCTAAAGGACGTGAAAATCCATGTCAAAAGCCCCACACTTAAAGAACTGGAATTATGCGGCTCTGGCGCATTCTTGATTCCTAATCCACTCAAGGTCAGCAACCTACATGTAGACAAGACGGGCTCGGGCAACTTGCTAGTTGCAGGCATTACCTGCCAAGATCTAATTCTTGACATACTTGGTTCAGGTAACGTTGAAATTGCAGGCATCAATGCAAGTAGCATCGAGACCGATAAGAGCGGTTCGGGCAATTTAGTTTTAGCTGGAACAACAATTAGCCATCATGAAGAAATTATGGGCAGTGGAAAAGTCGACATCTCTGGCCTGCACTAATAGTCGTGCGTTTTTTTATAATACCCAAAAGGCCTTTTTGAGCAAGATTGCCAAAACTGTTGCTGAAATCCTCTCACATTGAAATTATTTCTCTATTTTTGTCTTCGGTAAAACATAGTGGTTGATTTTTGCCTTTGCATAATCAATCTCTATGCACCTAAATTTCAATTAACTATAATCGAACTCACGTTGGATTAGAGTATGGCAAAACAGGACTTTGAGAAATTCAAGAAAGAGATCAAGGCTTGGCTTGATACCCATCAGGATGAGTACGATGCTTTTGTTGCAGACATCAATAGCAAATCGTATCAAAGCATTCAGCGCATCTATGCTTTGGGTGTTAAAATGACGCCTAAGTTAATGGCGAAATCAAAAGCCGAAATACATGGTGATGTTGTGCCTGGAGAAAAAGAATTTGACTCTTTTATCGCAGATGACGGGCTTGCGGCCCAATTGGTCGATGAGTTTCACAATGTGGAAAGCTCGTCAATTGTTCCTTGCCTGCTTTCGTGGCTTTATTACGGCAAATGCTATGACACGATGGTCGAGCGATTGGAAGCCGACATTAATGATCCCAACTGTGGCAGAGCGACGAAATGGACTTACAAGTTCCTGATAAAGTATGTCATCAACGGAAGCATCAGAAACAAGATGCGGACAAAGGAGGATTGGGAACAATACCGAAAAGAAAAAGCGCTGATTGATCATGGGAAATTCACAGATAACGTGATTGAAGGCATCTATCAAGATGAATGTGTCCCGTCTCCAGTTCCAGAAGAAAGCCAAATAAGCCCTCTGACCAAAGTGCAATTTGAGGATTATTTGCTATGCCAGGACAAAGCTGAGGTTCTTCAGAACATCAAGCGTATTCTCGCATTAAAGCATTCCGCCCCAGATCTGACATATCTATATGCAGCGCTGCAAGAGCTGGAATACCTGGACAAGTGTGATGCCACAACATTCCATAAACGCCTGCAGGAACTTGTGTCGACAATAGACCTGAAAGGCACCCGGAACTTCCAGATCGCCCTTCGCAAGATTTTTGATAAGTCTGGTAATCTGACATTGACTTCCAATATCGAGAGAAATACCATTGACAATATCAAATCGATGCTCCAGTCAAATATCCAAAACAAGGAATCTAAGCCAACTTCAGTTGAATATTAAACGATATTAGGCTATATTCGATTTCTTATATTTCGTTTTTCATTTCGCCGAAATATAAGAAAGGCAAATCATTGAAAATCAGTTATTTTTAGCTATACTTTTGCACCATCGTTCCAAATGGAGCGGTGGCTTTTTCATCTATAATGCCACCAAGATGAGAGGGTCAAAAATCTGGTGGCTCATGTATAGCTATGACTGATATCATGTCAATTCTTTCAGCAGGCAATGCAAACATCAAGTTGGAGATTACCAGTGAGGACTTGCGCAACTTTTCAGAAGAACTGATAAGTCGTGCGGTCAATGAGGTAGCAACAGCCATGCAAGACAACAAGGAAGACTGTCTGCTGACGAAAGAAGAAACCAAGAAACGCCTCGGTGTCTGTGATGCCACTCTATGGCATTGGGACAAGAAAGGCTACTTGAAACCTGTCAAGGTAGGCTCCAAGGTGAAGTATCGTGAATCTGATGTGAACAAGATTCTCGGAGTCCAGAACAAACCGTTTGGCGATGATGGTAGGGATTGATAAAGGGTGTCCAAGTGTTTTGGCGCTATCAAACAGAATCCGACGGGAGGCTATAGGTCTGAAAGACACTGGTCTTCCCCTTGATGCCTTTCCTCAGAAATTGCAGGGTATCATTTTCGATATCACCAATACTGAGCAGTTTAATATGGAATACTTGGCAATGAGTATGCTGTCGGCTGCAGCCACGGCCATCGGAAACAGTTGCCAGATACGTATCCGTGGATCATGGAGAAGTAGCCCTGCCCTGTATGTAATCCTGATAGGAAGACCAGGACAAGGCAAGACCCCGCCACTTGACTATGCGTATCGTCCACTTCAAGAACATGACTTCCTTCAGGTCAGTAGGTTCATTGAAGAGAACAAACGCTATGCAGAGCAGAATGCTGGAGCCAGGGATGGCGACGCCTTTGATAAGAACAAACCTGTTCTCGTCCAAACCATCCTCTCTGACCTTACTCAAGAGGCCATGATGCGAATCCATAACGACAATCAGCGTGGCATCGTCATCCTAGTGGATGAAATCATGGGGTTTTTCAAGAGTTTCTGTCGATACAATGACAGCCCCTTGCTTACCCAGCTGCTCACAGCATACAGCGGAAAGCCTTTAAAGGTGTCCCGTTGCAGCAATCCCATTCCCATCATCATCCCCCATCCGTGTATCAATATTGTCGGTACCACCCAGACGCAGCGCATCGGGGAACTCTTCACCAAGGAGAATGTGTCAAGTGGATTGATTGACCGCATCCTGTTCCTTCATCCGAAGAGTCGTGATATTCCCAAGATGCAACTGGTTCAGGATGCAGGATTGCAAGAGGATGGTCGGGTTGGTAGTGTATATAAGAAATGGAAACAGGTGATAGATAAGCTGCTTTCCATTGAACCTGATTATGACGAGAAAGGAATCATCATGCCGAAAGTCCTTGACATGAGCGCCGAAGCCTATCAATGCTTTGCCCAATGGAAAAACACCCTTATCGAGCAAGTCAATGCGATTGAGGACGAAAGGCTCATTGAGAGCCGAGTGATGAAAGCAGACTCCAACGTGGCCAGACTTGCATTGGTGTTTCAACTCCTGGGGTGGGCTTGTGACGAGATCCACATGCAGCATATTGATGTGCGCTCCGTTCAAGCGGCCATTCGTCTGTATGACTATCTGGAACTATCGTATCATGAAATCAAGACACAAGTCCAGAAAGAGTCCATGTCACCGCTCAAGAAATCGTTCTTGGATGGTGTTCAACTGGATTTCACTACAGCAGATGCTATCAAGGCTGGAGGTGAAATAGGACTCTGTGAGAGTGCTGTTAAGAAGAACCTTGCTAAGATGTGCGTAGAGCGAACCCTCCAGAAAACAGGTCATGGCACCTACCGAAAGATACTTTAGTACACCCGATACATTTTACACTTTACACTTCCGAAAGTGTAAAAGTGTAAAGTTCCAAAGTGTAACGGCATAATTCAACAACCCAGAAAGGAACATAATCATGAGCACTTACCGATTTCATCTTCAGAAATATAAGTCAGGCAGAAACAGCAAACTGACCTGTCCCCGATGTGGAAGGAAGCAATGCTTTGTCAGGTATATCGATGAGGAGGGAAAGATTATCTTTCCCGATTATGTAGGACGATGTGACCATGAGGACTCATGTGGTTACCATTATACGCCAAAGGATTTATTCCATGACAAACCAGACTTGAAGCCCAACAATTATGATGACTGGCGGAGCATCAAGTCCATTGCACAGATAAGGACAAAGGCCGAGCCTTTTGTTCCGTCTTATATCCCAGGTGACCTCATGCGAAAGACACTTTCCCATTACGGCATCAATCCCTTGTACCAATTCCTGTGCAAGACTATAGCAAAGGAGGGCGCCAACAAACAGATTGAACGCTACATGGTTGGTACTGTCAAGAAATGGGGAGGAGCTGCTGTCTATTGGCAAGTTGACATCGAGGGAAATGTCCGAGCAGGAAAGATGATGGGCTACAATCCCAAGGACGGGCATCGCATCAAAGAACCACATCCGCAGGTCAGCTGGGTACATTCAGAATTAAAACTACCTGATTTCAATCTGAAGCAATGCTTGTTTGGTGAGCATCTGCTTGCCACCTCCTCTGCCACAATCATGTTGGTGGAGAGCGAGAAGACCTGTCTGATAGCATCCCACTTCATGCCAGATTTTCTCTGGCTGGCCACTGGAGGGAAAAATGGTTGTTTCAATGAAGATGCCATGCAGGTGCTTCGTGGCAGGGATGTGATTCTCATGCCAGATCTTGGAGCGATAGACAAATGGATCGATAAATCGAAAATCCTTGAACCCATCTGCAAGAGTGCCACAATCTCTGACGTGTTGGATCAGATGGCGACCGACGAACAGCGTGAGGCGGGTCTTGATATCTCAGATTTCCTCCTGATGCAGGAGACCAAGCAGATGGTTTTGGCCCGAATGATTGAGCGAAATCCTGCCCTTCAGCAGCTCATCGATGACTTTGACCTTGAACTTATCGAGGATGATTTATGAGAAAAAAATAGGACCAAAAGGGCGTCCCTTGGCGGGTATTTTACCCTCATCTGCCTGAGCTTGCTCCCCGTAGGAACTCCTTCAGGAGAGGCAGCCTAAAGCGTTAACGAAAGTTAACTCTTATTAGGCTAAGAGTTTTTATAAACTCCCTTCCCTCTACTCGATTTTATAACCCTATTTTTGCTGGAGCAAGCTCCCCTTTGAATGATGGTAGTCCTAATCACCGATAGAACCAAAAACCATCGAAATAGTTGGATTTCTATGATTCTCGCTCTGTCAAAAGTGAGGTATTCATCGAGGGAAACATCGCTTTATATATCGCACAAGCACATACCAAACCGCCATTTTCTCAGCCAAAAAAGTGGTCAGGAGAGCAATTAAGTGAAATCTTTGCTAATTTAATTGATATTCTGCACTGTTTTTTCGTTGAAAATGGTTACCTTTGCGACATAACATTGAAGAATGAAGATGGAGAAAGACATCAACCGCATCAAAGTGGTTCTTGCAGAGAAGAAAAGAACCAACAAGTGGCTGGCAGAGCAGTTAGGCTGTGCCCCCACCACCGTGTCAAAATGGTGCACCAACTCCTCACAACCACCAGTGGAAGCAAAACAGATTTACGTATAGCCAAGGTTTTAGACATGAGGTTAGACGTATTAATAAAAATAATTTATTATATTGTTTTATGGAACAATTTTTAGGGAGCCATATAGATGCAATTATTTCTGCAATTATAGGTTTTTTTGCAGGCGGTATAGCTGTTCACTTTTTTGAAAAAAAGAACAGTGACAACACAAAAACTACTCAATCTGGCATTAATGCTGGAGGAAGTGTTGCTGGACGTGACATAAAAAAATAAAATCATGTTCGGAGATGATATTCGGCAGAATAATATTACAGCCGGCGGAAATGTTGCTGGTCGTGATATTCATGTACATAATTATACACCAATAACATGGTATCAGCGAAGATTTCAAAGTTTAGCTGATGAAATAGAAAAAGATCAACGCTATGAGAAAACCATTGAAGATTTGGAGTATTTTGAAACAGTCTTAGATGGAAAAAAAGGGTTAGAAGGCAAACTAGCTGATAGTGGTCATACAAAGTTAGAAATTTCATTAGCTATCAGACAAAAGCAAAAGTTCGCGAAAAAGCAGGAGAAATACAAGTATTACGAATCTGCTCAACGTATAAATTCTCATTTGTTCGCAGAAATCCTTATGAAATTTAATGATTTCATTAAACCAATGGTTGAAGCAAATGAAGATAGACATAAAATACTATCGTCAATCTGTAGATATATAGTTGATCCTATCATGCAAAAACTTAATTTAGAAGGCGCTGATGATGAATATTTGTGTTATGATGCGGTTGATGTGTTAGGTATGGTTTATTATCTAACAGGTGGATGTCACATTAATTGGAAAGATTATGGCAATGTATAATCAAGCATTTGACTTGTATCATGGTATTTATCGAGCACTTCACATTCTAAAACGTTTCCAGAATAACGAAGTTCTTGAGTTAGATCGTTTTAGAATTTGGGATTTTTATCTCCTGTTTCCTTACAAAACATACGAGATACGTCTCAGTAGAGAGCATAAGGAAATAGCTTCTTTTCGCAAAATATATATAAAGAAAGAAGCAAATCCATATGATTCAGTATATGATGGTCGAAAATTACTTGAACGTCTCCGGCCTTATCAAATTGGAGCCCTAAGTTGTTTGGCATCTTATGGAATTATCAATGCTGATAAACTATTAAACAATTTGATAGAGATTACGGATCGGAGTAAGCTCATCGCATTAACTCAAAATTTAGCTAATCTCCCTAATGAAGAGAATAATGTGTTATCATGGTTATGTACTTTTTTTAGAACTTTTCCCCTAAATGGAAACACCGGTCTTAAATCACGGACAAATCTTTTAATATCCAAATATGACGGCATCTAAATTATTTGTACAACGTTTATATGTTTTAACTCGTAATGGTGAAATTGCATATGATGAACAATTTCACAGAGGTGTTAATATCATTAGAGGAGACAATAGTAGTGGAAAATCAACTATTACTCATCTTCTTTTTTATGGATTAGGTGGATCATATATAGATTTTGTTCCTCAAGCGAAACAGTGTCAATACGTATATGTTGAAGTGTGTATTTCAGATTGTGTATTAACCCTTAAACGTGAAATAAAATTATCAAGTGATTACCGAGTAGAGAGCATGTCTGGAATGTATATTTCCTGGGGTTGCTTAGATGACGTTCTTGATGATAAATGCGATGTACATTTCTTCGGATATAAGGCAACGGAGAAAACTAAAAGCTTTTCAAATGTATTGTTTGAATTATTGGGGTTTCCACAAGTTGTTGGTGATAATAATATAACTATTCATCAATTACTTCGATTGATGTATATTGATCAAGAATCGCCCACTAGTTCCTTGTTTATGTATGAAGTCTTTGATAGTCAAATAACTCGAGAAGCCGTTGCAGAATTGATGATGGGTATATATGATTCTGAACTATATACCGCAAAGCTTGAATTACGTAAGATGCGAAAGCAACTATCTGACATAAAAGTTGAAATAAAAGCCGTAAAAGCTGCGCTCCCTAGAGCTGAAGAAAGTTCAAGTGCTTTCTTGCAATCAGTAATCTCTAGTAAAGAGAATGAAATTAATGAGTTAACAAATAGTATCAATATCAAAAGATCTGGCAACATTGTTAAGACCCCAAAGATAAGTATTATAAATATTATTAAAAAGAAAGTATCAGACTTACGGCAAAAAGTCAAGGAACAAGAAGATAAGGTTGAGATAATCAAAAATGAGATTGATGATACAACGTTATTTATAATCGCATTAAAGAAACGACAAACAGCATTAAATAATTCTATCCAAGTCCGTAATGGTTTAGAGAATTTTGTACTTGAATTTTGCCCAGAATGCCTAACAAAACTAGATGAGACAATTGAAGATGGACATTGCAGATTGTGTAAAGCTCCAATTGACAATACTCGCGGTGTGAGACAAGCAAAACGATATGGTCTTGAAATGAGTTTTCAAATTAATGAATCAGAGTCAGTCTTAAATGAATGTAAAAATGAATTTCTTAAAGAGAACGCAAAGCTAAAAGGACTAAAAACACAATTATCGATACAAGAGAAGCGATTAAATAGTCAACTGAAGTCCGTTCAAAGTCCTCAAGATGAGGAAATAGACAACATGATTTATGAAAAAGGTGTGTTGGACGGTGAAATTATGCAGTACCGAACGATGCTTGAAAAAGCTGTTTATTTTGAGAGTCTAGTTCAGCAAAAAGACGAACTAGAAAGCACCATAGCTAAAACAGAACGTTTCATTAATGCCAAACAGAATCAAAAAAACACAAGAAGAATAGAAGCAGAGACAAAAATAAAAGAGTTCGGGATATACTTTCTGCAACATGATCTTGAAAGACAACAGGAATTCATCAATGCTGACGATTTCTATGTTGACTTTTCAAATAACATAGTGTATCTATCTAACAAGTATTCAAAATATTCAGCCAGTTCGAACTTCTATTTAAAAATAGCTGCGCGTTTTGCCTTGTTTATGTCATCACTAGATCTCCCGTTTATGAGATATCCTCATTTTATATTCGCTGATAATATGGAGGATAAAGGGATTGAAGAGAAAAGGGCGCAGAACTTTCAGCGTGTTTTGATAGAAAAATTATCCACATATTTAAATGATGATTATCAAGTAATCTATACTACATCATACATAACAGAAGAATTAGACAATAGCCCGTATGTGGTAGGTCCCAAATATTCAAAGGAACATAAAAGTTTGAGTAATGTTGAATGACATGCAGATACCCCAGTCGGAAATATTAACGACGAACTGTCTTGGAAAGGTTTTCTCTAAGACCGTGGCAACCTACAAATTCTTCTGGTTCTTATCCATCTTGCAGATACATGCCAGGACGGGTAATTTGCGAATGGATGTATGGGATATTGTGATTCGTATGGTGGCCAATGCTTGGTATCCGATACATTATTTCCGCTTGTCGTTTGGCAAAAGTGACTCGCTGTTTGACATCGTTATGGAATTGCACAGGATCACCCAGATTCCGATTGATGCGAATACAGAGTCAATTATCGAGGCACTTAAAAAAAGGCTTGAAGACAGACAGATTCAAAGGTTATTGAGAACGCTTACTCTGAATGTGCCTTATCGTTTCCTCCGTCCATGGATAGATACAAGTGATGATAGAGATATGATCAGTCGCTCACAAAACCTCGAAAACGGTTGCCTGTATTCGTTACATAAAGAGGATGGCGGGTTCTATATCGAGCTTAATCCCATTTGGGATGCTTATCTGCATGGCCATTACAACATATTATTGGATTTCGCCTATTGGAATCTGACGTTGTTTTTGCAAGTCCGTAATCCGAATGTACCAGCAATTCCTAATAAATTGATTAGGCCAGAGGTGAGAAATGCTCTGACGAAGCAGCATAATTATTGGGACATGGTAATAGACCTTGGTGGTCCCATTCATTGCATTTATACGGACAGAGAACTCCATTCATCGAACTATGAACTGGATCACTTTATCCCGTGGAGTTTTGTGTCACACGATTTGTTGTGGAACTTGATACCTTCAGATGGCAGCATCAACTCGTCAAAGAGTAATAAACTACCCGATCTGGACCTCTATTTGCCAAAATTTGCTTTATTGCAACATCGCTCATTGCGGTTAATGGTAAATGCCAATAAGAGGCCACAAGTCATGGAGGACTACATTTCATTGGGTTATACCCCAAGGGAATTGGCCGAAATGAGCGATGAGAGATTCCGAGAATTATATGAAAGAACGTTTAACCCAATGAGTCAAATAGCCCTAAACATGGGTTTTGAGTCTTGGAAATATTGATGCCCATGGAACCAGAAAAGATTAATTATCCCTATTTGACGGCAATAAAGCGAAGTGATTTCTCTGTGCCAACACGGTACCTCATGCAGCATGATCTTTTGAAGGGAAGGATTCTGGATTTCGGTTGTGGCTTTGGCTACGATACTGATGAACTTTGCAAACTGGGTTATGATGTGACGGGCTACGACTACTATTATCGTCCAGATTTCCCAAAGGGTAAATTTGATACTATCATTTGCAACTATGTTCTTAACGTCCTTGAACCTTATGCCCAGGCAGAAGTGATGATGAACGTGACAAACCTGCTTTTGCCTAAGGGAACCGCTTATTTTGCAGTACGTCGTGACTTAGCCGAAGAAGGTTTTAGGCTCCATGCAATCCATAAGCAATATACCTATCAGTGTAATGTCAGATTGCCTTTTAAGAGCCTCGTGGCTAATAAAAGCTACGAGCTCTACCAATACAACCATTTCAACAAGCTCCCACGAGTTGAAGGTGAAAAGTGTCCATTTTGTCGCTTGTCCCGCAGAGTGGAAATTATCTGTGAAACGGCTACTTGCGTTGCATTCTATGATGGTTACCCCGTTTCGCCTGGACATGCACTGATTATACCCAAGCGACATGTAGCCTCTTATTTTGACCTCACCAATCACGAGCGTGAGGCTATGAATGTAATGCTGCAATACGTTAAACAAAAGATAGACGAGCGCTTTCACCCTGATGGCTATAACGTCGGTATCAACATCAACGAAGCTGCCGGCCAATCCGTTTTCCACTGCCACATGCACCTCATCCCCCGCTACAAGGGCGACGTAGAAAACCCCAAGGGCGGTGTCCGTGGCGTAATTCCAAAGAAACAAAAGTATTAATTTTCATAGTAGATTATCACCATGCGACTTTATATTTTAGGCAAAACCAGTGATGATAAAGGCACCCAGTTAGAACAACTGACAGTAAGAATCTTAGAAAAACAAGGATATAAGAATATTCAGACGAACATCCAAAACGCAGGAGGTAACGAGATTGACGTCACTGCATATAAAACGATAGAAGCCGGTATAAAACCGCAAACTATTAAATTGATTGCAGAATGTAAGGCTTATGACAAGCCAATAGATATGAATGCATGGCTTAAATTTAAAGGAAAGTTTGATTACGAGAAAGACGGGAATCCTCATGCAACTGGAATGATGATTTGCCTTTCGGGCGCAAATGGTCCTGTTCTGGGGTTATATAATGAAAAACACAATAATGACCAAACAATCCAACTAATTGCAAACGGTGATTTAATAAGTTTGTTGTCTGCTTGTTATGAGTTGATTCCAGAAACCAAAGTCAGAGAGCGATTGGCTACTCTATCATTTTGTGAGATTTATGAGATTAACCTTCTTTATTATGACAAACATTTATATTGGGCCACCTCGTTCCTAGATGGAAAATACACATTAAGCTATTCTAATGGACAGCCAATAACAAAAGAAGAGTTTAATGCCATTTCTCCTTTCATTGCTAATTATAGTCCTTATATTGCTGACAATTTTGTTGACATTAGAGATTATTTCGACTTTCAGCAACGCTTGACTGCAATTAACATGGTGCTTTTGACGGTTCTAGTAAATGGATTTAGCGGAAGTATATCAGAAGTGTCCCAACACATTCAGAATATTAAGAAGAATGGTTCGATTGATATTGATGTATTAGATATGGCCATTGAACAGAATCCCTTTGTCATATATGACAAAGGAAGCAATATAGTCAGATTAAAGGATGATAAAGAATTTGACATTATTGATTTCTATCGTTTTGTCATCTATCGAGGATGCCCTGTTGATCTAATATCATCTGAATACTATCAAGAACATATCGATAATAAATTCTTAGATATGATATTGCAGATACAATATGGATTAGAAATCCCAAATGACAAAAGAGATGATTGTCTTTTTCTTCTTAAGTGTTCTCCTTCTGCATTACTTCGTGCTATAACCCCAAATGATTTGTTCCAAGGTTTTACAGCCACAAAGGGCTTTGACAATATGCGAAACCTATACATTAATTCATTTTTGCGAATGCTGATAGAAGGATTTATTGATAATTTCTATAATCCTGCATTAAGTGATACGTTTTTTGATAAATTCAAAATAACCGATATGAACCTGTCATCAGAAATCAAGATTATTGTTGATGGAAATGAGCGTAGTCTTATTTCCCATTCAAAAATGGGTCTTTTTAAACTATCAGGAACTAATCGGGTAATTATTGTAGAAAAAACATAAGAATAAGTGAGATGATGCTTCTCTAATTATACAACGACATGATAACTATATAAGAAATAATAATTCGCAAGGAGGTTCGGATATCTATATTATGAGCGTATTAAAAAGGAAAATTATATGAATTCTTTTTCTGAAATATATTAATATTCGTCCTAAAGGACACTCGAGATAATCCTTCTTTCATTTAATATGATAAATTACATTATTCCACAAATAATAAAGTATCAAAACATTGACGACCTGTTAGAAAATAACAATCAGGCTCGTTCATTATTTGAATCTGGAGAAAACTTGTCATTAGACAAATTACTTCAGGAAAACTTCGTCTGCATTGTAGGTGAACCTGGTATTGGTAAGAGTAGACTCGTTGAAGAGATAAAAAACCATTTTTCAAAAAAACCATTATATCATAGCACTGCTTCTCATTTTAAGTCCAAATCCGTTCCAGAAGATTCTGAGTACTGCATTATAGATGCTTTAGATGAAGTTGAAGGGAATTTATTCTTCAGTACTCTGCAAACGATCAAGGAATATAAAGCGGCGCATCTTGAGACCAAGGTCTTGTTCACTTGTAGAACACACTATGTAGCTTCTTATGCAAAACATTTTGCTTCCTGCACCGGTTTAATCTACATAGAATTATGTAGATTAAAAGATGAGGATGTGATGGAAGTTGTTAATAGGTGCTCTGAAACAACAAAGGCAAATATTACCAAGAGTGCAAAATTAAAGGATATCCTGGCAATTCCTAGATATTTGACATTTCTTATAGAATATGAAGAGCAAAAAGGTGATATCTCACATATCGGTGATCTTTTTGAGTTTATTGTTGGTAAATCTGTACAAAATGCCGTAAATGCTCGTCACAAACAAAATGATAATGAAAGCATTAAAATTCTTATACAAAGAGTTTTAGAAAAAGTTGCATTCATTATGGAGATAAGTCGTAAAGACCAAATCTCAAAAGATGAACTATACACGATTCTTGATGGGGTAAAGGGTAATTTGACTCAGATGCTCGTAACCAATTTTGACCTGCTTTTCTTTGAGAGTCGTATTCTGAAAGATACAAATGGAACACTACAATTTGAAAACACAGAATTACAGGAATACCTCGCTGCTAAAGAGCTGTGTAGGCAAGATAACGTTGAAAGCGTTCTTTATGATGTTGCTGTACAGAAAGATTTAAAGCATATCTATCCTAATTGGTATGATGTTATTCCTCATATATCGTATACAGAAGATAAAATTCACACTTTCATTAATGTCATCAATCTCATTGTATCATACGAGTCTAGCCTTGAGAACGATTCATTTGAATCCCTCTTGAGATATATCGATCCATCTACTCTTTTACTTCAACAAAAAGAAGAGTTATTCTCAATTATACTGGAGCATTATCTACGTATACCTGCATATATAGGATGGAATAGTCAAATCCTCAAATTGATGGGAGAATGTTATAGTTCGAGGTGCAATACAAGATTAATGTCATCTATTGATAATCTCAACAAAATACAATTAGCAAATATCTGTTCCATACTTGAGGTGATAGTTGAAGATAGTAAACTTGACAAAGAGGTGTCAGACTATTGGACTGGTGCAGCAAACACTCTTATGCAAACAGACAATAAGGATAATCAATTGGCAGCATTAAAATTTTATGACGCCCTCAAGAACAAAGAAGAACTAATACGTTTGGCTGGTGCTTGTAATAGTTTTACTGAAGACGTGAAAGATGAGTACTATGAAGTAACCGGCTATGGGAGGTTCACGGACAGAAATATTGTGAATTGCTGGTTGGAGGGTTGTTATACAAGTAACCCTTATGCATTAAATGCAGTTTTATGCATAGAAGAACCGTCAACACTAAACTATGCATATACAGAAATCATAAAAGCCAATAAACTATCTGAGTTCTTCAATCCTAATGGCGAACTGTTTGTGTTTTATGAATTATTCCTTAAGAAACAATTTTATATTGCATGGGAAGAAAATCTCGAGAGCAAAATACTTATAACAAGAATTATTGCAGGTTTTGTTGAAAACCATTCATACACTACGTATAATGGATTATTTAGTATAATTAGACAAATACTACTCGAAGAAAAGACCGGGAGCGTTTTTATTAGTTGTTTTGAAAACAGCAAATGGCATTTAGAGAATCTATTTAGTTATTTTGAGACGGAGTTCGTTGATGCAGAGCTCATATCATCTGTTGATAAACTATTGCAAGAATCAGAATTTGAAAAATGGCTGTTGGACATCATACTAACCTTTCTCATTAATAAAATCAGGAATAATGTGGATAAGAAAGATTCTGTGTCAGAGTATATATCACGTTATGAAAAAACATTTGAGCAATGGGATAAGAATTCAGAAGAAGAAGCCAAAAGGAGGCTAAATAATCCAACACTTATCAAGGCTTATAAGAGTCTTTCTGCCCCTGAAATATCGATATTCGCAAAATATGAAACAGCATTTAAACTTTCTAAAAATCTCGAATTCTTACAGCAGCAGAATCCTCAACCTTTAGTGGATGTGATAGAAACATTCTTTGATGTCCTTGATTTAGATCAATTGAAATTAGAAAAGAAAGATGATGGTTCATTCAGTATTTCTACAATACTGGTTATGCTTCCATTTTTTGTAAGAGCAATATATCGTTTGGGGGCTCACGATTTGTTGGAAAAAAATAGGATTGTTCTTACTAAAACTTTGCCTATCGTCTGCCTAACAACAAATTTTGATGCCAATGAAATAAAACAGATATATAAGTCTGTCATTGGATGTCTTAATGAGAGTGAAAAAGCAGAACTAATTGATTGGTGGAAATCTAGAAAAGATGACTTCATGAATATTAGCACTGATAGTGTTTTTACGTGTATTACCGATTACGGTATCGATGCATTATCTTATAAGTTGGAGAAGTATATAGAAGATTATATTGAGAACCAAGATCTTTCTCACAGTTTTGCTGCCTCAAAATCATTGGAGTTGATATCAGAAGGGTATCTGAACTGGAATGTCGAGAAATACAGGAATATTTTCAACTCCTTAACAGATGACAGTATTGAAAGCGTAAAAATGCTATGTAATGCAATAATGATTGAAAAATATCAAGATGCAGATGCAATTACATGGAGGATTGACTTTCTTAAAAAGCATGTATTTCATTCTCTTCATAAAAGCACGGGACAAATACGTCCTATCTCTCAGGAGGAATCTGAAATGACTAATCCTAATCCGCATATGTTCAGATGTTTTATGAACATAAAAGGAAATGATCAGTTAAATTATCACATGCTTGATCTATTTGTTGTAGGACTATCATTATGTGATAAAACTGAAACTCAGGCATACGCAAGTTATCTTTTGAGACAGATATACCTCTTCTTTATAAACACTAATAATGACTATTACATATTAGAATTAAGAAAGAAGGTAGAGGAGTTTAATGCAACCAAGGTGAGTTTCCTTGCAAATAACATCATGGCCAATTCCGAAATGATGTTCTTAAAAACAGAAAAGATCTCAATTGATAAGGCTATCAAGTTGTATAATAAATGCATTGAAGAATCTCACCTGGAAATTCGGAATAATGGTGATCTAAGGCGGTATTTCACATACATACATTCCGAAGTTCAAAAAGAGATTCAGGATCAAGGAGTATACTCTTTAATTCAAGGTTCTTTAAGTGAGGATTTCATTCAAAGAGAGTTAAAAAATACCATTATCAATATATGCTGTCGAATGGGATTAGAGACAGTTCAAATTGAGAGAGAAGTTGCTCTTCAAGATAACAAACGTACCGATCTTCTCATTAGATATGGCTTCTGTAATCCTATCATGGTGGAACTTAAACTTCTTCATAATCCAGAGATTCAAAACGAAAATAAACGTCATGAATACAAAAAGAAGTTCATTAAATACGCCAAAGCCACAAATGCCTGTTTGTCGGTATTTTGGGTGTTTAATAATGATGGTAGTGACGATAAGAAATTCAAATACTTGGCAGAAGAATACAAAGACCTCGATAATACTCTTGTGGTGTTAACAGATTGTAAATGTAGCAGTGGTATTGATACAGGTTTACCTGTAACCAAACAAACTTTAAAGATAAATAAAAAAGGTAAGGGGAAAAAGAAATAATGAGAATCCCAACTGATGTAATGGTCAGCACGAATTTTCATTTTGCGACAGAAACCGAACAGAAAGAACTCAATAGTTGATAGAAAAGTTGATAGAAAAGTTGACAGAAAGGTTACCAGATGCGTTTCAATTGAAGTCCACGAAGCCTAAGCCGGTATCATCCGTGTGGGGAAAGGTTTGTACCGCAAGACCGTTAATGTTGCTTCCCTTACATCCTATAATGAATAGTTTTTGTAACTTTGTGACCAAATCAAACATCTTTCAAATGTCAGACGAATATAACATATCGGAGAATTTTGATGCTATTAATGATTTGGTCAAAATGACACAACAACTCGGAAAGCAAGCTGTCATTGCATATAAACCGATTGTTGATGATATCTGTAGCAGGGATGCTTCAGAAAAGGAAGTAGCACGGCTATTAGATTATATGCTCGACTTCCTGGGCAATGACCAAATGCTAGAATTCTTCAAACAGGTCTGCCGTACATATTTGGAGAAATATCCTGATGAAATTCATTTTCACATTATGGAATATTACAAGTTTTATGAGCCCGAGAAGCTTGTGGGAACCGAATATGAATACCTACTAGATGAGATGAATTTAGATGATTAATATCAAATTCCAGTAATTTTTTTACGGAAATTCAATTTTTTGCTTTATCTTTGTGCCGAAAACCAAAACATTAGAGTTATGCTTACAAAATTTGCCGTAAAAAACTTTCGTGGTTTTGCAGAAAGAATTGAATGGGATTTGTCTCATCCAAGTAACTATACATTCAATACGTATGCTATCAAAGATGGCATCATCAAGAACGGTATCATCTATGGCCCCAATGGATCTGGAAAGTCAAATTTTGGAATGGCTCTATTTGATATACTTTTTCACTTGACTCAAAAGTATCGGGACGATAAATATTTTCAGAATTACACTTATGGTGGCAGCACGAAATTATATGTGGTATTTGAATATACTTTTCTTTTGGGGAATCAGCAGATTGAATATCAATATAAGAAGAATTCAAATGGAGTGCTCATTGAAGAATCTCTAAAGGTTGATGGTGTGACGACTTTTATCCGCAAACAGAATTCTTTTGAATTAGATGAAAAACAATTTCCGATCAACCCTAATGCAAAAAAGGATCTGGAAATAAATGAGAATAACATATCAATTATAAACTACCTATTAACGTCATACCCGCTGGCTAAAGATCATTATTTAATTAAACTTCGTAGTTTTGTTGAGTCAATGCTTTGGTTTAGGTGTTTAGGCAATAACGAGTTTATGGGGCTCGAAAGCTCTCCAACATTACTTGATGAGTATATCATAAAGAACAATTTAATCACTGATTTCTCTGACTTTTTATTAAAAGTTAGTGGACAAACATTTATTTTTGATTTGGAGAAATCTAAGGATAAGCAGCTATTTTGGAAAGTTGGAGAAGGGTCTCTTAATTTTGATAATACTATTTCAACTGGTACCCGATCGTTGCATTTATTATATTATTGGCTCAAAAATATAGGTAATGCATCTTTTGTTTTTATTGATGAGTTTGATGCCTTTTATCATTTTAAGTTGGCTTTCGAGGTGTGCAAGCGATTGTTCAGTCTTAATAGCCAGGTATTCACGTCTTCTCATAACACTTATCTGATGACGAATGATTTGCTCAGACCCGACTGTAACTTCATTTTGCAGAACAATAGAATAAAGCCCTTGCAAGCATGTACTGACAAGGAACTGCGATTTGGTCACAATATGGAGAAGCTATTCCGTGGAGGTGCATTTGAGGTATGATACTCTTTGTATTTGAAGGTAGAGACGATAAGACTTATTTTGAGTCTATCAAGCAACTTTTCTTTCCGGAGAAGTCCGACACGTTCGTTTGCACCTATAATAGCAATATCTATTCCCTGTATAGTAAATTAAATGCCCACGATGCATTGAATGGACTGTTGGAAGTTGACACGGTATCTGTTCTGAGGGAGATTTTGTTAGAAAAAGGTGATAATACACTCGAGAATATCCGTGAAGATGAAGTCTCTGAAATCTATCTATTCTTTGACTACGACTTCCAGGAGAGAGGAGGAACATTAGAAGAGAACAATAGGAAATTGCAGGCTATGTTGAATTTCTTCATGGATGAGACAGGTAACGGCCTATTGTTCATCAATTATCCGATGGTAGAGTCATTGCGATATACCAAAGAACTGCCAGACAAAGACTATTGGAAATACACTGTGACCCGTAAAAGATGCCAGGAAGAGAGATTCAAGCACCAAGTCTATGAGTTTTCATTCTATGGCGGCAACTTAGAGCACCTCATTCTAACAGTGAAGCCCGCAGATGATGTTGACAGGATTCGGGAGAAAACTGATATGGTCAAGATTAATTGGTGCCACCTAATCGTTATGAATGTTAGCAAAGCCAACTATATCTGCAGCAATAAGAATGAGGTTCCAGATGAAGTGAATTGTCAAGTTGAGATTTTTGACAATCAGCTTGCCAAGTATGTTGAAACTGAAGAATGCAAAGTGGCGATCCTAAATGCTTTCCCTATCTTTATGTTCAACTATTTCGGGAGAAAGATCATAGAAAGACTGTAGTGAACAACTGACCCCACTATAAATGAGATTCCCTCAATCCACCGCAATACTTTTTGGTCAAGGTAAACTGCGATAATTTTTAATGGACAGCAAACAATGTAAAACAGATGTGAATGAGTTGTTTTTATAAAAAAACTAAAAACCATCAGGCATTTAATTAATCTACTCAGTATCAATTGATTTGTGATTTCAAATCTGTTAACTCAAATAATGTACATAACGAACTAAGTATCAAAGACCTGTAACAATACTTGTGGTATTTCCTGACTTCGGCACTTTTTTCTGCCATCGCATAGCAGGTATTGATAATCAGTATTTTAACTTCTTTTTGTGGGTGAATCTGGGTGAATCAAGGGTGATTTGAATGAAAAAAATGCTTAACTTT
>Ga0256407_10000383_pt1 | contig 108515 bp, 151 predicted proteins | sample RumenRJG_04DNA_FD_193489 | JGI IMG/M metagenome (GOLD analysis project Ga0256407, IMG submission 193489) | Bovine rumen microbial communities from Lethbridge, Alberta, Canada - RJG_04 | ecosystem: Host-associated > Mammals > Digestive system > Stomach > Rumen | place: Canada: Alberta... | reverse complement strand
CATCGCTCACGATAGCCTGACGACTGTTAGTCAGTCTATTAAATAAGGTGGACTTGCCCACGTTAGGCCGTCCTACAATTGCAACTAAGTTACCCATATATGCGTATCTTATTTATTTTCATTTAGTTACAAATTCCGTTAGATTTCTCCGACAATAAATCGGTTCGTGAGGGGTGCTTTACAGCCACTATCTCGCGCAGTTGGCTGGGGTCGTCAATGACCTTATCAATGACCTCTTCGCGGTAGTGCGGACACTCCAAAATGCCGTTTTCCTGGGCGAAGGTATAGACGCGGTGGAAAAGCGCCTTGCGGTCATGCTCAGTCTTTGGCATGACATCAGGCAGACAGGTCATCAGTCTGCACCCCCATCCATGCACGTCATCAGTCAGGCGGCACTTACCATCGTACCACCCGGCACAGCATTCTCTTACCTGTTCGTTCATAGCAGCCTCATTCCTGTTTGAAGGTCAATAATCAGACAGCGCTTTTCTTTTCAATAGCCCCGTCACCGAGGGCGAGGTGCAGTTTGGCACGCATCAGTTCAATCTCATGCTCACGCTTCAGGAGTTCGATTTCCTTCTGGTGCAGCATTTCCTCTTTCTCGGAAAGACGCTCGGCCTTGGCCATCAAGTCCTCCTGTAGCTTCAGCGCACGCTCCAGCACAACACTGGTGTCCTTGCTGACCGGATTGGTAATGAGATCAGCGGGCATGTCGGTGTTGAGCACTGGGCCGTCGCCAGTGTAGAGAAATTCCTTGCGAATCTGAGGGAAGGCAGCAATAATCATGTTCACCACACCAGGATTGAACTTCTTGGTGCGGCCACGCTGCAGGTCGTAGATACGCTGGTAGGCAATACCTGTCGCTGTGGAGAACGCCGGGGCGTTCATTTCCAATTTCTCGAGAACTTGTGCGATGATGACCTTGGCATCGACGTTGTTCTGAGCATACTCGCTTTCTTTCATACCTTATATATATAATAATGTGAATAACCGCTGGCCTCTGACCCTCACGGGCTTAGCGAGACCCCATAAATTTTTTTTGCAAAAAACATAAGAAAAATTTGTGGATTTGATAACTTTTTCTTATCTTTGCACCATCAAAATACAATTACAACTGCAAAGATACAACTTTTGCCGTTCCTATGCAAATTTGATACGTACCTAAAAATAACAAAATGACTATGAGCAATCATAAGTCTTAGGTCGCCCCCCTTGGGGAATTATGAACATTAAAAGCAAGAAGTATGGAAGTACAGAAGAAACCAATCATCGGGGAGCTCCGCAAGCTGAATGTTGGCGGTGTGGCTACTTTCCCCATTGAGCAGCGTAGTTCGGTCATTGCCAGTATCAGCAAACTGAAGAAGGAGCTGATGCGCCAGCACTGGGATGCTGTCAGGACTGACAGGCTGAGCGAGTACAAGGTAGATGTAACGCGCATCCACTGATGAAAAGTCTCAGCGACATGGAAACCTTGGTGGCAGAGCAATACTGCCACGGCCTGACAGACAAAGAGATTGCCGACCAACTGGATAAGCCGATTTGGACGGTGCGGACTCACAAGAAGCACATCTACAAGAAGCTCTCCATCGCTACCACGCATGAGCTGGTTCTATACATGATGTCCGTGTTTGTAGGCAAGGAATACAACGCCGCTGAGATCAGGAAACGTGGCCTCGCTGCCCTCCTGACGCTGCTCATGCTGTTCCACATAGCATTTGACTGCAAGAGGGAGTTTAGGCGTGGTCGCAGAGTAGAAATCGAAATCAGAGAGAAAGACCCCCATGGAGAATGTGAGTAGGATGGCCATCATGGCACAGAAGTACGAGTCCATCTTGGAGCGTACAAAGGATATGACCTTTTCCTGGGCCATGTCTGTAAAGCTCGTTGGCGGCAAGAAAAGGCTGGAGCGGTTGATGCAGGAGGATAAGGTTCGCTTTGACAAACCCTTTGGTTCCACAAACACCAGATGGCAGTTTGTGGCCAGTGACATTCTGAGCAATATCAAGCCCCTGCCGGCTCACCGTTAAAGTTTCTTAAAGATGGAAAATAGTTTCTCTGATGGCCCTGAAATTGGCAAAATGACAGCCAAAATGAGTAGAAAAACAAAGAATAGCGGAATCTTATCAAAGTTCCGATAAGTTTTATCATTTTAATTAGTTTTCATCATGAGTTTAATTAAGAAAAGCAATGAGATTGCTATCCAGCGAAACGTGAAGATGATGGTGTACGGTCAGGCTGGAGCCGGAAAGACCACCCTCGCTCTTTCTTCACCGAAACCCCTGTTGCTTGACTTCGACAACGGCGTCAAGCGTGTGAACAACGCCCACCTCACAGAAGTTGGCATCGTACAGATCAGCAACTGGCAGGAGGTGATGACTCTGCTCACGACCGAAGCTGCAGAACTGGCTCCGTTCGAGACGATTGTGGTAGATACCATCGGCAAGATGTTGGACTTCATCATCGCCTACCGCTGCGGTGGCCGTAACCCCCGTGTGCAGGATTGGGGTACTATCAACTCCGATTTCAAGTGGTTCGTGAACGCCCTTTCCGGCCTGAACAAGCACATTATCTTCGTCGCTCACCGTGACACCCGCAAGGAAGGTGACGATACAGTGTTTGTTCCTGCCCTGCGCGAGAAGTCCTACAACAGCATCGTTACTGAGCTTGACCTGCTGGGCTATCTCGAAATGAAGAACGAGAACGGCGTACAGAAGCGCTCCATCACATTTGACCCGACCAGCCGCAATGACGGTAAGAACACCTGTCAGCTGCCTGGCGTGATGTTCCTGAGCAACATTCTCGATAAGAACAGCCAGCCTACGGGCAACAATGATTTTATCGAGAAGCAGATTATCGCCAAGTATCAGGGCATGATAGCCATTAAGGAGAAGGCACAGGAGGAGTACAACCGTGTGCTGAACGAGATTAAAGATGCTGTGGAGCTGATGACCGACGCAAAGGGAGCCAACCATTTCCTTGAGCATATCGGTGACTACAAGGGCATGGGTAACTCTGTCATCCTCTATGCGCGTGATATCTTTGCCAAGAAGGTGAAGAGTCTGGGATTGACCTACAACAAGGAGACCAAACAGTACGAAGATGCAGCTTAGGTATAAGTTCTATCCGAGTCTGCTGGATGCGTTTCAGTCATACCTTGACAGCGAGACGATTTGGGAGAAATACTGGGGGTTCTCGGAGAATCCCCCACATTCTCCTGAAGAGTTCCGTCAGCAACAGTTCCAGTCGCTCATTGACAGGATAAACCGTGTGCCTTACGACAACGAAGCGGTTGCGAAGGGTACGGCCTTCAATGAGGTTATCGACTGCATGGTGCTGAACAGGCCCTCGACCAAAGTACAGGTCGAAAAGCTGGTTCTCGACGGTCAGGTTGTTGCGCTGAAAGCCACCTATGGGAGCCGTAGCTTCTGCTTCCCTCTGCCTCTGTGCAGGGAGGTGGCCAACTATTACCAAGGTGCGCTCACCCAGCAATTCGTCCAAGCAGTATTGCCGACGATTTTCGGTGATGTCCTGCTCTATGGCTTCATCGACTATGTACTACCGTTCCTGACCTGTGACCTGAAGACCACTGGCCGATACAACGTCGGCGACTTCAAGAATCACTGGCAGCATATCGTCTATCCGTATGCTCTGATAGAGAACGGCAGTAATGTCACTGATTTCGAGTATAACGTGGTGGAGTTGACCCCAAAAGACTACAACACCTATACCGAAAGCTATTCCTTCGTACCTGAGAGAGACGTGCCAAAGCTCACTCAGCACTGCGAGGACTTCATTAGATTCTTACAGGAGAATCGGGATTTGATAACCGATAAGAAGATTTTTAATTTAGCAGCATGAACGAGAACAATGTACCAGTTCCAGTAGAGGAACTGCAGGCCAGTCAATTAGAGCTGGTTGTAAGCGAGAAGACAATAGGTAGCCTGACCACCAATGCCAAGCAGATACGCGAGTTGGTGCAGAACACGCTACCGAAGTATGACATTGCCAACTATTCTACGGATGACGTGGCAAAGGCCAAGGCTGACAAGGCCCTGCTGAATAAGGCGGCAAAGACGCTCAATGACAAGCGCATCGCCTTTGAGAAGGAGTTTATGGCTCCCTTCGGCGAGTTCAAGGAAGTGGTGAACGAGACGGTGGGCCTCATTAAGGAGGCCGTCGGCAAGATTGATACGGTCATCAAGGCTGACGAGGAACGTTCAAAGAACGAGAAGCGTGAGGCGATCGAGAAGCTGGCTGACACCATCGGCGTGAAAGAGGCTGGCATCAGTCTTGACCGCATTTGGAGTGACAAGTGGCTGAACAAGTCCACCTCCATGAAGTCCATCGAGACCGAAATCAGGGCCAGACTGGAGACTATTGCCTCTGACCTTGAAACGCTGAAATCGTTTGCCGAGGACTACGATGTGCTGGTTGTCCGCTACAAGGAGAACCTGAATCTGCAAGAGACCGTCCGCTATGCCAATCAGTTGAAGGAACAGCGCGAGGCCAAAGCCAAGGAGGAGCAGGCAAATACCGCAGCTGCCCCCTCTGCACCTGAGACCAAGGAGGAAGAGGCACCTGTCACCCAGGAACAGCCCGCAAACTCCGGCTCCCATGGTATTGACTCAGCAGAACGTGACGCTGCCGATGCCTTTGCTGACATCTTAGGCCAGTCTGACGGTACGCCACAGGTAGAGTCACCATCTGCCGCCAGCACTCGTAGCTATAAGATTACGGCCACCAAGGAACAGTTTGCCGCTCTCGAGTCTTTCCTGACCTCACAGGGAGTCAGCTTCGCCGTCAACTAACACATTATTATATATAGAACATGGCAGACAGCAAATTAGTAGGCTCTATCAACCTGGCCCGGTTGGATAGCGTCGGTATCATGAGCATCAAGGGCAATTCAGGCGTGGTGAAGAAATGTGTGGTCATTCCCATTGACGAGAATGACATCTACATCAAGGTAGAGGAGAAAACCGATACCCAGACGGGTGAGGTACGTCTCTCCAAGCTCTATGCACTCGGCATCGAGATAATGGAGAAGCGGGAGCCTGACCAGTGGGGGAATGTCGCTTACTCCAAGCTGGCCACAAGTAAGGAATGGATAAACAACCACACTCCTGCTGAACTGGAGGCACGAAACAAGGTGTATCTCGGTAACTTCAAGAGTGTGGCCATCCCCAGCAGTAACCAGGCAGCGACCATTGAGGCACCACTTGCTGAACCAGAGCCACAGCAAGACGATGACCTGCCATTCTGATGTAAGGTATGGGAAGGGTGGTTACACTGGATAAGAGCGCTCTGCGAGGGGCGAGGCTCAGCCACTCCCTTGTTGAGACGATAGACGAATTGCCTTACGGCAAGTATCATATCGTCTTTGAGAAGGTGGGCTATGTGCGTAGCCTCTCGCAGAACAAACTCTTTTGGATGTGGATGACACAGCTGGAGTATTGGTCGGGCAGCACACGGAACGAGTGGCACGACTACTACTGCAAGAAGTTCCTGCCGCCCGGCACAGGCACCAGCCGACTGAGCACAGACGCCATGCGCCACTTTATGAATCAGATTCATGCCGATGCACTGACCGAGTGGAACGTCACCCTACCCTTGCCTGATGACAGCGAGTTATTCTTAGAATTTATCGAAGAGTTCAAGTTCAAATGAACATAGTAAAAATTAGTTATTCACTTAAAACAGTACGATTATGAGATCAAGAACAAGCGAATGGTTTGAAACCAAAATCCGTTACGAGAAGATGATGGAAGACGGCTTGCAGAAGATGCAGACCGAGAAGTACGTCGTTGATGCACTCAGCCACACAGAGGCCGAAGAGCGCATTACGCAGGAAATGTCCGCTTATATCAGCGGCGAGTTCGAGGTGAAGGGCATCGTGCCTGCCTCCTACAAGGAGATTTTCTTTGATGACAGTGGCGACCGCTGGTATAAGGCAAAGCTGGCCTTCATCACCTATGACGAGAACTCTGACAAGGAGAAGCGTACTATGGTCAACTACCTTGTTCAGGCCAGCAGCTTCACAGGTGCTGTTAAGAACATCGAGGAGGTGATGGGTACGACGATGACCGATTATGTCATCCTGTCTGTTGCCGAGACGAACCTCATGGACGTGTTCGAGTATAAGAAGAAGGCCGACGATGACACCATTGTGGACGGTAAGATGAAGGCAGCAGGTGAATGAGCGCGTTTTCCCTCAGACCGTATCAGCAAGAGGCGAGTGATGCGGCGGTGAAGTTCTTTCGCTCCAAGGCGAAGGGCAACGGTATAATTGTTGCGCCTACTGGTGCAGGCAAGAGTATCATCATCGCTGACATCGCCCGTCAGCTGGACGGGAACATCATCGTGCTTCAGCCCTCGAAGGAGCTACTGGAACAGAACTTCGGGAAACTGGCGAAGTACGGCATCGTGGCCTCTATCTACTCTGCATCCCTGAAACAGAAGAAGGTAGGGCGCATCACCTTTGCGACCATCGGCAGCGTGAACAATCACATGGAGCTGTTCGACGAGTTCGCGGCGGTGATAATAGACGAGTGTCACCTGGTCAACGCTGCAGAGGGAATGTATAAGAAGTTCATCGAGAAGATGCCGCGCAAGGTGCTGGGCCTCACTGCCACACCCTACCGCCTCTACACCTGCCAAGGCATAGAGTTCAAAGGGGAGTTCAAACCAAATGGCAGCTATAAGGAAGATCAGTATTTCGACGAGAACGGTTTCCCCATGCCCGGTGTGGAGCTAAAGAACAAGTGCATCCTGAAGTTCCTCACCCGTACCAAGCCGCGAATCTTCAGCTCGGTACTCTACAGCATTGGTATCGACGAGCTGCTGCAGCAGGGCTACCTCGCCAATGTCCGCTACTTCCCGATGAATGTCATTGACACCTCACGGGTGCGGATGAACAGCACGGGCAGGGACTATGACGAGCGCTCTCTCTATGCTGAGAATGAGCGGTGCGGCCTTACGGTGCAGCTGTCTCAGATAGTACGCCGTCTGCTGAACCCGAAGGACGGCAAGCCAAGGAAGGGCATACTGGTGTTCACCCGCTTCATCGAAGAGAGTGAGGCACTATGTCGCGCTGTACCTGAATGTCGTATGCTGACAGGTGAAACGCCCGCTGATGAACGCGATAGGCTCATTACAGGCTTTAAGGCTGGGGAAATTAAGGTGCTGACCAATGTAGGGGTGCTTACAACTGGCTTCGACTACCCGGAGCTTGACACTATCGTTATGGCAAGGCCCACCAACTCCCTTGCTCAGTATTACCAGATTGTCGGGCGCGAGATACGCCCATTCCCAGGAAAAGACGCATGGTTTGTAGACCTTGGGGGGAATGTCGGGCGTTTCGGCAAGGTGGAACACCTGAAGCTGTATGAGCCAAAGGCGGGTATGTACGCTATGTGGGGCTGGGTCAGCAACTCATGGAAGCAACTTACTAACACATATTTCTGATTATGGCAAGAGAATCGTTTAACAAGCGTCTGTTGGACGCAATCACAAAGGGGCTTGACAAGAAGAGTGTGCCGGCCCATGTAGCAGTAGGCGCTGGAATGACTGAGAGCGATATACAGCAGTCATGCCTTAAATGGTTCGCCGTGCAATATCCTGTGTTCGCTCAGGAGGGTATGCTGTTCCATATCCCCAATGAGGGCATACGCCTCGGCGGTATGGGTAAGAGGATGAAGCGTGAAGGGATAGTGAAAGGTGTTGCTGACCTCTGCCTCTGCATCCCAAGGGGTAGATACCATGCCCTGTATATCGAAATGAAGAAGCCTGGCAGCTATCAGCGGCCAGAGCAGAAGGAATGGCAAAAGAACTGCGAGAAGTACGGCAACCGCTACGTTGTCTGCAAGAGTCTCGATCAGTTCCGTGACGAAGTGAAGAATTACTTAGAAGGGAAATCTGTATGAGTGATGGTTGGCTAAAGATATACCGCAAATTGACCGAATGGGAGTGGTATAATCATTCCGAAATGGTTCATTTGTTCCTGCATCTGCTGATTAAGGCATCCCCCGCAGAAAAGACATGGCAGGGAAAGAAAATTTGTCGCGGTCAGTTGATTGTTGGCAGGCAGAAATTGAGTGCTGAAACTGGCATTTCTGAGCGTACAATAAGGACGTGTCTAACTCGTCTTGTAAACTCAGGTGAAATAACGATAGAAACGACCAACAAATATAGTGTCGTAACTATCTGTAGATATGACGATTACCAACAAGGCGAAAGTCAAAACGACCAGCAGAATGACCAACAAAACGACCAACCAACTGACCAGCTAAGTGACCAGCCAACTGACCACATCATAAGAAGAAAAGAAGATAAGAATATTTTATCCTTATCTCCTAACGTCGATAAGGATTCTTCTTCGCGTGCGCGGAAAACTAAAACGAAGAAAGAAGAAAACTCTGAACCATCCCATGAGCCAGGCGAAAAACGAAAGTTGAAGAATGGCGACGAAGTATCTAAATACACGCGGGGGCAGGAGATATTCATGGCCTACTTCCAAGAGCTTTACGGTGAGGCATACGGCTGGGAGGCAAAGGATATGGTGGCCATCAAGAAAATCTTTGGCAAGATAGAGTACAATCGTAAGACGCGAGACAAGCCGCTGCCTATAGACGATGACAGCCTTGTAGCTGCTTTTGGCCAGTTTATACGGAGCATCAACAAGTCGTGGATAATGAACAACTTTTCGCTCTCAAAGATAAACAGTCAGTACAACGAGATTATTTCTGAAATTAAGAATCGAAGAAATGGAACAAACAACACTACCAACCACCCGCAAGCGTCAGGATCAGTCGTTGTCGAGCGTCAGCGAGCAGCTTGCGTTGATGACATTGCAAAGGCAGACGAGCTCTACTTTATGCAGATGCGAGAACAAGGCGGTGGAAACCCTGCGCAGGAGCAACACTCCCTCCCAGATAACCAGTAAGTACCCGACTGATTTGCAGGCGGTCATCATGGGTGCCTGTCCTACGATAGACTGCTGTGCAAAGGTAGAGTCGCCAATGCTGGGCGTACTTGCTCAGGCTTACCCTGCTGTAACTGACAGAGCAGGCCGGAAAGTAGAGAGTGCCTGCATCATTTGGATGCGTGCTCAGTTTACGGAAGTCAGCGCCTTTGCCAATGTGAAGGAGAAGATGAATGACTGGCAGCTCGATAACCTCAGTATGCAGATACTCGCTGAGTTCCCGACGCTCACGATGATGGAGTTCATTCTGTTTTGCGCCCGCTTACGGTCAGGTATCTATGAGGAGTTTTACGGCAACGTTGACCCCATGCGCATTATGAAGTCTTTCCGCTCCTTTGTCAAGGACAGGCAGCAGGACTATTGGCGCAAATATGAGGAAGATCGAAAGGCCAAGGAAGAGCGCGAGGCAGAGGAGGCGAGAAAGAACAAAGTCACCTGGGAGGAATACTGCAAGATGAATGGTATTGAGGGCCGGCCCCATCCCTTTGACCGCATAGCGGAGGAGTTCAAAAAGCAGGAAGAGGAAAAGGCCAAGGCCAAAGTAAAGAAGGAGAATCCGAATGAGATACTTCGACAGGCGAAATGGCTGGTGACTGAGACCTTTGAATCTATACGCGAGACTTACAGCAAGATATTCGAGAAGAAGCACGGCTGCACACCACAGGAATACATCGATGCACATAATGATGTAAGTGGCTGATTTTCAGAGAAAAAATTTTCATTTTTCAAGAAAATAATTGACGTAAAACTTGCGCATTTGATTAAAACTTTGTACCTTTGTAGTGTAAATAAGATAAATCAATAAACTTCAAAACTTTAGACAAAATGGCTACAATTAAGCAACTTCAGAAGCAGTTTAATAAGATTTGGACTGGCTCAGATTATGACCCTTGGAAGCAACAGGTGGTTATCAACACTACAGACGGTGAGCTGCTTATCCAGCTTGACAGAGACGATCGCCAGTTTACCCTCATGTCTGGAATGCCTACGATGACCTTTGAGGATATTAAGGGAATAGAGGCTATCACAGAGAAAGTGAACCAGCTGATAAACGACGGCAGGGTGACTGAGATTTACCTTGACTACCAGTAAGAGAATTGCAAATAAGATAGACTTCAAAACTTAGAGATTATGAGCAAGATTAGTATTTTCGATTTCGATGACCGCAACAGAGCTTTCGTCAGCGAAGAGCAGTTTCGTGAGTACCTTCAGGCAACAGCCGAAGATGATGACTACGAGAGAGAGCGTGACGGCGTGGTGTACTTCTACAATGGTGGTGGCTGTCTGCTGGCAGAGTATCACAGGCAGGAGGGCTACGGTCAGACATTCTAAGCAATAACAAGGTAACGGGAGACTAACCACCTCCCACCCAAACAGTATAACTTTTATGGATTTATTCAAGAAATTATCAGAGAGCATGGTGGATGGCAGCACTCTTGCCATCACCGTTGCCAAGAGTGAGAACGGTATGGTTGTCAGCGTACTGCCCGGCAACAATTTGGTGAAGGATGCAGCGAAGAATAAGCTCGTTCCCATCTGTCTCAATGGCACCGCCGAGGAAATGGACGAAGGTTTCCTGGACGCTGTGCTTCAGCCCATCGCAAAGGCCAACGGCCTGCTGTCTAACATCAAGGCTTTCGAGGACGCACAGGAAGCTGCCAAGGCTGCATCTGAAATGGAGAAGAAGGCCAAGGACGAGCAGAAGAAGGCCATCGAGGAGTTCAACAGCTGGATGACCCTTGCTGAGCAGAACTTCAAGGAGGATAAGTATAAGGACGCTCTCACCTGTCTTGACGGCGCACACAAGTACGCTACTACGGTGGCTGGCTCTGCTGTGAAGGTTGACACCTTGCGCAAGAAGGTAAAGGAGGCCCTGGGCGAGGGTACGATGTTCGGTGCTGCCTCTGAGGATAAGAGCGACGGTAAGAACGTGAAGCCCGGAAAGGCTGCTGCCAAACCTGCTGCCCCTGCAAAGAAGGAGGAACCCGAAGAGGAGCCTACAGAAGAGAATGAGAACGAAGAAGAATAACCCTTAAAATCAGAAGAATTATGGCACTAATAGTAAAAGGCTACAAGCGCGTGTTTAAGCACAACGGTCAGAAGCTCTCTGACCCCGACCCATCCATGTCGCCCGAAGAGGTGATGAACTTCTACAGCAACCAGTACCCTGAGCTGACGACGAGCAACGTCCATGGGCCGAAGGTTGAGAATGACGAAGCTGTCTATGAGTTCAAGACAACGATAGGCACGAAGGGATGAACAAGAAACAAGCAGAGGACTTATGGCATTTCCATCAGACTATAGGAAGGCTTCTATCAAGGAAGGACAGCGAGGACGATCGCCGCGTACTGCCAAGCAAGGGCAATGCAGTAATTTTCTGACCTGCCGCTTCGACAGCCTCCATGCCTATGACCTTGAAACGATTACAGGGCGGTGCGGGGAGATAGACCTGCCCGCCCTTACCGAACAGGCCCGCCAGTTCCTCTCTGTCTATTACAAGCCGCTGAAGTTCAGGAGCACAGGCAACAGATTCCATGATGCGGTATTGCTCACAAAAGCTATTCAGAAGCAGATAAAGGATTTCAGCATTGAACTGGTGGATTTTGACGACGGCGACCATCCTGCACACAGGGAGTTAGTCGCTTACAATGTAAAGGACGGACTCGACACGTCAAACATCTATTTCATGCCTATCAAGATACTGGAGCATGTGGACGAACAGCTACGGGAGGTGCTGATGGACTTCTTCGCTTTCCTCTTCCACTACGGAATGTTTATCATGCCAAAGAGCAGCTACGAAATGTGCTACTCGATGAATTGGGATGACTGCGAAGATCAGTACGATGAAATGGCAGACGAGGCCAGCCCGGAGTATAAGGCACACACTGACCGCTATCTGCTGGGAGACTTGAACACCATCTTTGAGACCATCGAGGAGAAGAAGAAGGCAAAGGCCGGGTGTTTCTTTCAGTTGGCAGAAGATGTCAGGTTTGGGATGGAGCGGTACAGAGAGAGTGGCCACGCTTACTACTCGCTGCCAAACGGTGAGCAGCGGCCAGTGTCCGAGCTGTTTGACGTCCTCGAAGAAGGTGTTAAGCTGCATCTGGAAGACAGCCTATCCAACTATGACATCGTTCCTATCCGCTACGATATGGGCGACGAGAGTTTCTGTGAGGAGGAAGGAATGTCGGACGATATGGTTGCCCTTGGTGCCATCTTCATGTTCAGCTATGGCATGGACGATGACCCAGTTGTTGAAAAGACCATCGAGACGTTCAATAACAATGACAGCAGCATGGGTCTTCCTGTGCTGGTCGAAGTACATAAAATCAGTAAGTGTAATGAACAAATCCATGTCAGCGACTACCCCCAGCGGTGGACTGAGTGGTACAAAAAGATTCTGAGTTATATCTATGAGTGACGTATTGAAGCAAATCACAGACATCTACCATCCTTATGCGGCTATCATAGCCTATAAGACGGAAAGCACCTGCGAGGGCGACTACTACTTAGAGAAGCGCGACATCGTAAACGGTGTGATGGGAGCTGGCAAGCCTCTGACAGAAGAGGTGCTGGCTAAGATGGTGAAGAGTGTGGCATCCTCCAACCCACAGCTTGACAAGAGTCTGTACGGGGTCATCCCTGAGAATGTCCTGTATTGCGACACAAGGATGGACGGCAGTAAGCTCGTCTGGTATCATGGTCCGGAGGAGCGAAACGTATTCTTCATCAGAGAGCTGAATATCCCCAATGGAAAGATGAAGGTGCCAGGACTGCTCTACATCGTGCATAACGGCTCACTGAGCATCTATGCCTTCAAGGGTAAGAAGCCGAAGGGTACGCTGTACCGAGCACCGTTTATGAACACGACAGATAACGTCTGCCTTGGCAGTGCGAAGGTACGGAAGCCGACGGAGCGCACTTTTGTCAATGTCATGGATTGGTGGGAGAAGATGTTTTGGCTGTCTGAGTTTAGCCACCTATCAGGCGGCAACCCTATCAAGGGGAATCTCGCATTACTCACGAAGCGGCTCATAGAGACAGGCGAGCCGTTCCCGACAGACGTATTGAAGCCTGCCTCAAAGACGCTAAAGGAAATACTGAAATGAAGAAAGTACATTTTACGCATAACTATCTCCTGAATCCCTACCATCCGCTTTCGGTGTACGTTATAGGGGCAGGAGGCACGGGAAGCCAGGTAGTCACGGCCTTGGCAAGGATGGACTACTCCCTGCGCTGCCTTGGCCACAAGGGGCTGCAGGTGACAGTCTTTGACGATGACATAGTGACGGAGGCGAATCTTGGCCGTCAGCTGTTCACTCCACAGGAGGTAGGCAGCAACAAGGCCACCGTCCTTGTGACCCGCATCAACCGCTTCTTTGGCTTTGGATGGGATGCCATGCCTTGCAGATACCCCAGCAAGGATGCAGACGATACGGCGAATATCATCATCAGCTGTGTGGATAATGCAAAGGCCAGAATAGCCATCGGCAAGCATATCCGGCATTACAAACAGACAAACGGTGATGACAGGAAAGACCTATACTACTGGCTGGATTTTGGCAATACTGCTGACACTGGCCAGGTCGTGCTTGGCTCCGTCACAGACCACAAGCAGCCGAAGTCGAAGGAGGCAGAGACAATCGATAAACTGCCGTGCGTCGATGAACGTTTTGACCTGTCCTCTGTGAACGAGAAAGACAGCGGCCCCAGCTGCTCCCTTGCCGAAGCACTGGAGAAGCAAGACCTTTTCATCAACTCCACACTGGCCCAGCTTGGGTGTAACCTCCTTTGGAAGCTCATTACCAATGGCTGCATCGAGCATAACGGCCTATTCCTGAACCTGCGTACCATGCGCGTAAATCCTATCAGCTTATGAAAAAGACATACTATCACCCGGCAGCAAAGCAAGCCCCTTATGTGAACGTCCCGAAGAAACCTGTAGAAAACCTGACCTTTCAGCAGACACAGGCAGTTGTGAGAGATTGCCGTGCACGTTTTTGGTCAGAGATAGTCATTCCTCTGCTGTTGGCAGAAGCGGAGTTCTACAAGGTGTGGGATATGTGCGAGGAAAGAAACATTATCCGCTTCAAGAATAAGACGTGGCTCAACGAGACACAGAAATGCTTCACCAAGTTCAGGGAGTGGCTTTCTAAGTGCGAAGGTAACACCAGTGTCCTGATGGATGACTATGCCGTGCAGATGTCTAAGCGGTTGAGCCGTGAAATGAAAAGCCTCTATGTCACCTTCTACAGCTACTTTGAGAAGGAGGGCCTGACTGACCTCCCGCTAAAAGCACAGACGCAGTTGACAATATCGCTAATCAGCATGACGTTTGACCTGTTCGACAGCTACTTTAACCTCTACAACGAGCGGTTTGGCGTTGACCTGAGAAATGACTACCTGCCAGCGCGGATAGCAGAGGCAAGCGCTAACTTCGGAATGTTCGCCAAAACCCTCATACAGCCGAAGGGAAAACTGGTGAAGCCCTGCAGCAACTATTCCTCCATCAAAGCATACGAGGAGTTTTGCGATAAGCTGTTTGACGAAAAGACGCTTGACAAGGCAGGCATCAAGGCACTGGAGCTGAATCACGAAGACGAGTTCCTTTCCCAGTTAGAGCGTCAGAAGATGGGACTTGACAAGCTGGCTGAGAAGTATGCGAAACCGAAATAATTTGCAGGAATGATAAAATAAACGGCAAAATGTTTGCAGATTTGATAAAATCTTTGTACCTTTGCCAATGCAAATAAGATACAAACTTCAAGACTATGGAGAAAGAGAATGTCATTAACAAAATCCGCAAGCTGCTGAGATTGCAGTTCAATGCTGAGAAGATCGGCAGCACTGGAGAAGCATATCAGGCGGCTAAGATGGTTCGCAAGCTGCTCATGGACTACAACCTCTCCTTGGGTGACATAGAGGACGAAGAAGAAAAGAAGTCCTCCATGACTGAGAGTGAGGACATGATAGCTGCTGACAAGTACGGTAATATCTGGAAGAAAAAGCTGCTTTCGGTTATTGCCAGCAACAACCTCTGTAAAATGTACACGCGCACCCATAACGGCAAGATGTTCATTATCGGTGCCGAGGAGAATGTGGTGGTCGTGAAGGAGTTCTATATCTACCTGCTGAAGGTTTTCCGCAGGTTAGTCATAGAAAGATTCAATGAGTCTGCCAATGCCTACATGATAGAAGGCAAGCGTTACACCGACAAAGGAAAGAACCTGTTTTTCCGTTCATACCTGGAAGGTGTCTCTGATGGCTTGCAGGAGAATTACGACAGCATGAAGCCCACCTCTGAGGAAACGGCGCTGATGGTAGTCCACAATGACCGCATCGAAGATTTCCTCGTTGACCACGGCTATAAGATGGATAGCAGGAAGAAACGTGCGCCCCGCCGACGTGAGGTATTGGGCGAAGCCTACGAAGCAGGTGCCGAGGATGGCCGGAAGGTGAATCTCAGCAAGCAGCTTGACAACAAGAAAAACGAACAACTCAAAATAGAATTTTGATATGGGTACAACAATCATCAACAGTATTAAGGGCTCATTCTACGCTAACGGCAAGAAGTATGAAAACATCAATGGCCGTGTAGAGATTACCGACAGGGGAATCTTTGTGAACGGCAAGCCCATCGAGGAATACAAGGAGCCTCCTGTGTTCAAGATTATCGTAGAGGGCAATGTAGAATCCATCGAAACGGAAAACGCAGACGTGGAGGTAAAGGGGACGGTGAACACCGTCAGCTCTAAGAATGGTAACGTCAACTGCGGTGACGTGACTGGTAATGTGGACTCAAAGAACGGCAACGTCCATTGTGGACGTGTTGCTGGTGATGTTACGACAAAGAACGGAAACATTTTCAGAGGTTGACTATGGCACAGAAAACGGTAACACTGGAGATAGACAAGGAGCAGGCTATGCTCATTGCCTCACAACTGCTCGATAACTTTGACGGTCGCCCGTTAGAGGAAACGAGTACCAACCTGTTTGCACTGGTCGCTACGGTACTGCAGATGGCGAAGAGTGCCAGCAAGTATGCCACGAAGAAAGGCATGGTTGAGAAGATGATTCTCGGCTGGATTGCCGCCTCTGACCAGTTAGGCGATACACAATTCTCGAAATACATCAACCTTGAAAAGGAGTAGATTATGGCGACAAAGATACAATGGACGCAAGAGACATGGAACCCCACTACTGGCTGTAGCAAGCTCAGTGAGGCGTGTCAAAACTGCTATGCTGAGACCATGGCCAGACGGTTACAGAAGATGCCTGGAAGCAAGGAGAAGTATAAAAACGGCTTCCTTCCTACTGAACACCCTGACAGTCTCGGTGAGCCTTACAAGTGGAAGACTCCCCGCATGGTATTCGTCACTTCTATGGGTGACCTCTTCCATGAGGCCATTAGTGACCGATTCTTGGAGCGTGTGCTGATGGTTATCCAGGACAACCCTCAACATACTTTCCAGCTGTTGACGAAACGATCAGAGCGCATGGCCTCGTTCTTCAGCAAGTTCACCCCACCTGAAAACGCATGGCTGGGCGTGACCTGTGAGAGTACCGGCCACTATGACCGCATCGACCACCTGCGGACGATAAAGAAAGCTGCTGTCCGCTTCCTCTCATGCGAGCCGCTGCTGGGTAATATGCCCGACATCAACCTTGACCGTATCGACTGGGTGATAACAGGAGGTGAGAGCGGTGTACGCGCCCGCCATACTGACCCTCACTGGTTCCGCTCTTTGCGTGATGCCACCCTTGCTGCACACAAGGCGTTTTTCTTCAAGCAATGGGGTGCTTGGGGTGAGGATGGTGTCAAACGCGGCAAGGAGGCCAACGGCGCACTGCTCGACGGCAGGGAGTGGAAGATGATGCCTGGTGACAAGGATTTTTGGTAAACCAATCATAACAAGCAAAATGAATAGAGAAGAAATTGAAGCAAAGGTGATAGAGACCACACAGCGTTTCGTATCACCAGCAGGAGAGAAAATGTCTGTGTCACTTGATGACAGCTTTCGTGAAGATCTCGGGGGTGACAGCCTCGATATGGTACAGGTAGTGATGGAGCTGGAGCACCAGCTTGACATCACCATTACCGATGAAGAGTGTGACGGTCTGACCGTTGCCGGCTCTAAGGTGAGGGATATTGCCGACCTTGTGGAAAGAAAGCTGAATGGATAAGACGACTATCTGCTGTGATGTAAAGTGCAACGTCCGTTTGGACTGCGCACTTTTCTCCTTGGCTCTTGACGTGAACTCAGGCAAGGCCATCGGCCCCTATGACATACTGCCTGACGGGGAGTGTGGCGGCAGATATTATAAACAGAACAAATCGAAATAGTTATGAACAGAGACGTTTTGGAACAGGCCAACAGGATTTCAAAGGAGATAGACGATTGCAAGTCTGCTCTTGAAAGTATGGAAGGGCTGCTAAATATGGGGATGGTCAAACCAGTGGACGTGATAGACGCTTTCCTTGACACCATGCCCTCAGAGTTTGTGAGGCGTCTGTCTGCCCTTGCTATCGGTATGGTGCAGGAGCGCAAGGACTACATGAAAAGTAAGATAGAAAATCTGAATAAAGAACTTGACGAGTTATGACACACGAAAGTAAAAACAGGACAAACGCCCGGAATGACTACCAGCATGACGTGTTTGTGGTTGACTGGGCCTGTGTAGAAAAGAAACAAAGCAAATAGTATGGAACAGGAAGAAAGAAAGTTAGTTGAGAAAATCCTTGGACGGGATTTCCTCAATGCCGCAGAGACCTACGGCAGGAACATGAGAATTGCCTGTGCTGCCCAGGGCGCGAGTGAAACGGTGCAGTCAGCCTTTGAGCGCATAGCCACCGTTGCCTTCTGTAAGGGTGCTGAGTTCTACCGCGATGGCGAGTGGCATCCGCTGGAGAAGGGCTACCCTCCACTTGACAAATGGCTGTTGCTGAGTAATGGCGGCTCCTTCTTTGTCGGCAGGGTAGTGAAGGGAAAGAATGGCTCCCTGTGCTTCCAGAATGAGGACGAGGAGAAGATACCGAAGCCCCGATACTGGATGCTGCCCCCTGACATGGAAGATCAGGAGTCGAAGGGAAAGACGGTGCCGCTCAAAAAGTAGAGCGGCCCACTCTCCCGAGCAAGCCGTTCCTATGCAAATAAGATAAATACCTTCAAAACTATGACTATGATACCCGGAAACGGGCAAGAAGCATAGATGAAATGTATCTATTCACTTGCAAAGGTAAGGTTTTTTGAGTAAATCACAAAATTTTTTAGCGATTTTGATAAATAGATTATCAAATATTTTGCAGTTTCGGGAGAAATGATTATTTTTGCAGCACTAAATCTTGTATAAATGATAAGAGAACGGATAGAAGAGCACATGCACCAGCGCGGAGTCAACCAGACAATGCTCTGTACCCTGCTGGGGCTGACAGTACAGAACTTGAACGCTTTCCTCAGAGGGAGGCGGTCGATGCCGTACAAACACCTGATGAAGATTATGGCTTATCTGAAGGTGACGGCAGCGTATGAGGGCGAGGACGGAATGGTTCCGGCCAACATGATTCATCTGCTTATGCGTGACCGTGTATCGAAGCAGAACAAGAAGATTATCGAGCTGTCCGCTGAGACAGGCATTAACCGCTGTGTGCTGAGCAGCTATTTCAATGGCAAGCGCGGCATTACGGTGGAGCAGCTGGAGACGCTTCTTGTGTTCTTCGGTATGGATATTGTGAAGTTCCAAAACGCGAAGGCATGAATCAGGACCAGTACATACCAGAGGGAAGGTGGGAGTTCAACGCTGAGGTGGCGCGTGTCTTTGATGACATGATAAGCCGCTCCATCCCTGACTATGACACCATGCGCGACCTTACGACGCGGTTGGGGCAGAAGTTCATCACCCATGACAGCAATGTTATGGACTTGGGCTGTTCCACTGGCCTCGGTGTGGAAAGTCTTATCAAGAAGAATCCCGAATGTCTGTTCCACCTCTGTGATACGAGTGAGCCGATGTTAGGCATCTGCCGTGCCAAATACTCAGGCATGGAAAACGTCATCATAGAGAAGAAGGACATCACCAAGGAGCTACCAGAGGCGAAATGTAGCCTTATCCTCTCCTGTCTCACCATCCAGTTCACACCGATAGAGTACCGCCAGCGCATCATTCAGAATGTCTATGACAGCCTGCAGCGTGGCGGTGCTTTCCTTTTCGTTGAGAAGGTGCTGGGTTATTCTGCTGTGATAGACGAGGCGATGAAGGATGAATACTATGCCATCAAGAGGGAGAATAGCTATACGGAGGAGCAGATCGCCGGGAAACGTAAGAGTCTCGAAGGTACGTTGGTGCCTGTCACCGAGGCTGCAAACCGTCAATTCCTGGAAGCTGCTGGTTTCCGTATCATCGAGACCTATTGGCGCTACCTGAATTTCTGTGGACTAATAGCAATAAAACGATAGATTATGGAGAAAGGTGTTATTCAATTAGAAAGTCAGAAGTCAAAGAAAGGTATGTCTTCTGTTGAAGTAGCGGAGCTGATAGGCAAACAACACGCTCATGTTATGCGTGATATTCGTGTGCTTTTGGAGAAGGGAGTATGTGAATCCAATTTTGGATTGACCTCATATTCAGATGCACAGGGGAAAACTCGACCGATGTATTTCCTCTCGCCGAAGGGGTGCCTCATTCTTGCATCGGGTTACGACCCAGTTCTGAGAGAGAGAATCATTGACAAGCTGGAGGAATTGCAGAAGGCACGAAAGGCGATGCAGTCCACACTCCCTGACTTCTCCAATCCTGCTGAGGCAGCAAGGGCGTGGGCTTTGCAGTATGAGGAAAGAGAACGTCTATCTATCGAAAATAAGCAGCAGCTCGTTCAGATTGAGGCCCAGCAGGAACAGTTACAGGAGCAGAAGCCAAAGGTGGCCTTTGCAGATGCCGTTCTCTCGTCTCCTGACTCTGTACTTATCGGTGAACTGGCGAAGATTCTCTGCCAGAACGGTTACAAGACAGGTGAAGTCCGGCTCTTTGAGCAGCTGCGCAAGGAGGGCTACCTCTGTAGTGTCGGCTCTGACAGGAATATGCCGATGCAGCGATACGTCGAAATGGGCCTGTTTGAAGTCACCAAGGGTACACGGTCGGGAAAGAACGGTGAGCAGCATGTCACACGGACTACCAAGGTGACCCAGCGCGGGTGCCAGTATTTCATCAATAAATTCGTGAGTGCATAATGGAAGAGATAAAGATACACGACCTTATCCAGGATGATAAGAATTTCAATCAAGGCACTGAGAAAGGTCAGGTGCTGATGAACCGCTCTTTTGAGAACTTCGGAGCGGCCAGATCAGTGCTCATTGACAAAAACAACCGCATTATTGCCGGCAACAAGTCGGCCAAGACAGCGGAGGCCCACGGCATAGACGATGTGATTGTCGTGGAGTCAACAGGTGACGAGCTGATAGCAGTCAAACGTATTGACCTTGACCTTGATTCACGCGAGGGCAGGGAGTTGGCACTGGCCGACAACATGACCTCCAAGGTCAATATGTCTCTCGACTATAACGAGATACGCCGCTGTGTTGAAGATGTGCAGTTAGACACTGAGGCATGGGGTATTAAGGATATTGACAAGTACATCGAGAAGCAGACGGCACAGGAGGCCAAGGCAGCGAGAGCCAAGGAGCGCAAGGAGCTGGCCAGCAGCCGTGCAAGCAAGGATGCAGACGTGACACCTGTCCGTTTCAAAGGCTACTCCATCACTCCTACCAAGGAGGAATACGACAGACTGAATAAGTTCGCTGATGAATACTACGAGGATAACGGCGTAGTCATCGGCCTTGTTGGTGAATTACTCGGTATATAGGCTATGGAAGAAAGACAGATAGACATTGAGGCCCTGGTGCAGGATGACCTCAACTTCAATAAAGGCTGTGCCGAAGGTGAGAAGATGATTGACTACTCACTTGAACACTTCGGCTGTGGCCGCTCGGTGGTGCTGGATAAGAACAATCGTATCATCGCAGGCAATAAGACCGCTGCCTCTGCCATCAAAGCAGGTATCAAGAAGGTGCGTGTGGTTGAGGTGACAGGTGACAAGCTCGTTGCGGTGAAGCGTACTGACGTTGACCTTGACACGAAGCAAGGCCGTGAGTTCGCCCTCGCCGACAATATCACGGCCAATGTGAACTTCAACATCGACATGGAGAAGGTGAAGGAGGCGATGGAGCGTGTCGAAATGCACCCTGAGATTTGGAATGTGGAGGTGCCTCAGTCAAACACTGATGGCCCTGACCGTTTCGGCGGTGACAAGAACACCACCGTACAGGTAGAGAGCTTCAAATTCGGCGTGTATGACATTGTTCTGAGCAAGGCCGAGAGTGAGGAGCTGCAGCGCCGTGCCAAAGCCTACGGCAAGGAGCATGGCAAGATGGATGGATTCATTAACACTTTATTGGATGAATATTATGAACGAAGAGATCAGTAAATTGATTCAGACGGTGCAAATTGACACCCTCTCTCCTGCGGGCTACAACCCCCGAAAGCTGGAAGATGACGCGCAGGAGAACCTGAAAGCATCCCTGTCAACGCTTGGCATCATCAAGGCCATCGTGATAAGGGGTAGTGACAAGCGCATCCTTGCTGGCCACCAACGTACAAAGACGATGAAGCTGCTTGGCATCACTGAGTGCCCTGCCTTCTGTCTGGAGAATGTCACGGTGTACGACGAGGTGCGTTTCAACCAACTGCACAACTTTACCGAGGTGGAGGTGAGCGAGAACCAACCGCTGCTGAAGGTGAACGTGCCAAAAGGAACGGTGGGCTTCACCCTCGTACAGCCGAAAGACCTTATCATGGTGAACAAAGGCGGTGAGGCCAACAAGGTCATCAAACTGACGGAGCTGGTGAATAAGTACGGCCAGTTTGCCAATGCTGTCGCTGACAGTGAGGGAAACATCATCATCAGTGCTATCTATGCGAAGACGATCAAGCTGCTGCGTATGCCCTTGCTTGTCTATGTGCTGCCCGAAGGTATGGCAGAGCAGGCAGAGCATTTCTTCTCCCTGAAATATGGTGAGTTCAACTACGACCATATAGAGCGCAACACCTATATCCAGTCGTATGCTCAGCCTGAGCGTCACCCCGAAGGGGCAGACAAACACGCCCTGTCAGTCCTCTATGAGACACAGGTCATCCCCAACGTGACGAAGGCCACGCGCATCCTGGACTTCGGTGCCGGCTGTAAGAACTACTACGAAATGCTGAAGGGCAAGGGCTATGACATCGACGCGATAGAGTTCTTCTATTGTGGGCCGAAGATGCTGCGTAGCAAAATCCTGACTGAGCAGGTGGAGCGTGACTGCAAGGAGATATGCGCTCACTTGGAGAAGTACGGACGCTATGATGTCGTTGTCTGTGACCATGTAATCAACAGCGTGGACTCACTGGATGCCGAGGCTGCTGTACTCCGTACCTGTTCTGCCCTCTGCAAGCCCGGAGGCACGGTGTACTGGGCTGGAAACACCGTCTATGGTGCCACCTCCTCAAACAACACCGAGAACAGCAAGCGCAAGAGAGGTACCTTTGCCTTCCTCGATGAAGACAAGTTCACGGCTAACTATATGAACGGCGTTTGGTACTTCCAGCACTATCACAGCATGGCCGACATCTGCGAGTGCAACAGGAAGTATATCGGTAACACCTTCTCTGTGTATGACAACGGTACGCTGAAGGATAAGGACAAAGAGATCAAGAGCGGTACCTTTGAGGTGGTGGCCGTGAATGAATTGGTTGCCACCCGCAATGAGCTGCTGGATTCTGTGCGTTTTGAGTTCACATTGCCACTGCCAGGAGGCAAACGTTACGAACTTGATAAATATATCATACCAGTATTGGAAAAAATATTAAAATAATTGCCCAAAAACTTGCGTATTTGATAAATTCTTTGTACCTTTACACTGACAAATAAGATAAATACATTTCAAGACATGGTTACAATAGAATATGCTCGTTTTAAGAACGTCAATCGCATCTTGTGGCTGCGGTATATAACGGACGTCAACCTTGCCCATCATTGCATGAAGAGCCTTATCGGCACCAATGATGAACGGGTGAAATGGTGGACGATGGCCTTGCCGGAAAACATGACTCTGAAAAAGGCTCCGTTCTATTACCTCTGTGGGGTAGAGAAAGGCTGGAACTGGCCAAAGAACCTTCACCTGGCCTTCATCGAGAAGGAGGGAAGCGTGATAGAGATAGACGATGACTTCATCCAATGCCGCATCATCAATGCGGAGCGGGTGCCTATCACTCCTGACTACATCGACTACTCGCTGCCCCATGCAGACGAGAAAGCCTACAACACCTGCCGCAACTGGTGGTTTGCGAATTACCTGGCAAAGACAGCGTTCAAGAAGAAGCACTCCCTCGTCAGTCCGATGCTCTTTGAACATGAGGACGGAGGTTGTTGCGACCATGATAAATAAAACAGAAGAAAGATGAAACTATACACTTCATACTTTGCAAACGCCAAAGCCTTGGCAAAAGCCAACGTGATGATGATAGGCATTGCCCTGTACCCGCCACGATGGTACCAAGGCCCATCATTGAAGGAGGTGGCTCCCACCTACTCCATATTGAAGATGACCAGCTCGGACGAGGAATACACACGCCGATACAAGGCCGAGATTCTTGCCCGGATGAACATCACTGACTTTATAAACCAGGTTCAGCGCCTTGCCAATGGTCGTGACGTGGCCCTCTGCTGCTATGAAAAGCCTGAAGAGTTCTGTCACCGCCAGCTGCTTGCCGAACATCTGCGTGCCAACGGCGTACAGATAGAGGAATTTGTGGCCAAGGAGCCAGTGCATGAGCTAAGCCTCTTTGACACCTAATCCCCCATCAACACCGCGCAGATAGAGACCCAAACCCTCTGTCTGCGCCTTATTGCGCCGCGAGCACCAGACGCTCACCACACCAACAGAAACCCCTCAGTATAAACCCATAAAAAGAAAGAAATAGCTTATGTTCACAGGAACAACACCGCCGGAAGTGAAGGTAGTCTTACAGGACATCATGTCAAGAGTGGACTGCAAAGAGGTCTATGTGGCCTGCTCCGGCAATTTCAACTGCGACAAAATCATGCACGGGCTGGGCTTCAACGTCCATTCCAATGACGTCTCACTATACACGAAGCTGGCAGCGGACATCGTACTGGATAAAGACACCACACCGATGACCTGCACCAATGAGCGCTTCGCCAGAATCTTCGACCAGTGGGAGGAACACCCATACAAGAAGCTGATCGAGGTGATGTATGTCATGAGCATCAGCCGCTTCACCTCAGAGAAGAACATCTACGAGGAGGAAATGCTGCAGGCGTTCCTGGAGAAACACCAAGCCTATTACCTCTCCACAAGGGAGAAGCTGGGGAAGGGAGCCTTCAACTTCAAGATTTCCGACTTCTATTTTGGTGACTTCGTGGACTTCCTAAAAGCCAAGAAAGGCAGCGGCGGCGTCGGAATAGCTTTCCCGCCCACATACAAGGGAGGCTATGAGAAGATTTACAAGGCCGTCGAAGAGACCTTCGAGTATGAGCACGCCCACTACAACCTCTTTGACCCGAAGGAGGCCGAGGGCATCCACCATGAGCTGCTGACCACTGACAGGAACATCGTCTATACGGACAGGCCGTATGAGAGCATCGAGGAGTTCCTGTGTGCGAAGATTATCCTCGGCAAGGGCAAGCACTCCGTCTATCTGTATTCCTCTGCAGGGGAGCGTGACCCGAAGAAGTATTTCATCGAGCGTCGGACGAAATCGCTGAAGAGCAAGTACACCACTATCCCACCTGACTTTGAGTTTAAGGAGGACACGAAGATAACGTGTAAGCTGGTGGAGGTGGAGAACGTCAACTATTACAAGGACTTCTACATGGCCAATAAGGTGAACTACACCAACGGCGGCGACCTGGGAATGATATTCTTCGCCGACGGGCTGGCCTTTGGCTTCTGCTCGTTCTCTAAGATGCAGAGTACGCTCGATGACCTCTTCTGTCTGGCCGACTTCGTGGTGAACAGCCACCAGGCGAAGCTGTCAAAGCTGCTCATTATGTGTGAGCTGTCCCATGACACACAGATGGAGATAGCACGTAAGTACGGCGAGTATTACAAGGCGATCAAGACACCTGTCTATACGAAGAATCCTGTCAGCATGAAATACCGTGGGGTGTTCAAGCTGCAGAAGCGGGAGGAAGGCAAGCTGACCTATATCGGCGAGTTTGGAAAAGAATCAATCACTAATATCTATAAATCATGGCTGAAGAAATACAAGAAATGAAGGGTGGTGGTCTGAAAGACATCAACCTCATCAGGGAGAAACTGGACGATGTGAACGCGCTCATCGCCCCTTACAAGCTGGCATATGTCAGTCCTACCGATGACTGCATCCCTCTGGAGCGCAATGCTCACTATATGGATAAGGACATCTTCGACAGGCTCGTTGACAACGTGGCCGAAGACGGTTTCCTGTCTCAGCTGCCTTTCGGCATGAAGCGGCATGAGGATGGCAAGTACCTCATGCTGTCCGGCAACCACCGACTGAAAGCTGCTATCAAGGCGAAGCTGGAGTATATACTTATCCTATATATTGACGAGGTGGATAAGGACACACAGCTTGGCTACCAGCTGAGTCATAACGCCCTCGTCGGTAAGGACGACCGCCAAATGCTGAAAGAAATCTATGAGGAGATTCAGAGCTTGGAGAAACGCGAGTTCTCGGGCCTGAATGGTCTGGATTTCGTGGACGTGAACAAAATCTCCACTCCTGCCATCAATGACGGTGACATCGAGATTACGGAAATGAAGTTCATGTTTGTGGAGAGCAGGGCCAACAACATCAAGACCGTGCTTGACGCACTGGAGAAGATGGAGATTGGCGAGGAATCAAGTATCATCGTCGGCTCCTTCGAGTCATACATCAGACTGACGCAGGAGGTGAAAAAGCGCTATCAGATAAAGTCTCGTAGCGTGGCTTTCTCGAAGATGATAGACATCTGCGAGGCGTATTTAGAGGAGTTGGCCAAGCAGGATGCGGAGACTGCCGCTGCTGTGGAGGCTGACGCACAGAGTGAGACAACTGAATCCTGATGACTATGGAAGAGGAGAAGAAACAAAGGGGCAGACCGCCCGAAAACCTCTATGCCAAGTACGTCGCTGGCAAGGAGGAGCAGATAGAGCAGTATTGTGAGCAAGGTGCCGACCTGAAAGGGCTGGCTAACCTTCTCGGCTGTGGCCTCACAACGCTCAAACGCATCAAGAAGGAATACCCGGAGTTCGCCGACCTTATCAAGGTCAGCAGTGAGGTGGCCGACGATGCTGTTATCTCTGCCCTCTACAAGCGGGCCCTCGGCTATGAGGCAGAGGAGACGGTGACGGAGGTGCGTGTTGACCCCAGCGGAGCCACACAGACGACCTTTGTAAAGAAGGTGAAGAAGCACGTCCCACCTGACACCACGGCGGCGATTTTCTGGCTGAAGAACAGAACGAAGGAATGGTCAGACAGTCAGAATGTGAAGTTTGACGCTACACAGCCTATCAACATCACCATTGCACCATACAAGAGCAAGGGTGAACAACAGACAGGGGATGAACATAGAGATACAGCTGAACGAGAAACAACTGAAAGCCTACGAGCTACTGACTGATTACACTAATGGCATCACTGAGGTATTGTATGGCGGTGGCGCACGCGGTGGAAAGAGCTGGTTGGGTTGCCTGTGGCAGATACTTAGACGTATCTCGCTGCCGGGCAGTGTCGGCTTTATTGCCCGTCGGGAGTTCAGCCGTCTTACTGATACCACCATGGTGACGTTCTTTGAAGTGCTGGGCGACCTCGGGCTAACAGGCTATGGCTACTACAGGACGGCACCAAGCCAGGGTGAGCCGGGAAACTCGTACTTCTTCCCCAACGGGAGCATGATATACTTCCGCTATATCGACTGGGACCCGCAAGATCCGAACTACGACCGCTTTGGCTCCTACTCGCTGACGGATATGTTCCTTGACGAGGCACAGGAGATAGACGAGAAGCCAGTGTCAGTGCTGCGAGGCCGTTTCTCTCTGCTGAGAGGAAAGAACGCAGACGGTACGGAATGGGTGACGATACCCAAGGCGATGTACTCCTGTAACCCGAAGCGCAACTGGATATATAATGACTTCGTGAAGCCTGCAAGGGAGGGCCTGCTGGCGAAGTTCAGGGCGTTCATCAAAGCACTGCCGAAGGATAACCCCTACCTGGAGCCTGCGTACTTGGAGAACCTGATGCGGGCAGACAAGGTGACAGTGCAGCGTCTCGTCTATGGAAACTTTGAATATGAGGATGACCCTGCCGTGCTCTTTGACTTTGACGCGCTCCGTGACCTGTTCTATAACGAGCATATAGAAGAGGTAGGAGGCAAGAGCTGTTCCGCTGACTTGGCCATGAAAGGACATGACCACTTTGTCATAGGTTCATGGACGGGTAACGTCTGTAAGATAGTCCTCGACAAAGACTACTCCACTGGCAGGGAGATAGAGCGTGACCTGAAGAATGTTATGCTGAGAGAGGCCATCCCCCGCTCCCTGACTATTGTCGATGCAGACGGCATGGGTGCATACTTGGAGAGCTATCTCGAAGGTATCAAGGAGTTTCACGGTGGCAACCCTCCCCTTGACAAACGCTATCAGAATCTCAGAGCAGAGTGTTACTTCAAACTGGCAGAGCTGGTCAATGGCCGACGGTTGAGAGTCATCTGCAACGAGGCACAGCGGGAGCGTATCATTGACGAGCTGGGAGCGTTGAAACAGGCCCACATAGATAATGATGTAGGCAAGCTGGACGTCATCAAGAAGGATGAATGGAAGAAGCTGCTGGGCGGCAAATCGCCCGACTATGCCGATATGCTGATGATGGCTATGTACTTCCGTAGAACGAAAGTAACGGCTGGCGCACAGGTCTCAGTGCAGGTGAGACGTACTGAATAGCAGAGTTCAGTAAACGAATGAGCAAATAAGAGGATACCACCCAAAATAAGACTAATTTTGAAGATGAAAAGTAAGAAGTATAGAAGAATGGCTGACGAGAAATGCACCTATAAGCAGTTCCTCATGCTCTACCCTTATGCTGACAAGGGCGTGCAGGAGGACTTGGTGCTGCGTCTGAAGGATCAGCCACGACCCGCGAAATTGTGCGGGAAAGACGTACCTCAAGACCTCAATGCGCTCAGCTATGGCACGCTGGATGACATTCGCTCGGCGGCTGATGCAAAGGACATCGTAGGGGAGTGTGCGAAGATTCTGTTAGGCATAGAGCCTGACCAGCTGTTTGACGAGGACGTTAACGATGTCTTCGGATTCCTGAACTTTGTCACGAAGGAGCTGGAGCGTATCAACAAGCTCTTTGCCTCCATCAAGGTCAACTACAGCAAGGAGGAGATTGCCGCCGGCATCAAGACGCTGGACTTCGGCAGCTTCGGTGTCCTTGACTGGTATGCGAAGCGTATGGGTATCACCAACCAGAACGAGGTGCGCGAGGTGGCATGGGTGCGCATCTACCGCTGCATGTATAATGATGCAATGAGCAATAACTATGAGAGGAAGCTCTCTCAGCAATATATGAAGAAGAAGTAATATGGCAACGAGGAGAGTACAGCAGAAACCGCAGAAGAAGGAGACCCCTATCTGGGAGGGCCACCATTGCCGTGACTGCGCGAAGGTGGAGATAGTGACGAAGTTCAACACTCTGAGCTTGAAGGGTGAGCCGACGCTTGGCCGCTGCCCTCATGTCACCAACCGCAGTGTGCTACTTTCCGAGGATGCCTGTAAGAACTACCAAACCAAGACAATATGCAACTGATAAAACCTTCTGTAGAACTATGGCCGTGCCCGGATGACTGGCAGGAACAGGTGGCGAGAGCCGCACGTCTCTGCTATGCCTCTGAGGGAGGGCAGAAAAGCGCAGACGATTTCTGCGATATGTTGGTGAAGCGTGGCCACATTTCGATGTTCCGTCATGCCTCACGGTATTTCATCATCGAGACCAACCCGACACCAGAGGAGGCCAAGGGTGGTATGCTCGCTACGACCATCGGCGCGTATATCCCGAACTGGCTGCTGCAGGTGCTGTCGAACACCCCCTATGCTGCCATCGCATGGTATAAGAAGAAGGGGGCTGGCAGGGTGTACTTCATATCGACCAACCAGCAGTACCTCATGGATATGCTGAGGGTGAAGCTGCTGCTGGAGCCTTACGAGGTGACGCTGACTGACTATGTGGCCAAGGCTAACGAGCTGAGATATAAGACAGCCCTTGCTCTTATCCGTTACACCGTCTGCGTGACGACGCAAATCAGCACATCGAGGGAGCTTAACCGCACGTCACCCAATGCCATCGCCGAGCAGAGCACCCGCTATGTGAACTTCGGCAAGAAAGGCGGCATCACCATCTGTCTGCCCCACTGGTACAAAGAAGCAGGGTGGAAGAAACGCCTCTTTGCCCGTGTCGGCTGGAAGGTCGCCGAGTGGTGGTATATGCTCTCACTGAAGATGGGCCTGCTGGCACAGGATGCAAGAGGCTTCCTGCCGCTGGACGCTGCCACCCGCGTATGCTATACCTATAATGTCAGGGAGTGGAAGGCCATCATGCGCCTGCGTCTGCTGGGAGCCACTGGCAAGCCACACCCCAATGCTCAGATAGCTGCTCAGATGATTCACGATGTCATCCTGCCTGAAATGGCCAGGCACGGTGGCAATAACCCCGAATTGGTATGAAGGACGCGAACACACTGATACAGCAGGCCGCTGACTTCATCAAGACCATGCAGGAGGATGAAGGGCTGCAGAAGGAACTGCGGGAGCGGAAGATCGAGCGGACGAAGGCAATGAAGATTCTCCACCGCTTGCAGAAATACCGCAGGGGAGGCATCGACTTCAAGAGTATTGGTTACACCAACAAAGAGATAGGCTGGGCTATTGACGTAGCCATCCGTGAATTTAGAAAACTGAATCTGTTATGAGTGACCTGAAGAAGATAGAACGGCACGGCACCGTAGAGAAGAAGATTCACAGCGTCGTCGATAGCATGGGCGCTGATGTGGAGTATATGTTTATGAACTGGGCACAGGCGAATGAGGCCATCGACGATGTGGAGAAGCCTACCGTGGTCTATATCCTGCCCCCTGCTGGCTCCCTGTTCTTTGAATGGGCGAGGGTGAAAGACAGGCCGGAGGCACAGATAGCCTTTGTCGCTCCCACTGACTTCGACTTCGAGGGTGAGGCCAACGATGACATCATCGAGCAGATGAAGCGGCTGTGCGTGAAGTTCGTGAAGGCGTATAATGACAGCGGACTCTTTGAGCCGATAGAGGGTAAGCTGCCATACCAGGTGCTGTATGACCACCTCGACCATAACGTGACAGGAATCGTCATCGAGCCGACGATCAAGGAAGAGGACGGTATCATCATCTGTGAGGACGAGGTGAGGGCCGAAGATGAATTTGAGGAGGAGCAGGAGCAACAGGAAGAAGTGACACCTTGATTCTGAAACGGCTGGATAATGAGCAAAGTGTAAAATAAGGAGTGCTGACAAAATGGAAGTAATTCGTGCGTTAGTCGTCAAACACCTTCAGAGCATACAGAAGGGTATCGCTGAGAACATGGAGAAACAGAGAAGGACTGCCTCTGGCCGTTCTGTGGCCTCCTTGCGTATCGAGGAGGATGCGAACAACGCCGAGGCCATCCGCTTCTTTCTCACTGGCGGCGCACAATGGGCGGTCATGCAGCAAGGTCGAGGCCCGGGCAAGGTGCCTCATAACTTCTCTGAGATTATCAGGGAATGGATAGTGAAGAAAGGCATCAGCTATAGCAATGCTTCTGGAAAGACACCTGAGAAGAAGCTGAACAGCCTGAGCTACGCCATCGCCTACTCGATAATGAAGAAAGGCACGGTGCTGCACAGAAACCACGGCTACAATGACATCTTCGACACCTTGCTCAGGGAAGAGACGGAGAAGCTGGCCAACGAGTCGGCAGGAATCATGGAGTTAGACATTGACAAGATAAACGATAGCAATAATGAGAACAGTTAGCCTTTCAGGAGGTGGCCTTACGGGCAGTGCCTCTATACCCGATGCAGTGGTCTATGCCTTCAACCAGAACTATGTGGAGCTGGCGGTAGGAACCTATACTGGCATCCTGAAACTTGCGGTGAGCGACGCCATCAACAGCTTTGAGATTGATGTGTCGGTGCTCAACGGTGGCGCGAAGTGCTTTATCTCCCGCCTCTTGCAGCTGCTATTCACGAACTACGTCACCACGCGGTCAAAGACCGTCATCATATCCATCAAGACCAATGAGGGCGTGACGATGGGTAGCGGTAGCTGCCTCGTTCTGTGGGCCGCTGTGGAGGCAGGGATGGAATACGGCTACTACCTACCCATCACCTCTGACATCTACGGTGGCGGTGCACGGAAGCGTGAGATTATTTGGTTTACGGCCTTTCCGTTCACCGTGTCGGTGTTCAGCAATGCCAGCGGTATCTCTGAGGTGACGCCCGCCAATGTCTCTGACGCGAACATCAGGCTCATACAGAACAGCGAGAAGGTGGGTAAGTACCTCCGTTGGATAGACTGCTACGGCTTCATCCAGTATTTCCTCTTTGCCTTGGGAACGAGGCAGTCGAAGAACAAGCTGGGGAGTACCAGCATCGATGCGGAGTACACGGTGAATGGTGTCACCCATTATGCACAGCGGGCCACCCACGTACAGAACACCGACACCATCAAATGCTGTGCGGTGAATCTGAGGAAGGAGATACTGGCGTATGTGGAGACTATCTACAAGTCGCCGCATATCGAGCTTTACATGGGAAACAACGTGTGGAAGCCTGTCAATATCGATGACGGCACGGTAAGCATCAATGAGCAGGACAGACTCTACGACTACGAAATTTCCATTACTCTGCCTGACACACAAGTACAGACGATATGATTTACGACGAATACAAGAAGCTGAGAGTCGGTGACACCTGTGTCATCATCAGGACTGGAGAGCCGGGGAAGGTGCTGAACATCAACCGCGAAAGAGACTCCATCCAGGTACAGGCGAAACGCTACGGCATGGGAATGACAAAAGAGTGGTACAACTATACATATTTGGCAAAGATATGAAGACATGGCTCATCATCGCAGGGGTATTGGCCCTGCTCACACTTTGGCTGACGTTGCGCTTCGTGCTCATCGCCATTATCTGGTATGCTGACGACCTCAGACGTAAAGGAAAGCTGAAGAAATGAAGGAAGAACTATACATCTACACCTCAGACACGACGAGGGAGCTGCTGGATATTCCCTCACCGAGTGGGATAACGCTGAAATGGGAGAATAACCTTTTCGGCGATATTAGCAAGCTGTCGTGTTCGCACAGCTACACGTTCAAGCTGCCACTCACCCAGCGTAATATCCGCTTGCTGGATTTGGCCAATGACATTCGCCACCGCTCAATGATGGTCAGGATCAAGGTAAAAGCCGAGTTCTACATCAACGGCGTGTGCCTCTGTCCTAACGCTAACCTCTATGTGTCGGAGGTCAGCGACACGGCTTTCTCCTGCGTGATGACATGGAAGGTGCTCAAAGCCTTTGAGACGCTGAAGACCAGCTCGCTCAACCTCAATGAGCTGCCGTCGGTGGGAAACTTCACATGGAAGGACGGCGACGATTCGCTTGTCTATGGCTACCCCACCGATACGCTGAAGAATACAGACAATATCCTCTATCCTGCATACGACCCCGGACTGCCTTACGAGGAAGGAACGCCACCGAAGCCTGTGGTGCCTGTGTACCGTCTTATTCAGATGATAAACGCCCATTTCGGCGTGAAGTTCGACATAGGCCGTGCGCTGCTCAGTGGCATGGGAACGCTGCCAGCAGCTAACTTCAACAACAAGAATTTCTATGGCCACTGCGTCTATGATGACTTCGTGACCTACGGCGTGATACCTATTACAGGTATTGCTCCATTCCTGGCAGGGAGATATAACGCTGCCGGCATACCTTTCGTGAACCTCACAGGCATCAAGGACGGCTCGCTGCATCAGGAAGGTGCATACAGACGCTTCACCAAGGAGGATGACAATACGAAGTCATGGAGGGAGAATCAGCGCTGGCGTGCCTACGACGTGACAGAGGTGCACCACTGGGGCGGCATGGCTGCTGTTGCCACACCTCCCGATGGCAGGGTGTACCGCTGGAACAGGTATATCGGCATGGAGGGCTTCAATGCCACTGCCAATGAAGGTAACCTGTCGGAGGAGTTTGTGGAGCAGCTGAATATGTGGAAGAGTTCTTCCAACAATGGCGTCTGGAGTGGCCGCTACCGTGGCTACGATGTGCATTACGCCAAGCGGACGATAGAGTACGGTTTCCACACGCCTCAGACGGGCAGACTCACCTACTATGCCCTGAAGCTGACGGCACAGTGTACTATCAAAGGCACGGCATCCATCGTGGTGAGCAAGGCTGCGGTGACTGCTGGCCGCACCTCTGCACCTGAATACTGGTGGATATACCTTGTGGAGGCAAAGAAGGATGAAGAAGGTGTAGTGACCCTTGACAAGCTCTCTGACGAGGGCGAGGAATGGGTAGGATTGCGCTCTGTAAGACGTGAGGAGACCAACACAGACTACATCTACTACTTTGACTTCGGCGTGGAGTATGAGCAAAGAAAGCTGACGGTTGAAGCTGCCGAGGATGATAGCCTTGGCATACTGCTGTGGTCAGGTTATGAGTACACGCCGCCTTCGGATGATACCGTTGACCTCGCTACGAGGATGGGCGGTGCTGAGAACGTGCAGAAATACTATGACTTCCCGGAACATGACTTCAACGATACCTTTAGCGAGGGCGACGTGCTCTTCCAGCAGATAAACATCGCCTCGGTGGAGCCGAGCGTGGAGTATGCCTCTGAGCTGCCTGTCGATATGGATATTGTCGGCAATCTCCCTCAGATTTCGTGCTTCGACTTTATGAAGAGCGTGTTCTACATGAACGGAGCCATCCCCAGGGTGGAGAAAGACGGTGAGACGATCGTCGCTATGTATTACAACCAACTGCGTGACCGTATGCTGGCAGGACAGGCCCTCGACTGGTCAGACAAGCTCATTGAGAAGAGTTCTCAGGCTAAGATGTCGAAATACGAAAGCTCGAACTTCGGCCAAAAGAATTACTTTGAAATGGCCTACAGCAAGAAAGACAAGAAGGAGAGTGAGTTGGCTGACGAGTTCGATGTCTATGGTGACGGCTACGGAATCGTCGGCATCAATGACTCCCTGCTGGATGAAGAGAAGTCGCTGTTTCAGTCGAAGTTCTATCCCGGACTGCGGCAAGATATTGGCTATCCCAATGTCTCTACTGGCCGCACGACGAAAATCTGGGACGGTGAGAAGAACCTGCAGACGGAGGTAAACCCAATCTATGGCTTCCTGAACTTCAGGGCCTTGGATTCGTCTTTCGAGTGTACGTCGGACAGCGACAAACGCCCGATGATTAAGGACAACGGCGTAGGCTTCTGTCATATCAGGATGAACACCTTCGAGCCGTTTGACGCTATCGACGAGCTGTTTGGCTACCTTGCTGACATCTTGGAGAACTACGTCTATGTGAAGGAGCAGATGCGATTGACGGAGATAGACCTGCAGAACTTCGACGAGTCCATGCCCGTGTACCTGAATAAGTACAATTCTTTCTTTGCCGTGAGCACGATACAGCGAGACAAGGAGGGCATCAGCACCGTGGAGCTGATACAGCTGCCTCACTCTGTACCCACCTATAAGACACCAGTGGATAACAGCATCGTGGACGCTATCTCATACGGCTATGTCATCGGCGGTACGCTGATTTCATTCGAGCTGAACCTGAATAGGACGTACACCTCCAACCGCTGTCCGCTGTGCTACGACCTCTTTGTGAACGGTGGCTATGAGACATGGCCCACGACATACAACACCCTGACTGAGCCTGTCACGGTTAACGGCGCATATCTCTCCCGCTTCGTCTATCCGTATAATGACAAGTGGGACGGCAACCCCTACACCCTGCGTTTCTTCGTGCCTCAGACGGTCAGCTACACGGTGACGAAGAAACGTGGCTTTGATACGGTCTATACCCAGCAGCTGACGGCGGTACTGAGAGTGTACTATGATGACGAGCTGCTGGAGCCGGGATGGCACACCAAGACCTTCACCAAGGAAGAGGATGGCCAGTACCATATATTCAAGTTCGCCTTTGACGTGTATAACAGGGAAGAGGAGCTGCTGGAGAAATACCGTAAGAAGCTCTACTATTTCGTCTATGCACCTGACACCTCTGTCATTACAGACGACTACGGCGATGACCATGAGGGCGACACCAGCGAGAAGGTGAATACGGTAAAGGTCACAGGTGCGCAGTACCTCTCTGACCTTACGGCACAGGAGTACACGCTGGAGTTCGGCCCTGACTATGCCACCGTCCATGAGGATAGCGTGGAGGTGACGGCGAATGTCGGTAGTGACGTGCTGACGATTAGCAACGTCACCACTGCCGGCTTCACCTTGCAGGCTGTTGCTCTCCCTGAACAGGAGCAGGTGGTGACGCTGACGATCAGGGTTACACTGGAGGATGACAGCACGTTTGATAGCACACATACGGTGAGGATTATCAAGCCGTCGGTGGCCTTCAACGGTAAGACCGAGATAGAGGCCGTCAACGGCAAAGGCTCTGCTGCCTATACCCTCTCTACGAGGCCCACAGCGAAGCCGTTCACTATCACCAGCATCACCTCAGACAATCAGAATGTGACAGTCAGTTCGGTAACGGGCGACGGCTTCACCCTTGCTGTTGACGGCATTTCCGCTGACACCACGGCCACTATTACTGCCGTGTTGGTGGTGGATGGCCAGACGGTGACAGGCACGATGGAGGTAACGGTGAAGATGAAGGATGCCTGGTCACTCGACCTGTTGGACGAGGCAGGCGCTCTTATCGTTGACATAAACGGTATGTTCTACACCGAGAACGAGTGGAAGAACTCAGGGAATGTCAATAGCGATGCGGAGGGCGTGGCTGTTTCTGATGGTGAGCACCGTTTCATCATTACCAAGAAAGAATGTGGCAGCGGTGCCGTCGGTGGCTATCGAGAGACTGGCATGACTCCAACGGCCACAGGCTATGTCATCACCTCCGAGGGAACGCTGGTGCCCGGGCAGTTTACGACCGAGAGCGAGGAAACGGCATTCACTGACTTCAACGGCCTTGCGAACACCAACGCCATATTAGCCACCATTACCGATACTGACATAAAGGTACTGCGCGAGAGTCAGCAGTTCCCGACTGGCAGGCAGGCATACCTTGGTACGGTGGGTGAGTTCAAGGTTATCAGCACAAAGCGCCCACTCATTCAAAACCTGCTGGAGGCTATCGGGGCAACACCTATGGACTTCAGTAATTCCAACTGGAATGACTACCTGACCTCTACCCAGTTCAACGACAAGCGGGAGTGGTTCTTCTACTTCGGCACTGATAACAAGGCCCACTATGACACGAAGAACCACAAGGGTAAAATCCGTGCCTTTGGCCAGATCAGTCAGTCGCAGTCCGTTGACAAGGGAACGATAGACATTGACGGTGACGAGGAGCTGACGGCAACAGGTGGCAGCGTGACGGCCAACTATACGCTGAATGTCTCTCCATCCAATGCTACGGTGGCCGAGGTGTCGGTGACATCGAGCAGCGACGAGGTGACTATCTCCAATGTCAGCAGCTCCGGCTTCCGTCTGTCTGCTACTGGTGTCACTACGGACATTACGACGGTTCTCACCGTTAAGGCTCGCGTGAACGGCCTCATTGTCTCTGACCAGCTGACAGTCACGATAAAGGGTGAGGTCGTGGTGAACTACGACAGGCTGGATGAAGAGAAGGTGCTTATCCTTGCAACTGACTACTCGCTTTATACCGCCGAGGAATGGGCGTTGTCGGGTAAGACAAGTGAGCAGGCCGAGGGTGTGGCCGTGTCCGATGGCACACACCGCTTCATCATTGCCAAGCAGGACCTTGAAGAAAGGGTGTACTTCGGTGGTGCCTACTTCTACATCGACGGCTTGACCTCGGGCATCAACTACAACGGCGAAGAAAACACGCTGTTGCTGATTGCTGCCATCGACCGTGCCGATATGTACTACAAGGAGCAGCCGTATAGTGCAGCAGCTTTGGCAAGAGCTGCCGATGCGTTCCCATCTGAAAAGGCTGGCTACCTCGGCTCTGCTGGAGAGTGGAAGATGGTCACGGCTAACCTTGCTGCGGTACAGGCGTGTCTCGCTGCCATCGGCACCGCTCTCTACCAGGCAGGCAGTGATGGCTACTGGACTTCCTGCATCTACGGTGGTAACAAGCAGAACGCGGCCCTGTGGGGTAGTGACAACAGAAGCGCCTACTACTGGTATGCCTACGAATACTACGAGGGCTACGATTTGAAGGTGAACAGCGGCGTCGGCTACTGCTCCCGCTTCTACAGCAGAAAGAGAGTTCGTCCATTCAGAAAATTCTAAACCATTCACGATATGTCAGATACAAGGGTTAAAATCATAGACATTCAAGTAAGGTACGAGAAGGCCGTGGCTGGTATCGCTCAGTACCGACAGGCTATCGCCGATGCTATTGCCTTTCAGAAGGAGTTGAAGCAACAGCTGAAAGACGGACAGATTACGCAGGACGAGTACAACCGTAATATGTCTGCCTCACAGGTGTATATTCAGCAGCAGGGCGATGCACTGAGAACGCTCACCAGCCAAGTGAACAACCAGATAAAGGTGCAGAAGGAGCAGGAGGGTAGCCTTAAATCCCTCCGCTCCCAGCTTGCATCTGCCAAGGCATCCTACGAGGCGATGGGTAAGGCTGAGCGAGAGTCTGCCGCTGGCAAGCAGCTGCAGGAGAAGATTGCCGGACTCAATGCTGAGATTACCAAGGTGACGAGGAACCAGCAGCTACAGGAGGGCAGCATCAAGAAACTGCGTGCTGAGCTTTCCAATGCCAAGTCCGAGTATGAGGGAATGTCGAAGGCTGAGAGGGAGAGTGCCAGAGGCCGTGACTTGCAGAATAAGATTGCTGACCTGAACAAGCAGATAAAGGACTGCACGAACAATGTGAAAGTGCAGGAGGGTAGTCTTGTGGACTTGCGGAAGAAACTCTCTGAGGCCACCAAGGAGTACGATGCCATGGGAAGGGCTGAGCGTGAATCTGCCAAGGGTAAGGAGTTGAAGGCCAAAATCAATGACATCACCACTGAGCTGAAAGCAGCCGAAATGGAGACACAGCGTTTCTACAGGAACGTCGGTAACTACAAGGACGCTGCAGCTGGACTGGAGAACCTCAAGACAAAGGTTGTCGGGCTGGGTAAGGCGATGGTTACTGCCTTTGCCGGCGGCTCGATGATGGCTTTCTCCAAGGACGTGCTACAGGTGACGCGAGACTTTGAGGACGCTATGGCCCGTGTGCGTGCCGTCACCAATGCCTCTGCTGAAGACTTGCGGCTGATGACCGAGGAAGCACGAAAGATGGGTAGAGAGACGATCTACCATGCTACTGACGCTGCACAGGCTTTGGAGAACCTGTCACGCGGTGGCTTCAATGCCAATGAGGCTACCCTTGCCCTGAGTAAGACGCTGCAGCTGGCACAGGCCAATGCCATCAGCCTTGACGAGGCCAGTGATATTATGATTCGCACGATGCGCGGCTTCAAGCTGCCTATCAGCGAGGAGGAAATGGTACACGCCAATGATGTGCTGTCAAAGACCGCTGCATCGTCGGCAACGAATATCCTGGAGTTGGCCGAGGCCCTGAAGAACGCTGCCCCCTTCGGCACCTCTCTGAAACAGAGCATCGAGGAGGTGAACGCTGCCCTTGGCGTCCTTGCTGACGTTGGTGTGCGTGGCTCCGATGCTGGTACTGCCCTGCGAATGGTCATCCTGGGCCTCTCTACATCTACGGCTAAGCAGCAGAAGGTGTTCAAGGAGTTCGGTATCGACATCAGTCAGGCAAGCCTCGAAGCCGAGGGCCTGACAAAGACCCTGCTACGATTGAAGGAGAGTGGTATCATGGACGCTGCCGACTCTGCCTCCAAACTGGCTGACGTGTTCGGCAGACGATGCACACCGCAGGTCATGGCCTTGGTGGGTAACATCGACCGTTTGGATGAAAAGCTGGTCAGCCTCGGTGGAAAATGGAAGACCTTTGACGAGGCTACTGCGCTGTCTGAATACCTGAACGTGCCAGTGAGCCAGCTCAATGCCTCCTTCAATATCCTTGCTCAGAACAGCATCACAGGCACGGCAGCTGTCGAAGGTGTAAAGAGTGCTGTTGCCGGATTGTCACGCGAGGCTCAGAATGGTGGAGGCGTTTTCAAGCAATTTGGCGTGGAGTTCACTTCTGCCTCTCTGAAAGCTGAGGGCCTTATTGGAACGTTGAACAGACTGAAAGAAGGTGGCATCCTCGAAACTGAGGACGGCACGAAAGCCCTTGCGCAAGTATTTGGTGATACGGCTGTGCCAGCTATTCAGCTGATGATTCAGAATGTGGGCGACCTCAGAAACGCTTACATCGACCTCGAAAACGCTGATGTGGCCGGAACGACAGAGCGAATGTTTGAACAGTCATACAGCGACGTGTCGAAAGCTATCTTCACCCTGTCATCTGCTTGGGAGTCGTTTAAGATTTCCCTTGGCCAGAGTGGTAGCGATTTGCTCATTGCTCCGCTAAAGGCCCTGACTGGCTTGGTTCATTTCCTGGAGCATAACCTTGCAGGCACCTTGCGCTTGGTTATCTCACTGATTGCAGGTATCAGCTTCACGAAGCTGCTGAATCATGCAAAGTTGTCTTTCTCCGAGATTCGCACGTCTGCCATCACCAATGCAGAAGAGGCAACGGCAAAGAAGAAGGCCCTCGATAGGGAGTATGCCACACTGCAAAAGGCTAATGCCCGTGACATGAAAGCCTTGCAGAAAGCCTCGGGTACTGAGGAGGTGCAGCTGAAAGCGCGTACCCTTGACCAAAAGCGTAGGCTTGAAGAGCTGGAGAAAGCACGGACTAAGGCTGCTTTGACTGAAACACAGGCTTGGCACAAGGCCGCTGCTATGAATACTGGCAGCTCATGGAAAACAGGAATGATGGTAGCAAGGACGGCTGTTCAGGGGTTTGTCACTGCATCTAAGACGGCTCTCCGTAGTTTTGCTTTGACGGCGGTAATTACGTTAGCAATAGACGCTATCATGTCTCTTGTCAGCTGGCTAAAGAGCGCTGCATCTGCAACAGAAAAACTGTCTGCAACACAGTTAGCAGTCAGTGACGCTAACAAGAAAGCATCTGAGAGCTGTGCAGAGGAAATTTCCAAACTGAGACAGCTGTATGATGCTACACAGGACGTTACTCTGAGCGAGGAAAAACGTAGGGAAGCAGCAGAAAAGTTGAAGAGTCTTTATCCTGAAATCTTCAATGGGCTTTCTACTGAAGCAATTCTTGCTGGTGAAGCAGCTGGTAAATACAATGACCTTGCTGACGCTATCCTTCGGGCTGCAAAGGCAGAGGCTTACAAGCAGAAGATAACGGACATTCAGAAGGAAATTATCGATCAGCAGCAGATAATTGATGACAATACTAAGTGGATGGAGGATCACCAGGCAGAATATGATGAAGCCAGAGCGCAAGATAATATGAGAAGAACAAGTAACCCTCGAAATGCGGTTACATCAGGCGGTTCTGTCGCTCCTCAGATTTTTTATGAAAATATGTCCGCTTCTGCAAATGCCGACCCTGTACTTAGACAATACGGAAATAAGAACAGGGAGAAAGAACTGGCAGAGAAATTGGTTGAGGAAAAGAATCAGACAATCACCTATCTTGAAGGTCAGATAAACAAGATGAATGGGCCTGCTCCTGGTTCGGGTGGTGGTGAAGACACTCCTACTCCTACCTATAGCGCAGACGTTCAGGCCCACTTCAAGGCATGGCAGGACGCGAAGAAAGAGTACCAGCGTCTCATTGCTGACCAGAACGCCACCACTGAGCAAGTGCTGGCCGCAAGAAAGGCGATGAATGACCGTCTTTCTGAGTACCAAGACCTGACAGGCACCAAGGGCGGTAGAGGTGGAGGTGGTGGTAGCAGCAGGCAAACCCCAGCACAACGTCAGGCTGAGTTAGAGCGTAAAGCCCTCGAAGAGGCTGAGAAGGCTATGCTTGACCTGATGAAGGACACTGCCGCTAAACGCCGTCAACAGCTGGAGCAGCGTTATGACTCTGAAATCCGTAGGCTCCGTGTTCAGCTGGCCACTGAAAAGAATCTGACTGAGACTGCCAGGGGTGCTATTGAGAAAGCCATCATTGCCAAGGAGCAGAAGAAGAACGAGGAACTGGCAAAGCTCGACGAGAAGGAGCTGGAGCGTCAGGTACAGGATCAGCAGAAGCTCATTCAGTCTCGCCTCTCTGTAGTGATGAAAGGCTCTCATGCTGAAATGGAGCTGAAGAAGCAACAGAATGACCAGAAAGCACAGCTTGACCTCATTGCCCTGCGCCGTGAGGAAGAGAACCGTGTGGCCGATGCGGAAGAGAAGAAGCGCATAGCCGATGCCGCTGCACAGGAGCAGTTGGACGCTGCCATTGCTCAGTATGGTGCTGAGTCTGAGGCAGCAGCACAGGCACAGGCCGCTCTCCTTGCCATCCAGCAGGAGGGAGCCGATGCCATCCTTGCCGTGAAAGCTGAATATGCCGAGCGTGCTACCAACATCGAGGAAGCTGCCCGCCGTCAAAACCTCATCCTTGAACAGCAGTACCAGCAGCAGCTTGCCAGCGAGAGACAGCAGGCTTTGATGAATCAGATTGCTGAGCTGGAGGCATGGGAGAGTGCAAGGCAGGCCCGCGAAATGGAAAATGCCGATGACTGGGTAGAGCAGCAGCTTGGCATAGAGCAGATGCGCCTCGATGTGGTCAATGACAGCGAGCTTGCCATCCTTGCCGTGCGCCAAAATGCGGCTAACCAGAAATATGAGGACATCGTGCGTCAGGGCCAGCTTGAAGGTGAGACCGAACAGCAGTACAACACCCGCCGCATACAGGCTGAGAAAGAGAAGTTCGCCGCTATGGAGAAGTTCCGCTCTGCTGACCTGAAAAACAGAAAGGCTTACTACCAGTCCATGAGGACGCTCACCAACAGCCTCGTCACCCTTGCCAACGCTCTTGCTGACAACAACGAGGCAATGGTCAGACTGAGCGAGATTATCACGCTGGCACAGATTGCCATTGATACAGGTCGTGCTCTGTCGGGTGGTATTGCCTCCGCTGCATCCCTGCCTTATCCTGCCAACCTCGCCGCTATCGCTACGACGGTGGCCACGGTGCTTGCCAATATCGCTTCTGCTATCAGCACGGTAAAGCAGGCCAACCAGCAGATTGACAGCATTCAGTCGGCAAAGGCCAGCGGCAACAAGTATGCAACTGGTGGTAAGGTAACAGGTGCCGGCACTGGCACGTCTGACTCCATCCCTGCTATGCTGAGTAACGGTGAGTATGTGATGACCGCCAAGGCCACGAAGCTATACGAGCCGCTGCTTGAAGCCATGAACAAGGTCGGTCAGGGAGTGCCACCGATGCAGGCCAGCTATGCCTACAGAGACTACACTATGCCTACGGAGGAGCTGAAAGAAGGCTTCCGTGAGGCAGCGCAGGAGATACACCCTGTTGTCTCTGTTGTGGAGATAGCCGAGGCCCAGCGGAAGGTTGACATCATCGAGAGTCTCGACAACCTGTAAGGAAGAAAGAAAACCATTATTCACGTTATTATGACCAGATACGAATTATTCCAGGCAAACAAGTCTCTTATCGAGGCTTTGGTAGACAACATCATCGACATCAAGGACGTTAAGTACCTTCCACTTGTTGCTGAATACAAGGAAATGAAGGCGAAGCACCACAAGGTCGGTTACATCGTTTACCATCTTAGTGAGAAATACCAGATGTCCGAGCGAGGAATCTACAAGCTCATTGACAGAATGACAAAAAGGGTGAAGCTATGAGGTATATCAACACTATCAAGGAGAGCCGCCTTATCTTCGGCGACAACCTGCAGGTGATGGATGACCTGCCAGCGTACAGCATCGACCTCGTTGTGACTGACCCGCCGTATTGCTTCAGCAAACACAATGGCAAGCTGGAGAGAGGGGAGAATGAGAAGTGCCACAGCAACACCTCCCTCTATGATTATAACGATGATACGGGGGAGTGCAGGATCAAGGTGCAGTTTACCAAGGCCGACATCTACAAGTGGCTGGATATGACACCCCGGCTGATGAAGAAGATGAACGCCTACATTTTCTGCTGTGAGGACCAGATACCGTACTATGCGGAGTGGGCGGTGGAGCACGGTTACAAGTTCTCTCTGCTCGTATGGGAGAAGCCGCTGGGTATCATCAACAAGAAGCGGTTTGCCCAAAATGCTGAGTTCATAGTCCGCATCTATGAGCTTGGCACAGGACTGAACGCGATGGATGACAGCGAAATGTATAGCCGCATCCTTCATGCTCAGGCTGTGAGAAAGAAGCTGACACCCACACAGAAGCCTTGCGAGATTATGGAGCGATTCATCCGGCTTTCTACTCGGGAAGGGGGCGTAGTGCTTGACCCCTTCCTGGGTAGTGGCACAACGGCTGTCGCTGCTCAAAGGCTGGGGCGTAAGTACATCGGCATAGAGAATAATGAGAAGTTCTACGCTGTTGCTGAGAATCGGCTGAAGGGTGAGCCAATACAGGCGTCATTCTTTTAGCGACGTGATGGTGTAGCCTGACCCTCCACCATATTCGCCATCTTTGTCAAAGAGCCTAAGAACGTCTCCAGTGATAAGGAAGTATTCGCCAAAGGAGCTTTCGGTGTCATAGTATTTGCTGCCGTCTTTCCTCAGTGCCACAATCTTTTCGCCACCAGCTTCGTGGTTTTCCTTGAAGAAGAGCTTGCTGCCTTTTTTGTAGATGAAAAGCCGCGAGTCAACTTGTGGTGAAATGTTTGATGTAAGGCGCCAAAGTCCTATGACCTCTACTGAATCAGACAGAGGGTAGAAGATGTTATAGAACTTCTTGACCAAAGCAAGAGTCTTGTCAGTCTCCTTACCTTTGAAAATAGAGTATTCCTGTCCGATGTAGTAGATGTCTTTGGGTACGAATCCAAAGAGGGAGTCTGCGATATGGTTTTCTTCGTCTGTGAACGAAAGGGCTTTCCTGACCCATGACCGATAACCGTCCGAAGACGATCCGTTTTTCACGAAGTCGTTAGTGCTTTTCAGCCAAACAATTTGGTCGAAGCATTCTTTACTGACCTTGTAGAGAACAGAGTCAGGACGTGCCTCCTTGACTTCTTTTTGTTCAGTCTGGTTGCTCTTTGAAGAGCATGAGAAACACAGGGCCACCGTAAACAAAACGGTAATACAGATAAGCAGCTTTTTCATACCTCAGTCAATTTTTCTGCAAAGGTAGTAAATTTAGGCGAATATTGTTGCGCAAGTGATAAATTTAACACAAGCTAACTGAAAATAAAAGTTGGTAATGTTGCGTGTTTGATTATTTCTTTGTACCTTTGTAGTGCAATATAAGATAAACCCTTCAAAACTTCAGAATTATGAACAAACAAACTTTCATCGACGAACATCTGGCACTTGCTAATGAACTCATTAAGGCAAAGAGAGCTTTTGATAGTGGCTCGCTTTCAGAACTTGGTTTCAGACTGGTGCTTATCGGAGCCAAAGAAAAGGCTCTGTCTTACACTCAGGGATTTGCAGTAAGTGAGGACGGCGACGAGACGGACGAACTGATTGAACTGGACGAGTGTGACCGTGAGACATACGCTGACTACCTCAATGACTTCGTGAAGATTGACATGGAGGACGTAAGGCTTGGTGGTAGCAGTAGCTTCCTGATTGCTTTCGTTGGAGAGTACATCTATTATGAGTATATCCTGCGAAATCTTTAACATCAGCTAACCAAAATAAAAGGTGGTAAACTTGCGTATATGATTATTTCTTGCTACCTTTGTAGTGTAAATAAGATAATAATTCACCTTCAAAACTTAGACATCATGGCAAAGAAATTTTTCAGCATTGAAGTAAGAAGCGAAGCCACAGGCGAAATCGCTGACATCATCACCAGTAACCAACTGAAGGACGTTGAGACCTTCGAGGAGATTCAGGACTATGTAATAAAGCTGGCCAACGAGAAGAAATGTCGTGGCAGTATTAGCAATGAATACGGCTCACGGGTGCTGGACTACAATTATAGCCCATCCTGCGAGAACAACATCTGCTTCTGCTGGAGCAGCGAAGAGCTTCTTAACGACTTTATAGCCGCCCATCCTGAGAGACCAAAGCCAAAGACAATACTGGAGCAGTACAATGAGTTGAAGGCCCTGCATCCAGACGCTTTGCTCCTGTTCCGTTGTGGTGACTTCTACGAGACCTACGAGCAGGACGCTGTGGAGTCTGCCCGAATACTGGGAATCACCCTCACCTACAGAAACACGAAAGACCACAAGAGGCACGATACAAAGGACGCGATGGCCGGATTCCCTCACCATGCCCTCGACACCTATCTCCCGAAGCTCATACGGGCGGGCAGACGAGTGGCCATCTGTGACCCATTGGAAGACCCGAAGAAAACGAAGAAGCTGGCGAAGCGTTGTATCACAGAGCTTGTGTCTCCTGCTGTGGTGAATCAGTAATTAGGCTGTGCGCCCAGGTTCGAGCCTTGGGCACCAACAATCCCCTCATTAGGGACGGGTGGTTTTATCCGCATTTTCGGTAGCACCTTTGAAGTTGCTTTCCACCCCGAAACAAAAAAGGAACTTGAAAGCGATGCGCGACTACTACGCGGGCAAGTGGGGCGTTGTAACGGCCAGACGGGTAACATTGGGCGATAAAGGAAAGCGCACCATTTAATGGGTTATTCACGAACAAACAGAGAAGATTATGAGTAAATGGATTTTCCAAGACATCAAGGACATTCAGGCGAAGCACCTGCCGAAGATCGTGCTTACTGAATCCAATGCAGAGTTTGAGAGACTGCGGGAGCAATACTACGCTGCCCTGCGGAAGAAGGTCACTCCTGAGATATACGTCCGCTATGAACTATGGACGTGCGACATCTACGTTGATGTGGACTACATCATTGTGCAGACGTTGGCCATCTACAAGAAACAGGTGACCAGAAAGCAGGTGACGGAGTGGATAGAGCAGAATAAGGAGCCGCACCATTACCTGACATAGAGGCCGGACGCATAGGGGTGGACGATTCAGCCGCCCCTTCTTTTTGTCCTGTCTCAGACAAAATTTGTGGATATGACGAAAAAACAAGGCGTAAAATTTGCGCATTTGATAAAATTTGCTTACCTTTGTAGTGTCAAATAAGATTTATACTTCAAAACTTCGAGATTATGAGTAAAGTTTACGAGAACACAGCACGTCGTATCGTGGCTTTCAGCGATGACGGCTATTACAAGCTGATTGCCCAGAGAAGGGCTATTCAGACTGAACGGCATGGCCACACGGCCTATGCTGGCTCCTATTGGACGCTTGACACCTACAGGCGCGAAGGTATTAGCTTCGTTCCTTACTCTTTCGCTGGCCTGCCTGGTCGCTTTGGCAAGAAGCAGGAGATTATAGACGCACTCGCTAAGTCGGTGAGATTCACACAAGCATATAAGGAGCTGGCAGCATGAACATCTTTACAGACAATCCGGATTTCTACCCCACCCCTAACGCAGTCATCGAGCAGATGATGATGGGTGAGGACATTATAGGTAAGACCATACTGGAGCCGTCGGCAGGTAAGGGCAATATCGTTGACTGGCTGAAAAAGAATGGCGCTGGTGAGGTCATTGCCTGTGAGAATGACCCGAATATTCGCAAGCTGCTGGATGGCAAGTGTGAGGTGATAGCAAATGACTTCCTGACCGTCACACCTGACATGGTGAGCCATGTGCAGCATATCGTTATGAATCCACCGTTTAGCAAAGGAGCTGAGCATATCCTCCATGCCTATGAGATAGCCCCTCCGGGCTGTATCATTACCGCCCTCTGCAACTCTGAGACCATCAACGGCTACAGTCGTTATGACAAGAATCAGCGTTTGTGTGAGCTGATAGAGAACGAGGGCAGGGAAGAAAGCCTTGGCTCTGTCTTTGAACAGGACGCTGAGAGACGGACGCGCTGCCGTGTGAGCCTTGTCAAGCTCTATAAGCATGGTGAGGGTGCAGACGAGTTTGCTGGGTATTTCTTCGCCGGCTATGACGAGGATAGTGCCAACGCCAACGAGCGCGAGGGCATCATGCCCTATAACTTCATCAGAGAACTGGTCAACCGCTACGTTTCTGCTGTGAAGATGTTTGACGAGGTGATGGCCGCAACAGAGAGAATCAATGAGGCAGCAACCTACGTTGAATATGAGGACGTGGTGAAAACCAATGGCGAGCCAGGCAAGCGCAAGGTGGAATATGGCTACCTGCCTGTCAGGTTTAAGGCTGTCAGCAGCGACGATCGAGCCACTACCGTCACACATTCCTCATACCGCAAGGCCCTGCAGAAATACTACTGGCGCATCATCTTTGACAAGCTGAATATGCGGAAGTACGCTACGGCTAAGCTCAACGAGCAGATAAACAAGTTCATCGAGACGAATAAAAATGCTCCGTTCACCATGGCCAACATCTACCGTGTTATTGACATAGTGATTCAGACTACTGGCCAGCGGATGCAGTCGGCATTGGTAGAGGCTTTCGACGCTATCTGTGAGCTGTCTGCTGAGAACAGCACAGCAGGCGAGAAATGGAAGACCAATGCGAACTACATGGTCAACAAGCGGTTTATCGTTGACTGGATGACTGACTACGGAGATTATAGCTGGCATAAGCAGAGTGTGAGCATCCGCTACAGCGGCAACCGCGATAAGGTAGAAGATGTGACAAAGGCCCTCTGCTACCTGACAGGTAGTAACTATGAGTCCATCGGTAGCCTGCGTGAAACTGCCGAAGGCCAGCCGTGGGGAACATGGTTTGTGTGGGGCTTCTTCAAGTGCATAGCATACAAGAAGGGTACGATGCACTTTGAGTTCCTGGACGAAGATGTATGGTATCGCTTCAACCAAGAAGTCGCCAAGACGAAGGGCTGGGATTTGCCTAAGAAAACACAGAAGGAACGTAAGAAGCCAGAGCGTAAGGCCAAGGCTACTGCATCCACTGAAATGACGTTATTCGGGTAGGCTATGAGAAAGGTTTGGACGAAACAGATGGTGGCTACGCTCCGAAAGGAATACAAGAAGACTCCGTTGGCTATACTGGCCTTCAAGCTGGGTGTCTCCCTGCCTGCGCTGAAGACAAAGGCACAGAAGCTACACCTCAGAAAGATAAAAGGCCGTTGGACTGCCAAGGAGGATAAGCAGCTGCGTAAGTTCTATCCTGACCATACCATGAGCGAGCTACAGCAGCTTTTCGATGGTCGTTCTGCCAGTTCCATCTACCAGCGGGCAAAGATACTCGGACTGGAGAAAACCAAGGAACATCTGAGCAGCATCGGTCATCGGCTGGCTGCTGACCCGAAATCTATTGCTTGCCGATTCACCAAGGGCCTGACACCTCCGAACAAAGGGAAGCGTCAGACTTCTTTCATGTCTGCTGAAATGATAGAGCGCACCAAGCCGACACGTTTCAAGGCCGGACATAAGCCGCACAATACTCGGCCTGTAGGCTACGAGTCAGTCCGACATGACGGCTACATCTACATCAAGGTAGAAGGTGAGCCAAAGATGGTACAGAAGCACCGTTGGCTATGGAAGAAGTACCATGGGGAGATACCGAAGGGAATGTGCGTCGCCTTTAAGGATGGCAACCGCCTGAACTGCACCATCGACAACCTCATGCTGATAACGGATGCAGAGAAGGCCACAAGGGTAACAGCAGCTATGACACCTGAGCAGAGACGAAAGATGTATGAGAAGAGCTGCCTTTCAAGAAAGAAATCCATCCGCTTAGACAAGATCCGCATCCATTGGGGACTTGAGCCAAAAGGCAAACTGGTGAAGCGCTGGTAAAGAAAATGAATCTAACATCAAAAAAGTGAAGATATGAACGAGGAACAGATTTGCTACAACTGCAAGCACGTCAGAAACGAGGGAACATTCTGCCCTCTATACAAGTGCGCTCTCAATGGAGAGAAACGAGAGAGCTATGACTCATGCCCGGAATGGGAGGACTACGAGGACGATTAGCCTATGAGACAGATTTCTCCATTATGCAGACGGTGTGCCAAGCTGAAGAATTGCTGGTCACAGGCAGGTAGCTTCACAAAGACGTGTATGGCCACCACCACCTACTGCACACGCTTCGAGGATAAAGACAAGGCACCGAGGCTGTTCCCTGTCCTACAGCCGTATGAGGTGGAGGTGTTGAACGCTGACAAATCGAGGAAGCTATGACGTACATGACCAGAGGCGGTGCTAAGACCTGGTTGGGTGTGGACTTGCCGAGAGAGATTGCCTACCTGTATAAGGATATATGCGATACGGAGTGGCAGTCTGTCACCTACAAGGAAATCTTTGCCCGAAAAAAAGCGAAGCAGGACAGCAACATCTATATGAAGCGGGCGCACGAAGAGGTGAGGCCCTGCGCTGTATGGGTGTTCTGGAACGAGCCGCTTTGGGGAATGTTCTTCGGTGGCTGGTGGATATATGTGCGGACAACCAAGGGCGATTTTCCTCTGAACTTCCGAAACCCGAGAAAGGATTTGGTCATGCAGGTGAAGCAGCTGTTTTCCTGTGGCTGTCTGCCCTTTGATGAAATCTACGACGAAACGTGGTTCACGGCTTTTGAGAAGCGGTATCACTATCCAGGAAAGAGAGAGAAGAATGCCATCGCTTTCTGTCATTGTCGCTTTGACAAGCGAGGGCGTATCACAGATATAATGAAATAGCTATGAGCGAAGGTAAAGTAGAGGCACGACTGAAAGCCCTTGCCAGCGAAGAGCGCTATCTACAGTTCGACAAGGGCGAGGTGGCTGCATGGGTAAATGGTTATCGCTTTGGTGTCTCTGACATCTACACAAAGCTATGGGTGGCCAAACGGCGTATGCTCGATGTCTATGCTGAGTCTGCAAAGGCCGAAGGTGAGGAAATCGCCTATCACAAGGCCGTGGCCACCTTTGCCCTTCATATAGATATGCTGATGAAAGAATTAAAACCAGAAGAAAGATGATAGTACACAGATTCATGTCCGAAGCCGAATACAAGCTGCTCATGTCAGGGGCGACGCTCCGTAATGAGAAGCCGCATATTGGGTATAGGACAACGAGCGTAGGCTTCTGCTTCTTCACCGAGCCGCCAGATCAGGCTATCCACTGGCTTAGTGGATGCTGTGACCCTGACTACTGCGTGACGATGGATATAGACGCGAAGCACTTGAAAAGTTCCATCGGCCATTACCGCAATCCAGATGGCGGTACGATGGATAAGGTAGAATACTGCTGCACCTCCTACTCGCTACAGACGGCGAAGGTGTTTGACGCAACAGACAAGTACAGGGAGCTGACAGAACTACGCAGGCTCATGCGAATGATGGGCTTGATATATTAGTAGAAAAATTTGCGAATTTGATTAAAATAATTGCCGTGAAATTTGCGTATTTGATAAAATGTTTGTACCTTTGTAATGTAAATAAGATACAAACTTCAAAACTTCAAAGATTATGGCAACTATCGCATCAAAGAGCAACGTGAGAGTTAGTAAGAGTATGGTAATGAAAGCTGCTTGGGCCATCCTCCGCAAGAAGGACGTCGCCAACATTGCTGAAGCCCTCCGCAAGGCATGGCAGGCAATGAAAATCAAGGCTCAGATGTCCGTCGGTGTTGCTGAGTTCACCTTCCGCAAGGCTAATGGTGAGATTCGCAAGGCCATCGGCACCCTCAAAGGGTCGGCCATCAACTACGAGTACAAAGGTACTGACCGCAAGCCCTGCTATTCTGCTGTGTCCTACTGGGACTTGGAGAAAGAGGCTTTCCGCTCGTTCAGCATCGCCAGCCTGCTCTAACCATCATCAGTAACAACTAAAGAAAAGGAGATACGACTATGATTCAGAAAGTAGAACAGCCTTATTTTGAAATGGGATTCAACCTCCTGGCCGGCATCGTGGTTGACGCTGAGCTGAAAGACCAGATTGAAGCTGTCCTCTGTGAGGCACGGGCGAAGGTTGGCAGTCTCATTATGAACAATCTCCAGCACATCAAGGAGACCAACAGCAGCTTAGTCTATCCGCGAGGCAAGCAGACATCGTTCAACATCGCGGAGCCGAAGCGTGAGTATGACATGGACTTAGGCAGGAGAATGTACCTGTTGAACGGTGCGCTGTCTATGAAGCGTGTGGAGCACCTGTTTGAGACCGACGAGCGACTGAATGACGATAAGATCAAGGCTTTCGTTCAGCGGGCCATCGAGGACGATTTAGACAGAGAGGAGGCTGGCCATGAGTAGGAGACTGGAGCTTATCAATGAGATTATCGCCAGAAACGAGCGATACATCAACACAAAGAACAAAGTCGCTTCACAGGCTCGTAAGCCTATGAGCGTAGAGGAACGAAAGAAACTGCAGGAGTTACGCAACGCTAACCACTGGTTGCGCAAGGCTGAGTTTTGCATCGTTCAGTCATTGGTCAATGAGAAGGAGTACATCGACACCAACCCGAATGACAAGCCTATTCTCGCTGCTCGCTGTGCAAAGTGTGGTCGTGTGTACTTTGCTGCTGCCTTGGGCTACGGTGTGGAAGAAGATACCAGCGACAACATCAAATCTGCAGTAGCCGAGGGTGACGAGCTGTTTATAACCAACGAGGTGAAGATGCAGATGTGCAAGTGTGAAAAGCGAATGTTTAACGAGGAGGACGAAGAATGATTAGTTTACATTTTCATTGGGCGTGGCTACTGATAGCAGCCATTGTGATTGCAGGCGTTTCCTATGCAGTCAAAGCAAGTAGTGATGGGGACACGTATGGGACAGGTGCTGCTGTAGGGTGCTTTGTGCTGGTTGTGGCCATCCTTGCAGCTCTTGTGATTGGTGGAATATTCATTTGGTAGGAGGATAAGTCATGCTGAAGCTCTTTGCGTACATCAGACACTACATCGACAATGAAAGTGTTAGGATAGTCGCTGCACGAAATGCTGACGAGGCTAAGACCGTCGGCAGGGGCGATCAGTGGCAACCCTCCTGTCCTGAAACGGTGGAAGAACTAAAGGGCTGTTCCTGTGACAAGGATAAGCCACAAGTAATATTTGAGAATCTATGAGAAAGATAATGTTCAGCACCAAGTTCTGCCTGGAGCAGGCAGTGCTTGATGGAAAAAAGACTCAGACGAGGCGAGAGGTGAAGTTCAAAAACGACCTCATTCTTGAAGATACTATTGTGCCAGCACTTGAAAGGTGCTGGAAGCAGGAAATGATAGAGAGGTATGCCTGGTTTAAGGTCGGCGAGATAGTGGCCATTGCACAGAGCTATAAGACCACTGGTGAGAAAAGCATTGTCGGCTACAAACCAGCGTGTGACCCGAACATGGTAGTGCCGATTTGGGCCGAAGACTCTGCTGGCTACACAAACAAGATGTTTGTCAAGCCGGAACTCATGCCATACGGCATCGAGATTACAGAGGTGCGCATGGAACGCTTGCAGGAGATTTCAGACGAGGACATCTTACAGGAGGGTATTTCTCCGCTCTGTCCTTTCTCTGCCTACAACCCTGAGACTGGAGCAGAAGGTAGCTACAGCTTCAAGGAGCTGCATCAAAGAGCAGATCAGGTGAATATCAGCGAATACGTGTTCACCAGTCCGAGAGAAGCCTATGCTGCACTCATTGACGCTATCAATGGAAGCGGCACATGGGAGCGTAACCCTTGGATGATGGCCTACACATTCAAATTAGTAGAGTTGTAAGCTATGCAGAAGGTGTATATTTCAGACGTGGCTCACTGCGGTAGCTATGAGAATTGCCCGAGACGAAAGACGTGCTATCGGGCTTGGCTGTCTGAGGCATCGAAGGAGATTGCCGACGAGCATGCCACCTACAACTCCCCTGACCCGAAAGACTGCACGATGTACGAACCATTACAGGATTGACTATGACAAGAGCAGATATAGAAAGTTTATCGAGTGTGAGGCCCTACTGCTTTGAGACGGTAGGAGAGGAAACCTGGTACAATGTGGGGCTTGTTGACGGCCTCGAAGCTGCTGACTCTGAGCCGGACGTTAGTAGCCTTTGGCATGACAAAGACGAGAAGCCGAAAAAGCTGCCCTCTGTACTGGCCACCCTGGACTTCATGGGTGAGATAAACACCTTGCGCTGTGAGGATGAAAGCGAGCTGAGATATGCGGTGAGCCACTGCTGCGTACAGAGGTGGGCTTACCTGAGTGACCTGCTCCCTAATGATATGGAGGTGAAGCTATGAAAAGAAGAGAGTATTTCAGTAAGATGAAGAATCTGTGCAAGCAGATGAACGCCCTCATTCCCATCAAGGAGATTGAGGACGTGAACAAACTCAATGACCTTATCAATGAAGCGCGGTCGGAGGTGCCAGACTTCAACCTGTATTGGGACAGGGAGCTTTTCATCGACTGCAACGGCGACGATGACAGGATTCGCGGTGTGACCCTGCATAGCGGCAAGGTGCAGTTTGAGCCTAACGAAGACCCTGTAGAGCATCCGGGCGTGGTAATTAGATACATTGACAAAAAAGACGAGATATGAAGAACGTACCAGAAACCATCTACCTGCAAGTTGGCGACCCCAGCGTGAACAGCGAGGAGGAAATGCAGGACTTCGACTTCAAGGAGATCGAGGACGTACCCGATGCTGTGACGTGGTGCAGAGACAGGATTTTCAGCACCGATATTGAGTTTGTCCGTAAGGATATTGCCGACGGTAACAGTCTGTGGCATGACTACAAGAAGGAGCCGCCAACGGAGGAACTGATGGCCGTCGTGTTCTATGGGCTGGAGTATGTTGTCCGTCTGTCATTCAAGGTAGCTGATGGCACCTACCGCTTCGACCACAACACGAAGGGCGAGGAAGCAATGTTTTGGATGCGAATACCAGCATGGCCGAAGGAGTTAGTAAAAGCCTATTCTGAATCACCTAATAAGTAGAGCAATGAGCAAAGACATTACCCAGATGCGGTACTATGCCGCTGAGTTACGCAGAATGCTGGATGATGACAGCATCGAGGATTGTGAGTGTGAGGTAGAGGCGTTCTTAGACCCTGCCGAACACCCAGCTATCAAAGTGAGTCCGAGCAGTCTGAACACAGACCCTCAGACACTATTCTGCCTTCAGGACATCGCGCAGTTCTGCAATGAGCTGGGCCTGACCGTTTACATTACGGTGGAGGAACACGGGAGTATCATCATGCCTGTGGCCATCATCCACTGAAGCCTACCCTCCCGAATCTTATTTACACTATTGAAGTTTTGAACTTTAGGGAGGGCCTGGGGGAGCGTCCAAGCGTGGGTGCTCTCCCTTTTTTACGTTAGTTTCTTTTAAGATTAGGTAGAGAAAAAATGGTCGTAAAAACTTGCGCATTTGATTAAAAACCACTACCTTTGTATTGTAAATAAGATAATAAATAACCCTTCAAAACTTCAAGAGCTATGCAAAAGAGAACTATCACCAACAGAATCTATAAGGCAGTTGAAAAGTCAAAGACTACCTCTCATATCTACCGCGATACTGACTGGCGCGGAATGTCATTCCTCCTGTCCGACATCGAGGGCGTGGTGAACACACTGGGCGCAACGCTGACCTTCATCAGCAGCGACTATGAGGGAGTGCTTGGTGAGTGCGGCCACCGCAAGGTTTACCGCTACACTATCAGCTCAGACGAGTTGAAAGACGATGTGAGCGTTCAGATAATCGCTTCTTTCTGCGGCACAATGGCCGACCCGATGGGAGCCTATGACCTGACCCTCTTAATGAACTAAAGGAGGGCCAGGCTATGAAAAAGATTCCTGCACCATTGGACGAAAAGAACGTCACTACTGACTGGATAGAGAGCGTATTCGACGACTGGCATTTGGCCTACGGCATACACAGGGTGGTCGGCTTTGTTGCTGGCTGCATAGTAGATGCAAAGTGGCATGAGAACGTATTGGAGTGGCTGGTATGCAGAGAGACAGGTGGCGATTGTGCCAGTGCCTTCCTGATACTGGAGGAACGGCTGAAAGCGATGGAGAGCGAAGATCAGAATGTGGAATCGGTCATCGAGCATGAGGGCGAAGGTCGCTACTGCCTCATACAGTCTTTCTTCTTTCGTGACGAGGAGTGAAAAATTTTTCGTAGAAAAGATAAATTTTCTTGGTAAAATTTGCGTATTTGATAACTTCTTTGTACCTTTGTACTGACAAATAAGATAAACAACCCTTCAAAACGAAACAATTATGAAAGCAATTAAATTGACGAAGGCCACCATTAAGGCTATTGCCGAGGCCATCAACGGAAGAGAAGTCTGCCGGAGCATTACCAAGGTAGAAGGTGCTGAGTTCGAGCAGGGCAAAAACCTTATCTTCGTTGACTTCACCATCGACGCTGACTTCATCGAGGACTTGAACGTACACAATGAGGTGGACTACAACAACATCGAAGACCTCTCCTGCTGGGTAGCCTGCAATGTGGAGGTTGACAACATCACCGCCTTTGACGAGGACGGCGAGGAGCTGGAAGTCAGCCAGATCAGCTACAATGAACTGCATCAGGCTTTGGCCGTTGCATAGAGAATCGGAACAAAATAGTAACTTCAAAACTTAGAATTATGGAAATCCCAGCAAAGTGCCCGAAAGAAATCAATGAGATTTTAGAGGCAGTATTTGAACTATTGAGAAAGTCCTATGAGGACAAAGTGGACGTGCACGTTGCTTTGCAGCCTACGCTCTTCGGCACGGTCAATGTTGACATCTTCTCCGAGAACAAGAGAGCGAAAAAGACCATGCTCTCTGTCACGCTATGGCCGAGTGAGCATGAAGGCAATGCTGCTGACAACGGCAAGCAGTGGAAGAAGATGCTTGCCTACTATGAGCGTCAGCGCGTCTATAATGCGAAACACCTGAAGAAGTAACCACACAGAGGAAGCGGCAGGCGGTGACGAATTGGCGTCAGGTAGTCCGCAAGTACGAGCCCACGTTACGGGAAGAGCCGCCAGCTGCTGCCTCTTTATATACAGAAGATTATGGCAACACTATACATATCGACACCCATTAACAGTAGGCCGGAGAAAACGCTGAAGGAGAAGCTGCAGGCGGCACGTCACCGTGTGAATCTGCTGGTGGAGGTTATCAGAGACGATAGCCGTTTTGACAAGTACGACAGGCTGGTGAGCACGTTCAACGTCAACCCTCCCTCTGACATGGAAATGAAGGAATCTGTGGCGATGGGCCGCTGCATAGAGGCAGTGATGGAGGCCGAAGCCGTCTATCTTGACCATGCCTGGCAGAGTTCCAAGGGTTGCAACCTTGAATACAGGGCTGCGAAGATTTATGAGAAACAGATTTACGAACACGATAAGATGTAGGCTATGACACAGACGGAATATAATAAGCTGGTGGCCATGCTTGACTGCCTGAAAGAGGTGGCTGTTGAGTACAGCGGTCGCTCCATCGATAACATCATCAGCAATATCGAGGCGAGGATCAAGCACGCCGACGAGAAGGGGCTTGACACTGGCGAAGTGAACGAGGTGCCAGTGGGTAAGACCATCGAAGTGAAGGGTCATAAGCTGCTCTGCCAGAAATGCGACGATGGCAGCTGTGACGATTGCTTCTTCCAAATTGAAGGATGCGATGGCGTAGTCTGCTGTGGCAGTAGAAGGGCTGACAAGAACGATGTGGTATTCATTGACATTACCGAAGGAGGGTCTGAGCCATGACGTCTGCTGAGACATATCAGATGGTGCTTTAGCCATTTGTTTAGGCGATGGGTGAATAGCACACCCATTGCAGTTAAAGTTTTGAAGGGGTGCCTGCTGTCCGTGATGGATGGCAGGCATTTTTGATGTAAGGCCCTATCTGCCAGTCTTTTTCGGATTGGCCTTTTTTACGTCCGTTTCTCACTGAAACCGCGATAAATACAGCGTTTGAAGCTGATGTTGGCTGCACTTTCGGGTTCAGTGGAATGAGACGAAAGAAAAATTTTCCTCCTTATTAAATATGTAATTTTGCCGTATAATCACAACAATTCCGGAAGAAAATGGCAAAACTATGTATCTACAACGAAATCGTTGACGAAGAAACTCGAGTAATGTACCGTGACTGGCTCGGCGTCGATGCTGTGTGCTACAAGGACATTCACGACTTCATCAACAGCATGGACGAAGGAGACAACGCTATTGACCTGAAGCTGCACTGCCCCGGCGGTGACTGCATCGAGGGTTGGGCCATCTACGATGCCCTGCGTCAGTCTGGTAAGGAAATCTCGGCTACCATCGAGGGGCAGTGCTCGTCTATGGCAACCATCATTCTACTGGCTGCACCCAAGGAGCGACGTTTCGCTTTCGCCAACGCAAGAATGTGCATACACAACCCGAGCCTCGCATGGCTTGACCTCTGCACGATGGAGCGTCTGACCGCCGACGAGCTGGAGAAGATGAAGGGCAAGCTCGATGCTCAGCAGCTTGCGCTCATGGAGGAGCAGAAGAAGATTCTCGACCTCTATGTTGAGCGTACTGGAGCTGACCGTCAGGAGTTGCAAGACCTGATGAACGAAGACAAGTTCGTGGATATGGAGAAAGCCAAGGAACTGGGCTTCATCACTGACACCCTTGCCCCGAACACGGCAACGAAACCAAACCCCAATTACAAGAATATGGAAAAGACAGAAGTAAAGACCAGTTTGCTGAAGAAGCTGCTCTCTCTGACAGGCTTCAGCAAGATCGAGGACGTGGAGTCCACTATCCTCAATCAGAAGATTACCGCTGCTGACGGTAGCGAGTTCACGGTAGAACGTGAGGATGGCGACCCGCAGGTAGGTGACAAAGCCTATCCCAACGGCACGTACACCCTTGACGACGGCACCGTGATTGTTGTCGCAGACGAGGTAATCGAAAGCATCACTCCCGCCGACGGTAACGACGACGAGGACGTGAACGCCCTGAAGCAGCAGGTCGCTGACCTCACCGCCCAGGTGGAGACGCTGACCGCTGAGAACGCCACCCTGAAGGAAGAGAAGGCAACGCTCGAATCCGAGAAGGGTTCTCTCGAACAGCAAGTGCAGTCCTTGACAACTGACAAGGAGAATCTCACAGCAGCCGTCGGCACGCTGACCTCTGAGAAGGAAGCTCTCGTCAATGACAAGGCCACCCTCGAAGCTGAGAAGGAGTCTCTGACTCAGGCTCAGAAGACCGAGGAGGAGACCGCTATCCTTGACACCGTAGCCAAGGCAGGCGGCAAGGCTTGGCTGGAGAATGTCTGCAAGATGCACTCCACCTTCCACCCCGGCAACCGCTCTTTCGTGGAGAAGGGAGGCCAGCGTTTGGAGGGCGAGACCCGCACCCAGCAGTTGCTCCGCGAACAGCGTGAGCGTCAGGAGGCCAAGCGCAACGCTCGTAAGTAAACTGAAACGTATAACTCTTAAAACAACTCCGCAATGAACTTTGAACAATTCACTGTAGACAATGGTGCAATAAGAGACCTTAACGAGCTCTTGTTCACCTCTGTGTTCAACGACCCCGACCTGGAGCGCGTCGTCACTCCTATGGTCAACGTCGAGAACGGTAAGAAGCTGGGCTATGTCGACCGCATGGGCGACGTTGGCACGGCTGGAGGCGGCTGTGACCCGACCTACACAAGCGTCGAGATTACAGGTTTCGAGAAGACCTGGGAGCTCGGCAAGTGGCAAATCCCCAAGAGCATCTGCTACGAGGACTTGGAAGACACCATCGCCCGCTATGGCATGAAGGAAGGCACCGAGCGTGCTGACCTGCAGGACACTCCCTACTGGGATAAGTTCCTCATGCCGCTGCTGAAGAGCGCCATCAACGACATGTTCTGGCGTCTGACGTGGTTCGGCGATACCGCTGCCAAGAACGTAGCAAGCGGCGGTGTCATCACCGATGGCATCGACGTCAAGCTGCTCAAGGTCTGCGACGGCCTGTGGAAGCGCCTGGAGGCCATCATCGCCCAGAATCCTGCTCAGCAGATTGCCATCAGCGCAAACGAGGCTGAGACCTACGCTGCTCAGAAGGCAGCTGTCCGCGTCGAAGGTTATGCCATGGGCATCATCGACGACCTTCTCTCTGAGGCCGATGGCCGCATCTTTGACAAGCCCGACCACGCCATCTTCATGACGAACAGCCTGTTCAAGGCCCTGCGTACCGATGTGTATAAGATTACCAAGTATCAGATGACTGCTCAGGTCGTAACCGAGGGCATCCTGCTCTCCGAGTACGACGGTCATCCTGTGCTGGTACTCGACATCTGGGACCGCATGATTAAGAAGTACCAGACCATCACCACCACTACGGGCGAGGGTGCTCAGGCCGTCACCACGACCAAGCTCAACAACCCGCACCGTGCTGTGCTGGCTTCGCCTCAGAACCTGTTCGTCGGCACGTCCGACAAGGATCGCATGGCCTCTCTGACCGTGAAGTTCGACGACCGCAAGCGCGACAACTTCATCTATGCTGAGTCTAACCTCGGCACACTGGTAGGTGAGGACAACCTCGTACAGGTCGCTATCTAAACGAAAACGGGCGCGGTGTCGGGACGTAAAAATTCGGTCGCTGCGCCCACATTCCTAACTCTTAAAACGTAAAGACTATGCCTGCAGAATTATGTGATTTCAAACTGGCTCAGGACATCGGCGGCTCTTGCGCTAACCCGCAAGTACCCGGTATGAAGAATACTGGTTACATTATGAACTTCGATGACATCGACTGGGACGCCCTCACCAAGACTGATAACGTCGTGTCCGCACTGACGTTGCTCACTGGCGGTAAGAAGGCTTACAAGGTCGTTGTTCCTGGCAGCACGCCCTTCACGGGTACGCAGACGGCTCTTGCCACTTCTACCTATCGTAACAAGTTCAACAAGACGGTTTCGCTTGTGGTGTTGAACAGCGGCCCCGATGTTGCGAAGAACATCATCGACCCGTTGGCCAATGGCCGCTACGTCGTCATCTTGGAGAACAAGTTCCAGGGTACTGACAAGAAGAATACCTTTGAGATTTTCGGTCTGGAGACTGGTCTCACCGCCACCGAGATTACCAACGAGAAGTATTCGGAGGAGACTGATGGCGGCTGGGCCGTGACCCTGCAGGAGGCAAATGCCCCGTCGAGTGGTATCTTCTACTACAACACGAGCATCGCCGCCTCGCGCACCGCTCTCGAATCGCTCCTGACTGCTACTGCCAATCAGTAAACTATGGCAAGCTATCAGGAGACTCTAAGAACGCTTGAGGAAATGAGAAGTCGGTACGACTCCGGCTTCTCATCTTCCGACCAAGCGATTATCGAACAACTCTATTCCGAAGTTTGCGGAAAGAGGGTAAGAAACACTGGGTGTAGGGATTGCTGGCGTGATGCCTACATCGAGACAATGCTTAAACTTAAACAATTAGGAGCAATGCCAAAGAAAGCTAATTATGTATTGAAGCCCGGCATCGTCTTACAGGAGCCGGGAAAGAACAAGTTCTATGCGCTGAACAACTGCCCCGACGAGGTGGCAGAGCGTTATCTCGCTAAGTTCCCTCAGCACATCAGTATGTTCGAGGTCTATCCCACCGATTGGGAGAGCCGCGTGAAGGCCCGCAAGGAAGGAACGGTAAGCGTTCCCACCTATGACGAGCTGAAGGCCGAGGTCGAGAAGCTGACTGCCGAGGCAGAGGGTAAGGATGGTGAAATCACCGCCCTGACCGAGCAGGTGAACGCGCTGAAGGTTGACCTTGAAGCCGCCAAGGACGAGGCCGACGCTCTCCGCAAGGAGGTTGTCGCTGCCACTGACACGGTGGAGAAGGGCAAGGACGAGGCACAAGCCGAGGTCAAGGCCCTGCACAAGGAGAATGACGAGCTGAAGGCCGAGGTGGAACGCCTCACCGCAGCTTTGGAGAAAGCCCTGAAAGCAAAGGCTGGCAAGGGTACGAAGGAAGCCCCGAAGGACGAAGCACCCAAGGAGGCCCCTACTGCTGAGACTTCTGCAGAGGAGGGCAAGTAAGCCCTCCCCTTCTCACAATCACATTTCCCGTTATTATCGTTCAGCCCATTATCCCCTATGAATATAAACAATGTAAAACGCTCACAGAAACGTTTTGAGAGCAGCTATCAGAGTAACCTCGGCATACAGAGCTATGGAAAAGATAACCTCTACCCCCAGCGAATGTATGACCTTATCCGTAGCAGCGCAAACGGTGGCACTTGCCTTGAGCGTTTCCAGACGTTCATAGAGGGTAATGGGCTGAACAATACCGATTTCTCTGAATATGAGTGTAACAGACAGGGCCAGACGGTAGATGACATCTACCACCTGATTGCACAGGACATGGCGCTGTTCCACGGCTTCGCTCTCCACGTCAACTATAACATGATGTGCGAGATTGTGGAGCTGCATCATGTTCCTTTCATGCAGTGCAGGCTCGAAGAGGAGTCTGTGGATGGTAAGGTCGTGCATATCCTTATTCACCCTGACTGGAGCGGTAAGAAGACACGCAAGGGAAAGAAGATCGAGGTGAGCAAGAGCAATTTGAAGAAAATCTTCACCTTCAACCCCCGCAAGGAGGTGGTCATGGCGCAGATAGTGGCCAGCGGTGGTATCGAGAACTATCGCGGACAGATTCTGTGGTTCTCCATGGATGGAAAGTGGGACTACCCTGTACCTATCTATGACAAGGTGGTGACGGCGCTTTCTACGGATGAAGGTCTCGACAATGTGAAGTACCGTAACACCCGAAACAACTTCCTCACTGCTGGTATGCTCGTACACAAGAAGGGTCAGACGTTAGGCATCGACCCTGAGACTGGCAAGCAGCTGGAGAAGAAAGATGAAAGTGATGTCAGCGAGAGTCTGAACGTGTTCCAGGGCGACGAGAATGCCTGTGCCATCATGGACGTGACGGTAGAGAGTGACGAGGACGAGCCTAAATTTGTGCGCTTCCAAGCCACCAACTTTGACGGCAGCTTCAAGTCCACCGAGGAGAGCGTCACCAGCCGTATCTATGCTGCATTTGGTCAGGAGCCGTGGTACAGAATCCGTTTCGGTAGTCTCGGCTTCAGCAGCGACATTCTCTCTGACGCATACGAATACTACAACAGCTATGTCAGCAAAGAGAGACGTGCCATCAGCCGTGCGCTGAAGCGTGTCTTTGACTACTGGTATGAGCTGGCTAACCCGACGAATGACTATGAAGTGCAACCACTGGTATATGTAAGCAATAAGGAAACGAAATGAAACACCTACTGACTACGGAAGAGCTACGAAAGCTCGGAAGACCCATCGGCAAGGTTGCCGACGACAAACTCACAGCGTTCATCACCGAAGCCGAGCAATTACATATAAAGCCCATTCTCGGTGATGAATTGTTTATAGGGCTGCTTGCCGAACAGGATAAAGCAGTTGAGCAGCGCGACGAGGTGAAGACCATGCTCCTTGATGGTGGCTCCTATGTCATCAATGAGGGGTGCGACGGCGAGAGCATCCGTAGCTTCATGGGCCTGAAGGTGGCCATCTCCTATTTCGTCTATGCTCAGAACCTCATGGTCGGCGACGTGGAGAGCACCCGCTATGGCTCTGTGGTGAAAAGCGGCGACTACTCAGACCGCCTCTCTTCCAAGGAGCGGTCGGACGCATACAACAATACGCTGGAGGTGGCCAACAGCTACTTGAAGGACTGCGTGGCCTACTGCAAGGAGAAAGGGCTTATCAAGCGGGCCGGCAAGCCTGCCGCCTCCATCGGTGGCATCGTCATCAGAAAAATAGGATAAGGTATGATAGACTTACGTGGACTGCTCAACGCCGGACTGGACGCTTTCGGAAGAACCTCTTCCGAGAAGTGGAATCAGCTTGTGCGTGCTGTCATGGAGCTGCAGAAAGGCGGCGTCGGTAATGGCAGCACGGGCGGCACCACGACCAATGTCACCCATACTACTGAGGCCGACCACGCGAAGGAGGCTGACCATGCCAAAGAAGCTGACAAGGCTAAGAACGTTGACAAGGCGAAGGAGAGTGAGTATGCGAAGCTCGCTGACAAGGCCACCGACGTCACCACCAACTCCCCTGCATACGACCGCTGGCTGAGAAAGGATAAGGACGATACGGCCAAAGGCTATCTCGGCTTCCTCAAAGGCTTTTGGATAAAGGCGAAGGGTCTGTTTGGTATCGACGAGGAAGGTAATGCTGACCTGAATTGCGTCAATGTCAGGAGTACGGCGTATGTGGAGGGTGAGACGGTGCTGAAAAGCACGACCACCGTAGGCGACTTCGAGAAGGACGCTGTGGTAGGCATCGGCTCACGGCAGGGCGTTAGGGTGCTCCCTGATGGCAGTATCATCGCCCGCTCATTGGAGCTGTCTGAGTCTCTGATGGTGCCTACCATCAAGTATAACTCTATCGAGGTGCTGGCAGGCACACGATGGGACTCTGCTGGCAAGGGTCGGGTGAAGGAGATTATCAGCACCGACACCACGAACCACACCAGTACGTTTGTCCTTGACCTGAATAACGGAGAGCCTGGTGAGTTTGTTCCCGGCGATATTCTCCGTGGTTTCTGGCACAATATGGACGGCACGAAGAATGCCGTTGCCAACAGCGACGACCGTCACGGAAACATTCAGCGGGCAGGCTTCCAGTCTATCTACTGCCGTGTGCTGACCGTCGGCGACATCGTGGAGCGTGTCATTGATGATGTGACGTACTACATCGCAAGGGATGCAGGCTATGTGGCCAAGCCAGATGACAGGATTCTTGCCAATGGCCTTGTCACCGTGCAGCTGAGACAGTTCAGTGCTGACCCTGAGCGATGGTCGCCCTATCCCGAGCAGTGGAGTGTGCTGTCTGTCAGCGGCTCCTTCGACGGCACGAAGCCAGAGCGTCAGAAGTTCTTCATCTACACCACCTCCTATATGGCCCGCTATGAGGGCGTGAACACATGGGAGTGGGAGGATCACAACCTCATGGGCGCATGGGGCGACCTCACGGGCTTCACGATGATGGAGCTGGACGCGAACAATCAGGTCATCTACCGCAAGGAGTTCCAAGGTGAGGGCTTCATCACGAAGGATGCGCATATCTACGGCATCCTTGACCAGTTCACACGCTTCTCTGACAGGCTGGAGATACGGCTGTCACGCGCCGACGGCACCGTTGCCGATGGTGAGACGCTGCGGGCTGACTTTGTGCTGAAAGACATCGAGGGAACGATTATCAGCAGTGGCTACACGCTGAGCATCACACGGCAGACGGGTAACGCACAGGCCGATGCTGCCTGGAACGCGGCGAAGGCTACGGCCTATCCCGACGGCATCCCCTCTGCCCTCAACTTCACCTTTGCCGATATTCCCGAGACAGGAGCGGTGTTTATCGTTGCTGCCAGCCGCGAGGTGACCAATGCGCAGGGAAACTCCGACACCTACACCACCTCAGCCTCTTTTGTGCTGACACGGGCTTACGCCGTGGAGGATTTCAAAGGCCCTTGGGACGAACTGACGACCTACACCCGAACAGCGCGAAGCTATCCGACAGTCACCTACGGCGGCTGTAAGTGGTACTTGAAGGTGGCTACCAGCACAGGTGACGAGCCACACCCACTCTCTAATGTGTGGGGCATGGTGTACGGTGTCAATGACTTGGAGATACGCTTCTACAACGAGAGTGGCCAGCGGATATACAACGCCCAGCAGCACCCGGGCTACGTCAACCTCTTTCTTGAGCCCCGCCTGCTGTGCGGCAACTATGACATCACCGATAGCCTACAGGCGAGTGATTGGGTCTGGTCACGCTATACAGGCAACTACGGGGAGCAGACGGACACCCGCACGGCTGCTGACAAACAGGCCGATCAGGGGTGGCCATCCGCTCACTGGCCGTCAACGCCGATGACCCGCACTATCCGCATCACCAATGACGATATGCCTCCTACATGGGGCAGCGGGCCGATGGTGAACTTCGTCATTACCGCCCACTACGACGGGCTGGAGATTCCGAATATCATTACGATGTAACCAAAACCCAGAAGATATGACAAACTTAACATTCACTCAACAAGACGGCATTTATATCTCGGACGTGTTCAACGGCAACGTGAACGTCCAGCTGCTCTTTGCCGTTGCTGGCCGTTATCCTGCCGTGGTGGAGACCCGCCTCAGTTCCTCACTGCCTTGGGGCAAGTATAAGGACGTGGTGGTAGAGACGACAGCCACCGTTATCCTGCCTGACTGCACAGAAGGGCAGCAGTTCCGTATCAAGTGCTTCGCCAGTCCTCAGTCGGCGCAGTATGATGACATCGTTATGCCCGGCAAGGCGGCTCTTGATGCTACGCTGCAGAGCATCGACGAGACTCTGACCTCCCTCGATGGCCGTCTTGATGACCTCGAAGAAGGCAATGAGCCGCTGGTGCTGTCAACGAATTTCGATACTGGCTACTTGGAGCAGGAAGGTATCAGCAGCGGTAACTTCGGCGTGGACTACGAGAGTGGCTATCTGACTTTTGAACCTAACAGTTAAAAACGACAAAGATATGAAGAAAAACGTAGCCCGCATCCTCCCCTTCAGCAAGGGCGAGTATGACCCCACTTACAATTATGATGTGCTCGACCAGGTGCAGAGCGGTGTCAGCGTCTATCAGAGCAAGAAGCCTAACAACCTCGGTCATCCTGTCACCGATACCGCTTGGTGGCAGAAGTATTTCGATGCTGCCGCTGCCATCGAGGCCGCTACCTCTAATGAGTCGCCGGAGGTCAACAACGGTGCTGTAGTGGCACGGCTCATGGCCATCGACACCAACGGACAGGCTTGCTCCATCACTCCGGCAAAGATTGTGGAGTATGTGCTTGACGCACTCCTGGATTCCGACGTACTGGCAATTCCTAAAAACGTAGGTGAATAATGAGACAACTGAACAACTCCCAGCCGTTTGCGGTGACTACCGTGTTCAGACCGCTCAACACGCAGATGAAAATCAAGGTGTTGGGTGGACTGAGCACGACGCAGTTCTACCGTCAGACATCGCAGGAGTGGATTCCTGACCACACGCACGCTTTGGTGGTGGATGGCAACGGTACACAGACCGACGGACCGCTACGCCTCCGTGCTGACTACGAAATCCATGACCCTGACGATTCGTTTGACGCAAGTACGCTCGTTCCGCAAGTGTACTGGTTCGTGAAGGACAACACGGCGGCTACCGCTGCTGACACTCAGACCAACGGCACACAGGTGGTGTCTACCGACACTACAGATGACTACTACGTCGTTGGCCGTGACCTCTATGTGAGGAAGAACTTCACGCACTTGAACGGTGTCACCATCTACTGCGAGGCACGATTCACCGACCCGCGCACCAACGGGCAGATAGTGCTCTCTGACACCCTCCCGCTCTCGGGCATCCTACAGGCCGACGAGCAGTGGAATATCAGCATCCTCTGTGACCGTACCCGCAAGCACTACCCGCTGTCTGCTGCCACCACCATCTACACCTTCGAGGCAGAGGCCAGGCATGGCAGCGTGGATAAGACAAGTGATGTGGCGTGGTTCTGGGACTACTCTCTGAATAACGGCAGCACATGGCAGACGATCACCGATGACTGCCTTTGGTATGTCAGCGGAAAGAACACCTCCATCCTGTCTATTGACGTGGACTTTATCGCCAATATCCTTGTCAGGGCGCGTATCGGTGTCGGCAGCGGCACGTCAACGGTGGCACCTGACATTCCGAACATCGCCACGGCTTCCATCGCATGGCGTTTCCCAAAGATTCAGCCTGTGGTGTTCAGCTATGGCGGTGACAAGGTTTTCAAGGAGACGGTGAGCATGACCTTTGGCCTGTTCGTCCATGTCGCCAAGCATGACGATATGACGGAGGCACAGAAACGCCACTGGCTGCTGACAAACTGGTGCGTCCGTGAGCAAGGCACACAGAACGCTCCCCGTAGTCTCAGAGCATGGGGATTGCAGGTCGATGTGCCGCAAGCCTACCTCTTCAACACGTCGGGCAAGAAGTATATCGTTGACCCAAACGTAGCCATGCGTGAGGTCTATGACATCATCGCCGACCCCAGCGGAGAGATTTTCCAAATGAGCAATAACCAGACAATGGCTATCCGCACGTAATCAATTCACCCTTTTAATATCAGAAAAGATGAAAAAAGCTAAGACAACACTCGCGTCTGGTGAAGGTATCGCCAAGGTGCTTTGCATCACCAGCAACAGTGACCTCTACGAGGCCACTCCTGAAGAGGTCGGCAACGCCTCTGTTCCCTCTACCGTCATCGGTGCTCTCGCCTCGAACTTCACGCTCGAAGGAAACAGCAGCCCGGCCTTTGCAGTAAACAACCGTGGTGCTGCTGAGTTGTATCAGGCACAGATGGGCGGCTACGCTTTCCTGTTGAAGGACGGCAAGGTATATGCTGCCAAGCTCAACGGCTCCGATTGGACTAAGTTTGCCGACGGCACGGCGTTCACGACAGAACTGGAGCAGGCAACGGAGACCATGATTCATGTTCCTGACTGCCATTTCAAGGCTGAGGGAAAGACCATGAACTTCGGCGGTACCGTGCCTATCGACGGCGGCAAGGTCTTCGACAGCCCTCACTGGGTAGGTGCTTACAAGATTTGGTATGACACCAACAGCAAGGCACACAGCCGTCCAGACAAGGCCCCGAAGCACTCGCAGACCATGAGCCAGTTCTGGGCTGCTGCACAGCTGCTCGGCTCTCAGTGGGGTTTGGCTAACTACCAATTCCACTGCCTGATTAACGCCCTGTATCAGGCCCGCTATGGCAACCTTGATTCGCAGACCACCATCGGCGCAGGCTTCCAGACATCTTCTTGGGAGGCTGCAAGAGACGTTCCCATGGGCTTGCTGAAGTCACTGGGTGACGGTAGCGGCAAGGTGTACTACACTGACGCCACCATCGGCGACCAGTACCCTGTGAAGCTCTTCGGCTTCGAGGACCTGTGGGGCAAGCTGTGGGAGTTCCGTCCCGGCATCCGCTTCTATATGGATGATGATGTCCGTAAGGCCGTCGTCTATCCCGGCAACGTGGTGAGCAACAGCGCCGAAGGCCGTGAGTTCGTATGTGCTGTGCAGTCTGCCTCGGGTGCCTATGTGAAAGGCATGGAGCTTGGCCCGAACTGGGATATGATTGCTCAGAATGTCACCGGAGGCGGTAGTAGCACCTATTATTGTGACGGCTATTATGCTGCCACTACAGGACAGCTGCTGTCCGTCGGGGGTCGCGCGAGTTACGGTGCGCAATGCGGTCTCTCGTGCGCGAGCTCGTTCCACGCTTTCTCGAACTCGTACGCGCACATCGGCGCTCGCCTGGCCTTCTACGGAGAACCGGAAATCGTGAGCGGCGCGGAACTGGCTGCACTGGCATCCGCGTAAGCGGAGGCCGGGGCAGACGGTGTAGCAAGAACGCAACACGCCCCGCCTCCTGGCGGGGGAACGCCTAACAGAAATTATCAAATCAACAATCAACAAAAAGTAAAACAAATTAAAACCAGAGGGAGAAGCCCCGCCCCGTGTGGGGCCATCCCTTCTGCTTGAACGAAGAACTGACAAGGAAAGAGAGAACATTCTGACTTCCTGAGCACACAAAAGAACTATCGCCTGTGCCGTCGGTGGTGAGGTTTCCCACCTTCTACTACTCCGAAGGAGATACACAGGCGAAGGGCTGCAAGAATGGCGGAGAGACTCGCCGCAGCCCGAAAAGGCAATAAATCGTGGAGCTGCTGAACGTCGGGGGTAACGCGAATAACGGTGCGCAATGCGGTCTCTCGTACGCGAACTCGAACAACGCTTTCTCGAACTCGAACACGAACATCGGCGCTCGCCTGAACATCAACACTTAAAAGAAGATACGCTGTCCGAAAGGGCACACGATTGAGCCTGTCTCGATGGAGGGAGTGACTGCCGCCCAAGGCAGCAACAGCCCGACAGAGCGAACACAAGAGGCGTAGGGTACGAAACAGAATCCCCTCGCGCAAGTAAGCAATGCAGTTGTACGCATATACCGAAAGCCCGTGAGCCGCGAAGTGTAGAAGGCAGAAGAAAAAGAGGTAGTAGCCGTTCTCTCTTGAACTACAAAGGACTATGGCAGAGCAGGAGTTGGCATATAAACGCAAGGCACGGCTGCGGGGTAAGAACCGCAAGGTGCGCATCGCCCAGGTGTATAACATGGGCAACCTTCGTTTTGCTGACCATGAGGCAAGGAAGGGTAAGGGTGCGCACAAGGGCGTCCGTATCTTCGACCAAGATGTTGAGGGGAACCTCAGCACTTTGTCCGATATGCTGCGCGACGGCACCTTCCACACGTCGCCGGGCCATGAGTGTGTGCGTCACTGCCCCTGCGGTAAGGACAGACTGCTGCACAAGCTGCCGTATTATCCCGACCATATCAAAGACCATGCGATGATGCAGGTCATCATGCCGACGATGCGGAGGGCGTACTACTATGATTCCTCTGCCTCCATCACAGGCAAGGGGATGCACTTCGCCGCCCGTCGTACCCGCAAGTGGATAGACGCTCATTCGAGAGAGCGTGTCTATTTCGCTAAGATGGATTTCGTAAAGTTCTACCATAACATCGACCAGCAGAAAATCTATGACCTTCTCGCGCTGAAGTTCGGCGACAAAGGCATCCGCTACCTTATCTGGGAGACGGTGACCGCCTGTGACGAGGGGTTAGGGATTGGGCTGTTTCCTATCCAACCGATGGCGAACTACTACACAGGTCCGCTCTGCCGTTTGCTGATGGCCAACTTCGATGTGTGGGTAGAGATTTACTGCGATGACCTTGTAATCTTCGGCACCAGTCCGAGGGAGATATGGAAGGCCGTGAACTTTGTCAGGGACTATGCCCGTGACGTGATGGAGCAGCCGTTGCATCAGAATGTCGGCGTGCAGGTCATTGACGAGAAGAACAGGCTGGACTATGTAGGCTATCAGTTCTTCAGCACTCACACCTTCATCCGTGACAGGATGAAAAGGAAGTTCAAGCAGAAGATGCACCGCCTGAAAGACCCCATGCGGAGGTATCAGGTGGCTACGAGCTATAAGGGATGGCTGCTGCACTGCGACGGATTCAATCTCTGGAGAAAGGTTATGGGTATGAAGTCATTCAAGGATTTGCAGGTGCCGACCTTCGACAGGCTGGACGGTGACGGCAAGCGTATCATGGAAGGGACGAAAGTCTCTGCCTCCATGCTCTGTGACAGGGAGATTACGTTCCTCGATGCGGAGTTTGGCGTGAAGTCGAAGTACAACAAGCCCGCCACCGTCGTGCAGGTAGAGGATCACGGTCAGAAATACAAGTTCTTCACCAACAATCAGAAGTTGACTCAGATATTGCAGTATATCTCCGACCAGAAAGCCTTTCCTTTCCGCGGGACGCTGAAGCGTGCCAATGCCTCCGGCCTCCCTGACTATACGATAGAATAATCATCAACCCCAAATACAGTACGAATATGGAAATCAAGAAGACCACATTCAGCGAGCGCCCCGCGCTCATCGAGCCGGAAGGCTCCGTCGCCCGTATCAACTTCGACATCGAGGAGGTTACGGAAGTCATTAACCAGGGAGAGGGCAATGGTGAGGAGGAGACCCGCACCGTCTATCTCGCCCATATCGTCCGTGTGGAGCAGCCGCTCACCTTCGACCGTATCAAGGCCGCAATGGTGGAGAAGGGCTTCGACGATGATAAGGCCGAGGAGCAGACGGCGATGACCCTGCTTGCCCTTGTGCAGGGTGGCCAGCATGTCGGCAACGAGCTGGAGCTTGCCCGCCGTGCCGTCATTGCCCGCATCAGCGCCTATGACAAGAGCGATGCCGTGAACCAGTTCAGCTACAACGGTGTGCCGATGTGGCTTGACAAGGAGACGCGCAACGGCCTTATCGCTCGTCTCAACGCTGAGAAGGCTGTCGGCAAGACCACCTCAACCCTGTGGCTGGGTACCCAGTCGTTCACCATCACCCCCGACGCTGGCCTGCAGATGCTCGCCGCTTTGGAGGTGTATGCCTCTGAGTGCTATGACAAGACTGCCGAGCACAAAGCAGCCGTCGCCGCTCTTGACGACGTGAGTGCTATCCTGAACTACGACATCGAGGACGGCTACCCCCAACAGCCTACCTTCGGTGAGTAATTTTCTCATTTTTCCAACTTCTAAAAACAAACAGTATGAAGAAGACAATTTTGCTCTGTATGCTGACTTTCCTGTTCAGCATGACCGTGGGGCTGACGTCCTGCGAGTGTAAGAAAAAGGGTGAGGCCCCCAAGGAGACCGTTACCCAAGTGACCGAACTTGTGCCTGAGATGGTTATCTCTACTGACCGTCAGCAGCTCTTCAACGAGATCGGCGGCGATTATATCTGGTACGAGACGACGGCGTTGTACGCTGACCGTTTCGACGCGGAGGATGCCACTGGAAAGGTTGTTTTCGTGAAGAACATCTTCCAGCAGGTAAAGCCTGAGACCGACGAGAAGGGTAGAGAGGTGTATGATGTATGGTGTTACATTTTCAAGACAGACCTTACAGAACGCGCCGAATATGCACTACACACCTTCATGGTTGAGAACGACCCGCTGACAGACACACAGATTTGTTTGACGTTCAAAGCCGCCTACGACCGCATGATGCAAGCGAACATACCAAAGCCTACCAATAGGACGTGCGTCTTGCGAATACCTGTCGGCCCATACGTCTGTAATGCTCAGTACATCTTTGGAGACAATAACTGGGCGGTGTTCGTCGATGCCGTCACTGGAGACGTGAGTACACGGAACCCTGCTTTCCAGAAACCAGAGGAAGAGCCAGTGTTGCGTAAGCCCCTTGGCGAGTGGCCCTAAAGTGATGTGATATGAGTACGTCAATGATAATGCTCATCATTTCCGCCGTGCTGGCTGTCCTCTACGTGGGGGCAGCCATCTGGCACGGTCGCAAGCTGCCTGACTCAGTATCGGCAATGGTGTACCTCCTGCCGAGAGCAGGGCAATGGCTGTGGACGCTATGGCTGTGGGCTGTGGCTTTCCTTATCCTGCCATCACTGATGGATGCCCTGCCTGAGAGCTGGACGTGTGTCGGTTTCCTGACGATCGCCGGGCTGCTGTTCAGTGGTGCCATGCCGCTGGTGAAGAACGAGGCGAACACCCTGCACTACGTCTTTGCCATCGCTGCCGGCATCCTGTCGCAGGTCTGCGTCTTGCTGATAAACCCCGAATGGTTCGGCGCATGGATGCTGTTCCTGTTCCTCATGGGTAGCCCATACGTTCAGCCGTGGGGTGAGCTTGGTAAGACGATGAAGGGCAAAGGCGTGTTCACAGCCGAATGCGTCTGCTGGCTCACATTGACTGGGAGCCTATTTACAACGTAGAATCTAAAAAACGAAAGAACAATGCCAAACGCTATCTCCAATCATTTCTGCATCACCGCCATTCAAGAGGGCGTGACCATACAGGGGTCGCTGCGTATCAGCGGCACGCTGTCGCAGAACTTCAACGCCAACACTGGCAAGGCAATACCCAACTGGAAGGCCACGCAGGAAGACCCCAACCCGGCCCAGCCTGTGGTGTACCTTGTTGCCCGCCGTGGAGTGACCTACATCGCCAACAATGCCATCAATAACGGGCAGTGGCTCTATAACGATGTGGTGATACAGTTCGACGCGAACAATAAAAGCACGAACTTCCTCGACGCTGACAATGCCCCTCTCTTCCAGAAAGGCACGACAACGGCCAGCCTTGGCGGTAACACCTATTCCGTTCCCTGCCTGACCGTTATCAGCAATCTTGCCTCCGCCACGAACATTGACCTTGACACCATCGGCTTCAAGGGCAGCATAGAGGTAGCGGGCAAGCAGATGGCCTTCCAGTGCCAGGTGGACGTGAAGATTGCTCAGATGACCTCGCAGGGCTTCCTTGGCCTTATCTCACCTGAGAGTGCTATCATCAGCGAGAAGAACCAGACGGTGACGCTCACTGCATCCCTGTATGCCGAGGACGGCAGTACGCCCGCGACATACTACACGAAGTGGTACAACGCCGGAACGGGCGACGAGTATGTGTCGGCGAGAAACGCACGGACGCTGGCCATCAATGAGGTGGACGTCACCGACAACCTCATGGTGCGCTGTGACTTCTTCACCGACAGCAGCTTCAACAACCGTGTGGCCACGGCGTTCTCGTCTATCGACGACACGCAAGACCCTGAGTACTTATATATCTCACTGAACGCCGCCGATGCTGACTTCAGCGGTCAGCTGGCACCAGGCGAGTCGTGTACGGTGACAATGTGGGTGGCCACGATGGAGGACAGCACCGCCATCAACACGGGCTACACCAGCTTTGCCGTCCATTTCTACGACGGCCAGCAGAACGAGATTACGGGCAGTGTGCCTTCGGTCTCGGTCAGCAACAACAAAGGCACTATGACCATTCCCTACTCTTTCATCGCCGAGCACGGCTATAAGATTGAGGGTATCGTCACCGCCTCATAGGGAGCGCAGGGTTAGCGCCCTGCCTCCTTTATATCAAAAACCATCCTAAAGCAGCAAGAGAGAATGAGAAACGTTATTTCCAACTCGTTTTCCGTCAGCGCACAGAAGCCGACGGTGAGCGTTGACCACATAGACAACTACTATATCGTTGAAGCCACGGGCGTACAGCCCGCCGTTGATGACTCTCGCTGGCAGCTCGTACCTGCTGGCGGTACTATCCCCATGCCTACACCTGCAGCACCGTATCTGTGGCATAAGACCGTCACTTGGCTGACGGACGGCACACACCTCGCCCCTGTGGTGGAGTTCGCCGGCTCCATGGGACAGAACGGTATAGACTATGACCTCGTACCTTCTCATTCCTCGATACTGAAAGACGCTAACGACAACCTCAACCCGGCCAACGTGACGTGTGCGCTGGTGAAGAGGAACGCCGACGGCTCCGCTGATGCTCAGAGCAGCATACCTACTGGCTATTCCATCAAGGTACAGAAAGACAACAACACGGCTTCCAACTACACCCTTGGCAGCAATGTCTCCACGTCCAACTGCTCAGTCATCGTTTTCTCTCTGTGGTATGGCTCGGTGGAGATCGAGCGCCATACTATCAGCGTCGTGGTCGAAGGTGCGCAGGGTGTGGACGGTAGAGGCATCCAGTCGCAGGACTACCGCTTTAAGGCCAATGACACGGGTGTCATGCCTGCCGCGCCTATCTCTGAGGCACAATGGAACACCTGGAAGGCCCTCAACGCCACTGGCTATAGCGAGAATGTGCCGTACTGCTGGAGGTGCTGTAAGACCGTGTATGTGGATGGTCACGGCAATACAGAGACCGTCTATCTCGTTGACGGCCCTACGGTGTGGGGTAAGAGCGGCAAGGACATCTATCTCCTTGACCTCGACAACGAAATGGACGCCATACCAGCGGACAGCACAGGCAAGACGTTGGCGCAGGTGGTACTCACCACCAATTACAGGCTCTACAAAGGGCCGGACAATATCACGGCACAGAGCACACAGCCGACAGCGGCGAACATCAAGATTGCAGGTGTCACGCCGACGATAACCGCCAGCAGCGACTATGTTCAGATTCAGTGGACGATACCTGCAAACACCACCCTCTCTGCTGACTGCTTTGCGGCCACCATCCCCGTAGGCTTCAACGGCGAGACCTACAGGGCTGTGTTCACGGCTAATGTGGTGAAGAGCGGACAGCCCGGCGTGTCGCCTGAGATTTATCAGCTGCTCCTGTCATGCACAGAGGCGTCGTTTGCCAGAAACGCCTCCAATCAGCTGACCCCTTCTTATGTTGACGTGCGCTGCGGCTATACGAAGACCGTGGGCGAGACCGTTGAGAAGCATGTCGGCAGCAGCCAGGCAGAGCTGATGAACATCGCCAACAAGTACAATATCTTCTACCGCGCTATTGCAGCCGATGGTACGGCTGGCTCATGGGCGTGGATGAAAGACCTTTCATCGAATAACTTCTACCTGAGAATACAGAGCAGCACGACAAACGTTGCCTATGAGTTTGTGCTGAGTACGGCCAGCGGTACTTCATCGATTGCCGACAGCAACATCATAGACCGTGAGACGCTGCCTATCAATAAGGATGGCCTCAATGGTGCGCAGGGTGAGTCTGCCTTTACCATTGACCTTGACAACGAGCAGGATGCTTTCGGTACGGACAGCGAGGGAAAGATTGGTGCCTCCCTTTCGCGTGAGACGACGGTGGCTATGTTCTACGGCCTCACACCGCTGGAGCTGACAGGTATCTCGACAACGAAGAAATACGAGGATAACACCAACTGCGGCAGTGAGGTTGCCGTGACTACCGATGCTACCACTGGCAAGGTGACAGTCACCCTCGGTAGCACGACCTTTGCCTATACCAAGACTATCTTCATTGACATCACAGCCACCAGTGCACGGGGCAGCAAGTCGGCCCGCTTCACGCTCCAGCCACAGGCAGGAGGTGCGCCCGGTGTAACCCCTACGATATACCAGCTTGAGCCTATCCCCAATGCCCTTGCTTTCAGCCGTAACGCAAGTGATGTGCTGACACCCAGCTCACAGAGCGTCACGCCCAGCGTGAAGCGCACGGTGGGTAACGAGACCGATATTCTGAGTTCGTTGAGTGGCTACCGTGTCTATTACGGATGGGATAACGTGGCCACTCCGAGCAGCTATAAAAATGTCGGCACCGATATATCCGTGACGAACACCAACGCCGCCAGCCACTATAACCTCGTTCTTGAGCTGTGGCAGATGAACGGCAATACGAAGGTGAAGCGTGTTGACAGGGAGACCGTACCCATCAATAAGGACGGCTTGAAAGGAGACCCAGGAGACCCCGGCGATACGCCATTCATTGCCGACATCGACAATGAAATGACGAGTATTCCAATCAGTCAGGCGGGAAAGGTGGAGACGGAGCAAAACCTGTCTTTCAATGTCTCTGCTTTCTATGGTCAGCAGAATGTCATCGATGCCTGTCAGTCCGTGGACTTGGTGAACAGCGAAGGAACGGTTATCTCAGCACCCAGCGGCTTCACCATCAACACAACTGCAAAGTCAACGGTGACTATCAAGATAGCGGTCAACACCCAGCCGGCAGAGATTACGGAGTTGCGCTTCCGTGTAGTCCATGCTGACTACGGCACCCGCTACTTCACCTATAGCATCGCCGCCGTGAAGTCGGGCGGTAAGGGTCAGGATGCGGTACTCTATGAGCTGCTGCCGTCGGCGTCGGAGATTGCCGTTGGCAGGAACACAGACGGAACGTATAACCCTGCGACTGCATCCCTGACCTGTGGCTATAAGAAAATCGTCGGCACGGTCATCAGCATATACGATGATGTGACGGGAGCCTTCGACGGCTACAATATCTACTTCAGACGCTATAACAGAAGCACGGGGCAGTGGTCGAACTACCTACGCTATACCTATTATAAGTCGTACCTGACAAATTTTGACATCGCCACCTACAGCAAGTTCGAGTTTATCATCTGTACGAATACCGCTACGAGTGTGGCTGCATCCAGCGTGACGGGCCTCATAGACAAGGAGACCGTGCCTGTGGTGGCCGACGGTCAGCAGGGTAAGGACGGTGTGAACGCTATCACCATCGACCTTGACAATGAGTGTGACGCTTTCGGCACAGACCCCAGCGGTAAGATTTCGGCACAGGTGGAGCGTACTACCAAGGTGTCGATGTTCAACGGCATCACGCCGCTGACGCTGACTGCCATCGAGACGAGTAAGACCTATGAGGACGGCACCAGTTGCGGTAGCGAGGTGACGGTGGAGAAGAATGTGGAGACAGGGCAGATTACGGTCAAGCTGACCAGTACCTCCTACAACTATACGAAAACCATCAATATCGGCATCACGGCTACGACGGCCAGCGGGTCGAGGACGGTGGTATTCACCTTGCAGCCGCAAGCCAGCGGTACGGCGGGCGTTTCTCCTGTCATCTATCAGCTCAGCCTTAAACCCTCTGCCCTCACCTTTGCCCGAAATGCAAGCAACGGACTGGTGGCCCAGAACAACACCCTGTATTTCTATGCAAAGAAAACGGAGGGTAACGAGACGGTGATACTGACCTCACTCAGCGGCTACTATATCAAGTGGGGATGGGATGGCAGCACGACCGTGCAGGGAAACAATATCAGCATCGGCACGACGAGGACGGTGACCACGACCGAGGCCGCTAACCACACCTCTCTTTGGGTGGAGCTGTGGAAGACAGGCGCATCGCAATGTGCTGACCGTGAGACCGTGCCTATTCATAAGGATGGACTGAAGGGCGATCCGGGTGATAACGGTATCACGCCGTTTGTGGTGGATATTGACAACGAAATGACCTCCATCCCTATCAGCCAGGAGGGTAAGGTGACGAGTCAGATTCAGCTCAGCTTCAACATCGGCGCGTACTATGGCCAGACGAATGTCATCAATGACAGCGCCTGTTCGGTGGCCCTCGTCGGTACTGCTCCCAGCGGTTTCACCGTTGACACCGCAACGTCGAAGAGCAACCCGCGTATCACCATTGCTGCCAACACCCAGCCAGCGGAGATTACGGAGCTGAAGTTCCGTGTCTCTCACACCTCGTATGGCGACCGTGACGCTGTATTCTCCATCGCCGCCGTGAAGTCGGGTGGCCAAGGTCAGGATGCGGTACTCTATGAGCTGCTGCCGTCTGACACGCAGATTGCCGTGGCCCGTACTGATGCAGGTGGCTACAACCCCAGCACGGTCAACCTCACCTGTGGTTATATCAAGAAGGCAGGAACGAGTGCGCCGACGACCGTCACCGATGCTACGGGAGCCGTGGATGGCTACAGCATCTACTTCCGTAGATATTCAAGGAGCGGCAGCTGGTCATCGTTCTTTAACTATGTCTCTTACAAGAGCTATCTGCAGAACTTGGACGTGGCGACCTATAGTAAGGTGCAGTTCATTCTCTGTCGGAATACTGGTTCGTATTTTACCAACGAGAGCAGCATCACGGGCCTTATCGATAAGGAGACGGTGCCTATTGTTGCTGATGGAACGAAGGGCAAGGACGGTAAGGATTGCTTTGTCCTTGACATCGACAATGAAATGGCGGCTATCCCGGTCAACAGCAGCGGAAAGGTGGAGGGTACGCTGTCGCTGGATTTCGGACTGACTGCCTTCTACGGCACTACGGCAGTAACGGGCGATTGTAGCATCAGCGTGGACGGCACGCTGCCTTCGGGCTTCTCCGTTGACCTCGGTACACCTACCAACCCGTCGGTGAGCATCGCTAACAACACTCAGCCGGCAGAGGTAACGGAGATTACCTTTAAGGCCGTTCATGCCACCTACGGCACACGCTATGCCGTCTTTACCATCTGTGCTGTGAAGTCAGGCGGCAAGGGTGCGGATGCAGAATTGTACCAGCTTGCACCTTCTGAGAGCGCTATGAAGTTTGCAAGGAACAGCTCAGGAAGTCTAACAGGTAGCTATTCCATCACCTGTAAGATTCGTAAGACCGTCGGCTCCAATGCTACCGAGTACAGCTCTTTGAGCGGTTACTATATCTATTACGGATGGGATGGAGCAGCTTCGCCAAGCAGCATCTTCTCCAGTTCTGTCTCTGTTGGTACTTACGAGGCCAGCAACCACACAAGTCTTGTGCTGGAGCTTTGGCGTGGCCAGCGTTCAGTCAGCGGCTCCGTCCGTCTTGACCGAGAGACTATCCCCATTCTGAAAGATGGTGAGAAAGGTGGCGACGGCGATCAGGGCAACGGCATCGCCAACGTCTATTTCTACCGTATGTTTACGGTGAACTTGGTGGAGCCTGCAAGCAATGATAGCGGTTGGATATTAAAGGGCAACTCCAGCTATCCCACTGAGGAAGGGCTTTCTAACGAAAATCACTACCTCTGGGAGAAGAAGCTGACCAGTTACACCAGGAGCGACACCCCGACAATAGAGATTTCTTTGATTGCTCAGTTCGTCGATGGCGTCCATGAGAATCTGCTGGAAGATACGGCTTTCCTTTCTGAGGGAGAAATGGAGGCATGGGAAACGAAAAATGGTACTATTGGTAAAAATACCGTTGGCTCTCATAACTCCTTTGGTAACACTCCAGTTTGGGAAAATCTATACACAGAAATGCTTCAGCAGCGTGTCTATAAATACGGCGAAGTGCAAAAGTTGAAACCGAATACTTGGTACACGCTTTCGTTCTACGCTGCAATGCAGTCTTATCAGAATTTGCTTTCTTCATCTGTCTATAACGGCTCAGATGGAGGCTCATATTGGGCGATAGGAGCTTCACTTTGTGGATTCTGGTTGGGAGCAGGTCAGCAAGCTATTGTCACGGTTACAGGTAGATGTTATTCTACTCAGGTATTTATGCGTGTGTTTGGTTATGAGCAGAATTGGGAGTCTGGCCTGACTTCTTCAGTTGACTTCACCTCGACCAGTTCGACCACGAAATCATTCTTGGTCAGAAACACTTCGTCGTCGAACAAGTATTTCTGCATTCAGGGATATGTCTATATCAATGACGGTAGCAGTAACCCGGCACAGAACACGTATTCAGACCAGAATCACCGTTGTTATATCACGCTGATTCGTGTAGATCGCGGCTGTAAGATGGCCACATACCTATATCGTTCTGATAATGGTCAGGCTGTTCAACATTCTGCATCTGCCCCTTGGTACGTTGACGGAAAGAAATACACGGCTGCTACGCATATTGACAACCCATCAGGAGGACGTAATGTCACTTTGTACGATGGTTCTACAGCTAATGTGCAGAATGGTACGGATATAGGTTTTGCTGATGATGGTAATGTCTATTGGCAGCTAAACGCAGGCACGAACCGACATTCTGTGACATTCAAAACGCCTTCTTCGCTTTCTACAACGGCACAATATAGAGTGCTTTTCAGAATGGTGGCATACTCTCATTATGGCTGGGTATCTATGCCGAAACTTGAAGAGGGTACGGTAGCAACTGACTGGATAGAAGCCTCCAAAGACCGTACAGCCGAGGAAATTCAACACGTCTTTGTTGGTGATTGGGTGTCCGGCACCACCTACTATTACGGTGGCGGTACTGGAGTGCGTCATGTAGTGAGGGCCAAGGAGAGCTACAACGGAGCAAAGACATACTTCCGTATGAAGGTGCGCACAACGTCATCGGGCTATGTCTCTACTGCTGAGCCTTACAATGATTCAGCACACTGGGAGAAGGCTTCGTATCTGAAGTTTACTGCCACCGACTTCTTGCTGGCCGAGAACGCTGTCATCAACTTTGCTCAGACAAACCGCATCCTTGTCACCAACTCTTCGGGCGTTGTAGCTGCTGGCATGGGCGGTGCCGAAGGAGGCAATACTGACTTCCCTCTATGGGTTGGCGCGACCTATGCGAACAGGGGTAGCGCACCGTTCAGAGTGACGCTTGCAGGTAAGCTGTATGCAACCGGGGCTGACATTCAAGGAACGATCAAGGCAGATGCAGGCTATTTCAAGGGAGAGCTGCAGGGAGCGACTGGAACCTTCTCCGGCTCGCTGACATCGAATGACAACAAGGTGCTGCTGACTTCCACTGGTGTCAGCGGATGGGGATTGTCATACACATGGCGTGGCTTCGCCGTGTCTAACAACGGCTTCGTCGGAGGTGACCTTGCCACTATCGGCGCGAGACTAAACGCCGGAGGCTACGACTATGGACGTATCGCCCTTGTGAAGCGTCCGGCTGGAACATCTTCAGATTCAACTGCGGACGTCAGTGTTATCCTCAGTGCCGACGATGGCAGCGTGGAGGCGAAGAAGTTCATAGGAACAACCATCAGCATTAACAGGTGGTTCATGAGCGGCGTGGCCATAGGGCAGGTGCTGTCTAAGTACAACTTGACAACCGCTAACACCATTGAGGAAGGCTTGTCTATAAGTACGAACAATATCTGGGTCGTCAACTCCTCCGTGTCAAACGCTGGCGTCACACTACCCAAGCTGTCGTCTGTAAGGTCTGCCCTCGGCATCACCAACACCCAGAACTTCTGCGTCCGCTTCGTCATCACGGCCAATCTCGGCACGAGCAATTTCTGGGTCTTCGGCAGGAACAACCGCCAGGCAAGCAGTGGCGGCTATCCATGGAACGATTCGGAATTGCCGCTGATGACACACTGGGACGGCGGACAATGGGACAGAAGGGAAATGGGCGCTGGCGACACACTGGAGTTCCTGCTGGTATATGACTCCTCACGGACGAGTAACATAGACGGCTTCGACACTAAGTACACGGCGAGAGTAATAAATTATCACAACTAAAAATAGAAGCATTATGAAAATCAATTTCGACGAGGTGAAGGTCTTTACTGACATTGCAAAGACCGAGTTCGTGACCCAGAACATGCGCCACGACTTTGCTAATTTCATCTACACTCAGGGCAACGGCATCGCCGCTCATGCCCTCGCGTTCAAAATCTTCAACGGAAATGCCGACACCGAGTACGATCAGAACGAGGTGGCCATCATGCGCAAGTTCGTTGACAACTGCACCCCGTGCGTGATAGACGCTTTCCTCCTGATGTTTGACGGAGGGGAGCAGAAATCAGATAGTATTAACCCTTAAACTCAAAGCCTTATGATTACTGGATTTTTTTTAGCCGTGTATGTGGTAGGCATCTTCGTTGCCTATCAGAAAATGAGTGCATGGAAGCACTCTAAGTACGAAAAGGTGGCTTTCTGCCTGATTTGGCCGTTGGTCGCTATTCTCTACGGTATTCACCTCTTGCACAACAAGAAATGAAGACTAAATTAGTGTTCAATGACATCATCCCCTTCAGGGGATTCCTGTCGATGTGCCTTTGGCCGTACATTTTTGTGCGGAACAGCGCGGCCAGTCGCTACAACACCGTGGTCAACAACCACGAACACATTCATGCCGAGCAGCAGAAGGAAATGCTGGCCGTGGGCCTTGTGCTTGCCGCTATCCTCTGTCTGGCAGGCTGTGGGTGGTGGTCGTTGCTTGCTCTGCCCCTGTTCCTATGGTGGTACTGCCTGGAGTGGCTGATAAGGCTGATTCTGTCCGGAGACGGTCACAAGGCGTACCGAAATATCAGCTTCGAGAAAGAGGCTTACTCTAACGAAAAGGATTTGGAATACCTGTCTCACCGAGAGCATTTCGCTTGGATAAGACGACATTGGTAATAACGTGAATAACTCGTGGCCGTACTGCCCGTGAGGGTCGTGCGGTCTTTTTTTTGTGCATTTGATAAAAATTTTTAAGGAAAAACTTGCATATTTGATTATTTCTTTGTACCTTTGTAGTGTCAAATAAGATATTTACTTCAAAACTTCAAAATTATGGTACACAAAAGGAGAATCACCAGTGAAATGGACTATGCCACTTTGGTATTGTCAGCTATCATGTTCGCAGTAATGCTTTTCGGCACTATCTACGCCATCATTAAGGGCGCAGCTCACTTTCCTCTCTATGGTATATTCGCTGCAGGAGCCTATGCTCTCATGCGCTATGTGTGGAGAGAAGGAACGGAAGTTGTCAACAAGTAAAACCTGACTGGCTATGAGTACAAAAGGTATTGCGCTGATGACTGCTATGATGATGGCAGCAGCAGCAAGCGGTAGAAACCCCTATTTTGAGACTTCTGAAAGAAGGGAGCGTTTTCGCCAGCAGCGGGAGAAGCATTTCAAGGAGAGAGCCCACAAGATGTATGGCGAGGACAGAAGCGAGCATGAGTTTGTCATCCATGGAGAGACGATACTGGCCCATGACCGCAAGACTGCTCTGAAAATCTACGCTAACCGCCATCCTGAATCCAAGAAACGTAAGAGGTAACTATGAGTACGGTCATCAATCGTAGGTGTAAGACCTGTGGCTACTACCTTGTCAGTGGTAAAGGCCGCATAGGTTGGTGTCACTGGTTAGGTGAGCCTCGCAATGGTGACAGATACGAATGTGAGGACGGTTACAAGAAGAAGGAAACGAAAAAATCTTGAACATCATGCCAGACAAAGAGAATAAGACAGGAACGTGCAAGCCTACTACCACTTTTATAGATAGTCGGCTGCATTTCAGAGACGGTAAGATATTCATCACCGCAAAGGAAATGTATCACGCTCATGTGGTAGATTTCAAGGAGATAGATGTTACTGAGCAGGTGGCCAGAGCCATTGCTCCGTATATCGGCACTAACAAATAACACCTGAGTTATGGAAATCAACGAGATTCAGCAGAAAATCAATGACTGCGACGAGAAGATCAGGGCGATTCAAGAAGAGCGCCAAGTGTTGAACAGAGAACTGCGCGATGCCATGCAAGCAGCTTTTGAGGCCGAGCACATGGTGAAGCCTGGTGACTTGATGGAGACGCACACACGCGGCAAGGTGTTCTATGATGGTTTCATCGTGGACGCTAACGAGCGAATCTTCATCCTCTGCCATCCTATTAAGAATGACGGCACACCCAGCAAGGGAGTTATTCACTTGTTATGGGAGAGTTTCAAGTAAGGTAGGCGATGTTTGACAAGCTGAAATGTAAGCTCGGTATTCACAAGCCAGTGCAGTATCACCATTCTTTCAGGCACAAGTTCAGAACAACGAATAAAGGCCGCTCGAAGAAACGCTGGTACACTGGAGTGAGGGAGCTTGTGACAGTTACTTACTGCGAGATATGCGGTAAGAGGCTTGGTCAGAAAACCAAATGGATATATAAGTAATATGTTCGATTTGAATAAGCTGAAAGACAACGACGCTATCTTTTGGATATTCCGCTTCCCTGAGTTCCGCGAGATAGCTGCAAAGTGTGGTTGGGCCATAGCCATTCATGGCTCTGCTGTTCACGACCTCGACCTCATGGCTATGCCCTGGGTGGAGGAACACACAACGGCTGATGAACTGGCACAGCGTTTCACCGACACGGAGCAGCCGAACTTCCGCAGGCCCTACGAGAAGTCGAAGCCGGGCGACAAACCCAATGGACGCATCGTCTATACGATTTTCGTAGGAGGCACCTACATTGACATGAACGTAATAGAGAGGGTATGAGCAAGGTCAGTTCAACACAACCGAAGAAGGAGGAGTTTTCGGAACAGTCGATACAAAAGCGACTGAGCCACTTCTTTGCCAGCAAGAAATACGATGTTGACGGCCTCTTCGTGTTCTCTTGGGAGAGCGACAAACTGCTGTGGACGAAGGCTGGATATATCTACGAGTTCGAGATAAAGATTAGCCGTGCTGACTACAGAAACGACTTCAAGCATAAGGGCGAGAAGCACCTTATTCTCAGCTCCACCATCGCAAGGGAGCGACAGCAGGCTATTCAGCAAGATTTATTCGAGCAGAAGAAAAAGGAGCATCCCTACTGGTCTGACAATGACATTCAGCGTGTCTATGGTGACACGGAGCGCATCATCAAAGGTCGGAAGATGCCTAACTACTTCTACTATGCCGTGCCAGAGGGTATGATTCAGCCGGAAGAAGTACCTCCCTATGCTGGGCTGGTATGGATGGCCAAGGAATACAGGTACTGCGGCGGTATCATCATCAAGAAGAAAGCTCCCATGCTGCACAAGACGAAGTACACCGATGGGGAGCTGAACCTGGGGGAGAAATTCTACTACAACTGGCTCACTGCAAGGCGTAATTTTCGTGAGGCAGAGGAGAGCGTGGACTACTTTCGTACACGGTTGGAGAATGAGCTGGCTGCAAAGAATCAGGAAATGACCTACGACGAAATGGCCTTCAAGCTGAAGATTGCAGAGAGCAGCCGTGACGAATACAAGGAGAAGTGGGGCAAGCAGCTGCGCGATGGTATTGCTGACAGGGCCGAACTAAAACGGCTGAAGCATGAGATCAAGAAGCTGCAACCTGACTTTGACCTGCAAGCTATCACAGACGAGGTAGATAAACTTTATGGAATAGACAGAAAATAATCAGAGAGTTATGAAACTGAAACACATCACATTTACAGGCGTTGACGCTATGACAGACATCAGCGACCTGAAAGAGATTCAGAAGGAGTACCCGATTGCTGAATTTGGGGTACTGACGAGTTACAACTGGATTGACAACGGCAACCGTTATCTCAACCCAGCATTTATGAGTAACCTGTATGGTTTTGGCGGCAACCTGTCGCTACACATCTGCGGCTCTGCAGCCCATGACGCTACTTGCAAGAAGTGGGAGGATATAGACGAGTTGACGTTTGGATGCCTCCATCTGTTCAAGCGCGTACAGCTTAACGTCTCCGGCAGGAAGGATAACCCGAAATACTGCTGGATTCCGCTTGTCATCGGTCAGGAGCTAATCGTACAGCAGAAAGGCGTTGACAATATCACCCTCTTTGAAGAGACGGTGAAGCATTGGACTGAAAAGCCGTTTATGCACCGTGACACTATCTCTGTACTGCTCGACGCATCGGGTGGCCGTGGCATAGACACTCCCATCCAAGTGCTGAAGGGTAACTATAAGGTCGGCTATGCAGGAGGTATCAACCCCGACAATGTAGCCGAAAAGCTACACTACCTACTGACCAATCCAGACGTAGACGATTTTTGGATAGACATGGAGAGCGGTGTGCGCACAGACGATTGGTTTGACGTCAACAAGGTGCTCCGTGTGCTGGCCATCTGCAAGGAGGTTATGAGGGATTGTAATATAAAGGAATAGGGTATGAAGCAAGTAGAATTACCATTTGAAGATTATGAGTTTCTGAGAGAGCTTCAGCAGGAACTTAACACTCAGCCAAACGACGGCAATGCTGACCCTGTGTATTGGGGTGTGATGGATTACAGCTATGAGCTGACGGCGGAAGGAAACGGTGAGCCGCGAATCACCAATGACGATGGTGCCTATACGTTAGAGGAAGCAGTCGAGGTGGTCAATGAGAACATCGGGGACTACGACGAGGAAACTCAGCAGGCTTGGGCTGGAGTCAACAAGGAAGATGCCGACGACGTGGCCTTCTTTATGAAGGAAACGCTGGAGTGGGATTTTTGTGATGTCTATTGGGTGGAAGAGAAAGGCCATATCTCTACTGATACTGGCGCGTTCCTCACCAAGAGGGCCTGCAAGGAGTATGTGGAGAGATACGGTTACAACCACCATAAGGCGCACACCTACGCCATGACTGCATACCGTAACTTTGAACTGGAGCGACTGCTGAAGATTCTAAAGACAATGAAATTCGACTGAGCCATGATAGACGAGCAGAAGATCAGAGAGTATGTGAAGAAGGCCCACTATGTTGCAAGCCGTCACGGTTTCCATGACCAGAAGCATAGCAATGAGCATTGGCTTTGCCTGGTCATCAGTGAGGTGATGGAGTCGGTGGAGGCAGACAGAAAAGGTCACCGTGCCAATAGAGAAGCCTTTGAGCGCGAGGCCGTCAAGAGACAGATGCCCGGTCATAACATCGAGCATAGACGATTCCACTTCAACCAGTTTATCAAAGATTCGATTGAGGACGAAATCGCTGACGCCGCCATCCGCATCTTTGATTTCATCGGAGAGCTGTATGGTGACAGGATGGTTTATACCTTTGGCGGTGCCAGTCGCTTCGCTGTTGCGTCATTCCCTGAGACAGCCTTCCGATTCGTGAAAGAAGTCCTTGGTGACAGGATGATAGAGCTATCGGAGAGCATCGAATACCTCTATGCCTGGGCCGAGTCGCTGAACTTTGACCTTGACTGGCATATTGAGTGGAAAATGAGATATAACGTGTTCCGTCCTAAACTGCATGGAAAATCATACTAAAGCTATGGAATTAGGAAACTCAATAAAGAAGATTCGCAAGAAGCGTGGTTTGAGCCAAAAGCAGCTTGCCGCGAAGATGGGTATTTCAACAAATGCCCTGTGTAGTATTGAGACGAATCAGACTTGGCCATCGAAGGCAACGATTGAAAAAGTCTGTGACGCGCTTGAAGTAGAGGAATGTTACTTGCTCCTGTTCAGCATGACAGAGGCAAGTTTTCCAGATGACAAGAAAATCCTGTATCGTGTCTTGTGTAAGCCGTTGCAGGAGGAGTTATTGAGAGATTTACAAACTTTAGAATAATATGGAAACAAAGAAAATCAAAGTGAGTGGTGAGCATTTTATTGAAGTGCTCGACCGAGTAGTGAACAAGTTCAACGGCAGCATGGATTTGCAGCTGAAAGCCTTGGGTGGCCAACGTCCGAAGATGACTCCTGCATTAAAGATGTTCCGTGAGAATCGTATCAAGCGCGACCTCATTCTTGTAGAAATGAAGAAGCTGCAGAACAAAGAATATCTGTTGCCTGCTGGTGAGCGACAGGTGTACTCAGCCCTTATCAGCGAGGCCATCAAACAGACGGCTGCTGAGCAGGCAGCGAAGGAGGCAGAGGAAGCCAATAAGGAGAAGAAGGCATGATAGAGATTCCGAAGTACAGCGTTCCAACCTATGACCCTAACTCGATATACGAGAATCGTAGGACGGACTTCACCCGACGCATCCCAGCACTGAAGCCTAAGCAGCTTGCGCGTGACTCAAAGATTGCTGCTCAGATTATCAGAGCATCCGAGGGAGGCACAGACGCTAACGCAGAGGAGAAGGTGCTTGACATCTTCATGCGCAAGGCTCACCTGTTGTCAAACCCTCGCTATTGGGAGTTGATGCGGACGGTGTGGGTGGCTGCTGGCACCACTGAGACTGCCGAGGTGTTCCGTAGGATGATGCTCTCCACTCGTCCGTGTCGGTCGTGGTTTATGACCCCGGAAGATGCGGAGGCACTGGAAAGCATGGAGTTCCCTCTTACCGTCTATCGGGCCTACGACGCAAATCTCTATCCTGATGACACTGACCCAGGCATCAGCTGGACGCTCGATAAGGAGTGGTGCGAGGGCTATGCCGAGGCAAAGGGCAGGGTCATCAAGAGTCGCAAAGTAGAACGTAAGGAAATCTTTGCCTATGTCAGCAGACGAGGCGAGGAAGAAATCATAATTTTGTAAAGCTATGAAAAAGTATTTTCCAATCAGAATTTTTAGCATCACCTTCGGCTATGGCTGGTGGTGGGGCAGTCATTTCTTCTTCCTGAAAAAGGGAGTGTTTGCCATCATGCCTATGTGGTTCCACCATAACAAGTGCGAATACAAGAACGGCAAGGCCATCGAGGGCGGCACGACACACAGCTGGGATGAAGAGCGTCAGCGTGAAAAGCAGGAGGATGCAAACCGTGTGAAGTCAAATGTGTAAGACAAGGAAAGAGGTATTCAGAAAGATAGTGGATCAGACATGCCGTATGCCTGTTTCCTGTAGCTGTGAGCTGTGCAAGAATATGTGCCACACCCCTTGCCTTGGAACGCCGCAGGATATTCTCGCCCTCATTGACGCTGGGTATGCTGACAAGCTCTGCTATACGGAGTGGCTGGTCGGCATGATACTGGGCTTCTGCGATACGAGCATAGCAATGGTGCAGATAAAGGAAGAGGGCGACTGGTGCGTGTTCTACCATGACGGCCTCTGTGAACTGCATGACAAAGGGCTGAAGCCTACGGAGGGGCAGCTTGCCTCACACATAGCTCTTCCAATGGAGAGGAAACCTGAGTACAACCTCACCTTTCAAGTGGCGAAGGAATGGGGAGACGAAAACCTTGATGTCGTGAAGGAGATAGTGAGGAAACTCAGTGTGTATTGGGATTCAAAAGAAACGGCTCATAAGGAGCCATAGTTATTCACCTAAAAAATCATAAGTAAAATGAAACTGATTGTAAGAAACCGTAACAAAGAAATCCAGTTTGTTAACGTAGCCTCGAAGGAGGAAATGGTATGGGTTGACCCCGATGTGTATGCTCAACTGAGCCACGATGCAGCAGAAGCGGCCATTGAGTTTATGAAGAACCACCCGAAGATTCACGAAATCAAGTTCTCCACTCTACCAGAGCTTGACCCTGACGAGGACGAAGAGAGCTTCGACGCTTACGACTGCCCGGAACAAAAAGACGAGTCGGAGGCAAAGGACGATCAGGAACAACCAAACGACGAGAGCCATGATTGATTACAACGCTTTCCATAAGTACCTTTGCGAACTGGTAGAGCTGTTCCAGCAAACACAGTCGTTGAAGGGAATGTCGGCAATAGCCCGAAAGTGGCATTGCATGGCTCTGACAAAGGAGCAGTTCTTCAAGATGAATCTTGACAAGATGACCGTCCTACAGGTCACCCCTCAGTATAGTAGAATGGTGCGTGATGTTATCGGCAAGCACGATGCGAAGGTCATCCTGAGAGATACCATCGGCGGGCTGGCCACTGACTTTCTCCGCGAGGGCAAGCTGTCACAAGGTGGTGACAGAATGGTGCAGATTACCATTACCCAGCCAGCGCAGACGCTTTCCTCTGTCGCTGACAAGCCACGCCAAACTACTCAGACGAAGAAGCTGCCGCAGTACAAAGCAGGACAAATCCTGTTCCGCAAGGGCAGGGATGGTGGCATGATGCACCTCTGTACTGGTGTGCAGGGCGACCGTGTTCACTGGTACTATGAGTGCCTGGCCGACGAGAAGGGTGTGGACTTCATCAACGAGAATAAGTCTGACTCTGATTCGTGGGTAGGTAACGAAGACCTCAGACTGGCCAAGGGCAATGAGGTTGCCCGATTCCTCGGTGCGCTGACCCGTGACGGCTACCTCTGGGAAGCCGATAATGTCAACGGCCTTTTCTTTGTGAAGGGCAAGAAGATCGAGCGCAAGGCAGTGGAGGTGTTCGCCAATGACCTGCCAGACGGCTACGAGGGTATAGTGCCGCTGCCGTCGATGCCTAACTCACCATACCGCTATGCGCTGCGGTGTGTGTCTCCTGTGGATAATGCCGACATCTATATGCTGGACGCTACGGCCAGACAGCCGGCCCTCACCAATGCCATCCTCAGACAGATGAAGGCGGCGATGGGAGACAAAGGCTTTGACCATATCCGTGAGTATTTCGAGTATTCCATGCCTACCCTTGGATGCAGCGAGGATATGAAGGAGCATACCATCGGCTTTGTGAAAGACGAGAACAATGGTAACAGCTATTGGGTGGCCAAAGACCGTGACGTGTTGCGTCTGCTGGCGTGGCTGGCCTATATCATTTAGGAGGGCTTGCTATGAGAATCAATTATAGAAACTGGGCGGCTCTACAGGTGGTGGACGTCACCAAATGTACTGAGTTCATGCGGTCAGACTATGAGCATATTTTCTGTACCCTTGACCAAAACGAATTGCTCTCGGCTGAGGACATTGAGAAGGTGAAAGGCTTTGTGACGATGGAGATAGGCTACGGCTTCTATACCGTCGGCATGAAGCTCTACTATATTTCTAAGACATTCCGCGAGGCCCTGAATAAAAGCTGCCTTGCCCTCTACAAAATGCTCGGGTCGAAGGAGGCTTGCGAAAAGGTGCATGAGGATTGCGCTTTTATCGACGAAGATATTCTGTGGGTGGTGAAGACAGCTCCTAACGGATGGATAAGGATAATTCGTCTGCATAAGGAGGGAGCGCTCTTTACCTCGTTTGCCTTTAGATTTGTCGGTGATGACCGCTTCGAGACGCAGTTCTCGACAACCACACCAGCCGTTGAAAGGTCGTGTGTGGCCTACTTCTACCTGCTGATGATGTTGAAGAAATACGGCCAGGTGGATATTGAGACCGTTGCGAAAAGTAAGAAGATCAGGTCGAAGATGCTGAACGAGAAGGCCATCAATGAGACAGGCATCGACGTGCAGGTGCTTGATTCCCGTTGGTTCACCACCATCTGCCGTGACGAGGGTTTCCTGGTGTCGGGTCACTTTAGGCTCCAGCCAAAGAAAGACGAAAACGGCGAGTGGACGCGAGAGCTTATCTACATCAATCCCTACGCGAAAAAAGGCTACCACCGTCTGGCGCCGATAGTGAACATTGAAAACGAAAACCAATAGACAGATATGGATAAGAAGATTTTCCTCCCTGATGCAGAGACGGCAGCGCGTCTCATTGAAGATGCTTGGCAGGCTTTCGTCAAAGATGCAGCAGCCAATGGTATGGTGTTCGGTAACGAGAAGTATGCCTCTTTCGCAAAGGATATGTTTGTCTGTGGCTACAGCTACGGACATAATGACTGCCTGGAAATCATCAGAGGCCAGCTACAGGCTATGGATATGGTGAATGACATCTTTACGACTAACAAGAAAACGAATGAAGCCGAAGAATAGAATCTACTGCCCGGATTGCGGTCGCCCGAAGATGCTCTTTGAAACGGAGCGGAAAGCCAACGACTTCATCAAGTGGAATGCCAAGGACATACAGAGTAATGGCGATAAGCTCCGAAGCTACTACTGCTCTGCCTGTTGTGGCTGGCATATTTCCCACCATGAGCATTCTGAGGGCTACGATTCGCGTACCGATAACCTTATCGGGGCCTACAGGCGACAGATGAAGAAGCGTGTAGCAAAGAGCCTTGACCGTCTGATTATCAATCCGAACATGGAGGCTGAGCTGCAGAAGAAGGGCGAAGAGATTTTCAACGGAGTGCCTGAAGACATCAAAAACTACGATACCATCTACAGGCTACGGGCGTACCTCTCTGACTACTTCACTGAAAACGCCATCGATGACCAAGACGGCAGGATAAGGGGTGTCGTGTATAAAATGTGGCGCGAATATAAACAGAAAAAGCAATGAACATCTTTAGTGAGATTAAGACGAAAATCATGGGGCACATGAGGATATACCTTGAACAGCCCCCTACTGAGAAACGACCGCAGGACGATGTGCCTGACGAGCGAGTGCTGAAATACGTTGTCGGCGACTACCAGCGAATGTTCCATGAGCGTTTAGCATTGATAGCCTATATCCGTAGGCTGGAGAACATCTATAAGAACGCTCAGATGGGGATATTCCGCTATGCTGCCCATGACAAGATAGAGAAGATTCCCAACAAGAAGCGGATGGTGCAGGAGTTGCGCCTCCTACTCTATGACATCACCAAGGAGCATCTGTCAGCACAGAAGCAGCTACGCAAGATGGTCGGACTGCCAGAAGAAACGACTGACGAAAGTCAGCTATTATAAACCAACTAAAAGATTTACGACTATGGAAGAAAAAGTGATTGAAATGTCTCGCGCTGGCTATGCCGTTGAGGAGATTGCCGAAGAGCTTGACATGGAAGAAACGGACGTGATGGAAATCTTAGAAGAAGCCGACGAGCTATGAGTAAGACAGAGACCATCCTTCTGATTGTGAACTGCACGCTGATGGGTTTCCTGCTCGGCGTGCTGTTCATGCAGAGTCGCTTTGGCAAGTTCTACGGTAAGGAACACGACCGTATCACTGCTGGCGTTATCAAGCGAATGTGTAAGGCCATGCTGTCTCTCTGCTATGACTGGGAGCAGATTAACATGGTTTTGGAGCGAATGGGGCAGAAGATATTGCCGCCGGGCATTCCTGCACCCACCAACGTACACCGAAAAAACAAGGAAAAAACAGAGGAGTAAACTTGCGCATCTGATAAATTCTTTGTACCTTTGTAGTGTAAATAAGATAAACCCTCAAAACTGAGAAAACATGAAAGAAGTTATTTTGAACGTGCCCGAAGAACGGGCCGACGAGTTTACTGCCCGCTTGGCAGCACTCATGCAAGAATGTGGGGCTACGATGAAGTTCCAGCCGAAAGACGGTGATTTTGTGGCCTTTGAAGATGACACTACGGAGAAGCCGTTTATCGGCATCTTCAAGTCGTGGTATGCTGACACCAGAGACAAGATCGAGTGCTATGCGCACATTGATGACAAGGGTGAGCTGGAAGAGGAAGAAGAGTATTGGAACGCTGATACCATCCGACTGGCCACTGAAGAGGAAAAGGCACAGCTTGAACGCTGCCTGCTGAACGACCGTAAGCGCTGGAATCCTGAAGAGAAGTGCTTTGAGACGTGCGAGAAGTACGAGTCTATCAAGACCTTTGACGATGCTTGCGATGCAGTGCGAAAGATGGCCTTCAATGGTGACGCATTAGCCGATTTGCTGCTGAAGGACTTGGAGTTTAACTCTCCACGAACACCTGACCTGTTGGCATTCATCAAGCTACGCATCGTGGCCTATGCCATCAATGACGGCTGGACTCCTAAGTTCGTGGTGGGTGAGTACCGCTATTATCCTTGGTTCTACCTCTATACACAGGAGGAGATAGACAGGATGGACGAAGAAGAAAGGTCTAAGCTGCTGTTCGTCGGGGGTCGCGCGTATAACGGTGCGCTATGCGGTCTCTCGTACGCGTACTCGAGCGACGCTTTCTCGCGCTCGTACACGTACCTCGGCGCTCGCCTGGCCTTCTACGATGAACGGAGAGCGAAATACGCGGGAACGAAGTTCCTGGAGCTGTACCGTGACCTGAACTTCCTTCCTCCGACGGATGAAGGGAAAGAGTAACTGAGGGGCCTCTCGGCGAGCTGAAAGCGAGCCGTTCTTCCTGCACTCGCCAGTTCATTAGAAATTCGTCTTGCCTACGGCAAGTGGGAGCGGAAAATCCGTAACTTTGCCGAAAAAGGCATGACGAATTTTGTGAACTGGCTTTTAGCTTGCATTAACTGGTGTTGGAGCTGGAAAGGCATTTGGGCTTTCCTTGGTGGTGTATTCGGATGGTTCATAGCAGAGTTTGAACCGACATTTCCGCTGATGATTGTGGTGATTATCCTGATTGTGTACGATGCTTGGACGGCGTACCAGCTTGACAAGCGAGTACACAAGAAATACCCGGATAAGACGAAGCGAGACCAAGCGCATTTCACCAGCTTTGCTTTCGGCAAGGTTATCAGGCAGACGATACCTAAGAGGCTTTGGCTCATTGTCCTTGCCTACATTGTGGAAAGATGGATTTTCGTTCATGTCAGCATCCCATTGAGCTACATCGTGGCCGGAGTGATTGCCTTTGAGCAGGCGCTTTCCATTTTGGAAAACGAGGCATCATGCCGTGACACTGAAGAGGAGAGCCGCTTTTGGAAGATTCTACACAAGATTCTGATAGATAAGACCGAGAGACACTTTGAAGTCGATTTGCATGACCTCAGAGAAGAGGACGAAAAAGGTGGCCCACGGAGACCACGTAGAAAATCCCCAAAACCAGATATTCAACATGAAGAATTTTAGTTTAAGTTTGTTCACATCGGAATCCGTTTCCGAAGGCCATCCCGATAAGGTGGCCGACCAGATTAGCGATGCTCTCCTTGACGCATTCTTGGCTAAAGACCCAAATGCGAAGGTGGCCATCGAGACGTTAGTAACCACTGGCCAGGTCGTTGTCGCTGGCGAAGTGCGCTCCAGTGCCTATGTAGACATTCAGAGCGTGGTGCGTCAGACGATCAGACGTATTGGCTACACGAAGCCGGAGTACGGCTTTGATGACAGCTGTGGCATTATCAGCCTCATTCATGAGCAGAGTGCTGACATTCGCCGTGGCGTGGAGCGTGAGAATCCCCTTGACCAAGGCGCAGGTGACCAAGGTATGATGTTCGGCTATGCCACCGACGAGACAGAGACGTTTATGCCGCTGCCTCTGTACCTTGCCAACCTCATTGTGAAGGAGTTGGCGTATGCCCGCAAGCATAACATCGGCATCCACTATCTGCGTCCTGACTCAAAGAGCCAGGTGACGGTAGAATACGACGAGGAGGGCAAGCCAGTCCACATTGACACTATCGTTGTCAGCACCCAGCATGACGAGTTTACTGCCGTCCGTCTCGGCGTGACACAAGGCAAGGTCGATAATGACGAGGCGATGCACGCTCTCATTGAGGATGACGTGAAGAACCTCATTCTTGACCGTGTGAAGTCTCACATCAAAGACGAGGCCATCCTTGCCCTCTTCGACGATAAGACAAAGGTGCTGGTGAATCCTACTGGCAAGTTTGTCATCGGTGGCCCAAACGGTGATACTGGCCTGACAGGTCGTAAGATTATCGTTGACACCTATGGCGGTAAGGGCGCACACGGTGGCGGTGCTTTCTCGGGTAAAGACCCGTCGAAGGTAGACCGCTCCGCTGCCTACATGGCACGCTATGTGGCAAAGAACATGGTAGCTGCTGGCGTGGCGAAGGAAATGCTGGTGCAGCTGTCCTATGCCATTGGTGTTGCTCAGCCTGTGAGCGTGAACGTCAATACCTTCGGCACCAACCAGACGGCACTCACAGATGCAGAGCTGGCCGGAGTTATTCAGGAGTTGTTCGACCTGCGCCCGAAGGCCATCGAGGAACACCTGCAGCTGCGCCATCCCATCTATGAGGAGACCGCTGCCTACGGTCATTTTGGCCGTGAGTGTACCAGCGTCAACAAGACCATCGAGGGCGAGACCTACGGCGTGGGCCTGTTCACTTGGGAGGCACTGGACGCTGTGGAGAAGATTACCGACTACTTCAAAACCAACAAGGCATGAGGGAGTTCAAGGTAGGCATCATCGTGGCTATGGAGAAAGAGCTGGAGCAGCTGAGGCTCCACGTCCATGACCTCACCTGTGAACGGCGAGGCGTGAATTTCTTCTATGTCGGCATGATGGGGCAGGTGTCAGTGGTCATCCTGAAATGCGGCATCGGCAAGGTGAACGCGGCGGTGGGTGTCACTGAAATGCTCGACTGCTACCGTCCGCAGGTGGTTATCTCTACTGGCGTTGCCGGCTCGCTGGCCGATAATGTGAAGTCACTTGACATCGTGGTAGGTGAACGCTACGCCTACCATGATGTCTATTGTGGCAAAGGACTGGAGCCAGGACAGGTGCAAGACCTCCCTCCTGTGTTCATGGCCGACGAGTGGCTGCTGGGCGTGGTGCTGAAAGCCTGCCCTACTGCACACTACGGCCTTATTGCCAGCGGTGACCAGTTCGTTGAGGACGTGCAGCCTGTCATTGACATTCATCCGACGGCGTTGGCCGTTGACATGGAGAGTGCGGCTATTGCTCATGTCTGCCACCTGTTCCGTGTGCCGTTTGTCTCGGTGAGGGTCATCAGTGACAGTTGCAGCGAGGGCGATTATGAGAAGTTTTGGCAGGAGGCACCACAGGCGACCTTCAAACAGATAGCTAACATCATTTCCTCTTTCACATGAAGAAGATCGACAGCTTTAAGATAGACCACACAAGGATGATGGAGGGTGTCTATGTGTCACGAAAGGACGTAACGCCCCACGGTGACGTGCTGACCACCATCGACATTCGCATGAAGTGGCCGAATCATACCTATATGGCCCCAAAGACGATGCACACCATCGAGCACCTTGGCGCTACGTTCCTGCGTAGCCATCCCCAGCTTGGCGATAAGGTGGTGTATTTCGGTCCTATGGGGTGCGCTACTGGCTTCTACCTCATTCTGCAAGGAGAATGGGACAGCCACCAGCTCGTTCATGTCCTGCAAAGTCTCATGGCCTTCATCCGCGACTATAAGGGTGACGTGCCAGGTGCGACGATGCAGGAGTGTGGAAACTACATCTACCATGACCTGAAGGGCGCGAAGGAAGTGGCGCAGGACTACCTCGACGTGTTGAATAACATCACCGCCGAGAATCTCAGCTATCCGACAGACTAACCAAAAGACATAATGATATGACTATTTACAAGATTGGCTCCCCGAAAAGTGAAGTTGTGCGTCAAATCCAGAAGGCTTTGTCGCTTTATCCCGATGGTATCTATGGCCCCCTGACGGCCGAGCGAGTAAAGGAGTTCCAGCGTTCCCATGGACTGAAAGCAGATGGAATCGTTGGCCCGGCTACCTTAGCGAAGCTCCTGCCCTCTGTGACTGCCACCGTCTTTCACCTGAAGAAATCGGTGCGTCGTATTGACGAGATTGTCATTCACTGCACGGCGACACGCGAGGGTCAGCCTGTGACCGTCGAAGACATCACCAGCTGGCACAAGAAACGTGGCTTCACCACAATAGGCTATCATTATGTCATAGACTTGGATGGCAACATTCTGAATGGTAGAGACGTTGACAAGAGCGGTGCCCATGTAGAGAACCGCAACAGCCATAGCATCGGCATCGTATATGTCGGTGGCCTTGACAAGAATGGCAAGGGGAAGGACACCCGGACAGACAAGCAGAAAGCGGCTTTGCTCAGTCTGCTCCTTGACCTGCGGAAGATGTACCCCAAGGCAAAAATCCTGGGCCACCGTGACTGCTCTCCAGACAAGAATCACAACGGCATCATCGAGAAATGGGAGTGGCTGAAAGAGTGCCCTTGCTTCTCGGCGATAGACGAATATCGAAAAATCTAAATACTTACGACTATGTTTTACGGTTACAATGACCCTAACGACTACTGGCTCCCACCACAGCAGAACGTTGATCCGGAGGATGCCATGAAGCTCGGTTGTTCCTGTGCCATCGGTTATGTGGTGGCGTTTTTCATCGCCATACTGATATGTGCCTTGTTCTCGTCTTGCGGGTCGTACAAAAAGACGGTTAAGGAAGATACGCATCAGACGGAGACCGTGACCACCAACACGACGGCCAACAGCCAGACGCAGACAAACGCTACGTCGCAGTCCTCCTCTGTCACTCAGAACACGGTGACTGAGCGGACGGATGACAGCACCGAGGTCGTGACCATTACTGAGACAACCTGGTATGATACGAGTAAGGCCGACAGCACGGGAAACTCCCCTGTCCTGAAGACTGAGAAAACCACGACTATCAAGCATAACGGAAAACGAACTGAGCGTCAAGAGAACGAGAACCGAGAAAGCGAACAGACAAATGCGTTATCCTCGACAAACAGTTCAGCAGTTATCAAGGAAGAGTCTGCTACGAGAGACGAAACCAAATCGAGCGAGAGGAACACTGCCGCCACCGAGACGAAGCAACTATCTTACGCAGCGTGGGCTTTGCTGGCGTTATCTCTGCTCATCATCGTAGGCGTCCTCGCCTACTGGGTAAAATCGAAGTACCGACAACGAGGCTAAGATAGTTAGCCAACTTCCGAAGATACTGAGTCCCTTGCCCCCAGCAGACGGGTGAGGGACTTTTTCTAATTTAACCCCTTACTACCTATGACAAAGACAGATGGAGCCGTCACGCTGCTGGCACTCATTGACAAGGTACGTGAGTGCAGACGGAAGCAGACTACCTTCAGACGGCAAAAGAACACCGAGAACTACAAGGCGATGCTCGCCTGTGAGGAGGAGACGGATGCTCTGCTCCGTGAGGCCCGCAGGAGTATTGCCTCTGACTTTGGAAAGAACATCGACGTTCTGCCATGATTTGTGAGTACATCAGGCGTAAGAAGCCCACCATGCTTGCCCCTTACGGCGTGTGGGTGTATAGCCACCAAGGGGTGACGATAGTCTCCTTTTGGACGAAATCAGGCAAGCAGACATCGCTACGCTCCAGAAACCCTTACTCTGAATACTGGTGGGAGCGGTTGCGCAAGCTATATGGGCGATATGGGCCGAGAATACGCAGGAAATAGGGATTATAGCACTCCTTTTGGGGTGCTATTTTTAGTTAGTTTCTTTTAACTTTAGAAACAGATAAATTTATCCGTAAAATTTGCGTGTTTGATTAAATCTGTGTACCTTTGTAGTGTAAATAAGATAAATAATAAACTTCAAAACTTTCAGAATTATGGCAACTATCGTTTCTATTGAGACCATCCAGAGCATCACCAACACCGCTCGTTATGACAAGGTAAAGAAGAATTTCGTGGTGAATGTTTACAGGAAGCTGGAAGCAGCCGGCATCAAGTGCTGCATCCTGAATGACCTCTATATTGAGTTGGCCGACGGCACCGATTACCAGTTTATCCACAGCAAGGCCAATCACACCTACACAGTGAAAGCATTTTAAGAGAACAGCAAATAAGATAAGTTTAACCCTCAAAACATTAGTGATTATGGCTCACAATTTAGAGATTAAGAAAGTGAATGGCGTGGAAGTCGCCAGTTTCGTAGAGAACGGCAAGAAGGAGCGTGCATGGCACAACCTCGGCCAAGTGTTTGATGGCGCAATGACGGTGGAGCAGGCCCTGAAGCTCTCCCATGCTGACTATCAGGTAGAGATGCAGCCGATAGTGGCCATGACTCCCACCCTGTCGGAGGCGATGGCTAACAGCAATGCGGAGGCCATCTGTGACGCTATCCTCGATGCGCAAGTGAACGGCAAGAAGGTGACAATGAGAATGGACACCTTCGAGACCCTGGGCGTTGTCTCTGACTGCTACGGTGTCGTACAGAATGAGGACGCTTTCAAGTTCGTAGATACCCTGTGCTCGGGTGAGCTGGGTAATGACCATGTTCCTGTCATCGAGACAGCAGGTGTCCTCGGTCATGGTGAGCGCGTTTTCATCAGCGCGAAGTTCCCTGAGTCGGTTATCCTCGACAACAAGGGCGATGACCGGGTAGAAATGTACGTGGTATTCACCACCTCGCACGATGGCACCGCTGCCGTGAACTGCATGGTGACTCCCGTCCGTGTGGTGTGTAACAACACCCTGAACTTCGCCATGAGGAACAACGCAGGAAAGATCAGTCTGCGCCACACCTCTCAGATTAACAGCCGCCTCGACCTTACCAATGCTGAGAACGCTGAGTTCGCCTATAAGACGCTGCACATGTACGACATCTATAAGAAGTCGATGGAGGAGCGTTTCTTGCACCTGCAGAGCATTAAGCTGGCTGAGCGAGACCTTGACCGCATACTGGCCGAGGTAATGTATTCGGAGAAGAACATGGCCATCTACAAGGCCACTGGCGACACCCATCATGCAGACATCACGACCTTTGCCAAGAATCAGTTCGATAAGATGAAGCAGACGGTGGAGAGCGGCATCGGTCAGGAGGTCGGCCAGAGAGGTACGGGAATGTGGCTTATCAATGGCATCACCACCTTCTACCAGAACGAGTACGACTTCAAGACGGAGGAACAGAAGTTCGACAGCATCATGTCCGGCTATGCCTCGAAGAAGGTGCAGCAGGCTTACGAGCTGGTGACTGCATAGCCACCATGACCTGAGAAATGAGGGGTTGCAGGAGCTTTTCTACAGCCCCTCATTCAGTTAGTTTCTTTTAAGATTAGAGACGAAAATAATCGGGGTAAACCTTGCGTATATGATTAAAAACCTGTACCTTTGTAATGTAAATAAGATACAATTAGTAACCCTTCAAAACTTAAAAGAAATGAAAACGATAGCATTTTACTTCATTGGTGAGAACGTGAAGATTTTCGACGAAATGATGCGCGAAAACCACGAAAGCCAGAATGACCCAACCCTGTCTGAGATTATCAGAGTCGCTAACGATGCCTGGGGTATCAAGGTTCCTGCTGATGCAGACGAGGAGGAGTGTAAGATGGAAGTGGAGAATATGCTTCTCCAGTACGGCTTCTATTGTGGCACAGACTATGAGTTTTAACCCTATAAACATTAAGAAGTATGAACAAGAAGATTATCAAGGCGATGTATCAGAACATCGTAGCAAAAGACGTGAACAGACCAGTGATGAACGGCGTACACTTCGAGGAAGGCCGCTGCTATGCCTCTGATGGCCATGTGCTGGTTATCCTGAACGAGGGCAGCAAGAAGCTCGACGGTAAGACCATCAGCCTGACAGGTGAGGAGATCGAAGGCCGCTACCCGAATGTTGACAGCGTGTTTCCGCACAAGCAGGACGGCGACTACCAGTTTGTCCTCGATGTGAAGCAGCTGAAGGAGGCTTGCAGCTACCATGGGCGCAAGCTGGAGACGACAGACAAGGATGCGGTAGTCATCAACGGCGTGGGCTTCAATGTCCGTACCCTTCTGCGACTGCTGACCACTATCATGCTCGCTGGCACCAAGGAAGTGACGTTTACCACGCGAGACAAGGCACACGCTGTGGTAGTGGAGAACGGCAAGCTCATGCGCTGTCTTATCATGCCAACGCTCTATGTGGACGAGCAGATAGACGCTGAAGCCGAGATTGGCGAGCCTGTTGTCCTCAGCTACGAGAATCTTATCAATGACTTCGTTTTCAACGGCTGGAAGAAGTCACAGGCAAAGGAAGAGCTTGCCTGGGCCGTGTAACAGAATCAGTAACCCATAAAAAAGTAGAGACCTATGCAAACAAAGAACGTTCAAGTCGCATCCGTGCGCAACATTCCAGTGAGTGACATCACCCCCAGTAGCCTTAACCCCCGAAAGACGTTTGACCAGGACGCCCTCTGTGAACTGGCCGACAACATCAAGGAGAACGGCCTTATCCAGCCTATCACCGTCCGTAAGCTGACCAAGGGCAGTGATTTCAAGTATGAGATTGTCTGCGGTGAGCGCCGTTTCAGGGCCACACAGATTGCCGGCATGACTGAGATACAATGTATCATCAAGGAGCTGGACGATAAGCAGGCTTTCGCTGCCATGATTATTGAGAACCTTCAGCGCAAGGACGTTGACCCGATGGAGGAGGCCGCTGCCTTCCACAAGCTCTATACCGAAGGAACGATGCAGGTAAAGGAGATTGCTAAGATTCTCGGCAAGTCATCAAGCTATGTGGTGAGCCGCATACAGCTGAACAATGTACTGCCTGAGTACCTGCCGCTGCTGAGAAATGGTAACATCTACCTGAACCAGCTCATAGAGATTGCGAAGCTGACCAAGGAGCAGCAAGAGATTCTGTTCCGTGACTGCTTCACTGAGGCCAGCATAGCACGGTGGCCGATTAAGTACATCACCATCGACATTCTGCATCAGTGGATAGACGAGCACGTTATGCAGTACCTCGACACCGCCACCTTCCCACTGGGAGACGCTTCTTTCAGCTGTGGCAAGGATTGTGAGGGTTGTCCGTTCAACACCAAGAACAAGCCGGAAAGCTACGGTGACACTGCCCGCCCGCGCTGCATGGATATGAAGTGCTTCCGACAGAAGGCACAGGAGAATGTCTTCCGCATTGCGAAGGGCCTGGATATGCCTATTGTCTATCAGGGTGAGGGCAACGAGGAGATTGTCAAAGCCGCTACTGAGTATGGTCTGAAGCTCCAGAACATGACAGGCCGCTCCTACGCTCTGTGTCCTGTTGAGCCTGACAAGGCATCCTTCAGCGATGAAGAGGTGTACGAGAAGCGGATGGATAATTACCGCCATGTGAAGGCCATCTTCGACAGCAACATATCCGACGGTAACCTGCAGCAGGTGTTTGAGGTTTGCTTCGACGGCAAGCTGAGTGGCGAATACAAGTATGCCTACTCCATCCCTGAAGGTGTAACGGACAGCGACGATATTGCCGCCAGCGACCTCACGAAAGAGCAGATAACGAAGCTCAAGGACTCCCTGCTGAAGACTGAGGAGCGAGAGCATGAGGAACTGATAGAGCGTAAGCGTCAGGCCCTCGCTGACTCTGCCTATTCCACCAGTAACGCCGTGCTGACAGCCGAGGAGCAGCGTCTGTTCCATGCTGCCCTTGTGAAGCGGCTGGCCCCGGACTTCAAGAAGATGATTGGCCTCGAATGGAGCAACACCGAGGATTGGTACCAGCAGGCGGCAAAGGTCATCGAGGAGCACCGGAACGCCATCAAGCGCGAGTTTATCAAGGCCATGCTCGGTGAGAAGAGCGTTTGCTTCGCCCATGACCTTCAGGGAATGCTCGACGCTCTGATGACTGAGGCCATGCCTGAGACCAACGGCGACATCACCAAGGAGGTGAGCAAAAAGTACGCTTCCCAGCGCGAGAAGATCCAGGCAGACATCGACAAGCTCAACGGTAAGGAGGAGTAACCTCTGAACTGGCATAACGGACGGGTGGCAGTCATTGACTGCTGCCCTTTTTGCGTTAGTCTCTTTTAACCAAAAATCTTGTGGAAATGCCGAAAAAATAAGGAGTAAAACTTGCGCATTTGATTACTTCTTTGTACCTTTGTATTGTAAATAAGATTCAATAACCCTTCAAAACCAAGAGATTATGTTACAGAAAGAATTTGAGGAAAGGACGAAGATGCAGGTCAATCCTGCTGAGTATGCCACCATCGAGAGAATGTATATGGCTTGTGACAACCTGGATAAGGACGAGTTCTGCAAGCTGTGGTTGGAAAACCAGAAGAAGCCCAACGGTCTTGTTAAGGGCCTGTTCCAGCAGGTGAAGGAGTTGGACGGTGACATCAAGAGCTATGAGACAGCCCTGAACAACCTCCAAACCCAGCTGAATGAGACCAAGGAGGCACACGAGAAGTTTGTCAGCGACATGGGCGACTGGCTGCTGATTCAGTCCTATGAGAATGATGATGACGCTCTCAGGGCCAAGGCCATTGAGCTGCTGGGTGAGAAGGAGTTTGTCATCCGCAAGTTGAACTATGGTTATGAAACGAGCGAGAAAGACCGCCAGCTGCTGGTGTCCCTGCTCACTACCAAGTAAGCGTATGGAAGCCGTTTGTCCGACATGTGGGAGCCGCCAGCTGTGCGGCCCCTACCAATCAGAGAGAGAAGAGACGTATTTCTGTGAGGAATGCGGGGAAGTTATTCACACCGATAATAGTATAAGGCTATGATGCAACCGACGAAAGAATTGCTCAGTGAACTGGCAAAGCAGGGATTGGCTCTGAAGCCCATCAACCGTGACCAGTACGCCATCAAAGACGAACCCAAGTGGCAGATCGTGAAGAAAGACTAAGATGGGAGGTGCTGCCTCCTGTCTTTTTTTTGCATTTTTCCGAAAAAACAGTGCGTAAAATTTGCGTATTTGATAAATTCTTACTACCTTTGTAGTGTAAATAAGATAAAACTTCAAAACTTAGCAATTATGAGAAAGTATTCGATTTATCAGGTAAACGAGGATGCAGCCAATGGTCGCTACATCTTGTTCAGCAGTCTGGATTTGTTGCAGGACATGGGAATCAAGCTCAGTCTTGACCAGTACAACAGAATCTATGAGGGCCAGATAGAAGAAGAGGCCACCATCGAGGAGACACTGGAGGCTATCTTTGTTCAGATGAACATCGGTAAGAAGCCCGAGGGCTACAATGGTCATTCCCTGTCCGTGTCCGACATCATAGAGATAGGCGGCAAGTTCTACTACTGCGATAGCTACGGCTTCACTGAGGTACAGCTGGCACAGAAGAAGGCTGTGTACACGGTACTGATATTCAACGAGAGAGCGATGAAGCGCGAGCGTAAGAACTTCAGCACTCAGGAGAAGGCCGATGCCTACTATGAGCAGCGCAAGTCCAAGGTGACGCTGGCCTGCCCTGCAAGGGATAAGTTCTTCTGCTATCGGAATGAGTGGGGAAACATGATGCACGTTCAAAAGATGTATTAAGGAGGGCCTGCTATGAAGATTATCGAGACAAAGAAAGAAAATGGTGCTCACGAATACAAGTTCGATAACGGGGCCTGGGCGTCTGTCTGCACTGGCAATGACTACGGCTCATGGGAGTACCAGAGTGATGAAGATGACGAGGAGACCTATTCAGAAGGTGGCCTTTGGTTCGAGGGAAAGGTGGTCACAGACTTTGATGGCTGCTATGACTTGCCGGAGGAGGTCAGGATGGCCCTCAGTGGGTTAGGTTATACGTTGGACGAATAAAATATCAGCATTATGGAAAACAAAACGTACAAAGTGGAGGTCGTAGAGACCTTAAAGAGAGTGGTAGAGGTGGAAGCCTGGAGCCAAGCAAATGCCGAGGCCAAGGTCACTCAGATGTGGCGCAACCAAGAGATCGTCCTTGACGACGGTGATTTCTCTGATGTCCGCTTCGGTGCTGAGACCGATGGACTGCCCTTCATCCATGAGAGCTACAGGAAGAACATCGAGAACACCCTGAAGGATATTCCCGAAGACAAGACCCTGCATTTCCGCTACCAGATTAGCGACTGCGTGGCATGTGTGACCAAAGGCCAGCTTATTGACCGTGCCAGGAAAGACATGCCTGTGTACTTTCTCCGTGCTATGCACAACGTCCGCATCTGCGAGAATGGCTACAGCGTGGAGCCTTGCTTCAACAGGATTGAGCAGGCTGCATGGGACGCTGCCCTGTCTGAGTTCTACAAAGACAAGCAGGAGTGGTGCGACAAATACGGCTGTGACTAACTGGAAAGGAGGCTACTATGAGCAGACGATGGAAATGGTTCTTCACAGAAGAATGGGACGAAGGCGGCACCGTTCATGTTGCTGCCTACGGCCAGCAGAAAAGGTCGGAGATAGACAACATCTTGGAGCAGCAGGAGAAATACTCTCCATACGACTATGTGGATTCTGTCACCTGTGACACCGAGGAGGAGTATAAGAAGTATCTGCAGGCCCGTATAGACAACGGGGCAGAAGTGAAGTATTACGATTGATAATTTGGAGGTGGTGGATTGAAAGATAGTGCCAGTCGGCTATCGCAAATGCAGGATAAGGCAGACTTAAAAGCAAACCCCTGCACCACCTCTTTTATAATAATAGAAGGTATGAAGAAAACAGTTAGCGAAGAAATCATGCAATGCTGCATGGATAGAGGAGACCTGCCAGAGTTCTTCGACATCAACATTGGCAAGGACTTCCATTTGGAGACGAGGCCGGAATATTTCTGTGAGATAAAACAGCCTCGGACGATTAGAATAGAGATAACCAGCTACAGGGGTGTTGCCTGTGGTGCCATGCACTACTATGCGAGACTCATAGCAGACGGCATCTACATCTATTCTTATGAGAAGGGCAGTGGTGGTAAGGTGAGCAAAGTCTCCCATGGTGGCTATGTCTGCGAAGAGTTTAGTAAACTGCCTCGTGACAAGAAAGCTATTTGGAGTTTGTGCTACGAAATCGAGGTTATGCGCATCCTGACACAAGAGGAGATAGACGCTGACCCTGTTCGCTGGGAATACTATGATGCGGGTTATCCTACTAACGCCTTCTATACGAAGGAGGAGGCTATTGCCAGAGCAAAGGAGATAATCAAGGCCCGCTTTGATGTAGATTGGGTAGTGAAAATTGATGACATGACATAAAGAAGTGACGTATGAAACTACGAAAGATTAGAATTGTGGCAGACAGTTGTCCGCTGAAGAGAAAGAATTGTGATACCTGTATGTATTGCAACGGAACAGAAAACGGCAAGGTCTATTGCTATTATGGCGATAAAAACTGGTAATCGTAATGTATGACAGAAGATGAATCCATATTATAAAGAGGTATTATGAAGAAGTATTGCACAAAGCTCCAGAAGGAGGTCAAGCTGCTTGATTGCCTTGCCTGTTACTTCGGCCAGCCCGGTGGCCTGCGTAAAGGCTCTGGGAATTGCGGGTACTGCAAGAAAGTAGGCGTAGATGTGGGAGCACCTGAAGGAGACCATTCTGCTGAAACCACCATTGACACAGCTACAGGAAAGGTTGTAAAGACTAAATTGGTAGAGAAATGAATACAACAGTTGATTTTAGCCAGTCGGTCGAGAGCTTGTCAAAATTAGGCAAGGCGTTTTCAATGTCTGCATCCTCAGTCAATAAAGCTGCCGAAAGCATGGCAGAATTGGGAAGGGCAGTAGGCGCTTATTCGCAAGAAGAAATGAGGCTTAGAAAGAAGCGGAGCAAATGGTGGCTTATCCTGATTGCTCTGATTATCTTCTTTGTCGCTGCACTCCTGGTACTATAGCCCGCTTTCCTCAACAAGTTCGTCCATGCTCTTAGTGGACGCTACTGCATCGAACACCTTACGGATGGCTGCATCGGCCATCCGTCTGTTTACGTGTATGTAGTTGCCGATGGTCTTGTTGCCTGTAGAGGTGGAGTCGCCGATGCAGAACTCAATGACACTCTCCTTAATCATCAGTTCGTTGGCCAGCTGTGCGAATGTCTTACGGGCAGAGTAGTAAATGAGCCGGCTTTCGATGCCGCACTGCTCGGCGACGTGCTTCAGGTGGCGGTTGAGGGTACGGGCGAGAGAGCAGTATGTACGTCCCTTGTGCTTATACTGAATCTGCCCCTTAACGATTAGCTTGTCAATAAGCACACGCGCCTCCGGCTGGATAGTAAACTCCGTTGATTGCTCGTCGGGTCGGTAGTTCATCGTCTTTTGGCGCAAGAAGCGGATGATGGGCTTTGTCAGATCGAGGCGCATGATGTCAACCAGATTCATGCCGCAGAGGTAGAAGGACAGCATGAAGAGGTCACGGGAGAAAGACATCTGCGTTTTGTAGCGGCCCTCAAACTCCTTGTCTCTGATAACGCGCAGCTGCTCGATGGTGAGGCCGACGTGTCGCACGTTGTTCTTCGGCATGTCGAAGTCTCGGAATGGCATTACATCATACTGCACCTTTTTATGGCGCACGGCAAAGGCCACGGCACCCCTCAGATAGCCGAGATACATCAGTTGGGTGGTGGAGTTGAGCTTCTTCGTCTTGGCCAGGTAGTCGCGCAGCTCGAACAGCTTCATCGCATCGAGGCGTTTCAGGGCGTAGTCCTCTGGGAAGAACGGCTCAATGGCGGTGATGGCCGTGTCGAGGATGCGGATGGTGGACTCAGACGTTGACCGTAGCTTGTTCTGCCTGTAGAGGTCGAAGGCTTCATGCAGGGTGATGGGCTTGCTGCCTTTGATGGTTTCCTCAATCATGGTGAGCAGCTGGGAGCAAGTCATGTAGTCGGTGTCCTCCAGTTTGTCGAAAGCCTGGTATATCTCCTGCATCTGTTTTAGTAGCTGCTGGTTGATGTAGGAGGCGTTAGGTATGCCGATGACCTGCCCCCCAATGACGTTTGACTTCGAGGGAACGATGAAGCGTGTCTGAAAGTAGCGAGTGGTGCCACGGTGTGACATCGCTATGCGGATGCGGTGCGTTCCATCCTGCAGCACCTTCGCTGGAAGTATTGTTGGTTTGAGCTTCATTTCTTAACAAGGGTTAAATTCCTCCGACAACAAAACGGTTCGTCTGCGGTCATTTTTGGGCCTCCGACAATTGTCCGACAACTGTTTTTTGATAAGTTTCTACGGCGGGCGGTTTCCCGAATCCCTTTATGTATCGTACTTTCGTCGGTTTTAGGCCGTTTATCATTTTTCCGACCTCACTTTCGCTACTAAATTTCCCATAATACGTATTATTTGGGTGCAAAGGTACAAATAAGCAAGCAAAAAAACAAAGTTAATTGCAACTTTTTCATACCCTCATTACGTCAAACGGACAAAGAAAAGAAAAAAAATCGCAAAGGTCTGTAATAAAACCACAACACCTTGCATCTGAAGAGTAAAAGACAACAAGAAAAAAGAATACAACGATCATTTAAAACCTTACAACAATGAAGAAGTTAGTTTTTGCAACCATGATGTGCATAGCTTCAATGAGCACCAATGCACAAGTTCTCACCTC